>Ga0210394_10006501_pt1 | contig 12630 bp, 14 predicted proteins | sample IncBWC12MmetaG_FD_160121 | JGI IMG/M metagenome (GOLD analysis project Ga0210394, IMG submission 160121) | Forest soil microbial communities from Barre Woods Harvard Forest LTER site, Petersham, Massachusetts, United States - Inc-BW-C-12-M | ecosystem: Environmental > Terrestrial > Soil >... | reverse complement strand
AAAAGTCCCAGAAAAATACCACCGAGAGCGAGGGCCAGCCCAAAGACGCTGCTTTTGTCCATGGCATCCTCAGAGCCTTCCTGGGTCCTCCGAAGAAGCAATCGCCGGGAGCGTGGATCCCGCGGAGATGAGTACGGGATCGGTGGCGAGCCCACTCAAAATCGCGCGGCGGAAGGCGACGACTCGCTCGATGACCTGGTCGGTGGTTTCGCTCACAATAATTTTTTCACCGGTCAGCAGGGTCAGAACGGTGTCTGGAGCATTCTCGACGCTCTTGATGAGGTCGGAGTTGAGTACGAGTGCGTGGTTATTGAGTCTGGTGAGTTTGATCATGGCTAGCGCCAAAGTGGAGGCGACAAAGGAGGAGCACGCACTGCTCCAAAGATGGGTATCGGCAAATCTCAGACGGAGTTGAGCGACGGGGGAAATGGATCCGGGACAAGAAATCTGTTGTGGCAGGCTTCTTGCTCAAGTTGATGGCACTTGAACGCGCTTTTGTATAAGGAAATCTGGAGCGAAAGCGTTTTTACAGGAAAAGCGAAGTAGATTCAGGGTCGCGGAGACGCAAGCGAGCATTTCATTTTGGAACTTGAATGCCGTTTTGGTGCGCCGCGCACTGTCTTTCGCTTCCGGAGGCTTCTCATGCTGTTCCCGCAAGCGCGTTTCGTGCTGGTCGGTAGAGATGGCGTCATCAACCGAAGGCTGGCCAGCGGCTTTGTACGCTCGTGGGCAGAATTTGAGTTTTTGCCGCGAGCGATAGAGGCATTGCGGCTACTTGCGAACCACGGTTTTCAGACCATTATCGTGGCTCGCGAAGAAGGTGTCTCGTTGGGCCTGATGAGCACCGATGAGTTGCACGCGCTTACTAGCAGATTGTTGCTAGAAGTAACGTTGAGCGGTGGTCGCATCCGTCAAGTGTACTCGGCCATGGGCGGGCGAGAGAGCGAGTGTGATTCTCGAGGACCCTTGTCCGGGCTGCTGCAACAAGCGATCACCGAGCATTTCGTCCAAGCGGGCGAAGCGCACATGATCTGCGATTCTCCAAGAGATCTGGAGGCCGCAAATTCCCTTGGATTGGCTGGGACACTGGTGCTCCGGAACAGTTTTCTGGGAAACGATTTCGCGAATCCCAACCCACTGAATGTGGCCAGTTGCCTATATGTCGCGGTGCAGCAGTTGTTAAATGGAAATGTCGCACACATGAGGGAAACACCGTCGCTGGCCTGGGCGGAGCCTCCGGTTACGTTCCTTGCGTGAGTGCCGCGCAAAGGCGTGCGCACGGCAAGCCAACTTTCCGATTGCGGGTCTCTGCTGCGCGACCCGCGAACCACAAACGATAAGCGCTCGAAGAGTTTTCCGATACCCTGCCGCGTTCCGAAGTTCCTGGCAAATCGATTGCACATTTCCCGGTGGAAGTCATGACGTTGCTGGTGTGCGGTTGGCGGAGCGAATGATCGATTCATTAAGAGAACCCTCAAAAATTTACAAGGCGGTTGTAAGGGAGAAAGAATGACAGGAGGCACGCGATGAATTCGCTTTGTCTCGCGATGATTGTTCGCGATGCGGAAGGGCTTCTGCCCGCATGCCTGGTAAGCGTGCGGGACGTGGCGCAGGAAATCGTGGTCGCGGATACCGGATCAAGCGATTCGACGATATCGATCGCCAAGCAATATGGCGCCCGGGTACTACAGATTCCGTGGACAAATGATTTCGCGGCAGCGCGCAACCGGGCGTTGGCGGAGGCACGTTGCGATTGGGTTCTTTCGATGGATGCGGATGAGCGGTTGGATTCCACGGCGTGGTCGCGGCTGCCGCAATTGTTGGAAAACACCAGCGTGGCCGGCTATCAAATCAGCATTCGCAATTACCTGGGCAATCCCGCGGAGCGGATCTGGAATCAGCCAGCGAAAGCGAATGATTCCCTGCTGCTTTCGTCGGCGGTCTATCCGGTCTTCGGCGAGCAGAAAGCTATCCGGCTATTTCGCCGCGATCCTAAGATCTATTTTGTAGGCAAGCTGCACGAGAGCGTCGAGCCCAGGATCACCGCAATACGGAGCCCGGTCGGGCAGGCCGATTTCTGCGTCCATCATTTCGGATTTGTAGTTGATCGAGCGGCCAAGGCAAAGAAAAACCAGATGTACCGGGAGATCGGGCGCCAGAAGCTCAAGGAAACGCCCGGCGATTGGCAGGCACATCTGGAACTGGGAATGCTGGAATGCGAGCAATTCCGTAATTTGGTCGAGGCGCAACCGCTTTTCCTGCAAGCAGCGGATTTGAATCCCAGCGAGGGATCGATCTGGTTTTTCCTGGGACTTACACACTTTCGCATGGGCGCCTTTGAAGACGCGGTGAAAACGCTGCGCAAATCGGAAAATTGCGGGTACCGGACCGCGATGGTGGCGGAAACGCGCGGAGACGCGCAATACAATCTGGGGCAATTCGACGAGGCGCGTGCGAGTTTTGAATTCGCGCGGAAGCGCGAGGCAAGAAATCGCACTGTCGAAGCAAAATTGGGCCTGGCGACGGTCCGCGCGGGAGGACCGGACCGGGGTCTCGCTCAGCTTCGCGAAGCCTTGGGGGAAGCGCCGCAGTGCGCTGAATTGCACGAAGGCCTGGTGCTGGCGTTCCTGTATCTTGACCGCGTCGAAGACGCCGCCAAGGCTGCCAGCCACAAATTGGATGTCCTTACAGATCTCTTCCCAGGTGACTATCTGCGCGCGGGGAGTTTGTGGGCGCAACTGCAAGACTGGCAACGCTCGGCGCGTGCGCTGGAACTGGGACTGGTGTTGCATCCGGGGAATGGAGAACTGAACCGCGCGCACAGCGAGGTGATGCAGGCAGCAGGCACGCTGGAGATGAAAACTCTCTCATGATTGTTTGCGTGCCAAAGGTAAAGGGTTTTCAGAGGGAGCCGATATACAAGGTGAGAACATTGGCTGCTCCGAAGGGACAAGCAGAGTAACTTGGGACCTAAGCGGGTTCAAGGCCCGCACCAAGGCTCCACGGACGCCAACTAGAAAACAAACGACCAAAAGGAGCCTTATATGGCAATCAGTCTTCTAAATAATATCGCGGCACTGGAAGCGCAGAATCAGCTGCAAGCTACACAAACGAAACTGCAGAACACCCTGTTTCAGCTTTCCTCAGGTTCACGAATCAATTCCGGCGCGGATGACGCGGCGGGGCTGGCCATCGCGAACGGCCTGGAAGCAAACATCACGGCGTTGACGCAGTCTTCGCAGAACGCCAACAGCGGCGTCGGCTCGCTGCAAGTGGCCGACGGCGCACTGGCGCAGATCACCACGTTGCTCAACCGCGCGGTTACGCTGGCGACCGAGGGCGCGACCGGCACGGTGTCGACTTCACAGCGGCAGGCACTGGATACGGAGTACCAACAGATCAACGCGGAAATCAGCAGCATCGGAAGTTCGACCAACTACAACGGGACGGCGGTTTTTACCGCGTCTGCGCAAAACGTCTTCTTAAGCGATGGGGTCAGCAACAGCACGATCTCCACCACCACAGGGGCGTTGTCCAATGCGACTTTGGGGTTGGTGGCCGGCAACACCACGGTGAACACCGTGGCAGTGCAAGCCACGGCACAGATCAGCCTCGGGGCAACACAACCGGCGGACGGCGACACAGTCAATCTCGGCGGCACCACTTATACGTTCAAGACCGCGGTGGCTGCAGCCGGGCAAGTTCAGATTGGCGTCAACGCCCAGACGACATTGACGAACCTGGCAAACGCCGTCAATCACAGCGGCGGAACCAACGGCGTCGGCGGCACCTACGATACGGCAGCGGCGGACGCTAACGTAGCCGCAGCTATTCCCTCGGGCAACATCTTGACACTCACGGCCGTTTCAACCGTGGTAGCAACCGAGAACGCCTTGGTCGTGACTAATCCTATCGCTACTGGTGGCGCTTTTACGCTGCCCGGTACTGGACTTTTCACGGGCGCTGCTGCCGCAACCTCCACTCCACTGGCGGTGACCAACACGCTGCTGTCCGCAACCGGACTTAACCCGGGCGCGAACTCTCAGGCCACACTCGGCCTGGTGAACGCGGCCATCGCCAGCGTTGCCAGTTTGCGCGGCACGATCGGCGCCAACATCAACCGCCTGCAAGCGGCCAGTAACGTGGAGAGCGTGCAGGTTCAGAACCTGACCGCAGCGGAGGACCAGATCACGGCCGCGAACATTCCACAGCAAGTAACCAAGCTGTCCGAATTCTCTATCCTGAACCAGTCCGGCATTGCGGCACTGGCACAGGCGAACTCGGCACAGCAGAGCATCCTGAAACTGCTGCAGTAAGCCGCACAGGAAAAGCGAAAGTGGCGGAGGGCGGGATTCCTTCGGGATTCCGCCTAGACCGCTGTAACGGAGCGAGCCATGAAGATTACAGCTGGGCAAAACCAAGGGACACCAGCGGAACTTCCAGGCAGCGCGCTCAATCAGGCAAGAAACGAGCGCCTAGCAACGGGATCTTCCGCTAGCAGCACGGTTGAAAAAACCGCAACTGCCGCGGGCATCTTGGTCGCGAAGCCCATTGAGCCGCGGACGGATGTGACGCTGCGGCGCGACAATAATGGCCGGGTTTACTACGTCGTTTCGGATGCGGATTCCGGCCAGGAAATTCTGGAGGTTCCGCCGAAGGCGCTGCGCGATGTGGGACAAGGTATCGAGGACTATCTGAAAGGAGAACAGTCCAAGGCTAGTTCGCACGTGAAAGTGAAAGCTTAGGGAGTCCGCGGCATGTCGACCACTAACAGTCTCTCCTCGCTTACAGATTCGCTCGGGTCGTCTGGGGCCGGGACTACTTCGGGCACTGGACTGGGACAGGGCATAAACGTCCAGCAATTCGTGCAGTTCGCCGTGGCGAATCGAACGGCCGCAATCACCGCGCTCCAGACGCAGCGGACCACTCTTGGTTCACAGGCCAGCGAAATTGCGACCATCAGTTCAGAGCTTGGCAGTCTTGATAATGCCGCAGCCGCTTTGCGCGATCCTCTAGGCGCGCTGAGCGCCGAAACCGCGACCTCGTCGAATTCCGCGGTGGTGAGCGTCACGGCTGCGAGCACCGCCACGTCCGGGTCGCACACCATTACCGTTACTTCCCTGGCCACCACGTCGTCTTATTACACCAACGAGCTTTCAAGCAGCACCACGATTGCGCCGGGCACCTTCAAGATACAAGTAGGCTCGAATGCGCCGACCACCATCACCATCGCTTCCACGGACAATACTTTGAGCCAACTGGCCGTGACCATCAACGGCCAGAATGCTGGAGTCAGCGCCAGTGTGATCCAAGACGCCAATGGCTCGCGGCTTGCGCTGGTGAGCAGCACTTCCGGATTGCCGGGCGACGTCACGGTGTCGGGCAATACCACCGGCCTGACGTTCACCAAAGCCGTGGCAGGGACGAATGCGGCCGTGCAGGTGGATGGTATCCCGATCAGCAGCGCCAGCAACACGGTCAGCAACGTGATCAACGGAGTCACACTGAACCTCGGATCTCCTTCGGCAGCGCCGATTACCGTGAACGTGAGCCCGGACACCACTCAGGCCACGGCCGCGATCAATGCGTTCGTAAGCGCCTACAACGGCGTCGTGGCGGAAATCAGCAATCAATTCAAGGTCAATGCGGACGGCAGCGGCGGCGGAGTTCTGGAAACCGACAATACCCTGCGCCAAGCGCAAAGCCAGCTGCTTAGCGCGATTTCCTATTCCGTTTCCGGCAACAACGGCATTGTCAATCTCGCGAGCATAGGCGTCAATCTGGCGGATGATGGCACGTTGTCGGTGGACAACGGTGCGTTGTCCACGGCGCTGTCCAGCAATTATTCGGCGGTACAGAACCTTTTCCAAAACGCCACCAGCGGCTTTACGCAGAACCTGCACAGCGTTATCGGCACGCTTACCGCGCCCAGTAGCGGCATCCTAACGCTGGACACGCAGAGCATCACCAGCACCACGCAGAGCCTGACACAACAGATCAGCGATCTGCAGGCAGCGCTTGCAGCCCAGGAACTAAGCCTGACCAATGTCTATTCCCAAGTGAATGCGACACTCCAGGAATTACCTCTGTTGTTGAGCCAGATAAGCTCGCAGATCGGCGCCATAAAATGAACGCACGAGATTCCGCTTACGGATATTTTCAAGCGAGCGCTTCCGGAGCAACGGCTATGGGCCAGGTGGTGGCGCTGTACGACGTCATCGTTCGCGACTTGCGGCGCGCGGTGGAAGCCATTGGTACGCAGCAGATCGAAACGCGCGTGAATGCGGCCAATCACGCGCTTATGGTCATTGGAGAATTGCAGGGCGTTCTTGATTTCGAGCAAGGAGGCGAAACGGCGCGCAGCTTGAACAGTTTTTACAGCGTCGCGCGGGTGATGGTTTCCGAGGCCAGCATTAACGGTTCCCGCGATAAATTTCAGGAGCTTATCCGCATGTTCGCGCGCCTGCGCAGCGCGTGGTCGCATGTGGAGCGCACGGTTACTCCATGCGAGCCCACGGAGCGCTTGCGGATTTCTTCCAAAACGCAGCCCGCCGGGTTTTCGCAAAGCGTCACGGTGCCGGGCGAGGATTCCGAGGGCTCTGGCAACGGCGGGTGGAGGGCTTGATGGGGGAGACATTGAGCTGGACCATCGAACACGCCACGTCCCGTCTTGCGGAGCTTTCGGTGGAAGCGCATGGGGCGCTGCGAGGCGAACGAGAGTTTACGGTTGCGGAAGTTCGGCGGCTCGGCGAACTAGTGGAGAAAATGGCGTCAATTGCGGCGGAGTCTCGCGAACTGCGCGTTGTGCATCCGGAAATTACCGGGCAACTCCAGCTCTACAAATCTCAACTGCGCGACTTGCAAACCACGCTTCAGCAAATACGGGTGATGCTGCTTTCCCAGCAGGCCACGCTGCATGCCAGCCAAAATCATGTTACCGCGGTGTCGCTATGGGTCTCCGCGTTGCACCAAACCCGCTAGGCATCTCGATACAAATGGCGAGTCAGGAATGTCATTGAATCCTGGTGCGGTCGGACACTCCTTCCGCAAGCGCGAGGGAATGCGGCCAGCCATATGTATTCAATAAATCCATCGAAGCTAACAACTCTTTGATGAATTGCCTCACGGTTTCCTTATGCCCAGGCTTCTACCGTGACCTCGCTGCTGTGCCCATGCGGATGGCGCACAGAGGAACGGGGAATGTAGCCATGAACGGCAAACTTTCGAGACTTGCACTGGCGATGGTGTTTTTCTTTGGGTTGGTGCCGGGCGCACGCGCCCAATCGACGTTTACAAATTCTTTATAAATAGCTCAGGATTTTTTGAGCATCGTTTTTTTATCCTGTGCATGACTGTTGAGGAACAGAGGTCTGGCTTCCGCTGCTCAGTGGTAACCCCTCGATTCTCCATCGTTATGGATCCCCATGCGCGCGGCTGACCGACCCCAAGGCCCCGACAGATCAACGTTTCCTGCAATGACAAACATCAAATGAGGAAGGGAGCCCGGGAGGTAGTGCTGTGTTGATTGGTCCCAAGGGTACGGAGTGCGACTTAAGTGGGCAGTGCAACGTCTGTGGTCATCACGGGGAGTTGTTCGAACTTCCGGGCCGGCCGGGGAAATATTGCCTGGAGTGCAGCGCGGATGAAGCCACGGCAATTCTGCTCACGACGGAAATAGATGCTGCAACTCTGGATGGAAGAGACTCCAACGAATTGGTTGACGAATTTGCGGTGATTAGCGGCCGCATGCTGGAGCGGGCACAATCGGCGGAGCTGGGAAATTCGTGACGCGTTAGGATTTCATTTTTGCAAGGCTGTTGTTCAGTTCAGGAGATGGAGATTTTATCGCCCCAGGGGTCGGATGGATTTTCGGCTGGAACACTCGCGGGAGTGGGCGGAGGAGTTTGCTGCGGAACAGATTCGAGCGAGTTCGGCGCAGGGGAAGACGCGGCTCCGATGACTGGCGTGGGAGCTGAGGCAACGGCAATTTCCGAGGGCGGAGCGACACTGCGTGGATCGATTGGCAAGAGACTGGTGTTTTGCGCGGCCCATTTGGCGGCGAGGCCATTGAGCGGACTCTTGGTGTTGTACTCCTGGTAGGTAATCATGCGGCCGATGCGGATAATCAGATCGTCCAGGCCCTCGGAAGCGGCCCAGAAATCGCCGATGCAAACCATGGAATCGTCAAAATTGGGATGGAAGACGGGAGTAAGCATGCGGCATTGCGGGGCGCGGCGTGGATAGCCCAGAGAAAGATTTACTTCCAGCACGTGAATGTTGCGTTCGAGAATTTCGCCAGTGTTGGAAACGTATAGCCCGCGCAAATTGTAGGTGAAGCGATAAATTTCCGGAGGGAGGCCTGCGGTACCAGTGATCTGCACCAGTGGCCAGCCAGCCAGACGCCGGGTGAGCGTTTCATGGTCGAGCAGCAGGCGGCGGGTGCGCGGCGAAGGCATAGGGTCTCCGTAAAATACAAAAATACGAAACTTTCTTCAGGGGCTTAAGCCTGTTCTCCTGGTTCACTTCACGCCGGGGCTGAAGCCCCGGCCTCCTAAAGAGAAAAGCGCCCGCCTCAAAAGGCGGCCGCTACACAAGCTCGGCCCACGAGCTCACCCGCAGGCGTCTGCTCAAGACAGCACGCCGGTTTTTTTCCAGCGGGCGATGCGATTGACATGATACTGCAGGTAGATAGTGCTGAAGAAAAAAGTCATGACGCCGCTGAGCGTGAGCGCGATGTTTTCGCGCGAATTGTAGTATTCCTCCATGGCATCGCGGATCTTGAAGATCCCTAATAAATAGGCAATCAAGCCTCCAATGATGCAGACGAAAACTATGAGCAATGCGAAATTCTTTTCGCCGCCGATCCCGCCGATGATGGCCGCGCCGAAGATCGCGGCGAACAACGCCGCCGGATACATGGCTACCAGCACCATGGGTTTATTGTCGCCACTGAGTTTGCGCGCCCAGTTTGCGAGGACAAACGCCCAGATGATGTTGAACAGTTGGCGCGTGATGAGATCCAGAAGGAGCAACAGGCCCCAATGGAGATTCGGGGGCAGATCGACGAGCGGCGCGGTGGCATAAACAGCAGCAGGAGCAGCGGGAGCGACCGCGGTCGCGGGAATGTTGCCGAGAATTTGCGATACCGGAACCCAATTGGGCATGCCCTCGCTTTGCGCGAGGTCGGTGGCAATCACGCGGCCACTCTGAACATATTCCTGAACTTCCGTAAGGCTATAGGGGCCGAAGTTGTCTTCACCGCGCTTGATGAAATATTTCATCGGTTGCCACCTTTATGACCGGAATCTAATTCCATCGCTGTCGCGATCCACGGTGCAGACGTCGATCACCGCCCAGACCCAACTCATCGGACTTGCAAAGCCCAGGGTAAGAACGGTCAAAAGAAGTTGCGCGATGGCTTTGTTGTTATAGCCGGCGTAGAAATTGTGTGCGCCGAAAGCGCCGAGCAAGACGCCCAGGACGATAAAGTTGGTGCGATTTTTTGCGTTGGGGTTGGGCGTGAAATCGAACTCCACGGCTTGCCCTTGCGTGGCGGCTACGGGGACCGGCATTGGCGTCGAGCCGAAGAGCACGCTGCCGGAGCCGAAACGCGGAATGCCCGGTGTATTCGCGGGCGGAGGCGAAACTTGCGCGGGCACGGTGGCGGGCGGAGCTACGGCACCAGGCGGCATTGGAGGCGGCGCGGCCTTGAGCGGAGGCGGCGGAACATTCGGCTTCCAACCGGGAGGCATCAGGCCAACACCGGAAAGCATTCCGGGAACGTTGCCATAAGGATCGACCGCGGGTTTGGCGCCGAGATCGCTGCCGGTGAGAGTAACTTTTTGCTCGTCGGCGGGAGCGGAGCTGCAACCGAACACGGTGCAGCCGCCATTTTCCTGGAAACAATCGGAGTGATGCGGCGTGCCGCAGCCTGGGCAGCGGAGTTCGTCTGCCGCGCCGGGCTCGATGGGCGAGCGGCAGTACGGGCAGACGGCAACGCTCATGAGCGGCGACGCTCCTTGTAGCGAAATGCGTAGCGCCCGATTTGCAGCAGATCGCCGTCCTGCAGAAGGCGCGTCTGCACCGGGCTTCCGCCGACAAACGCGGGACCAAGCGCTTTCAGCATTACGCGCGAACCGGAAATGCCGATGAGCGCGTGCTGCGCCAGGATGTTGGAATCCTTAAAAAGATAAATGTCCGACTGCTGCTGGCTGCCGATGGAGGTTTGCGCTTTGTACAAAATAAATTGTTTTCCCGCCAGCGGCCCGGCGGTAACGTACAGCCAGCGATCTTTCAAAGCGCTTTCTACCAGCCCCATGGCAACGCCGGTGGCAACGCCAACCAGCGCGAAGCCCACCGCTCGGCTGACGCTGCCGCCTTTGGTGGCCATGGCGATGGGGTCAAAAATCATTCCGCCGATTCCCGCGCCGATCAGCCCGCCAATGATTCCGTATTTCGCTTTTTTCCAGGATTGTCCGACGATGCCGTAGATGGTTCCGGCAGCCGCGCCGAAAACCGCCCAGGCGATTCCGCGAGCGATCCACACCGCGGGATTGCGATTAGTCTGAACGCCCATTTCCGCGCAGATGGTGAGGCCGATGGAGTAGATGATGTTGGCGGCGAAATCGAACACAAATCCTAGGACAATGCCGAGCGGAAGCGCAAGAACACCACGCAAGAGCGCTTTTTGAAGCGAACGTTCGACAAGGCTTTCCGCCAGGCCAAAGCCGACGCACATGAAGGTGACGATGGCCGGGAGCATCAGGATATTTCCCCAACGATGGCCGCCACCATCGACGAATGAGGGCTCGCAGACCCCCCAGGCAAACAGCGCACCTAGCAGGCCGGCCACTCCGAGGTAGAACCAGCCTTGCAGTAGAAAACTGCCGTGCTCTTCGGCAACCGCAGGAGCCTTTTCTGCGGCATCGGTAATGGAGCCGTAGGATTTCGCGCCTGCGGCAGGTTGGCCAGGCGTGGCGATGGGAATTTCTTCGGGTACAACTACATTCGCCAGATCATCGGAGGTGATGCGTAGTGGTTCCTTGTTGTTGCTAGTGGACATCGCCCCTCTTTTTTTCCGCAGGTTTCGCAGGTGCTTGCATTGCCGGCTGAGCGTCGGAACGAGTTCCGGGCTGGATGATGTTGTCGCCAGTTGGTGCGATCGAAGGATTTCTTGAATCCGGAGGAAGCAGCGGTGCGATGGAATCCAACGCGCCCGGAGGAACTTCCGCGAGGGCCTTGCCGGTTTTCAGATCGATCATGTACTGCTTTCCAGTGGCGCGATCAACGGCTATGCCGACGGGAACAAAGTGTGGAAGCAAATACCACGAAGCCACGGCGCCTAGGACGAAAATCGCGACGTAAGAGAGAACGGTAGCCATGGTGCGCGCCAGTTTCACGAGATCCGATTCGCCGCCCGTTGATCGCGTGGGCGACTCTTCTTCGAAATCGTCAAAGCCGTCGCTGGACGCGGCGTTGGCGCGAGAGGACATGGACGGCTCGGACTTTCCGGTTTCTCCCGCTGCTTCCCCGCCCCGCAGATCGACAACAGAAACATGCGCGAGACGCTCTAGTCGCTGATGGTTCCAGCCGAAGCAGCCCTCTTCATCGGAATGCGGATCGAAGACCCAAGCAACCTGATTGGGCGACGAGAAAAAGTTTTTGTGTATGAAGGTGTCGTGATCGGAAAGAAAAACGCCAAAGCCGGGATGCGAGTGATACCAGCCGAGGATGCGCTCGTCGGGATAATCGCGGTCTTTGATTTTGTAGATGTGCTCCCAGGTGTCTTGCGTGAAGGTGACGTGCGCGCCGCCCTGGGCCGCGTTTACGCCGGCGATTGCCGCCTCGATGGACGTGAGGCCGTTGGCATCGCTGCCGATCAGGACGCCGCAGACTTCGGTCTTGCTGTTGGAGCGGGCGTGCTGGCGAATCTGGCGAACCACGTCACTGCTGATGCGAACCGCGGGGGCGCCGTCTTTCTTTTGCTTGGACATTACGCGGCTCCCTTCGCGAGGGGGCCAAGCACCGATTCCCTGTCGCCATCGAGGAGATAGCCGATTTCACGTTGAGCGTTGCGAGCGGTGAAAATGTCGAAAGGCGGAAGGCCAAGCTGGTTCAGCGTGCGCGCGCCGTAGGATTCGACGCCGGTGTAACCGCGGGCCGGCTCGACGATGCGCATCTGCCCATCGCGGGGGCATTTTCCATCTTCAAGGCGCACTCCGCCGACAGGCACGAAGAGTTCCTGCTGGCCGCCGCAGGAGGGGCACACCAGCTTGTGAATCACGTCGCGGCTGAATTCCACGGTGATTTCGCGCGAGCCAAGATCGCGGACGGCGCGTTCGAACAGCGCGTGCAGCGTGAGGTCGGAGGAACGCTGCGGAAGCGCAATGATTTCCGGAATGGTGTAGTGGCTCATGCAATCCGGATTCTCGGTGTAATCCACGGTGTAGGAAGTGTGCTGCAGCCCTTCGAAAATAAATCCACGGCTGGCAAGAGTGGGAAGTCCGTGAATGAGCTTGACCGCTTCCTGAACCTGAATGCCGCCAATGATGGAAGAGATGGTGGGTGTGGTGGGGATTTTGCCTTCGGTTTGTTCTTCGTGCGCCAGCAAATTGCAGGACATGCGCTTTT
>Ga0210394_10006500_pt1 | contig 12634 bp, 10 predicted proteins | sample IncBWC12MmetaG_FD_160121 | JGI IMG/M metagenome (GOLD analysis project Ga0210394, IMG submission 160121) | Forest soil microbial communities from Barre Woods Harvard Forest LTER site, Petersham, Massachusetts, United States - Inc-BW-C-12-M | ecosystem: Environmental > Terrestrial > Soil >... | reverse complement strand
CGCTTTGTGACATGCCGCGCAAAACTCCGGCGTGCGGTAGAAATCCTTCATAACCGCTCGCGAATGCCGGTCGGGGTGATTCTTGATCTCGTCGTCGGACACCATGCCGGGAATACGGTGGCCATCTTCGTCGACCATCGCCGAGGGCACTCCCATGACGACGCCTGCATTCCCGTTGGTCGATTGCAGTTGTTGAATCGAATGACAAGTGGTGCAGGTAAGCCCGTCTTCGTCGAAGCTGCGGTCCACCTGGGAGTCCTGGGTCAGCGCTCCGGAGAGGACGCCGATGGGGTTATGGCAGCTATCGCAGTGGCGGGTGAACTCGATGCCCTTAGTCCGCAGCAGAATGTTGACGCTGGTTCGATAGAAGGGTGTTCGAAAGGAATTGGAGTGCAGCGCCTGGCGCCACTGGCTGTACGCTTCCTGATGGCAGCGTCCGCAGTAAGACGCCGGCAGAAAAGCTTCCGGTTGTATGAAATCGCGGCCTTCGACGGCCAGGTTGCCAGGGGTGGAGATATTGCCGGGGCCGAAGCGGAAGTTATAGGTCGCGCGGATCTTGTCGGCGTAACTCTTGCGCTCGTTGGTCCCATCCTGCTGCGCCCGGGATGTCATCAGCGAAACACTGCACGCACCGGCGAAAACAGCGGATGCCACCAGGCCGCGTCTTGTTGGGAAGCGCATGGGTAACCCTCTTCGAATAGGTCCTCGGGCGCAAGTATATCAAGCTTTGTGTGAGAGGAACTGCCTCGAAAGGAGGCTGCCCAAGCTTACCTGTTCTGCGAACCGATGGCGATTGTCACTTCGCTGGCGATGATCGATTCGATGCTGTCGCTGGCCGGCGAGGGGATGGCGGCTTTGAGAAGCCCCGCCGCCGTTTCATGGCCGTGAAAATGGTCGCGCGATACTCCGGCTGCATGGAGAGAGTCGATGGTGGGGAGCTGACCGGATTCCACCGAAGCCTGAAACACCGCCGCTACGTGGTTGAGTTTATCGGCCTGCGTGACGTTCCCGTCAAGAGCCGCCGTTTTCGCATCGATTTGCAATTGCTGGGAGATGCTGGCGGCCACCTTCGAGAATTCCGCTGGATTCGCCACCTGAAGCATTTCCAGATGACTGAGGAAACTGGCGGTGGGCGAGATGCCAGTTGAGCTTGCTTCCATGGCCATGAGCAGGGATTCCTCGGTGCCGCCGGTGGAGGCGGTGCCGGCCGAGGCGGGCGCCTCCGGGACGGGACGGATGGGAGTCACGCTGGAGATGGCGTCGATGTTCATGCGCATTCAGTTGCAATCCACGGGCCGCGGCTATGTTCGTTAAGACATTCCCGCGGATGTGAACTGAAGGTGACAAGTTGTGGGCGGGCCGCCAAGATTATGCCGGAATAAGACGTGGAACGTCCCATTCAAAGAGAGAAAGGAGGAACATAATGCAAAGTCGCCGCGTGGTTAGGCGATCTGTGTGATTCGTCCGTCTTCTTCGACTTTCCATTCTCCTAGGAGCGGTGGGCCAAGAAGATCCATCCCGTGGTCGTGGAACAACCGACGAAATTCATCAATCGACAGGACCTCATGGACGTATAGCCTGCCGTTATACTTGCCTAACTCGTGGAAGAACTCCTCCACCTTGCCTGCGGGTTGGTAGACATTAATAATCTTGCCCGGCTTCCCGCTCGCGCAGGCCCACACGTGAGGAACCTTGCGCGGTATGAAAACGGACTCACCGGTCCCCACGCGAAATCGCTTATCACCAACCTCAAATTGAAACTCGCCATCAATGACGTAGATCCACTCATCCTGGTCGTGGTGGAGGTGGCGCGGCCCGCCGCCTCCGCCGGTGAATTCGAAAACGCACATTGCGCCATTCGTGTCCCGTGCAGAGACCTTACAATCATGCGGTTCGCCGCCGAGTTGGATTCGCTCATCGAATCGGTCTTTTCCCGCGCCGACGCTGAAGCCCAGAAACATCTCCTCACTCTTCATTTTCTTGGTTCCTTTCAAGTGCTGGATGGTTTTGTCGATGGTCTCAATCAACGTCTGCGTCCGGGCGAGGCTCTCTTGCAGAACCTCCCGGTGCGATTCGAGGGCAGCAACTTTTTCGAAATCGGCCCGGCCCAGGATTCGTTCGATTTCCTTCAGCTCGAACCCCAGCTCCCGGTAGAACAGGATTTGCTGGAGGGTCAAGAGCTGCGGCTCTTCGTAGAACCTGTAGCCATTCGCCCTGTGATAGGCGGGCTTGAGCAAGCCCGTTTCATCGTAGAAATGAAGCGTGCGCACGCTGACGCCCGACATCGCGGCCAGTTGCTTGACTGTGTAAGCCATCGCTTTTTCCCGGCAGAGACCACGTTGGTCCCTACCGCTACTTTACAGTCTCGGGGATCACGTAACGTGAGGGTCAAGAGAAAAAGGAAGAAAATTTGGGAAGAAAGGTGGATTATGCCGGACAACCTTGAGCGCCCCGAATCGGATCACACCATTCGGAAGTTGCGCTGGCGTCGTTCGTTGAGATCGCGGATGACCTCCCGGCTACCGGCCACCAAGCATCGCGAAATCATCCTGAATTATTTCCGTGCTCAAAACCTACTTTCCAGCGGTGTAGTGGGTCTGGGCGCGATCTGATGGTTTCAGTTGCGGCAATGATTCGCATGTCGAAGGCATTCAAGGATTGAGACAGAATGTCCCATGCAAACGGTCCCAATGAACCCAAACGTTCCGACCTTGTTCAGGTTCAGGCAGAAATCGCCAAGAGAAACGGCTATTTCGACCCTGGCGATGCTGCGATCGTCTTAAGCGCCAATTTGTCTAGTACATTGACCGGGATAGAGCTATAAGGAATTGTAGAATCAGTAATTTACGGGCATCAAGACAATGGCGGGAAAGTTGCTCTTCCTGAGCACTTCTGGCGGAGCCTCAGGTAGCGTCAGAAATCGAGGGCGAGTTGAATAAGAGAAACCGGTTACTGATTGCATTTGCATTACTAGCCGCCGGCGTGGCATACGGGCAACATCACCCGAAAATCGCAGCCGACCTCGAAAACAAGGATCCGGAAGCAAAGGTGCATGTCATCGTCCAGTACAAACATGCGCCGGAGCAGTACAATATCGATGCCGCAGTCAGCAAAGGCGGACGTCATCTGGGAACGCTACATCTGGTAAATGGGGCTGTTTACTCCGTCGCGGTCAAAGCGCTGGCCGAACTGGCCAACGATCCCGAGGTTGAGCTTATCAACCTGGATCACCAACTGGCGGCAACGCAGGCCCCCGGCCCGGGCGGTCCTCCCGCGGGCCCGGGCACGATCACTACTCCGGATTACGGTTGGATGGGAGTCCTTGGTGTGACCTCTCCCACCGCCAAAACGGGCTATGACGGAACCGGGATCGGCGTCGCCGTCATCGACTCTGGAATCCATCAGAACGACGACTTGAACACCCTTCAGAAGGACGACACGGACAAACATCAGAACAGCAGCCGCGTGGTTTACAGCCGGAGTTTCGTTCCCGGCCAATCGAGCACGGATGACGCCTTTGGCCACGGCACGCACGTCGCCGGACTCGTGGGGGGCGACGGGTACAACTCGCAGAACTTCAGCTTTAACTACGTGGTCCGCGGTCTCGCGCCCAATGTCAACCTGATCAACCTTCGCGTGCTTGACCAGAACGGTGTGGGTACCGATAGTGCGGTGATTGCCGCCATCCAGACGGCCATCTCTCTACAGTCACAGTTCAACATCGGGGTGATCAATCTCTCGCTCGGCCGCCCGGTGGTGTCATCCTATAAAACGGATCCTCTCTGCCGGGCGGTGGAAGCGGCCTGGAACGCAGGGATCGTGGTTGTTGTCGCGGCGGGAAATCAAGGCCGCAATAACTCCGCCGGCACCGCCGGCTACGGCACCATCACCGCGCCCGGGAACGACCCTTACGTAATTACGGTGGGCGCGATAAATACGGTGGGAACGTCGTCGCGGTCAGACGACAAGATGGCGACTTATAGTTCCAAGGGCCCAACGCTCTTCGATCACGTGGTGAAGCCGGACCTGGTGGCTCCCGGAAACCGGGTATTCTCGGACCTTGCTCCGGGAAGCACGCTGGCGGTGGAAAATCCGCAGAACGCCGTTTCTTCTTCCCTGGCCAGTTGGATGACCGGATATTCAAGCTACTACTTCCAACTCAGCGGCTCCAGTATGGCGGCGCCTATGGTCAGCGGGACAGCGGCTTTGTTGCTCCAGCAGAATCCCAACCTGAGTCCGGATCAGGTGAAGGCTCGGCTGATGAAGACCGCGGACAAGACTTTTCCGGCGGCTAAGTGTCCGGGACATAGCTGTTCATCGCAGGCGCAGATGATGACAACCGCCACCGACGCGACCACGAACGCAACCTATACGAGCTACTACGACGTCTTCACCGTCGGCGCGGGATACCTGGACGCCGATAATGCGCTCGAAAGCAACGATGTTGCTCCGTCTTCGGGAACGGCGATGTCTCCCACGGCCACATTCAACTCGACTACCGGCGCCGTGACGCTGGTGACTGGGTCGAACGTGATTTGGGGCACCAACGTGATCTGGGGAACGAACGTCATCTGGGGCACCAACGTAATTTGGGGCAGCAACGTAATTTGGGGGACGAACGTGATCTGGGGAACGGGTACCACCAGCGCGCTTAATGTAATCTGGGGGACCAACGTAATCTGGGGAACGGGAACCGACGCCACGGAAAGCAGCACGCTGACTTTAATGGGCGAGAAATAGAAGGGCGAATCTCATGAACATTTTAAATTCATCCGATATCAGCAAGTTTGACGCGAAGAATGCTCAACTGAGGCCAATCCATCCGCGCGTCCGGGCCCTTCCTATCAGCCCCGGCACCAGCAACGCTTTCTCGGATCACCCTGGCTTCTGGCGCGCGAACGATTCGCAGCCATTCACAGCTATCTGGGGCTGTAAAGCCATTGTGCCCGCGGAAGCCATCCGGACCAGATATTTCTAAGGAGAGGTCATCAGTGAAAGGTTTTCCGATCTTCACGCGCGGGTTTGTCGGGCTGGTCTCCTTTATCGGACTGCTGGCCTGCCTGCATCTCCTCGTGCCACCGTCGGAAGATCTTTCACTTCGCTTCCTTTTCTATCTCGCGCTGGCGCTTTTATCGGCGAGTCTCAAAGTGAAGCTTCCCGGCGTCACCGGGACCTTGTCCGTCAGCTTTCTTTTCATCCTCATTGGATTGCTGGAGTTGGGCCTGCGAGACGCGCTGGTGCTTGGTCTCGGTTCCGCGCTCGTGCAGATCTACTGGCATGCCAAGAAGCGCCCGGTGCTTTACCAGGTCCTGTTCAACCTGTCGGCGATTGCATTAGCGATTACCGTTGCCGACGTGGGCTTCCATTCGGGTCTGGCCAGGACTTTCGGCAACAGCCTTCCGGTGAAATTGTTCGTGGCCACGGTCACCTACTTCGTCACCAACACTTTCCTGGTTGCCTGCGCTATCGCGCTCACCGAGCGCAGAAGCGTGACCACGATTTGGAGGGAATGCTACTTCTGGGCCCTTCCTTATTACCTCCTGAATGTCCCGATCGTATGTATTGTGAACTGGGTGAATATTAACCTTGGCTGGGAGTTTACGCTCCTCGCTATGCCGGTGGCATGGGTTCTGTTCCGTTCGTACCGCCTGTACATCGGCCGGCTGGAGGCGGAGAAGACGCATGTCGAACAGATGAATGCGCTTCACATTCGCACCATCGAAACGCTCGCGTTAGCTATTGAGGCCAAGGACCAGACCACCCATAACCATCTGCGCCGCGTTCAGCACTACGCCATCCACCTCGGCAAGGAAATGGGCCTTACCGAGGCGGAACTGAATGCCTTGCGGGCGGCATCTCTGCTGCATGACATCGGTAAGTTGGCCATACCGGAGCACATCCTTACGAAACCCGGCAAGTTGACGCCGCAGGAATTCGAAAAAATGAAAATTCACCCGACGGTGGGCGCCGAAATTCTGGAGCAAGTCGATTTTCCGTATCCAGTGGCGCCGATCGTAAAGGCGCACCACGAAAAGTGGGATGGCAGCGGGTATCCGCTTGGATTGGCGGGAGACGAGATACCCCTCAGTGCGCGCATCCTGTCCGCCGTAGACTGCCTGGACGCCCTGGCTTCGGACCGCCAGTACCGGCGCGCACTGCCGATCGACGAAGCGATGGCGATTGTCCAGAGCGAGTCCGGCAAGAGCTACGATCCACGTGTCATCGATATTCTGGCGAAGCGCTACCGCCAACTCGAGGAAGAGGCCATTAAGCTGCATAAACCCGCGGCTACGCTTTCCGTCGGTGCAAGAATCAAGAATGGCACGGCGCCCGCGGTTGGATTCCAGTCCGCGGGAGGCGAAGAACAGCAAGGCGATTTCCGCGCTCAAATCGCGGCGGCGGGCCGGGAAGCGCAATACACGCTGGAACTCGTTTCCGAGTTGGGGAATTCGCTGGGCATGGCGGAAATGCTCTCGGTTCTGAGTTCGCGATTGACGCAGCTTATTCCCTGTGACGCCATCGCGTTGTATGAATGCAAGGAGAATTTTCTGATACCGGTCTATGTTGACGGCCGGGACCGCATGTTATTCTCGTCACTCAGGATTCCCATGGGCCAGGGGCTAACGGGTTGGGTTGCCCAGCACAATAAACCAATTCTCAACGGAAATCCCTCAGTGGAGCCTGGTTATCTCAACGATCCATCAAAATTCAGTTTGCTGCGGTCCGCATTGTCGGTTCCTCTGGCCGGTCTCGACGGCAATGTGGGCGTGCTGACGCTCTATCGCGCCGATGCGGACGGGTTTACGGCGGATCACCTGCGTATTCTTTCGGGGATCAATTCAAAAATCGGTCTTTCCTGCGAGAACGCCCTGAAATATCGAGCGCTGGAGGAGTCCGCGACAACGGATTATCTCACCGGCTTGAACAATCCGCGAGCATTATTTGAGCGGCTGAAACACGAGTTATCCCGCTGCGAACGGGAACGCTCGGATCTTACTCTGATTGTGTGCGACCTGGACCGCTTCAAAGACGTGAATGACCGGTTTGGACACAAAGCGGGAAACAAGGTCTTACAGGAGTTTGCAAAGGGGTTATCGGGTATCTGCCGGGAATATGACGTGACGGCGCGTTTTGGAGGGGACGAGTTTGTCGTCGTCCTGCCGGGTGTAAAAGCGGAAGCCGCGACCGACAAGATCCTCGCCTTATCCAATCTCGCTTCTCACGTGGGCCGGAGTGTTTGCGGGGAGAACGTGATTTCGGCGAGTGTTGGCGTCGCTTCCTGGCCCAACGACGGCCTTACGGGCGACGAACTTCTGGGAGAAGCCGATCTCAGAATGTACGCTCATAAAACCAGCCGCAAGCGGAAACGTCCCGCGGCTCGCACCCTGGAAGAGAAGCTCAGCAGCATCCGGTCTGAAGCGCCCGCGTCCACAATGCAACTATGAGCCGGCCTGCAAAGTCGTAAGCTGTCCGCATGCTCACGAGTCGGCGGAAAGAGTCTCCACGAACCTCTGCTCCCTGTGGTCGCGGCTCGGTAGATCGTTGAGAGCAGGTAGCGCCGATTGCGCGGTGTTGATGACTTTTTCCGCAGCCTGTCACGCATGGCGGGATATATATCACCAACACAACCGGCTCCTACCGCACCTTGGTTCTACCGTTTCAAGGGAACTCCGGGGCCGATCCGCACGTAGACCATGGAGGGGAGTGAACTTGAATTTTCAACAGGTAACCGAAGAAATCCACGTGATGGGTTCCACCCTGGTGGAGAAAGTCAAAGAGCTTATCCACGAGGGGAACGTGCAGCGCATCATCATCAAGAGCGAGCAGGGGCACACCCTGGTGGAGATTCCAGTCACTTTAGCCGCTATCGGTGTGATCGCCGCGCCCGTGTTGGCGGCGGTAGGCGCGATTGCGGGCATTGTCACGAAGTGCACGCTTGTTGTGGAACGCCGCGAACCACCATCGGCAGCGCCGCCATCGGCGTGACATTGCGTGCAGGTCGTCGCCGCGTCGATTCGGGTATCCTGATCACGCGAGGAAAAAATGAAGGAAGTATTCACCAAGAGCTTCTGGGAAGGTGTAAAAAAGACCTTTGATGAGGCGCGCGAAGGTCCGCCGCCAGGGGACCACGCGGTAGAGGGCCCCGACCGCGGCGCCTCGGCAACGTCAGAGTTACCGGCGAATCAGAGCGCTGACCCGGCGAGCATGAAGCCCCCGGAAATGGCGTTCGAGGAAGCGTCTTTCGGGAGTCATTCGTGGCGAAGCGCTACGACCGGATCGACGCGCATCGCGCGAAGGGCAGGGATTAGGCACCCCAGAACTGCCGCTGCTGTCAGCACCAGGGAAACGAAGATCAGTGTCGCGGGATCTCCCGGCGATACCTGGACAAGTAGAAAGCCCAGTGCTCTGGTCAGTCCGATTGCCGCACCCAGTCCTATCGCCAATCCGATGATTACCTGCGTCATCCCTTGCGAGAAGATGAGCTGAAGTATCGTTGGCCCGGACGCCCCCAAAGCGATCCGCAAGCCGATCTCCTGGGTTCTTTGGCTGACCGAGTGCGCGATCACAGCATACAGTCCGACCGAAGCGAGCACCAGAGCGACCACCGCGAATATCCCGAACAGACTGCCAAAGACCTTCTGCGCCCAATTGTTGATATCGAGGCGTTCTTCCAGCGACCGCAGGTTATAAAGCGGCATGTCCTGATCCAGCGCGGCTACTTCCTTCCGGAACGCGGTTCCCAGGCTGTTCGGAGGAACCAGAGTGCGTGCCATGATCGACATGTCGCGCATAGGCTTCTGCCGGTACGGAACATAGATCAACGGATCGTGATCGCGCATTTCCGCGTTTTCCAGATTTTGCACGATATTGGGCACCACCCCGACCACCGTCAGCCATGGCTCCGCCACATTCTTTTCGAAGATGCGGAGACGCTTCCCAAGCGGATCTTCACCCGGCCAGAATTTCTCGGCAAAGCGCTGGTTCACGATGGTCACCGGAGGCGCGGTCTTATCATCGGCGCCGGCGAAAAACCGGCCGCGCAGCGGTTTCAAATCCATGGCACGGAAATAATCCGGGCTGATCACCAGCAGATTCAGCCTGGGGCGCTGCTTCTCATCGACCGGAGGCCTGCCATCGAGCTCATAAGGATAACCGATCGCGCCGCCGGTGGGCATGGTTATGGAAATGGAGGAGACCTGAACGCCGGGCAGCGCATCGAGGCGAGCCTTCAAGCGGTCGTGAAAAGAAACCTGATCCTCCGGGCGAGGATACTTCGCGTCCGGCAGAAAGATGCGCATCACCAGAACGTTCTTCTGGTTCACACCGGTTTGCAGCCGGTAAATATTCAGAAAGCTGCGGATCATCAGGCCGGCGCCCGCCAATAGCACCACGGCCAGCGACATCTCCGCCACCACCAGGACGGCCGAGAGATACTTGCCGCGCTTGCCTCCGCTCGATCCGCGGCTTCCGTCCTTGAGCGACGAGTTTACGTCGAGCTTTGAAAGACGGAGGGCGGGAACAAGCCCGAACAAAACGCCGCTTCCAATCGACACCGCGGTCAGGTACGCGAATCCGCGATAATCCATCGTGAAGTTCATCCAAATTGGAATCTGATTTCTCACCGCCAGGTCGAATGCCCGCAAGCCCCAGAGGGAAATCAGCCAGCCCAGCGCGCCTCCGGCGATCGACATCAGGACGCTTTCCATTAGCAGTTGCCTGATAATCCGCCAGCGCCCGGCGCCGAGCGCGATCCGTATGGAAATCTCCCGCGACCGCTCCACTGCGCGCGCCAGCAGCATATTAGCAACGTTCGCACACGCGATCAGCAAAACGAAAAGAACCGCTCCCATCAGCGCCGCCAGCAGAAGATTGATTTCCGGCCCGTTGAACTCCTCGCTGAAGGTACGCGTCACCGCGCTGATACCCTTGTTCGTCTCCGGATACGCCGCTTCGAGGTTATGCCCGATGGACAGCATCTCCGCTTTTGCCTGCTTCTCTGTCGCGCTGGCAGTCATGTGTCCAAACGCACCCAGATTGCGGGCTCCGCGCTTCTCGGCATCCGCGCCGGGACGCAGCGCCGTCCATAATTCCGCGTCGATGGGAAACCGCAGCCCATTCTGCATCACGCCGACGATGGTGGTGGGGACAGAATTGATCCGGATCGACTGACCGAGGATCGCCGGATCCTTGCCGTACCGGTCCTCCCACATCCGATAGCCGAGAATCGCGACGGGATTCGACCCGGGGGATTCGTCATCGGAGGTGAAATCGCGGCCGACCACCGGCTTCTGCCCGATCATCGAAAACGTATTTGCGGTGATTTGAGCAACGTTGTTCCGCGCCGGCACGCCGCTTTTGTCGGTGACGTTGGCGGTATCGAAACTGTACGCGCCGAGTGCCTCAAAAGATTTCACCTGGGCGCGCCAGTCCCGAAAATCGGGCCAGGAAACTCCGGAATTGCGCTCTCCCCGGTTCACGTTCCTGGTCGTCAGATAAAGGATGCGATCGTCGACGAAAGGCATGTTCTTAAACAGAACACCGTTCGTAATCGCGAATACGGTCGCGTTCGCGCCGATGCCCAGGGCCAGCGCGACGACTGCAGTCAGCGTGAAGCCCGGATCCTTGACTAACTTGCGAAGCCCAAATCGAAGGTCCTCGAATAAGACCATGTCGCCTTAGACGCCAAATCCGGTCATAAAGTTCAATCGATTTTTAACCACCAACGGGCACGCAAATAATTGTTTTCCGCTGGTTCCGCTTCCCTGATAGACTTCCGGCATGATCTTTGGTGCGCATCTGATCGTATTCAGCAAGGACGTGGGGGCTGATCGCGCCTTCATGCGGGACATCCTCGGATTTCCGTCCGTGAACGCGGGTCATGGATGGCTGATCTTCGCTCTGCCTCCGGCAGAATTGGCGGTGCATCCCGATGGCGAGGGTAACCGGTGCGAACTCTATCTCATGTGTGACGATTTGAAGGCCGAGATATTGGCACTCGCTGCGAAGGGCGTGAAGTGCTCTGAGATGCAGGAGGCCAGATGGGGCTCGATCACTAAAATCCGCCTTCCCAGCGGAGCTGACGTAGGGCTCTACCAGCCGAAGCATCCAATCGCACTGGACCTTAAATCGAACTGAGCTCGTTTCCGCGCCGTCCTTTTCGATGTCGTAAACGGCCGCCACTCGAGACATGTGTCGGCAGCTCCGCGATACAACGCTGCTTGAATTGGCCATCCGTGCGACGTTTTCGAACCCGTCGTTGAAACACAGGTACCTGCCAGCTTGACATAGCCGTGTCGGGGGACACACGGCGCGTCAGCAGGAACACAAACCGGCGTTCGTTGTTCTCAGTAGATTCTTTAACTTAGAACTCGGCTTGCAGTTTGCATCTGCTTCCCGCATGAAACACGAACAATGGAATACGCTGACCAAGCTGGCAGCGGCCGTGGTGGTCGCCGCCGCCGAGGCACAGGCTGAAGAACGCCGGGGCCGAACTGACTGTCTCATGGGCGACCGCATTGTCGTCTCCATTCCCGATCGCAAGTTGGTGCTGATGAATGGGGATCGTGCCGTCAGGATTTACGACATCGCCGTCGGCAAAGCATCCACGCCCAGTCCGCAGGGCGAATTCCGAATCATCAATCGGATCCCGAATCCCGCCTGGTACACGGTGGGCAAGGTGGTTGCGCCGGGGAAAGGAAATCCGCTCGGCGCCCGCTGGATGGGCTTGAGCGCGAGAGGCTACGGAATTCATGGAACCAACGCTCCGAAATCCATCGGGAAGGCCGCTTCCCACGGATGTATCCGCATGCGCGCGGCGGACCTGGAGGAGCTATTCGACCTGGTGAGCGTAGGAGCTGTGGTGGAGATTCATGGCGAACGTCCCGAGATATTCGCCCGAATGTTTGATCGTGCAGTAACCGACTAGGCAGATTTGGTCGGCTCGGAAGAGTGTACCAGTCAAGTTGAAAAGGAGATAAAAAGATGATTTTGCTGCGCTATTTACTCGTTTTCGGAGGGATCATGCTGCTGGCCGGCGCGGTGGCGATCCTCATCATGGATGTGTATCAGATATTGAAGTTCCGCACGGACTCTTCAGGCGACCCGCCACCACCGCCGCGATGGCACGCAGCGTTGACGATAGGAGCGTGCGCTGTTCCGCCGCTGCTGCTGGGTCTCAGCATCGCTGTGGTGCCTAGCGGATCGGCGGCCGTGCGGGTTAACCAGTTCGCGGGAACCCGGCCGGGCACGCTCTATCCGGGGGTTCACTGGATCATTCCGCTGGTGGAGGAAATCGAGCTTTACGATACCCGCGATGGGATCTTCACGACCCAGGCCGTGGACGATCCTAAGAAACAGAAACCGGATGCTCTGCGAGTGCAAACGCGGGAGGGACTGATGGTAGGACTCGCAGTCGCAGTGCGCTACCGGCTGGACCCGTCGAAGCTGGCTTACATTCACGCGAATCTTCCGCAGCCGCTGGACCAGGAAATGATCGCTCCGGCGGTGTCGAGCGCGTTACGCGACCTTGCGCCCGGGTATCTGGTTCGCGAACTGTTTTCGACGAAGCGCGAGGAGATGCGGCAGGCTGCGGCCGCTCGCGTGATCGCGAAGTTGGGGGCGGACGGAATCGTCG
>Ga0210394_10006499_pt1 | contig 12639 bp, 10 predicted proteins | sample IncBWC12MmetaG_FD_160121 | JGI IMG/M metagenome (GOLD analysis project Ga0210394, IMG submission 160121) | Forest soil microbial communities from Barre Woods Harvard Forest LTER site, Petersham, Massachusetts, United States - Inc-BW-C-12-M | ecosystem: Environmental > Terrestrial > Soil >... | reverse complement strand
CTGGTAGCGCATCGGGGTCGAAGGGTTGTCGTCGGTATTCATCTTGCCGATCTTGATTTTGCCCACGTACTCCGTGGCCACCGCGTCGATAGTCGGCGTCATCGCCTTGCAGGGCCCGCACCAGGGCGCCCAGAAGTCCACCAGCACGGGGACGTCGGAGTTCAGCACTTCCTGGTCGAAAGAGCGATCGGTAAAGTTCAGCGTGTTGTCGCCAGCCATAAAGAAGATTGTCCTTTTCTGTCACTATTTATGATGCCGGAATGGCCTATAGGGATGCAAGTTCAGCATACATCCTTTGATACTCGGCCGCTGAGGCCTCCCACGAAAAATCCTTCGCCATGCCCAGGCGCATCCGTTCTGTCCAAGCAGCGCGGAACTGCCAGGCATGCAGAGCCTCACCAATGGCGCCGGCGAGGGCGGCCGCGGAATATTCGCCAAATTTGAATCCTGTCGCGCTGTCGACGGTGTCGTCCAGACCGCCGGTGGCGCGCACGATGGGCACAGTTCCGTAACGCAGGCTGTAAATCTGATTCAGGCCGCACGGTTCATAAAGACTCGGCATCAGGAACATGTCGGAACCGGCTTCGATTCTATGCGCCAGCGCGTTATCGTAACCGATGCGTACGCCGAATTTGTCCGGCCGGACCGTCCCAAAGTGGCGGAACAGGTCTTCAAACCGTTTGTCGCCGGAGCCCAGCACCACCATCGCAACATCCTGTTCTACCAATGGATTGGCGATTTCGGCAACCAAGTCGAATCCTTTCTGATCGGCAAAACGGGAGACGATTCCTATCAGAGGCCGGTCCAGGTGAACGGGTAGGCCCATTTCGTGGAGCAGAGCGCGCTTACACTCGGCCTTGCCCGCCAAGTCATCGCTCGAAAAGTGGCTAGGAAGATAAGGGTCGGTTTCCGGGCTCCATTCCGCATAGTCGACGCCATTTAAAATGCCCCGCAGCTTGTAATTGCGGGAGCGAAGCAGGCCGTCGAAGCCGAACCCATACTCGGGAGTTTGAATCTCGCGGGCATAGGTGGGGCTGACGGTAGTGACAGCGTCGGAGAACACGATGCCTCCTTTTAGGAAGCTGACCATCCCGTTAAACTCAAGGCCTTCCATATGATAGAGCACCGGATCGAGCCCGATTTCTTCCATCCGCAGGGCCCAGAAATTGCCCTGATAGCCGAGGTTGTGGATGGTGATCACGCATTTCGAACCGAAAAACGTCGGGTCGCCCGCCAGGGTTGAGCGCAGGTATGGCGCGAGGAGGCCGGCCTGCCAGTCGTGCGCGTGAAAAACGTCGGGGCGGAAGATGTAGCGGGCGACGCCGATAGCCGCCTGATTCAAAAGGGCGAAGCGGATGTGGTTGTCGGGATAGTCGACGTTTTTTTCGTTGTAAATGCCTGGGCGACCGTAGAGAGGGGGGCAATCGACAAAAAGATAGCGGACGCCCTGGCGCACGACCTGATCGATCGCGACCACGAAGTGGTGGGGTCCGACGTTGAGCGGCATGGCATGCCAAATTCTTTCGGATGTGTCGATTAGCGCGGCTCGGAAGCGCGGCAGGACCACCGCGACTTCGTCGCCCCGCTTGACCAGCGCGGCTGGGAGGGAGCCCAGGACGTCCGCCAATCCACCGGTTTTGACGAAGGGCGCAGCTTCGGACGCGACCATTAAGATGCGCGACATAGTAGATGTTTTTGCACCTTTCCTAGCGCGTTACGGGGCAACAAGTCCACGATTTCGACGCGTTTTGGCACCTTAAACGACGACAACTGCGCCTTGCAGCGCTCGATCAACAATTCGGGGTGTACGGGCTGTTTTACGACGATATAAGCGACGGGGATCTCTCCGCGCAGGCGGTCGGGCTCGCCCACGACGGCGGCCTCGGCGATTTCAGGTTGCTCCATTAGAAATTCTTCAATCTCCCTTGGATAGATGTTAAAACCTCCGGAAATGATCAGATCGCTCTTGCGGCCGGAGAGGGTGTAATAGCCGTCGTCGGAGCGGGTGGCGATGTCGCCGGTTTTGAACCAGCCGTCTATGAACGCATCGCGTGTGGCGTCGTCGCGTTTCCAGTATCCGGCGAAAACGTTGGGGCCCTTCAGCAGAATTTCGCCCGATTCGGATAATCGCACGGAGACCCCGGGGAGGGGCAGACCGACGCTGCCGGGGCGGCGCTCGCCTACATACGGATTCGAAATATTCATGATGGTCTCGGTCATGCCGTAGCGTTCGAGGATGGTGTGACCGAAAAGGGTGCGAAATTCTTCCAAGACGTGGGCGGGCAATGGGGCGCTGCCGGAGACGAAGAGTCGCATACTTTGGCCGATTTGCCTGGCGGCTGCCGGATCGGCTTCAAGAAGGCGGACGTAGATGGTCGGGACGCCGAAGAAAAGTGTCGGGCGAAAGTCGAGGAATTGTTCAGTGGCTGATTGGTGTTCGAATCGCTCCAGGAGTCGCATGCGGCAGCCGGAGATCAGCCAGCAGTGCAGACCGTTGCCCAGTGCGTGGACGTGGAACAGAGGAAGGGCCAGCAGGAAACGGTCCTGATCGGTGATTTGCCAGCAGGTAAGTAGATTCAGCGCATTCGCGGCGAAGTTATTGTGGGTCAGGATGGCGCCCTTGGAAGTTCCTGTTGTGCCGGAGGTGTAGACTAGCGCCGCCGGAGAATCCCCATCGAGCACGGCAGGGCATGGCCCTGCCCCACAGGGCTGCGGCATGGTGTCGATACTGATGAACAACTTGGGTTCGGCGTCGGAGACGATATGCGCTACTTCGCGGTCGCGGTAGAGGATGTTTATAGGAACGAAGATTACGCCCAGCTTCACGCAGGCCAGGTAGATGTCGATCAGCTCGATGCAATTGGCCAGTTGGACGCAGAGGCGGTCGCTTGGCTGGAGGCCGCGTTCAACAAGCGATGCGGCCATTTGGTCGCTACGCTGGTCGATCTGACCGAAGGTGTATTCGACCCCCTTCCATTCGAGGCCGATTTCGTTGCGGCGATTGACCAGCGACAGGTTGAAGAGGTCGCGGAGATTCATTGGCTATTTTGAAGGGTAGCAAGACTTGGCCGATTGCCAATCGGCCGCAGGCTGCCAGCCTGCCCCACGATCACTGCGCGGCGCCGCGGGTGATCATTTTCTCTATGGTTTCGTCGGAAAGGCCGATCGAGGATAGGACTTCGCGTGTGTGCTCGCCTATTCCCGGTGGCATTTTGGGCTTTGCTTTTTCAATTCCTTCAATGTTGAGAGGATTCTTTATGGTCTTCAGGCCGGGGGCGATTTCGGTGAAGATTTCCTGGGCTTGCGGATCATGTGCGACTTCGACGGCAGATGGTACAGGTCCCCAGACCAGGTCGTATTTTTTGAAAATCGGCACCCAGTCGTCGAGATCGCGCATGGCGATTGCTTCGTCGATTCGCTTTACTAAGGCGGCCGAGTTTTCCTGACGCGCTTTAGCCGTGGAGAAGCGCGGATCGTCGTGCAGTTCTTCGAACTCGAGAGTCTGGCACAAATGTCGCCAGTCGCGGACGGGATCGAGGAGGCAAAAGAAGATGCGGCGGCCGTCGCGCGCGACGTAGTGATTCACCAGCGGGCAGATGGCGGTTTTTCTGGTCCACTTGGGATAAAACTGCGCATCGCACAGCGCGGCCTGAATGCCGCAGCCGTGCGACCAGATGCCATTGGCCATCAGCGAGGTGAAGACGCGCGTGCCTCGGCCGGTGATCTGGCGCTGATAAAGCGCCATCATGATGGATGCGAACAGGGTGACGGACGTCGGGTGGTCGCCGAGGCCCGCGGGGGATTGGACGGGCTCGGCATCGCCATTGTGCATGCCGTACATCAGGCCGCTGCGGGCCCAGTAGGCGGTCGCGTCGTAACCGGGTTTTTCCGCGTCCTCGCCGTGTTCTCCATAGCCGGTGATGGAGGCGTGGATCAGCCGATCGTTCAGCGGCGCGAGGTCTTCATAGGAGAGCTTGAATTTCCGGAGCGATTGCGGCTGATAATTCGTGATGAAAATGTCGGCTGTCGCGACCAGCTTTAGAAGAACGGAGTGGGCTTCGGGATCCATTAAATCGAGCGCGATGCTTTTCTTGTTGCGGTCGTCGAGAATCCAGCAGTAGTTTTGATCGGCTACAGGCATGCCGGGGACTTGCGCCAGGTAGCGATAGGGATCGCCGTAGGGAGGGCGCTCGATCTTGATGACCTCGGCGCCGAAGTCGGAAAGAATCGCCGCGGCGGCGGGGCCGGCGATGTAAGTGCCGCAGTCTATGACGCGGAGTCCGGACAGGATCATTCGTTATCTCTCCACGACGGGTAACTGAATATAAGACTTTCGGAAAATCTTCTGGGTGGCTGGCTGGTAGTCGGCGGCGGTGGCCTTGTAGATGTTGTCGACGTAAGTTTGCGGGTTGCGGTCGATGAGAGGGAACCAGGTGCTCTGCACTTGCACCATGATGCGATGGCCCTGGCGGAAAACGTGGTTGGCGGAGTGCAGATCGATGGGGTATTCGTAGACGCGGTTGGGTTCGAGGCGCTCCGGCTTTTCGAAACTCGATCGGAAGCGGGCGCGAAAAACTTCGTCGACGATCATGAGCTGATAGCCGGGAAGCTTTTCGTCATTCTCGGGGTAAACGTCGATGAGCTTGACAATCCAATCGGAATCGGAGCCGGTGGTGGACGCGAAGATGTGCGCGACCACGTCGCCGGCGATGACCAGGTCGGTTTTTAAGGGATCTGTCGCGAGGCCCAAAACGTCGTCACGCTGATAGACGAAGCGCTGGTCCTGCACCAGCCATTCTGACCATTGCGAACCGGGTCCATAGGTCGGCTGGATGGGGCGATGGCGATACGGGACGGGATGAGCGGGGTCGGAGACGTAGCTGTCGAAGGCGGTTTCGGCGTCGCGTTGGGGGTCGAACGAGAGCTTTGAATCGGCGGCGAAACTCAGTTTGCGATCCGTGATGCCTTCGCGCGGGGGCCACGCTTCGTAACTTTCCCAGGAATTGCGGCCGGTTTCGAAGGCCATCGCTTCGGGCTGATGGAGCTGCCCTTTGTCCTTGAGCCAATACGCGAACCACGGGACTTCGATTTTTTCGCGGTAGTAAAGAGACTGATCGGCGCCGAACTCGATGGGCCCGAGTTTCGAGCCTACTCCTCCCCATCCGCCGTGGCGCCAGGGGCCGATGACGACGTAGTTTTTGTGATCCTGTGCGTCGCTTTTCTCGAGCTCCTCGTAAATTTTCATCGGCCCATAATAATCCTCCTGATCCCACCATCCGGCGACGTTCAGATTAGGTACTGTCGTTTTTTTCAGGATGAGGTTTACGGCCTGCGCCTGCCAGAAGGAATCATAGTTGGGATGGTTGACGAAGTTGTTCCAGGTCGGCTTTTCGCCGTGAAAATACTTCTGATCGAGCGCGGAAAGAGGGCCTTGCGAGAGATACCAGTCGAAGGTGTCGTACTTGTCGAAGTCGAATTTGAACTGGACTTTTCCGGTCTCCATGCGCGAGACGTATTCGAAGCCGTAGCTCAGTCGAAACGCCCCGTTGTGATGGAAGTCGTCGCCTAAGAACATGTCGGCCGGCGAGGCTTGTTCGCTGGCGGCTTTCAATGCCGGATGAGGCTCCATCAGCGCCATGGCCGTGAGCCATCCGCCATAAGAAATACCGAGGATTCCGGAGCGTCCGTTGTGATTGGGGACGTTTTTGATGAGCCAGTCGACAGTGTCGTAGGCGTCGGTGGCTTCGTCGATCGAACCGGCTTTGGAGCGGTCGCGAGGGGCGCGAGTCATTTCGAAGAGACCCTCGGAATCGTAGCGGCCGCGGATGTCTTGGAAGACGAAAATGAATCCCTCGTCGGCGAGTTGCTTGTAGCGGCCCTTGAGCGACGCTTCCGGGCGGTTGTTGGTCCAGCCGTAGGGCGATCGTTCGATGAGCAGAGGCAGCTTGCCGGCCTGATTTTTCGGCGCGTAGATAAGCGTGTGAAGCCGGACGCCGTCGCGCATGGGGATCATAATCTCGGTCTTGTCCCACGCAGCGGGCGCTGTTTGGGTGCAGGAGGAGAGGAAGACAACAAGAAGAAATGCGGCGGGCTTCATCCGATGTACTTTATCAGTTTGGCGGTGGGGTACGCTAAAGAGTGATGGATAAGAGCGTTCGTGTTTATCACAGTCTCGACGAAATGAAGGCCGACGAGTATCGGTACTGGCAGAGCCGGCCGGTATGGGAGCGGATGGACGCGGTTGAGGAGTTGAACGCCACCGCTTACGCGCTCAAGGGTTGGGAGATGGAACCGGATGTACCAAGACTACAAAGACCTTTTGTCCGCCTTCCATGCCCATGGCGTTAAGTACCTAATTGTCGGAGGCTACGCAGTCATCTTCCATTCGCAGCCTCGCTTCACGAAGGACCTCGACCTTTTCATGAAAGGCAGACCCCATCAACGCTCGTCGAGTAGCTCGCCCAAGTGCATCTTTTAGAGACAGGACTCTGAGGTAGGAGGAGTGAGAGAGATGGACCGAGACGCCCTAATAGAAGCCTTTGTTCAGGTCTATACGTTTCGCGAACCAGAAAAGGACAAAGAATTTCGCGAGGCGCTGGCCCGGTTGCTGGAGGACCTAGGGTGTGCGCGGCGCCCTGCGCCGACGGACACCAATAAAAAGAAATATATTAGGATGATCGAAGTCTAGAGGGTGAGCGTGGACTGGCGTGTAAACGCAATGAACCTGACTAAACGATGTCTTCCGGTGGTGGTCGCGGCGTTTGCTCTGTCGTGTTTCACAGACCGAACTTTGGCCCAGGAATCGCCTGCCGAGGTTGACGCCGTACGAACCAAAGCAGAGCGGGGAGATGCGTCCGCTCAATGCCAGCTTGGAACGATGTACTACTGGGGCAGAGTCATACGGAAGGATTATGCTGAGGCGGCTCGCTGGTACCGAAAAGCCGCTGAGCACGGGAATGCCGAGGCGCAGTACGCGCTTGGCGCCCTCTATCAGGATGGTCAAGGAGTTCCGCAAGATTACGATGAAGCGATGCGCTGGTTTCGCATGGCTGCCGAGCAGGACTACTCCGAGGGGTTGGTGTCTGTTGGCCATATGTATGAACACGGTTTAGGCGTTCCCCAGGACCATGAAGAAGCCACACGGTGGTTCAAAAAAAGTGCCGATCTCGGAGACTCTGACATTCAGTTTTTTCTGGCAATTAGATATGCGCAGGGCCGAGAGGTCAAGCAAGACTTAGTGCAGGCGTATATGTGGATGAACCTCGCAGCCTCGGTGAAGGAGGCTTATATTGAAAAGCGCGACGAAATCGCTAGCCTGATGACGCCCGCACAAATTGCAGATGGCCAGCGTCTCGCTCGGGAATGGAAACCGAGAGCCAAGCGCAACAGCCCTAATAAATAGGGGCCAAAAGTCCAGGACAGCTTCGCAACCTCTGCCCAATGGCTGGGAACCTTCCCATCAACCATGGGTCCCGTTGAGAACAGGCGCCTTACGGAACTTTTCGCTCTAGCCTGCAGACCTCAGCAGTCTTTCTTAACGCTGCCGAGTTTGGTTGAAGAACCCCGCCAAAAAGGCACGCACATTATCAATAGGCTCGAAATCCCCGTGGTAACCCAACATCTTCGCGATTTGGTAGGGCTGCATCGAGTCCGCATTGGCTCTCTGTTCGCAGTCAAGCAAGCTCAGAGCTGCGCCAGCCAAGCTTAACTGTAGTTTCTCAACATCGCTATTTGGATTGGACATTACCCCATCATCTTCGCCGCTTTTGCTCCGATTGTCACGCCTCTTAGTCTGCTCGCTCCCTTAACGCAGCCCGCCGCCGTGTTGCTACAAATAAAACAAACTCAACCGCGGCAGCGCGGCGGCCTCCAATAGTCGACGATCAAGAAACTGTTTTTCCAGCATCGCCAGTTGATCCGCAGTCATCTTGCTTCGATACGGCTTCAGTTCCCGGTCAAGCTTCCGCCGAGCCTCGAATAACTGCTCCTCGCTGGCCGACGCGCGTAACCGCGCGATCATTTTTTCTTCGATCGCGGTGAGGTGCTGCTCGAGTTGTTCGAGATCCAAGTACAACGCATCGATATCCAGCGATTCGAGCGACATCGCGGTCTCCTCTTGCCCCGCCTTGCGCAGCTTTTCTGAATTGCGGGCGACAAACTCTCGGACATCTTCTATGGGGAAGGGAGCGGAAGCTTCCTTCCTCGACACAGGTGACGCGTTCAGCATCGCTTGCGCCTCCGCCGTGACCGCCTGCGCGCAGTACGCGAGCGAATTCACCATGTGAATCCGCGCCTGCGCTGGTCGCTTGCGCCATTTTTCGAACGCCATGTCGATCCCGCGCAGCACTGCTTCCAAGGGGATGCCTCCGTTTTTCCAGGCTTCAATTAACGCCCAGTCGAGTGGCGAGAGCAGGAACAACCCGGTCCCGCGGGCGCGCTGAAAATGCTCCTCGATTTCGGTGAAATAGTTGAAGTAGTTCAAGCTGGTCTGACGCCGCCCGCCAGGATCGTTGTCTCTTTCCCATCGTCTGAACGCACGACCAGGAACCCGGAGGTATCGAGCCCGCAGGTGACGCCGACAATTTCCTGGTCGTCCTGCTGAACGCGCACGCGGCGGCCCAGGGCGTAGCTCGATGCGCGGGTGAACATTCGCAGAATGGCCGGCGCGCCCTCCTCGGAGAGAATTCTACAGCAACCCTCGACGTCGTGAACCAGCGAGACGAGCAGTTCCTCGCGCGATACGCTCTTGCGACCGGCGAGATAGAGAGAGGTCGCCAGATCCGCGATCTCGCCCGGAAATTGCGTATGATTCACGTTGATGCCGATGCCCGCGATCACCGCGTCGCCGTCGAGCTGGGCGAGAATGCCGGCGCATTTCCGCTCGCCAATGAGAACGTCGTTGGGCCAGCGCAGGTCGGCGGCCAGACCGGTGACCTGCGTGATCGCTTCCTGCGTTCCCAGCCCCAGGGCGAGCATCACCAGCGGCAGGTCGCGCGCGGCGAGAGGCAGCCGCAGGACGATCGACACATACAACCCCGCGCAGGCTTCCGATTGCCAGGTGTGGCCGTGACGCCCGATGCCGGCCACCTGCCCGTCGGCGCCGACGATGGTTCCCGAAGAACATCCGTCGCGTGCCAGCCGCGCGGCGATGGTCATGGTGGAGCTGACGCTTTGAAACCATGCGATTTGGCGGCCGGGCAGGCGTTCGCGCACGGAGGCGACGTCAAAAGGCATTCGATTCAACAGAAGGGTAGCACTTCAGGAATCGATGCGGTACACGGAGAAGACGGCGTCGCGATAGACTTCGGTGACGTTCGTTTTCTTGCGGAGAATGCTTTCGAGGCGCGGATTCGCGTCGTGGTTCGCGAGCACGTATTGCGCTCCCAGATCCTCGCGCACGGCCGCCACGATGTCGGTGCGGTCCGAATCGGCGCAGGTTTCGTGATCGCAGGTGCCCGGTTCGTCCTCGGAGATGTGGAACCATAGCCAGTATTTGCGCGGATCTTCGAGATACGTGAACGTCGGTTCAATGCCAATCACGTATCGATTGCGGGAATTCAGGAAAAAAAGCAGTTGATAGTCGTTCCACTGCGTGTTCGCGACCAGGGCGCCGGGCGCGTTGACCCGCAGATATTCCGCCGCGCCCCGGTAGCATGCCAGCGACGGCGCTTCGCGGACGTACTGACGCGTCAGGTAGACGTTGACGAAGCATGGCAGCGCCAGCAGGAGCCCGACGACCAGAACGTCCGTGCGCGACGCTTTGAGATGCGGAGAGATCACCGCCGCGGCAAACAGAATCGCGAAGGGAACGAAGAAATCCACCGTGCGTATGACGCGGAGTGTCCCCAGAAAAGTCGCGGCCGAGAGCAGCAGGAACAGGTCGGCCGCAGGGACGCTTTGCCGCCAATTCCTCAGGCGCAGAATCAGAGCGCCCATCCACGGCAAGGCCACCGGCAGGCAGGAGACGATCCACATCCAGGAAGTGGCCGGATACAGCTCTCCGCCCATATGCACGTGCGCCTTCTGGCCGAGGCTAACCACGCTTGCCTGCACGATATCGAACCGCAGGTTTTCCGGGAAATAGGGATTGACGAGCAACCCCAAAACCATTCCCGCGCCGCAGGACAGGGCGGCGATACCGGAGCGGCGGTCGCGGCGCAGGAGGAACCAGATCGCGGGCGCCATTCCCACCAGGAAAAACATGGAATAGGACAAGGCGTGGATCAGGGAGACGGCCGCCAGTTTGACCGGCTTATCGGTCCTCGTCCAAAGCGCTGCCAGTAGCGTCAGCAGAACGGACAATAAAAATGGACGAACGGTGGTGGCGCGCGAAAGCGTGATGCTGCTGCCGGTCATCGCCAGAATCACCCAAATGAACCGGTGGTTGGAGTCCAGATGCCGCAACAACTGGAACAGGGTATAGGCAATCAGGCCGAACAGCAGCGACGAGAACAGCTTGGTGGCCGTAATCAGGTCGAAAAAGCAGGTAAATGGCGCCAGCAGCAGGTGATAGCCGAACCACGCGTCCACCGGCAAGCGCCAGAAATAGGCCAGATGCCAGGGGTCGGCGAACATGGAATGAGGCTCGGTAATCAGCCGGGATGCTTGTTTTACGTGCCGGTAGCCGTCGAATCCGCCGGGAATATCAGGGGTCGCACGAAGCAAGAGCAAAAAACCCAGGGCAAGGAGAGCGGAGATCGCGATTTCGAAGGTTCGTTCCCAGTCGACGGCAGCCAGCTTCGCCGTATCCCGCGAAACAGAGGGTGTATCGACCGGAGTCATGACTCGTAATAGGTTCCATCGACATTCCGGAGTAGGACTTTACCCTAATGGCCTAGGCTTGGGATAACAGGTTGACTCCCTTCCGCCGTTCCTGTCTAATGTTGTGTCATGCAACGGCGAGATTTCTTCACATGTATGCTGGGCGGTCTGGCGGTTTCGAAAATCGCCGGCGCACAAACGCCCGGACCCTTTATTGAGAAGGCCAGGACGGGCCTCCCACACCGCGGTAAAGTGCTGGCCGCGATCCAGCCTCATTCCGACGACATCGCGCTGATCTGCGCCGGCACCGTCGCCAAGTTGATCAACGAGGGGTATGTCGGCTACATGATCCGCGCGACGAACGACGACATGGGCGACGACGTGGGAGAGCCCGGTTCCGTGGGCGAAAATGTCCTCCGCAACGAGCGCGAGGTGGCCGCGCAGAGCCTGGCGCTCGGACTGAAAGAGGACTTTGGCCTGAACTACAGCAACCATCGCATGAGCGACATTTCGCGTAACGAGGTGATCTGCCGCCTCATTTTTCTCTTCCGGTTCCTGAAAGTGGATACCGTGTTCTGTTACGACCCGTGGGCGCACGACGAGGAGAATCCGGATCACTATGTTCTGGGGCATTGCGTGGAAGCCGCGTGCTGGATGGCGGGCCGCGTTCACGATTATCCGGAGCAACTGGCGGCAGGCTTCCAGGCGCGCGCGGTTACCGACAAATACTATTACGCCAGGCATCCGACGCCCAACCGCATTGTCGACATCACCGGCACCGTTGAGAAGAAAATTGACGCCAACATCTGCAACGTGGCGAAGGGGCCGGGCGGGCATCATGGCTCGAAACTGCGGGCGGAACTCGCGAAGCAAGGCAAAAAACTGCCTCTGCTGGGCGACGACGACCGCACGGCAGATCGCAATTACATCCGCGAATTCGTGCTCGCCGGGGATCGCGCGCTAGGCAAGAAATACGGCGTCGAGTATGCCGAGGCATTTCACTACGTAGGGCCGGTGGCGGCCAATATCGGAGGCACGGAATCGAGCGTGGACGATTATGTGAAGCAGAACTCGGTGCCTGTCAAATAACATGGAGGACCTGCCGCGACGGCTCGGGTTAATCGACGCAACGCTGATCGTGGTGGGGATCGTGATCGGGTCCGGCATTTTTCTGCTGCCGAATTTAATTGCCCGAAATCTCCCGTCGGCCGTGGCGATCATCGGCGTGTGGGTTGTGGCCGGCGCGCTGTCCTACTTCGGCGCGCTGGCCTACGCGGAGTTGGGCGCGATGATGCCTTCGACCGGCGGCCAATACGTCTACCTGCGGGAAGCCTACGGCGAGTGGTGCGCGTTCCTCTGCGGCTGGGTGTTCGCGCTGGCGGCAGTACCCGGCGGCATCGCATTCCTGGCAGTGGGATTCGCCATTTACCTGGACCACTTCATCCCTCTTTCAGCGGGAATGCGGACAGTGGTCGCCTTGGCCCTGGTTTGCGGATTGTCGTTGATCAACGCGATCGGCGTCAGGGAGGGCGTGTGGGTGCAAAGGATCTTCACGTCGCTGAAGATCGCCGGGCTGCTGCTGGTAATCGGTGCGGCCGTCTTCGCGCCTGCTGCCGTGAGCGAGAGGATTGCAGAATTGCCGCCGCTTACTTACGCCGGCTTCGGCATCGCGATGGCGGCGTGCCTGATGGCCTACAACGGCTGGAGCTATGTGAGCTTCGTCGCCGGCGAGGTGAAGCGGCCGGAGCGTAATCTTCCGGCGGCGCTGGCGCTCGGCATGGGCATGGTGATGGCGCTGTATGTGTCGGCGAATCTCGCCTATCTGCACGTGATGACGATTCCGGAGATCGCGGCGACGGAGCGCGTAGGAGCAGCGGT
>Ga0210394_10006498_pt1 | contig 12639 bp, 12 predicted proteins | sample IncBWC12MmetaG_FD_160121 | JGI IMG/M metagenome (GOLD analysis project Ga0210394, IMG submission 160121) | Forest soil microbial communities from Barre Woods Harvard Forest LTER site, Petersham, Massachusetts, United States - Inc-BW-C-12-M | ecosystem: Environmental > Terrestrial > Soil >... | reverse complement strand
GGCTCGCCCGATGTGGTGGTGAACAATGCAGGAATCGGCTTTCTTGGCCCCTTCATCGATACGCCCTTAAGCGCCTGGAACCAGGTGATCGGCGTGAACCTCATGGGCGTGGTGCACGTCAGCCGTGCGTTCCTGCCGGGAATGATCGCCGCGGGCGGCGCGCGCCATTTGGTCAACATCGCATCCGCCGCGGGTCTGCAGGCGGTTCCTAACTTAAGTACCTATTCGGCCTCGAAATACGCGGTGGTGGGCCTGTCGGAAGCGCTCGCGATGGAACTCAATGGGACCAACATCAGCGTCACCGTTGTGTGTCCGGGCATCATCAACACGCCGATCGTTCGCAATCACCTCGCCGTGTCGCAGAGCGTACCTGCCGCCACGCTCGCCAAGCTGGCTGAGCAATACGAGGCCAGGGGCGTGCATCCGTCGGTGGTCGGCAAGCGGATCGTGCGCGCAGTCAAACGCGGCGAGGAAATCGTGCTGGTGGGCCCGTCGGCCGCCACGATATTCCACGCGCGCCGGCTGTCGCGGCGGTTGTTGCGCAGAGCCAGCCTATCGGGCGCGCGCGCAATCGGCTATCTCTGGTAGATCAGGCGACCTTCGCCAGCGCCGCGACGCGCTCCCAGGTGGTCGCACGCATGCTCGGCCGCGCGTTCATTCTGTCCAACCACGAGCGAAGATTCGGTTTGTTTGCCGTGAGAGGCTCCCATTCCGGAGTTTGGCTGAAAAAATCCACTTGCGGCGCCAGGATCAAATCAGCCAGGCTGATTGAATCACCGCCAAAAAACGCGCCGCCGCCCAAGTTGCGCGCCAGTTCCGCGAACACCGCGTGGGCCTTTGGCATGGCGGCAGCTATTGCTTCCTCGTTCGGGGTGAGCCCCATGAGGCGCGGCCCCACGATGCGCTGGAAAGCAATCACACTGCCAACACCCTGGAAAAGATACCAATCGTTGATGTTCATCAACTGATCCATGCGCGCCGCAGCGCGCGGATCGGCGGGCGTCAGTGCCGGTTGCGGCAGCACGCGATCGATATAGCGCAGGATCGCCTGGGTCTCGTACAGCCTGAAGTCCCCATGATCCAGGACCGGCACTCGGCCGAAGGGGTGGCGCGCCAGATGCTCGGGCGTTTTGAACTTACCGGAAGCCACGGGAGCCAGGCGATAGGGTGCGCTCTTTTCTTCCAGTGCCAGGAAAGCGGCTCTGCCGAAGGGACTGCCGGGTATGCTGTGGATCACGAAGTCGTTCATTGTTTGCCCCTAAATTTAAGTGAAAGTTGCCGACCTCACGCGCGCACCGCGCCCGAGGCTTCCTTTGCGAACAGTTCGAGCAGACCCGGCCAGCCGCCGTCGACGCCGCTGCGCATTTTTTCTCCCGCAGCCGCACCCATGCGTTCGAAATTTCGGTGTTCGAGTTCGACTCGCGTGCGGCCGGCGCCGTCCGCAACGAACCGCACCTCGACTTCGGAGGCGAACTGCACCCGGGAATCGGGCTTCCATTCGGCGCTGATTTCCCAGCTCATGACAAAGCGCTTGCCTGGCTCCCAGATTCGCACGTGACCCACGACAGCCTCCGTGCCGTCCTCGCATGGCGTGTACCAGCGCCCGCCGACGAACGGTTCGATGATCGATTCTTTGAGAGGCGAAGCCCCGATGCCGTACGTTTTCGGCCACCAGCGATTGATGCCGTCGGTGAAAACCGCAAAGGCCTTTTCTGGAGTGGCTTGCACCACCACGCTTTTGCGCACCGGCGCGATGCTAATTGTTGCACTCAAGGTTTCTTCCTCCGTTTTAGTGTCTTCGGTTTTTCTACTTCGGTCTTGAATGACTCCAGGGCGGTCTCCCAGAATTGGTCGAGCCAGCGGCGCAGCTCACCCAACCCGTTGGGATCGATGTAGTAGACGCGCCGCGCGCCCTCGGGCCGGCCGGCGACGAGCCCCGCCGACTTCAGCGCTTTCAAATGCTGGGAAACAGCCGGGCGGCTCACCGGCAGCCCCGCCGCAACTTCGCCCACTGAGGCCGGTCCGCGGCGCAAGCGCTCAAACACGGCGCGGCGGGTCGGGTCGGCGAGCGCCGTCAATGCATTTACGTAAGCCATGGCTTACGGTAAGTTATCGCTTACCGAATGTCAAGTGTCGAAACCGGGACTGCGGCGTGGGGCGACCGCCGATTTCAGCTGCTCGCCGGGAGCCTACGACGTCGCGTGCGCTTGAATTGCTACTTCGGAAACAGGAACTGTACTTGTGCGCGGATCTGCCAATTATTTGCAAAGTCCGGCCTCACCACGTTGAAGTAAGCGCCGATCTGGGTATTCACCGGCAGTTTGCCGATCTTGAACAGCTTGCCCACGCCGCCGCCCATGGGCACGGTCCACTGCTGTGAGCCCCTCGCCTCCCAGTTGACGGTGATGATGGGCGAAGTGGTGAGATATGCACCACTCTCGAAGTTGAAGTTGAGGAAAGGCTGCAGCAGTCCGTTGCTGTACTTCGGTGCATTGCTGTTAAAGGGGTAATCGGTGCTGCCCACCGACCAGATATTGTTGATGAGCACTCCGTACACCCAGGGACTGCCACGCTCCAGATGCAAGATCACGAACGTGGGTCCCAAGCCCGCGTTGTTGTTGCCGAGCCGGTCATTGCTGTGCGTGGGCAGCTGGGTGATGACGCCCACACCCCAGATCCACGCGCCGGGCTTGGCGGGCGAGAGAAAGGCCGAGATTTGCACATCGCCGATGCCGCTCACGCCGCCCTGACCCGGCGCGAACGCCGGCTGCGAGATGATGGGAATTATCGTGCGTGTGATGATGTTCCAATCATCGCTGATCGAGATCGGTATCACCGGCTGGATATTGAGCACGTTTTGCGTGCCATCCAAAGGACCCACATTGAAGTACGCGTTCTCCTGGAACGGCACACTGATGAGATTGCCCACGGGATTTTGTGCGATCTTCGCCAAATCCTCCGCGCTCAATTCGGCATGCGCGGACGCAGCGACGAATGCGGCTGCCAGCAGGGTTGCCGCACGCAGCACTTGCGTGCGCAATCGCCTACCATTTTGCATGTGATTCGGGATTCGATGCATTTCGGGCCGGCAGTTACGGGTAACCTTTCCGATCTTGCACCCACCCGAGGAGCGGTCGTATTAGACCTTGGTCCCTCGTTTTCTTATCCGGCCGCCGCCGGCGCACTCAACCGTGCTGCGCGACGAAGGCATCGATTGCCCGCAGGCACTCCGGCTCGTTGAGCAAGGGCGCGTGTCCGCGATTTGCAACGGTGATGTGCTTGAGGCCCGGTTTCTCTCTCGCCATGCGCTCCACCGTCGCGGCGCTCAGCAAATCGGAGAGGGCCCCGCGTATCACCAGCAAAGGCACGCCCTTGATCTGTGAAAACAGCGGCCACATGTCGGCGGGAGCGGTTGTTGGGTTCTTGAACGCCTCGCTTATCCTTGGATCCATGTCAGGCACCGGAACACCATCGGCATTCTCCCGGTAGCCTTGGCGCGAATAGTCGAGCCAATCCTGATCGGTCAGTCCCGGCAGTGCGCTGCCATAGACACTCTTCGCTTGTGCTGCCGCCTCGCGCCAGGAAGCAACCGGAGGCAGCTTGCCCGCATATCCCGCGATGCGGCGCAATCCGGCCGGATCGATCTCTGGACCCGCATCATTGAGAACAACGCCGGCAATTCGATCCGGCTTCATCGCCGCCATCACCATACCCATCAGCGCACCGAGCGATGTGCCGACAATCAAGATTCTGGAAAGACCACGCGCTTCCAACAACGACCATGCGTCCTGAACGTAGGTTGGCAGTTGATAGTGAGAGGGATCCGGATCCCACGCTGAACGGCCGCGGCCTCGCAGATCGGCGGTCAGCACGTCGCGCTGCGCGCGCAAGCGCGTGGCCAGCGCGGTGAAATCGCGGCTGTTACGCGTGAGACCCGGCAGGCACAGCACCGGTATGCCGCCCGCTTGCTGCGCGGGGTAGATGCGACAGAACAGACTCAGGCCATCGGTGCTCGGGTAAAAGAAATCGCCGGCGTTGGTGTTCAAGTTGCTCGCTCCTCGCTGACACTGACGGCCGCGTATTCTCGCCGCAGTTCACGCTTGAGTACTTTGCCGTTGGCGTTTCGCGGCAAGCTTTCGCGCCACACTACGGCACTGAGACGCTGCTGCCGGCCAACCCGGGCATTGGTCCACTCGAGCAGTTCGGCTGGCGGCAGCGCGTGTCCCGGATGCAGCACGACCACCGCCAGCGGGGTCTCGCCCCAGCGCTCGCTGGCAATGCCAATCACTGCGGCCTCGGCAACCGCCGCGTGCTCGACCAGCACGCTCTCGATGTCGACCGGATAAATGTTCTGGCCGCCCGAGAGAATCATGTCCTTTTTGCGATCGACGATGTAGAGAAAGCCCTCCGCGTCGACTCGACCTAGATCGCCCGTGCGCAGCCACTGGACGCCCGCCGAGTCGATCCAGGTCGCGTCCCTGTTCGCCTCGTCCCGCCCATGATAACCGGCCATCACCAATCGTCCACGGCCGACGATTTCCCCGGTATCGCCGGCCGCGACCTCGCGGTCATCCTCGCCAAGAATGCGAATATCGGCGCCGAGCACCGGTTTGCCAACCGACAGGATTTTGCGGTTGAGATCTTCGGGCTCCAGAATGGTGATCAGTCCCTCGGTGAGCCCGTACAGCTCGATCAGATCGCAGCCAAACTCGCGCGCAAAACCACGTTTCACCGCGGGCTTTAGCGCCGAACCGCAGCACATCAGCGTCTCGAGGCTGTCGGTGCGATAGTCGCGGCGCTGCGGGTAGGCGAGCAGCCGCTCGAGCTGCACGGGTACGAAGGCGCCGTGGGTGATGCGCTGCGACTCGATCAGCGCGAGCGACTCTCGCGGACTGAACGCCCGCGCCAGCACAAGGGTGCCGCCCACCAAGACGGTCGAAAGCATGGTGACCCAGGTAATGTTGGAAAACAGCCCGAGCGTGATGAGCGTGCGGCAGCCGTTGCGATAGCGCAGCGCGATCGCGGCGTCATAGGCCCAGTGCATGCGGCAGGCATGCGTATGAATGATGCCTTTGGGCAGCGCGGTCGTGCCCGAGCTGTAAATCAGGTTGCATTCATCGTCTGGTGCAATCATCACCTTGGGCGCAGCCGGCGGCTGCGCGGCAATGAAGCCCTGAAAATCTCGCCAGCCCGTGGACGGCGCATCGCAGCCAATGAAATGGCTCGCGCTCAGTGCGCCTGAATTACGCAGCACATCGATCCTGCCACAGTGATGCCCCGAGGCAAATACGGCAACGCATGCGGCGTCGGCACACATCGCGGCAACCGCCGCATCGTTGATCGAGACGTTGAGCGGCACGGCGACCGCGCCGGCGCGCACGATGCCGAACAGCGTCAACGCGGTCTCCAATCGATTGTCCATCAGCACGGCGACGCGCTCGCGCGGCTTGACGCCCAAGGCGGCAACGCCGTTCGCAACCTGGGCGGTAGCGTCCGAGAATTCAGCCCAAGACAGCGTTACCCCATCGTCGATCAGGGCCGGCCTATCCTTGAGCCAGCGGCCGTTCTGAGCGATCAGCTCCGGCAGCAGTGCCCTGGGCGTTTGGAACCACGCCATGTGCGCCTGTCGCGTCAGAAGTGGTAGGTCACTGTTCCGGCGTATGTGCGCGGCGGACCGTAGAAGCCGATCTGGCTCACGCCGCCCAACAATCCGGTGCCCGGATTTCCGAAGTCGTAGCCGGCGGTGCGGTAATAGCGGTCCGTGAGGTTCTTGGCGTCAATGGAGAAGCGCCACGCCTGACTGTTGGTGGTGAACGCGATGCCGGCGTTGAGCACGCCGTATGCCGGCTGATCCGTGACGCTCGGTGTCGTGTTCGCGACCTTGGTGAAGCTGCGCCAATCGTAACCGGTGCGAGCCAGCAACGACCCGGAAGACAGATCCCAGGAGTACGAGACGTTCCCGGATATGGTCCAGGTCGGCGCGTTGATTGGACGGTTCTGGTCGGCAACGTTTATCGGTGGAGATGCCGGTGTGCATCCGGGCGTCCCGGCGAAGCAACCGATCAGGTAATTCTCATAGTAAGAATCAAGATAGCCGATGTTGAGCGACACGGTCGCCGGCTTGATCGGCCGCCACACTGATTCGATCTCCGCACCTTTGTTGATCTGCTTACCGGCATTCAGTACGGCTGTAACGTTTTGCGGAACGCCGCCCGCGACAACGAACTGCTGTACGCCGATTTGCGCATTGCTGTAGGGGTCGTAGAACACCGTGAAGTTCAGCAGCAATGTGTCATTGAGCATTGTCGATTTGACACCTGCCTCATAGTTGTCCGCTGTTTCCGAGTTGTAGCCGTTCTCGGTTTGCGGGTAGAGGGCCGCGTTGCCGCGCATGTCGAAGCCGCCGCTCTTGAAGCCCTTGCTGTAGCTCACATAGGTCATGACTTGCGGAGTCCAGTGATAGTCCAGACCTACGCGCGGCGAGACATTCACGAACGAACGACTGTTGGTGTAGTTGGTCAGGACTCCGGCGACCGCGCTCGGAAACAGAAAAAATCCGGGCGGCGGAGCCGCGCCATTGAAGAACTGCTCACCCGGCAGCAATTGGGTGGGCGCCAGACTCGCATATTGGGCCTGATAGACACGCGCGGTCTTGTTGTCGTCGTTCCAGCGCACGCCGGTGTCGAGATTGAGCTGATCGGTCAGCCTCCACGCGGCATCTCCGTAGACAGCCGTGCTCTTGGTCAGTACACATCCCTGGACGATGGAGGTGAGGTAAAGACCGAAGCCATTCGGCGGCGGCAGCGCCAACACGCCGAGCGACGCATTGTAAGTGCCGCAAGCCGTGCTATCCATATAAAAGACGCCGCCGACCGCTCTAACCCGGTCGCTGGTAAAGGCCAACTGTGCTTCTCCGGAGGACTGCTGGTCGTGGAAGGCGCCGGGGACCTGGAACAGGTTCGCGTCGAGTTCCTCGAAATCAATGAACTGCTGGCTTTTCCCCTCGCCGTAGGCGCCGACCACCTTCAAAGCAAGCTGATCGGTCAAGCTTTGGGTGTAGGTCGCCGATTCACCGCTGCGGTGCGAATAGTCATTGCTCACAGGCATATCCGTGCGGGTGTCGAACGGGTTGCCGAGTTGGGGCGCCAAATAGTTATTGAGCCGCTGACCGCCCGAAGCGTTGGAGTTATCCAAAATATCCTCGGCGATGATTTTGAGCTTCGAGCTTGCGCCCCAGGCGATGGTGAGATTTGCACGGCCGGCGGTTGCGTCCCTGTTGGAAACCGACTCGCCGATGTAATTGTAGGGGCTTGGGGGAAATGGCGGCTCGGCAACCACTTCACCGTAGCCGTAGTGCTGCAGTCGCGCCAGCGCGATACCGAAATAGACGTGATCGTCGATCAGCGGGGTCGAGAAGTAGAGTTTTTCATCATGCTCCCCGTAGTTACCGATCGTCGCGGACGTGGTGAGAGTCGCAGGTCCGTCGATCTCGCGGGTGACGTACTTGATTGCGCCGGCGATCGTGTTTTTCCCATACAGAGTGCCCTGCGGACCGCGCAGTATTTCGACTTGCTGGACATCGATGACATCGAGCAACCCCGCCTGCGGCCGCGCCAGATACACATCATCGATGTACACGCCAACGCCGGGCTCGAATCCCCACAGGGGATCGCTCTGGCCGACGCCGCGAATATAGACGTTGATGGTGCTCGTGGTTGCGCGGTCGGCGGCAATTTTGAAGTTCGGCACGAAGCTGTTCAGGTCCTGCAGGTTTGTGACTGCTTGAGTCTGCAGGGTCGCGGCGCTTAGCGCGGTCACCGCAATGGGCACATTCTGTAGGTCTTCGGAGAAGCGCCGCGCTGTAACCACGACTTCTTGGATATTGCCGGTATCGGCGCCGGCAGACGCACTGAACGCTGCGGAATCGGCCGCAATGGCGGTACCGGCGGGAACCAAGGCAGACAAAATCAATGCGGCGCAGAAGCTGCTACTCATGGCTGTTCTCCCCGGAACATGTAATATTTATCGCTTCTCGTTCTAAATCAATTTTTCAACGATCGTTTAATTTTATTGCAACGCTCGTTCAATATCAAGCCGAACAGCAGGTGCTGCGCGATCGAGCGCCGGCGGCTGCGCCGGCAGGCGCGCCCAGCGCAGCGCGTTGCTCGCGCAAAGGACTGCGCGCCACGCTAGAATCGGGTTTTGCGACAAAGAAAAGAAATGAGCCGCCCGAAGCGCACCACCAAAGACAAGCTCATGGACGCCGCTGAAAAGCTGTTTGCGAAGAAGGGCTTTCACGGGGCGTCGCTGCGTGACATTACGGCCGCGGCGGGGGTGGACCTGGCTCTGGTCAATTACCACTTTGGCAGCAAACACGGGCTGTTCAGCGCGGTCATGGAGCGGCGCGGCGGGATATTGAACGAGGAACGGCTGCGGCGCTTGGCGGAGGCGCGCCGAAAAGCCGCACCGCAGCCGCCCAGCACAGAGGCGGTCGTAAATGCCTTTCTCGATCCGATTCTGGAGCGTCTCGCGCACGCGGGACCTGGCTGGCACAGCTACTTTGCCGTGATCGCCTATGTGAACAACTCGCCTGAATGGGGCCGCAAGCTGATGGGCAAGACTTTCGATGGCGTAGTACGCCAGTTCATCCAGGCGGTGATGGAATCTCTGCCCGGGTCTGCGCCCGAGGATATCTTTTGGGGCTACAATTTTCTCACCGGTGCGCTGACGCTTTCGCTTGCCGAGACCGGCCGCCTCGACGCGCTATCCGACGGCCTGTGCCGTTCGGACGACGTCGCCGCGCTCAAGGCGCGACTCGGCCCTTATGTGAGTGCCGGATTGCGCGGACTCGCGCATGTTCCGCTAGAGCGGATCGCGCCGTAGACGACAAGACCCGACGGGCGAAAAAAAAATGGCGATTTGAGGCGAACCGCAAACCGCCATGGCTTCAAGGCGTGGCGCTCGCTAGCAGCAGATGGCTGTGGATCTGCCCTACTGCGGCAGTCGTGGCCTCATTGACGCAGCTCAGGTATTGGGAGTGATGCGACAAATCCCATGGATTGATCACCTTTTTGCACAATCGCCGGGCTGTCGCGTCGACCCGATCGCGGGCCGTTTGCATGCCCTGTTCCGTCGAGAGATCAAGGTCGGCAAGCGCTACGATCGCGACCGCATCCGCGGCCTGCGCCGGCAATTGTTTGGCGATCGCCGCGGTCATAAAGACGACGCATAACCCTGTCAATACGAGCTTGCTGAGGCCGTCGTACTGCGAGCGATCGAGAGTTGTTTCTTGGATGTTCATTGCAGTATCTCCTTGAATTCGAAATTGACGGTCCGGCGCCGCCGATGGGACCTCCCGGTACTCAGCAGCGGCGCCGGCGCCAGTCACTTGCTGGCAAGACGCACTGGACTGCCAAATCGCAGCTCCGTCAGAGCGGTCGAATCGACCTTCCGAACGGCGTTGTCGATTGCGTGGTCGATGCAGGCGCCGCGGATGGCCACCATGTGCAGATCGGCGTTGTCCGCCTGCGGGCACACCTCAACCGCCGCCGCTTGGATGCGGCGGTAAAGTGCCTTCGCTCCGGCGGGCGATGCGATATTCAGATCGTCGAATTTGACGGTGATGGCGGGCGCGCTCAGATCATCCGCTCCCGCCACGATCGTCAGCGCGCTGACGGCCGCCGTCCCGATGGCAAGGCAGATGGCGGTGTACAGCTTGGTACGCAGGGTCGTGTTCATGATCGATTCCTCAGTGTTGGATCAGGTTGTGAGAACTCGCCGCCGAAATCGCTTCGGTGGCTTGGGCGTCGGTGTACGGCACCGCGCCGAGCGAAGTCCTCAAGCCTGGCTAAGGAATACCTAAAGGATTTCTGAACAGCTGCGAATCAATCACTTAGCAAAAGACGCCGGCCTTTGATCGGGCACTGTCGCTGGGCTAGCCTCGTTTTGGAGGTATCGAATAGGTACCGACCGCCTTGGCAACCAGCTCTTCATTGCGGCCCGAATATAGAGCTACTTCGCCGACAACCAGGCTGCGGCCGACCTTGAGCAGCTGGCACACGCCAACGATGGGCTGGTGCGGCGAAGGCTTGCGCAGGAAATTGATCGTCAGGCTGGTCGTGACTGCCAAGGGCACGATGCCGATCGTGCCCAGGATGGCGACATACAGCGCGACGTCCGCAACGGCCATGAGCAGCGGCCCCGAAACCGTCTCCCCCGGACGCAGCTGATCCTTTCCCACCGGATGGGTGACGGTGGCCGTGCGGCTGCCCACCTCCTCGACCACGCATTTGCTTTGGGGAAATTCGCGCGCCAGAAAATCGACAATCTCCGCCTTTGTCGCCATGCGAAACCTCGAGTGATCATCTTATAAGCCGCAATCGGCGCGCATGAGAATAGTGTCCGGGCACCTATCATGTGTCAATCACCTCCCCTCCCTTGGTAGCGCCCGAGAGCCGACCAATGTACGCTGCGATCAATGAAATATTTCGCACTGGTGTGGGCGGGACTGTGGCGAAAGAAGATCCGCACGATCTTGACGGTGTTCTCGATCGTCACTGCGTTTTTTTTGTTCGGCATGCTGCAAGGAATCAATATCGGCATAAATTCGATAACGAACCGGCTGAGCGATACGACGCGCTTGCGAGTCTCCAGTCGCATCAACCGCCAGGGCACCATGCCTCTGTCGCACGTCGCCAGAATTCTCAGCCTGCCCGGAGTCGCGAGCGCCACGCCGATCACCGCGTTGATTGGCTCTTATCAGCGCCCTGCCAACGTGATTGTCGCGATTGGCGTGGACGTACCCGCTTGGTTCAAAGTTTATCCCGAGTTCAGAACGGCGCCGGATCAGCTGCAGGCAATGGCGCGGACACCGGACGGCGCGCTGCTGGGCGCAGCTCTTGCGCAAAGGTTCGGGTGGAAACTTGGCGATCGAATTCCGGTGCAATCGCTCAACGTCATCAACAGCGACGGCACGAAGACTTGGAATTTCAATGTCGTCGGCATTTACGACATCGATCAGGCGCACGATTTTTCGACCAATCTGCTGATCAACTACGCCTACATCAACGAGGCTCGAGTCGCCGACAAGAATACCGAAGTGCAAATCCTCGTAAGACTGCACGATCCCAAAGCCTTTGCGAAGATGGCTCCGGCGATCGACGATATGTTCGCGAATTCACCCAACCAGACCATGACACAGAATGAAAAGGACTTCATTCAGTCGACTCTTGCGCAAATCGGCGATATCAACTTCTTCGTCAACGGCATAGTGGGGGCGGTGCTGTTCACGCTGCTGTTTTTGACGGCCAATACCATGATGCAATCCATGCGGGAGCGAATCCCGGAAATCGGCGTGCTCAAAGCGCTGGGCTATTCGGACGCGACCATGCTGGCGTTGGTCCTTGTAGAAGCGCTGCTGTTGAGTGTGGTCGCGGCGGGTCTTGGTCTTGTCGCAGCCTCGGCGGCTTTTCCGTTGGTCATGGCCCGGATCCCAACCGGAGGCCTGGAAGGGCTGCGGGTACCCGCGGCGGTGTACGGTTGGGGCGCCGGCATCGCGGTGCTGCTGGCGCTGGCGAGCGGCTTGCCGCCGGCCTGGCGGGCCCGGCGGCTGAAGATCGTCGACGCGCTCGCGGGCCGTTAAGGAGAGGCCCATCAACACATTCAAACAGGGAATCGCGGTGACCGCGATGAATTTGCGCAGCCTTCCCGCGCGCGCCCCCTCCTCGTTCGTCATCGTCGTAGGGATCGCCGGCGTGGTCGCCGTACTCATTTCCGTTTTATCCATTTCCACCGGACTCACACACACTCTTTCCAATACGGGCCGCGCGGAGCGCGCCATCATTCTTTACGTCGGGGCGCAGTCCGAAGTAGAGAGCAACCTGACGCGCGATGCGGTACTGACGCTAATGGATCTGCCCGGAATCAAACGAGACCTTGACGGCAAGCCGCTGGCATCCGCCGATGCGATGGCATCGATGTGGTTGCCCAAACGCGCCACCGGTGCACTGGGCAGCGTCACGTTTCGCGGAGTTTCCGGCAATCCCTTCGCCGTGCGCCCGGAAATAAAGATTCTGCAGGGCCGCACATTTCAGCCTGGCGTGCGCGAGCTGATCGTCGGCAAGACCGCGCAAGGGAATTTTCAGGGCCTGGCATTGGGAAGCCGCGTGATATCGACCGACACTGAATGGCTGGTGGTCGGAGTCTTCGAGAGCAACGGTGACGCGCACGAATCCGAACTGCTCGCCGACGCCGAGACGGTTTTATCCGCGTACCATCGCACGACTTTCAATTCGGTAACGGTGTGGTTGGAATCCCCGGCGGCCTTCGACATCCTGAAAGCGAGCGTGACGACGAACCCGACCCTATCCATGGATGTACAGCGGGAAGCGGCCTACTACGAACAGCAGTCGAAGCGATTCGGTACATTTCTCGCGATCGTCGCCAACTTGATTGGCGTCGTCATGGCGATAGGCGCCATTTTCGGGGCGCTGAATACCATGTACTCCGCGGTCAGCGCGCGCGCCGTGGAAATTGCGACTCTGCGTGCCATTGGATTCGGCAGTGCCGGCGTAGTCATGTCGGTGCTGGTGGAAGCGTTGACCTTGGCGATTTTCGGCGCGCTCTGCGGCGCAACACTTG
>Ga0210394_10006497_pt1 | contig 12640 bp, 12 predicted proteins | sample IncBWC12MmetaG_FD_160121 | JGI IMG/M metagenome (GOLD analysis project Ga0210394, IMG submission 160121) | Forest soil microbial communities from Barre Woods Harvard Forest LTER site, Petersham, Massachusetts, United States - Inc-BW-C-12-M | ecosystem: Environmental > Terrestrial > Soil >... | reverse complement strand
CAAGATGTCCGATTGCTCGCGCGGGATGTAGCTCTCGCCCTCGGACACGGTGCCGCGGCTGAGGATGATCCAGTGCCCCGGCTCTCCCGCCAGCTCCAGGCTTTGCCGCAGGCCGCTGACGAAGCTGAGCAGGATCACGACGACCATCACGAACAGCGCTATCCCAAGCGCCGTCATCAGCGAAGTCGTCCGCCGGACCATCAGGCTCCGAAGATTGTATGTTATCGGGATTACAGCCATTCACGACCGGGTCGAGGTCCGCCGCCAGACGGAGCCCACCCCAGCGCTGGCTGTATAAGATCGCGTTCGCCCCCAGCGTAACTTTACAAGCAGGCGACCTCGATGTGCAACCGATCGGCTGTCACGCGATAACAGCAGGTTGATATCGGCGAAATCAGATCGTCAAATTGTTGCCTCCGCGACGCGCGGGATTCGCTCGAGCGTCGAGCTGCTCACAGTGCGGACCTTGTTCCGATTCGACCGCGTAAGCCCCACCGATTCCTCGAGCACGCCCCAGTACGTACGCGTCAGGTGAGCGCCCTCGCGATACCCCGGCTTCGACATCAGCACGCGATGGAGTTCCGGTAACCGGTAGAACGGAACACTCGGGTAGAAGTGATGCTCGATGTGGTAGTTGACGTTCTTCGGCGCGACGAAAAGGTGCGCGAGCATCGACGCGCCGGTTGACCTCGTCTGTGCATACGCGTTGGCGCCTCCCTCGATTGCGGAATGTTCGGCGATACTGCGAATGCGGAAGATCACGATGAGCCAGGTGAACAATGGAACGACCCAGTACATCAGGAGCAGATGAAGCGCGCCGAACCAGGCGAACGCGAGGAGGACGCCTGCATAGAAACTGTATCGCGCTAGCAGAAAGCCGCGGCTACTACCGCTGTCCTTCGAAAGAAGCGTCCGCACCAGCATCAGCCAGAAGATGGCGCCAAGGCCGGACGCATCGCGAACTATCAACATCGCCAGCCGGCCCGGCCGCATCGGAAAGACCCAGGACAAGTTGCCTTGCCGGCGCACCCAGTCGGGATCCTGAGCGGTGTTCAGATAACGGTGATGCGCGAAATGGTTCCTGCGATAGGCGCGCGCCGAGATGAGACTTGGCCACGCCAGGATAATTTCGGCGGTCCAGTCGTTCAGGCGCCGATCTCGAAACAGCCGATAGTGCACGCCGTCGTGCATCAGGATGAGCAGCGCATGCTGGCGAGCTCCAATGAATGCGACGGTCAGCAGGTACACGGCGAAAGTGAAGTGGCGTTGGCATAGGAAGATCGCGGTCAGTATCAGTGTCCATTCGGCGACGATGTGCAAAGTACTGCGAAGCGGGCTCAGTGCCGACAGCTCGCGCAGTTCTTCCTTGGTGAGTTTGACGGGGATATTCGCGCCGACGTCGCCAAAGCGACCCGGCTCTGCTGATTCCAATTCTGATCCGTAATTCATTTTTTCCCTCGAGCTGTGCTTGTCATTCTGATTCGATCCGCGAGCTGAAAACCGGCGCTACTGCATCTGCGCGGCGCTTTCCTCGTGCTCTATCCGCGCTCCAGCCGTCGGAGTCGCGTCGTCCACCGATGCCGGACGGCCGCCCGCTGTTTTTCCTTTCAGGAAATTCCGGAAGCGCAGGACGCTATTGTCGTCATTCGTCTCGATGATCAGTTGCGAAAATACTCGCGTCAGCTTCGCCAGCGATTCGCCCTCGAGGATCATCGGCTGCGCCCAAATCGCTTCCCCCTTGAGCGTTTCCAGGTACGGATACTCGACCGGCTCGCCCGCATCGACGAAGCCGGTCGCGCGATAAAACGGAGTCCCGTCGAACGGCCTCACGCCCAGGTACGCGAGTATCGCGCGCGCGTCGAGCAGCCCGGCCAGGATTGCCGCCCCGGCTCGCGCCAACGCGCCCGCGCCAATCGCGCGCGACCACAGCTCGCTCACCTCGATCACCGATCGCGGCGGCAGATGCGACAGGTCGGGCTTGGGGCAGGTCTGCGGAAACATTTCGAGATCGTGCATTACCAGCCCGGCGATCATTTCCTCGGCCGGGTCGCCGTCGTTCTCGAACAGCGCGTAGAGGTTGCCATAGGTCAGATGAATTCTGGCCAGGCGTGATCGCGGACGTTCCTTGAAGCCGACTCCATGCTTTGCACGGATCTGCTCGGTACGCGCGGCGAAGATTCTTCGTTCGGTTTCGGTGGACAGCAAACGCAGTTCCATTGAGTAACTCCTTCCCGTGAGTTCGAATTCGTCGCGTTAATTTTTGATGCGAGGATCCGGCTTCTGAAAACACTGTTCGCCATGCGACGGCGGCGGCCGCGCCATGCTAGAGTGCGGTCGACGCGGTAAAATCGACGCAGATCCTGCGTGAAGTGCTTGAAGATTGGTCGTCAAAACCCGAACACCGAGCTTATAAATACGCCAATTTGTAGTATCAGCGGTTAATTACACAGGATACGCCGCAGAAGGCAACGCATTTTTGGCCCAAAATTGACTAAAATGACCGCTTGTTGCCTATCTAGCATTAATTCAGTACTTTTGGTTATAATTTGGCACTAGAGGGGAGACGAATGACCGTTAAGAAGCGCATCTCGCGTATGGTCGGGCTCGCAGCAGATATTGTTAAAACTGCTGAAACAGCCTCAAGCGAGCGCGAACCTGCATTAGCCACCACGCAGGCCGAGATCGCGCGCCTTTGGAGACGCGACTATGGGCATGCCCTCCGCGGCGGCCTTAGCCGCGCCGAGGTGAGCGAAATTGTCGGCGCCGCCAAGCGCAAGGCATGGCCTCATCTTAACGATGCCGCAGTGCGCCTCGGTTCTATGAAGGAATTTGCCGCGCGTGCCTCAGACCTCGGTGCCGACTTCAGAATCGCCAAGATGCCTTGGCCGTCGGGCCTCGCTTTGTTCGGTTTCTATCTGGGCAAAGACTCCGGCCTGGACAAGCGCCCCCTGATCTGCCTCAACGGCGCGCACCATCCGGTCGCCGTTGCAACCGCGTTTCTACACGAAGTAGGGCATCACGTTACGGCCGAGCTTTTTTCCACCCGCAACGAACTGGTCCAGCTATCCCGCCAGACCGGATATGACGCGCATCTGAACAATCCGCGCGAGCTCGCCGCCGACCTGCTGGTGAGCCTCGGGATCTATCCGCGCAATATTGCTGTAAAATTATTCGAGCCAAATCGCGATCGAAGAATCCCGCGCGCGGTGGAAGGCGTCAAATCACCCATCACCGAAAAGGCGTTCCTCGGCGCGGCGCGCCGCTACGGCCTCGATTTCGAAAGCCAGCCGGAACAGAAGAAGCTCCAGTATCAGGCCGGCCTCATCCATTTCACCCGCTTGCGCCAGGCTCTACTCGATGAATACGGATTCTAGATTTCGCGATCGAAAAACGGGACGCGTCCGCCCCCCCGTCAATAAGTTCTGACAGAGCAAAGCCCGCTTCTTGCGGCCGTGCCGGTTGTCCTAATACTTAGGTGCAGGGGTCGATCCCTGCCCAATAAAGTACGAAACCCGCAGTCGGGTTCGCATACAATCAGTGTTCTCCTTATCCTCAATAGCTATCTTTTTGAACTTGTCAATCCCGACGCTGCGCGCAGCCTGCTTTTGGTTAGCAGGATCTGATCGTTTTTCCACAGGCACGCCCTCGTCGACGGTGACCTTCTGACATCAAACTGCAACTTTCAGTCACTCTTGACCAACACTGCATGCAGGGGTGACCGCGTCCACGGAAGGGTGAGACCCCGGCGGGTTTCACATCAAATAGAGTTTCTTACTGTTTCCGCGAACTGTTAAGCCCAAGCGCGATGCGCAATTTGCCCTTCAGCAAATGGATCAGCTTGTCTTCCCAACAAACGTAATTATCGGGTACGTCGAGCACCACGACTTTCTCCGCCTGCTCCTCGCCGAAGCGCTCGCGGATATGCCGGCGATGCGCCTCTTCCATCACGCAGATCACGTCCGCTTCCTCGACCAGCTCGATACTCACCTGGTTCTTCGCCCACGGCTCGGTTCCCGCCGACGTAACCCACATCGGCGCGCACATCTCCGCCAGCACCATCGCCGCCGTCGGACTGCGATCCATGTTACCGGTACAAACCATCAATACCTTCTTCATGACAAGGTTTTATCCAATATGTTATTTCCCTCCGAAGGGACGCATTCCCCGCCAACCCCGCACGAGCCTTACCGAAAAAGAACCTGAGAGCAAAAGGGCGTCCTCGCCATTTTGCGATTAATTCTGGGTGCAGAGCCTGTCCTGAGCGGAGCCGAAGGAGGTCACCCCTGCCGCGGAAGCGTGAAACCCGCGAAGGGTTTCACATACAATCGTGCAAACTTCTCCCGTTACGCCAACCCCAACTCTTTCAACGGCCCGCGATCCGACACCGGCCCTCGCGAGACCCCCGCTCTCAGCTTGATCGATCCGGGCGTGCGCTCGAACGCGTCGAGCAGCCCAATCGACTTCGAGTGTTCTTTCAGCGCCGGAATTATTTCCTGCGCGATCAACCGCATGCTGGTCTGCCGATCCTCATTGGCCACCGGCCCTTGCACGCTGAATATCACCAGCGACCCGGGCCGCAGCACGGTAAGGATCGCCTTCAGCTTCGGAATCACCGACTTGGGCGTGCCGATCACCAGCTGTATCGCCTTCTGCGCCTTCTGGTATCCGGGAATCAGCTTCGCCCGGATCGCCGCAGGATCTATTTCCACATCCTCGGAATGCCCGCGCATTTTGTCGCCGCTGATTCCGAGCCAGCTCCCTTGCGGCTGTTTCGCGAGTTTCCGAATCGCCTCTTTCGAGTTGTATCCGGGCGGCAGCGTATGCTCGACGCGTGCGAATGAGTTCTGGCCTCCGCCGAACAGAAAATTCTTGCCCAGCTCCTGCGCCCGGTCTTCAGTCTCGGCCACGAAAGTCGGCAGCACGTAGCCAAAATTTTCCGAACCCGCTTCGTAGCCGTGCTTGGCGGCCTCGTCCGCGTAGTAATCCCACAAGTCGCAGGTCGGTCCGAGCGACGTGCCCAGGCCAAAATACGGATAGGCTTTTTCCGCGCACCAGCGCACCGTCTCCGGGCTGAGCGTTCCCGGAATCCACATGGGAGGATGCGGTTTCTGATACGGCAGCGCCCACGGATTCACGTGGCGGTAGTGAAAATGCTTGCCCTCGTAGCGCCACGGGCCCGGCCGCGTCCATGCCTGCACGATAAAATCGTGCGCCTCCTCGAAGTATTCGCGGTTGTACGAAGGATTCGCATTGTTGAAGAACTGCTCGCTGCCCGCCCCACGGACCCATCCCGAGATCAACCGCCCGCGCGAAATAAGATCGATTTCCGCCAGCTCCTCGGCCATGCGCAGCGGATGCTTAATCACCGGCAGCGGATTCCCAATCAGCAGGATCCGCGCCTTCTTCGTCAGCCGCGCCAGAATCCCCGCTTCGACGTTCATCACGCTCCCCATGCAAAAAGGATTGCCGTGATGCTCATTCAGCGCCACGATGTCGAATCCCAGTTCCTCGGCATAAAGATTCTCATCGATGTAATAGTTGTAGTCCTCGGCCGCCCGCTCGCGATCGAAGTAGCTATTCGACACGGCGAAATGCCCGCCGTTGCGCAATATCACTTCTTCGGGAATCCAGCGCACCGGCCGCTCGGTAAAATATCCAACTTGCATAGTAACTCCTGACTAGTTATTCGCCGAAAAACTCCTGATTAGCTATTCGCTCGAGCGCTCTGCATAACCTGGCTCGCCGTTCTTCCCCTCTCCCTGTAAGGGAGAGGATGAAGGTGAGGGTCCTAATACAGCGCGCTCTCTTGCGCGCGATTCAAGATTCCGGTTCTGCCTCCTGCCGAGGTTATGCAACGCTCTCATTCACTGAGAAAACGACTGACTATCTTCACAAACTCAGTTGAGTTTTCAATTTCAGGCCGATGCCCGACGCCTTCGATCGTCGCAACCTTCGCCCCCGGTATAGCTTTCTGGTACTCGTCGATACATCCGCGCGGCACCACCCGATCGCGCGTCCCCCACACCAGCAACGTCGGCGTCTTCGTACCATGCAACAGGTAGGGCAGGGCAGGATTGTGCATGTAAGGCTCCCACCCAATCCGCGCCGACTCTGCCCGCGCATCCTCGAACGCCTCGAATTGCTCCGGCGTCATCTCCCCGCCATACAGCTTCAAAAACTCCGGCGTACCATGCGGATCGGCCACCGTCGCCCGCAAATGAGTCCGCATAGTGATCGGGAAAATATCCATGATCTCGCCTGCTGAGGGTTTAATCCCCATCGGCGCAACCAAAACCATCTTCGAGAAGATCTTCGGATCGGCCGCGACCATCTCAGCCGCGATAAACCCACCCGCCGAATACCCAATCACATCAACCGGCTCGAGCCGCAGCTCCCGCACCACCTGCGAATAATACCCCGCCAGATCCCGATAGGTACGCACCCACTCGAGCTTCGGCGTCTTCCCAAACCCCGGCTGCAACGGAATAAACAACTCCCGCTCATGCGCGATCGTCTCATTCCACGTCATCCACCCCGGATACCCAAGCTCATCATGAAAAATGAGCAACGGTTTCCCAGCCCCTCCCTTGACCATGACGAGCTGCGCGCCCGCAACGCTCACCGTTTCTTCAGCCGATTTGATCACATCATCTCTCCTCAAATCCTCACTTCCTGTCTTCCGTTCTCCCTGTAAGGGAGAGGATCAAGAGCCTGCCCTGAGCCCTGCCGAAGGGTGAGGGTCCAAATACAGCGCGCGTCTTCGCACGCGACTCAAGATTCTGCATCTCCTCTGACTTGGATACCGCAGTGCGCATCAACTGTACAAGAAGTACGCGCGCCGGATGACGCCCTGGAAGCGCGAGATCCTTCGCTGCGCTCAGGATGACTCAAAAAAGGTGAGCTGCCCTAAAATGTCGAATGGAAGGCTTAGGGACGTCGGTGCGCAAGCGCCACCTAGTCTTACCCGGGAGGTCCAAGCTCGTTGGGATCGAAAAAATCGAGTGACAAACCACTGTTGATTTTCTGCGAAAAACCGCCGTGGGCGGGCGCAAGCGAGCGAAAAAAGAGACGGGGCGCGGCGCTGGACTTGAACACCGGAAGATGGCTTGACGTTAATTGGTCGAAGGGAACGTAGAACTCGCCCGCCAGATCAAAAACATACCCGCGCGAGGGCGACGGACTCGAACGCCAGAACGGGAATGCCGCTTCTGTTTTTTCATTTCCGGCGAAGAACTCTGCACCGAGCCACACAAAGACTTCGGTATCGATATAAACGACGGTTCGAAGTTTCGCGTTACGTTTTGGCGTCATCTCGAGGATGTAAGCGTTCCTCAATTGAAACGGCTCTTCGCTGAACGTCATGTCCTTCTCTCGGCGGACGATACCCGCCGGCTCGTGATCCGCCGTAAGACAGGCGAGCATCAAGGCGGTTCCGAGCAACCGATACGAATATTCCTCGGTCTTTGGCAGCGCGTATGCCCAGTAGGGTTGATGGCACCCGCGGCATCTCTCGTCCGAGACCTCCGGGAAACCTTCTCGCGGAGAATATTTCGTTGTTCGGCCTCCAGCCCAAATAGCGCCGTCAGCCTTCTTCGGATCGAGGTACCTGACGACGGCGCCGGTGACTCTTCCGATGCCCGGACTCATATCCGGACCGTCCTGCCACTCCAGGCACCGAAGCTCCCACTCGATCCCGTCTTCGTTTGTGCCGAGTGTCGGACGCGGATCGACTTCGGTACGATGCGCGAAGCGCAAGAAGACCAGGCGACTGCATTTGTAGGCATTCCAATCTTCCGAAACGAAGGACCCAGGCTCGGTACCCGAATATGCGAAGCTGCCCCATGGCTCCAGCGAGAAGTCATCCGGCATGAACGGGCCCATGTGCCAGTTGTAGGCAATTTTTATCGCCGCCTTCGGATCGGTCGCGGTTACCAATGGAAAGGGCATGCCAGCGATGTAGTTGGTTATGTAGTCGTCCTTATCCAGCCCGACCTGACCGGAATACTTTTCAGTCTCCGACGTGAAACCGCCGGACCAGTCTAGTCTCTTGCTCTGGACGACACGCAGAGTCATTCCGTGATCAATGAAAACTTCGGCAGCGGGCGGTAGAAATTGCGCATACGTCGATGCATTCGTAGCGGTGATGACGGTCCCGGGTGGCGGAGGCGCGGAGACTGATCTGGAACCCACCGATACTGCGGAAACCTGCTGCGCCCACAAGATCCGTACATTTAACACGACTAAGAAACATTCTATCCAAGCACAGAATATCGCCAATGCTGTGAGCGTTGTCCGCTTGATAGCTCCATCAACTCCCCAATTCACTGCTGGTCCGACAACCAAAATTCGAAGCTCGCATCGGGGCATATCCCTGGTTGCCATACGGGATCGAACGATTCGGATCTCTCTTCCTCGATCACGCACAAACTCACCAACTATCGGCCGCCTCTCCCGTAACATAGCGGGTGAGGGTAATTTCCCGGCGCCTCCCCCAAAAGGACCTGAGAGCAAAATGGCGTCCTCGCCATTTTGCGACTAGCACTGGGTGCAGGGGTCACCCCTGCCGCCCGCCGCGCAGGCGATTATTCTTACTTACCAACTATCTATATACCGATATTTCTTCCCGCTACGCGGCTCGGGCGGCGCGCTCGCACGCAATCCCGCCGCAATCCATCTCCGCGAATCTGCCGGATCGATCACGTCGTCAATTCCAAAGTGCGACGCATTGTTAATCGCCTTCCCGCGCTCGTACATCGTCGCGACCATCTCGTCGAACCGTTTCTTGCGCGCCGCCGGCTCCGCGATCGCCGCCAGCTCATTGCGATAGCCCAACTTCACTGCGCCTTCGAGTCCCATCGGCCCAAACTCACCCGTCGGCCACGCCACCGTGAACAGCGGCGCGTCGTAACTCCCGCCCGCCATCGCAATCCCGCCCAATCCGTAAGCCTTGCGCAGCACGATCGTAAAAAACGGTACGGTCGCATTCGCCGCGGTCAGAAACATTCGCGACGAATGCCGCACCAGCGAGGTCTTCTCGACTTCCGGGCCGACCATGATTCCCGGAGTGTCGCACAAAAACAAAATCGGAACGTCGAATGCGTCGCACAACTGGATGAACCGCGCACCCTTGTCGGCGCCGTCGCTATCAATCGCACCCGCCAGATGCTTCGGGTTGTTCGCGACCACTCCGAACGGATGCCCCTCGATCCTGATAAACGCCGCAATCATCGTCAGCCCAAAGTCGCGCCGAATCTCCAGCACCGACCCGCTATCCGCCATCGTCTCGATAACCGTGCGCACGTCATACACGCGCAGCCGGTTCTCGGGAATGATATTGCGCAGCAGACGCTGATCCGCGCACGTCCACTCGCTAACCGCACCCTGAAAGTACGAAAGATATTTGCGCGCGGCCTGCACCGCCTCGGACTCATCCTCAACCGCGATATCGACGACGCCGTTCGGCACCTGCACCTCCATCGGCCCGATTTCTTCAGGACGAAAGATGCCCAGGCCGCCGCCCTCGATCATCGCCGGACCGCCCATCCCGATATTCGATCGCTTCGTCGCGATCACCACGTCGCAGCATCCCAGCAACGACGCGTTGCCCGCGTAGCACCGGCCCGACGTGATTCCGACCAGTGGCACCAGCCCGCTCAGTTTCGGAAAATCGTGGAACGATCGCGAATTGTGAAAGCCGCCGTCAGTGTCGCCCGGACGCCCGCCGCCGCCTTCCGCGAACAGCACCAGCGGCAACCGCAACTCACGCGCAATCTGAAACATCCGATCTTTCTTGCGATGGTTCTGATGCCCCTGCGTGCCGGCCAGCACCGTGTAGTCGTAAGACATCACGACGCATCGCGACTTCTCCGCGCCAAACAAATTTCCGTTGACCGTCGCGAGCCCGGTGACGAGCCCATCCGCCGGCGTGTTCTTGATCAGATCGTCGATCGCGCGCCGCCGCCGCTGCGCCGCCACGACGATCGGCCCGTACTCGACGAACGTCCCCGCGTCGCACAGCTCGTCGATATTCTCCCGAGCCGTCCGCTGCCCCGTCTTCCGCCGCCGCGCGACAGCGTCGGGCCGCGCCGCATCGAGCCCGACCTCATGCCGCTCGATTACTTCCGCCAGATCGTCCCGCACAATCTCGTTATCTTTAGTTCGTGATGCCACGCCCGCAGGATAGTACAAAAAAAGGCGAAAAACTCTTCTATTCGACAGCTCGATCCACTATCTTCGCCGAACAAATGGAAACCCCCGATCTAAGGATCACCAGCCCCGCCATCGGCATCACCGCCCGCATCCTGTTCACGCTGATTTTCTTTCTCTCCGGCATCACGCATTTCACCTCGATGCAGAGTTACATCGGCCTGATGCCTGCGCCGATTCCATTTCGTGCCTTCTGGGTCGCGATTTCCGGCGTCGTCGAGCTCGCCGGCGCCGCGATGATCCTCTTCAACTACCACCCTCGCCTCGGCGCCTGGCTCATCGTGATTTTTCTCGTCCCCGTCACCATCGTCGTCCACGGCACCGCGATGCTCACCCTGCCCGACCCCGTGATGCGCGCGGTCAACGTCTCGATGTTTCTCAAGGGCCTCGCGATGCTCGCGTGCGCGCTCTTCATCACTCAGTTCGGCGTCAGCCCCGCCGACAATCGCTGAAAAAAATCACACGCACCCGCCGATCCAGATCACTCGCCCGATAATCTTCACGCTCGGAACTACCATCGATTCGTATTTCGGATTGTCGCTGCGCACCAGCATCTTCCCGTCCGGCCGCCGCTGGATTCGCTTCACCGCCAGCCCGCCATCGTGCCGCAGCAGGTAGATCCCGTCCTGTCGAAAGCGCGGCTCCGCCAGGTTGGCCAGGATTAACGCCGAGTCCTCGATCGTCGGCGCCATCGAATCTCCCACCACTTCGATCAGGATCAGATCGCGCGGCTCCGTATGCAGCACCCGCTTCACCCACTCCGCGCGAAACGCGATCGAATCCACCACCTGCTCGCTGAGCAGTATCCCGTCGCGCCCGCTCGAAAATCGAATCCGGTTCCGCGGCATGAAAATGAAGTCGCCGTGCTCCACCGCGCGCGAGGCTGCTTGCGCCCCCTGCGCCGTCTCCGTCCCCGTCGCCAGCCATTCCACTGACACCCGCGCCGCACGCGCCAGCGCCACCAGGTTCGTGACGCTCGGCTGACCACGCCCCGCCAGCCATTTGTAGATAGCGTTGTCCGAAACCCCCACCGCGGTCGCCAGCGAGACTACCGATCCGAACGAGTGGATCACCTGGGTCAGCCGGGAGCGGAACGCAGCGTCAACTATAGTGGTTGACATAAATCTCCTAATGTGAAATAAGGTTCTTTAAGCGCATGATCCCGCCTCAAGCAAACCACTCCCAACTGAAACCCAACCCTCCGCCTGCGCCAGCGCGTTCGCTCTCACCCCAACTCCCTCTCCCGATTTCCTTCTCACCGCCCGACTCCGACCGATCTCACCGACTACACATCTTTAGCTCACTTCGCGACTGCACGCCCGCTGCGCCCTCGATTTTTGTTTTCAGCCCGTCTGTTCCGCTCGCCAAGGCTTGCTTGTCCTGCCCATCGCTACCCCCGTTGCCCACCCAACTCGCGCGGAGGATTTATGGAACCCGCGATCGCCCCAGTTCGTCCCACCGTTTCTAATCGCGCCGTTGCCTGCTTATGGTGTCACGAGGCCACCACTCAAGCCGATGTGATGCGCCACCACGGCCTCTGCAGCGCCTGCGTCCACGATAACATCGAGATTAGTTGGCGCCTGGTTTACGACCGCGACAGCAACGTCGGCTCGATCCCGTCCAATCTCCGCGTCGCGTACGGTTTATGAACGCGGCTTCCAACCCCATGCCCGCGCTCGGTCGCGCGCCTTCTTCGGCGCCGCGTTTCAATCCGTTCGCCACCGTTAGCCGTTACACGCTGTACGACCAGATTGGTGATTCGATCGGTGGCGACGCCGCCGACAAGCTCATCGCCGATTTCGGCGGCCGCCGCTTTTACGTGCCGCGAGCACCTGCCCCCGGCGATCCCATCGCGCGCTCGATTGGCATGCCTGCGGCGCTCGCGATGGCGCGCGAGTTCGGCGGCGATCGAATCCTGGTCCCGGTGACCAGCAGTCACTTGCGTCGCCGCGTGCGAATCTTCACGATGCGCGCCGATCACGTCAGCATCTCGCGCATCGCGCACGAACTCCACTGCACCGAGCGCTACGTGTACAAGGTCCTGGCTTTGTATCGCGCTCCCGAGCGACAACCGGCATCAATCTCCCAAACGTCCGCGCCGATCGCCGAGCGATTGAAACGTGGACACATCAACCAGCGCTCGTGACGCGTATAGTCCGGAATTTTTAGCCGCGGTTGAACGCGTGCTCGCCGACGAGGGCGGCTATTCGTCGAATCCCGCGGATTCCGGCGGCGCAACCCGGTTCGGAATATCCGCGCGCTCGCATCCGGGAGTTGATATCGCGACGCTCACCCGCGACGCGGCGGTGAATATTTACTGGAGCGAATGGTGGCTGCGTTTTGGCTTTGCGCAACTGCCCGCCGCGCTCGCCGCCAAGACTTTCGATCTCGCCGTCAATATTGGCGCGGGGCACGCCTTCGAATGTCTCCAGCG
>Ga0210394_10006494_pt1 | contig 12643 bp, 11 predicted proteins | sample IncBWC12MmetaG_FD_160121 | JGI IMG/M metagenome (GOLD analysis project Ga0210394, IMG submission 160121) | Forest soil microbial communities from Barre Woods Harvard Forest LTER site, Petersham, Massachusetts, United States - Inc-BW-C-12-M | ecosystem: Environmental > Terrestrial > Soil >... | reverse complement strand
CCAGCTTCTATCTGCACAGCGAGAAGGTCATGGGCTGGGACATCTCCGAGAAGGGTTTCCGCATCGTACTATCTCCGGAAGTTCCGGAGATGGTCACCAAGCATCTGGGCAAGGATGTGGACGCTTTCCTCGCCGAAAATGGCGCGAAGCGCTCGGACATAAAATCCTGGATCATGCACACCGGCGGCCCCAAAGTTTTGGAGGCCACCGCGACCGCGCTGGGAATTACCGCGAACGACCTGGCGGCATCGTGGGCTTGCTTGCGGCGCGTCGGAAATATTTCCTCCACGTCCGTGTTGTTAGTGCTTGAGGACGTCTACAGCAACCGGCGACCGGAGCCGGGCTCGCTGAGCATCCTGGCCGCGATGGGTCCTGGCTTCTGTGCGGAGTTGGTTTTGTTACGTTGGTAGGAAGTGGGGACGAGTGGCCACAGGCGCGGAAGTCCTGATCGTCGGAGCGGGGCCAGCAGGGATCGCGACGGCGATAGCGGCAAGTCAAAAGGGACTTCGTGTAACGGTTGCTGACGCGCGCAAGCCGCCGATCGACAAACCCTGTGGCGAGGGTTTGCTCCCCGAAGGTGTATCCGCGCTGCGCCAGCTGGGAATCTGGCTGGACTCCTCTGTTGCGTTCCCCATTGCTGGATTGCGTTTTTGCGATGAGGCATCCTCCGCCTGCGGAAGAATTACGCGTGGCGCGGCATTTGGTCTGCGCCGCAGCGTGCTGCACGATTTGCTGGTGCGGCGAGCCAGCGAGCTGGGCGTTCGCTTCCGCTGGGGAACACGCGTTACCGAATTGCAATCCGATCATGCGCGGCTCGACGGCGTGCTATTTCCTTTTCACTGGCTGGTGGGCGCCGACGGCCAGAGATCCATCGTGAGAAAATGGTCCGGGCTGGGCCCTCGCCGCGTCCGTTCTGCGCGTTTTGGATTCCGCTGCCATTTCGCGATTGCCCCGTGGAGCGAATTCGTCGAAGTTTACTGGGGCGAGCGTTGCCAGATCTATGTGACGCCGACGGGGCCGGACGAAATCTGCCTGGCTGTGCTTGCCAGCGATCCGCAGATGCGAGTGGAACGCGCGCTGAAACATTTTCCGGTGGTGGCGCGCCGATTGGGAGATGCGTGCCGCACAAGCGAGGAAACGGGCTGCCAGACCGTGCTGGAATATCCGCGGAGCGTGGCGCGCGGGAATGTCGCGCTGGTGGGTGACGCTTCTTTTACCGTTGACGGAATTACCGGCCAGGGCATGAGCCTCGCCTTTCAGCTGGCGGTGCGACTGGGCGAGGCGCTCGCGTCCGAAGATGTGGCGCCGTATCGCGCGGCGCATCGTCAATTCATGCAGGGGCCGGTGCGCATGGCGCGTTTGCTGTTGCTGCTGGATCGCCAGGCATGGCTGCGGCGCAAAGCGCTGCGCATGTTCGCGGAGAATCCCAAGTTATTTGGCAGGATGATTTCCTCGCACGCCAATTGCCCCAAGCCCGCGCCGATCCGGGCCAGCGAAATGTTTGATCTCGGATGGCAGGTCTTGCGCGCGTGACGGTGGTGCGGCGGATCACCCAGGGACCCGGGCGTGCCGGCCGGCCTGCAGCGGAGCTGCGGCGGATGCTGCGAGCTCCGATTTTGTTGGCGCTCGCGTGTTGCGGCGCACAGGCGCCGGCCTCCCGCGCCCAGGCGTATGTCGTCAAGCTCGATCCCGCGCAGACCAAGGTTGCATTCACGCTCGACAGCACGCTGCACAACGTTCACGGAACCTTTCAGCTGCAAAGCGGCCAAATTCATTTTGACCCGGCCACCGGCAAAGCCAGCGGCGCGATCGTGGTGGACGCGCGGAGCGGCGACAGCGACAACAAATCCCGCGACCGGAAGATGCACGAGGAAATTCTGGAGAGTCCGAAGTATCCGGAGATTGTTTTCACGCCGGCGCAGGTGCACGGCTCATTCGATCCGCAAAAAGCGTCGCAGGTGGACGTCACCGGCACTTTTCGCATTCACGGTCAGGACCACGACATGACGATGGCGCTCGCCGTTCAACCTGGGGCAGGGTCGCAGTTGCATTGCGACACGCACTTCACGATACCCTACATCAAATGGGGCATGAAGGATCCCAGCACTTTCCTGCTGCACGCGAGCGACACGGTCGAACTCGAAATCCGCGCGACGGCCCAAATCACTTCCGACCAGCCCGCGCGTTAGTTTCCTCGGCGTGCCTTTCTCTGCGTCCTCTGCGGTACTTGTTTTTCCGCTGCGCATGCCTGGCCGCGCACCCTAACTCTCCTTATCGGTGAAGAGCAATTCCTTCGCGCGTTGCGAGGCCTTCACCACCGCCTTGATCAAGGTCACGCGGAGCTTGCCCTCTTCGAGTTCCAAAATTCCGTCGATCGTGCATCCCGCCGGTGTCGTTACCGTATCCTTCAGCAGCGCCGGGTGATGTCCGGTTTCCAGCACGACCTTCGCCGCGCCCAGCATCGTCTGCGCCGCCAGCAAAGTAGCCAGCTCGCGCGACAAGCCCATCTTCACGCCACCTTCCGCCAGCGATTCCAAAATAATATAAAGAAACGCTGGACCGCTGCCGGAAAGTCCGGTGACCGCGTCCATATGCTTTTCGTCCACTACGACCGTCTTGCCCACGGAGTCAAAAAGTTTGCGCGCGAGTTCCAGATGCTTCGCCGTGGCGTGCTTGCCTTTGCAAATCGCGGTGATGCCTTCGCCGACCATCGAAGGCGTATTGGGCATGGCGCGCAACACCGGCACATTTCCGCCTATGCGCTTTTCCATGTATTCCGTGGAAACCGCGGCGGCAATCGAAATCACCAACTTCTGTTCGTGCAGCTCCGGACGAATTTCGTCCAGGACCGCGCCCACCGCCAGCGGCTTGACGCAGATCAAGATCACCTCGGCGTTTTTCGCCGCCGCGCGATTGTCCGTGCCCAGCGTGATTTGGGCGCTGGAAATGCTGCGCCGCTCCGAGCTGGTCTGCCGCACGGTGGCGAAAACTTGCGCGGGTGCGACGAGGCCATGTTTCAGGAACGCCTCCAGCAGAATCCCGCCCATCTTGCCCGCGCCAAGCACCGCGAGCCCCTTCGGTGTGGAAATGTCGGTCACGTTAGCTTCTCCCCCGATTCGTATGTCTCACCCCGTCGCGCTTTTGTGGCCGGTCGTTCTTGCGCCCCGCGATTGTAGGATCACCGGGCAATCCCGCGAGCAATTCGAACGCGCGCCGCATCGTGCCCTGCTTCTCGCGCAGGACGCTCTCATCGCCGCGCCCGAAGATCTGCAATTCCTTGCCCTGCAGGCGAAATTGTTTCAGCGGCCGGGCGGCTTGGCCGTCTTTCGAGCGGAATACCATGGCAAAGGTCGCCGTGCAAAGCTCCTGGTATAGCCATCCAGTATCCACACATCCGGTCTTCCGCCAAAGGAATTGCGTGGGCGAAGTGCAAAGCGATTTCGCCTAGGCCGGCTGGTCCCCGACCTTGCGCGATGCAGCGGCGATCGATCGTTTCACTAATGGTATGATTGTGTCGCAATATTGGATGCACATAACCGAGTCAATCTCTCAGGCTCGCACGCGAGGCGTATCCTGTGGTCGAAATACCGCATGAATGGCTAGACGGAGTTGTCGGCGTTCTGGAGTCGCTCAATCAGGGTGTGCTGATCAACAACGATTGTGGCGAGGTTGTTTACGCCAATGCCCTGTATCTGAAAATGGCCGGGTATTCCGCGGACGAATTCGTCGGCTCGAAAATCACCAGCTGGTATCCTCCCGAGGACGCGCAGGCGTTGCAGCGGCAAATCGAGCGCCGCCAGAGGGAAGGCAGTAACCTTTTTGAATTCTTCGTACCGTGCCGCGATGGCAGCCGCCTGCCGGTGGTGATCACCGCGCGCCAGATTGAAGATCCCGATGGCGGAATTTTTTCCATCGTCACCCTCACGGATATTTCCGCGCAGAAGCGCGCCGAAAACGCGCTGCGCGAAGTGAACATTCAACTCGAGCAGCGCCATCGCGAAATCGAAGAGGATTTGCTGCTGGCCGCGCGCGTGCAGCAGAGTCTGGCGCCGGGCAGCCTGATGTGGGGAGGCGCCTCCGTCGAGACTTTCTACCAACCGGTACGCACCATCGGCGGAGATTTTGGTTTGGTTGCGCCGCGCCCCGATCATCTTTCATTGATGATTTGCGATGTCTCGGGGCACGGCATCGGTTCGGCTCTGGTGGCCAACCGGATTTACACCGAGACCATGTCGCAAATCGAGCGCGGCGCCGCGCTGGGCCCGATGATGGAGCATCTGAATCGTTTCGTGATCGGCAGCCTGCGCAGTTCCGTTTTCTATTTCACCGTGGTAGCGGCGCGGCTGGATCTGGTCGCGCGCACACTGGAATTTGTCGGCGCCGGACATCCGCCGGCAATGATCGTCAAGCCCGGCGAAACCCCGCGCTTGCTGGAATCGCGCAGCTCCGTCCTGGGCCTGCTGCACGACGCGGTGGACCTCGGCGCTGCCATGAATATTCCAGTCGATTCGGGCGATCGCGTGATTCTGTACACCGACGGGTTCACGGAAAGTTTCAATACGCGCGACGACATGCTCGGCGTCGAAGGCCTGGCGGAAATTGTCCGCGAGACTTCCAAGCTTCCCCTGCCGGCGATGACCCAAGAAATCGTCAACCGCGTCGCTGCGTTCCGCCACGGGCCTCCCGCCGACGATATGTCCCTGGTCGCTGTCGAAATTCCCTAGCGGAAGCTGTAGTTTTAGGCCCCGGGAAGCGTATCGGCGGTTCGTTTGCGCTGGCGGGCGCACACCAATTGCTCTATGCTTTGGCGGAATGCAGGGATGGAGGAGTTCCATGCTGCGAACAGCAACCGCGCCCCGCTGGCTAAACGGATACAATCTCAAGGCCGCGCTGGTGACTGGTCTGGTTCTGTTCGCCATCACCTATGTCGCGGATGCCGTTTTGTACTACCTGGGCATCGCGGCGGCCGAAACGATTCTGGACGATGCCGCGATTGCCATCAGCGGCGCGGCAGTATTGATATTCTTCCTGGTGCAGAACAACAAGAACCAAATCGCCGCGCGCGCTAAAGAAAGGGCGATTATCGTGGCGGAAGTGAGCCATCACATTCGCAATGCGCTGACTCCGCTCGCGCTGGTCATGACTTCACCAGACACCGGTGAGAGGCTCCGCATCCTGGATATGGCCACCGACCGAGTGGACCGCGTACTGACCGATTTGCTGCTGACCGCGGGAAACACCAGCAAACCGCGCTTCTTCTAGCTTTTCAGTTTGCCGTTGCGAATCCCGCTGGCGCGCTCGCGCAGGTTGACTTTCTGTCTCCGGTACCACACCAGAAATTCCAACGCAGCGTGCACAACCGCCCGTTTGGTTTTAAGGCCGCTCAACCTCTGTGCCTCTGGGGCAATTAAGATCGTTCTCGATGTACTCGATCTGTCACCGTGGCACCATTCCACTCTAGGCAAACCGCAACTTAAGCTCCATAATCGGGTTTCTTACATGGAGGTCGCGAGCCGCCATGTCAGAAACACGCATCGTTCTCTGGTTCGCATGGTTTCTAGCCGGCAGCTGGCTGCGCAGGATGGCGATGTTGTTCCCACTGCGCGCGACAAAGGGGTCCGCCTCGTGACCAATAAGCTCTCGCTCACCCTGTGCCTGGCATTCCCGGCGCTCCTGGCCAGCCTGATTCTGGCGCCGCCGCAAAATGCAGCAGCGCAAGACCAAGATCCCGCGCAAGCGCAAGCCCAGGTCGTCGATCCGCCTACGCGCGTCGCGCGCCTGAACTACGTCCAAGGCTCGGTGTCCTTTCAGCCCGCCGGGGAACAGGATTGGCTCGAGGCCGACATCAATCGTCCGCTCACCACAGGTGACAATCTCTGGGCCGACAAAGATTCGCGCGGCGAAATTCATATTGGCGCCACCGCGATTCGCCTGTCCAGCGAAACGGGAATTTCTTTTCTGAATCTGGACGATCGCACCGTGCAGCTGCAGCTCGCGCAAGGCACCATCGAAGTGCACGTCCGCCGCCTGGAGCCTGGCAACGCATTCGAAATTGATACGCCGAATCTCGCGTTCACGCTGGCAGCTTCGGGCGAGTACAGAATTCAGACCGATCCCGACGGGAAATCCACAGCCATTACTGTTCGCGAAGGCGCAGGGCAAGTTACCGGCGCGGGGGAATCCTATGATCTTGCGGCCGGGCAACAATATATTTTCAACGGCACCGATCAGTTGACGTTCGAGCCGCAAGCCGCGCCCGAATTCGACAGCTTCGAAGACTGGTGCCAGGCGGAGGACCAGCGCGAGAACAGTTCGGCATCGGCGCGCTACGTTTCGCGCGATGTGGACGGCTACTACGATCTCGATGGCAATGGCGAGTGGCAGACGGATCCTGATTACGGCGCGATCTGGGTTCCCAGCGGCGTTGCGGCTGGCTGGGCGCCGTACCGCTACGGCCGCTGGGTTTGGATCGGGCCGTGGGGTTGGACGTGGGTGGAAGACGAGCCTTGGGGTTTCGCGCCATTTCACTACGGGCGTTGGGCGTATGTGCACGGCGGTTGGGGATGGGTTCCGGGTCCGATGGTGGTGCGTCCCGTTTACGCGCCGGCGCTGGTTGGATTTGTGGGCGGCGGAGGCGGACTCGGCGTTGCTGTGGGGTTTGGCGGAGGATTTGCTGGCGTCGCCTGGTTTCCGCTCGGCCCGCGCGATGTCTACATTCCCGGGTATCGCGCCAGCCCGCGCTATGTGCAGAACATCAACATCACCAATACGCGCGTCGTCAACGTCACGCAAGTCACGACTGTGTACAACGACTACGTTGCGAACCGAAATGTTGGTGTGAACCGCCTCGACTATACCTACGCGCACAACGCTGTCGCGGTGACCGCGGTTTCGCGCGAAACTTTTGTTGGCGCCAAGCCCGTGGCCATCGCCTTCGTGCGCGTGACGCCGGAACAATTGCAGAGCGCGCATGCGATCGAGCCAACCCCGCTCGCGCCGACGCGCGCAAGCTATGTGGCGGCGACGGCCAGGCCTGCGCGCGCCAAGCCGGTCGTGGCATTCAGCCAGCGGCCCGTGGTGGCGCGCCTGAATCCGCCGATGCCGGCCGTAAGCCATGCAGCCGAGCACGTCGGCAATGGGGTCGCAGCGCCGCGCGGCAGCAGTGCCGCGCCGGCGCGTCCGCCCGCGCCGACCTACACCAACGACAGTTTGGCGAGCTCGCCGAAATATCCCAACACGGACGCCCCTGCGAACATTCGCAACGACGCTAACCAGCGGCGAAACGCGAACGGCAACGACCGACCGAATACCAACGAGCGGCCGCCTGCGAACGACACCGGGCAGCAGCACCCAGCGGTGAAATTCACGCCGCCCACCAAGGCCAAGGATGACGATTATGACGTCCATCCTCCGCTGAATCACAAAGCCAATACGCCTCCGCCAACGGAGCATCACGAAGCACCGGCCCCAGCTGCACATCCGGCACCCGCGCAGCACGAGTCTGCGCCGCCAGCGGCGCGCCCGAAGAGCTGATCCGCGCACAAGGCGCTGCGAACCGCAGAAACCTGGGACGCCGATCTCCCGATTGGCGAACGAGGTCGCAGCGCGAGCCGCTCGTCCGCCAACTGCAAGCTGTCCCTTCCCGGTGTTATCATTGAATTTCGTCGGGGAGCTTCCGGTTCGGAGGGCACGATGCCAGCAGCAAAAATATTGATGATTGTTGGTGATTACGTCGAAGACTACGAGGTGATGGTCCCGTTCCAGGCGCTGCAAATGGTGGGGCACACCGTGCACGCCGTTTGTCCGGAGAAGAAGACCGGGCAATTTGTGCGCACCGCGATCCACGATTTCGAAGGGGCGCAAACTTATTCGGAGAAGCCCGGGCACAATTTCACTTTGAATGCCACTTTCGCTGAAATCCGCGCCGAAGAATACGACGCGCTGGTAATTCCCGGCGGCCGCGCACCGGAATATTTGCGTTTGCATCCCCAGGTGCTTGAAATCGTCCGTCATTTTTCCACGGCTGGAAAGCCCATCGCCGCGCTTTGCCATGGCGCGCAGATTCTGGCTGCGGCGCGCGTGATTTCCGGCAAACGCGTTAGCGCCTATCCGGCGTGCGCGCCCGAAGTTGAGCTGGCCGGCGGGATTTATGCAGCGGTCGAAATGACCGACGCGGTGGCCGATGGTAATTTGGTCACCGGTCCCGCCTGGCCGGCGCATCCTGCGTGGCTTGCGAAATTCCTGGTGGTGCTCGACCGCGGCCTCGCCGAAAAATCCCGTGCGAAATCAGCCGCCGGCACGGCGTCCGCATAAGCGCAGGCCGAGCGCCGCGAGCGCCTCCTCTTGGAGTACGGGAGCTTGCTCCCGCCTTTTCTTGGGAGAGGCCGGCCTCGCCTGCTCTTGATTTGGAATTGTGATTCGCTCGCGATGCAGAAAAATGGAACCATCCCCGCGGTGAAAATTCTCGAAACAGAAAGGCTGCTGCTACGACGCCTCACTAGGAACGACGCCGCGTTCATCCTCGAACTTCTGAACGAGCCGGCGTTTCTTGAGAATATCGGGGATCGCGGCGCGCGCACCCTCGCCGACGCTCGGCGCTACATCGCCAAAGGCCCTGTCGCGAGCTACCGCAGATTCGGATTTGGCCTGTACCTGGTCGAGCTGAAAGATTCTGGCGCGCCCATCGGCATCTGCGGCCTGCTCAAACGCGAATCGCTCGACGACGTGGACATCGGTTTCGCGTTCCTGCGCAGGTTTTGGTCGCAGGGCTACGCGCACGAATCCGCCGCCGCCGTTATGCACTACGGCTGGACGCAGCTGCGTCTGCAGCGCATCGTGGCCATCACCAAGCCGCACAATCAAGCCTCCATCACCCTGCTCGAAAAACTCGGCCTGCGCTTCGAGAAAAACGTTGCGTTGCCAGACCAGGGGGGCGAGAACAAGCTTTTTGTCGCGAGCGGAGCGGCAAATCTGGTCGGATAAATCTCGTTACGAATAGAATCACGAACGGCCGCACGGAGCACTGGCCATGAAAACGCCAGCGACGGTGTGGTAGAAAAGTGCCCGCCGCTAAGTGGCGCAACCGCCGGCGCGGGAATACGAAGTGGGGGCGGAAGTCTACCGGCGCTCGGCAGTACGCCAACTACAACTGCAGGGGCGGCGATGGGGAATCAGCCGGGCGCTGGCCGGTGAATGGGTACGGATCGAGCGCCATGCTGGTCGCGTGCTGCTGTACGACCGCCGCAGCCTGGTGCGCGCACTCGATCTCCTCAGCCCGCGGTCCACGGCAGTGGACCGCGGGCTGAGCTGACTGTCGAAGTGTAAAGGATGTCCTGATAACACTGTGTAAAGCATGTCCTGGAGCTTGACACAGGGTTGCCTGTGCCACGTTCGGACCACGAGTCACAAGTCACGGATCACGATTCACTACTCAGGAATCACCGGTCACTTCGGCAAGAATCTGTCTGCGCCATACACCAATCCCAGGGTCAGGAACGCGATGACCACTTCGCCTACAGCGCCTACTAGGAAGGGGCGGAAGCCTTGTTTGCCTAGTTCGCGGATGTTGGTGCGTAGGCCGACCCCAGCAAATGTGAGCAGGAAGGCCCAGCGGGAGAGGTTGGCTAGGCTGCCCAGTTGGTCTTTGCTGAAGACATGGGCTGTGGCGATGGCGCTGATCAGGAGGAAGCCCAGGACGAACTTGGGGAATTTGCGCCAGAGGAAGGCGGCTTTGTTGGTGACTCCTGCGGTGTGTTCTTTGCGGGCCCAATGGATGGCGTAGCCTAGGACTACGAAGCCGATCATGGCGTTGCGCGCGGTTTTGGCCAGGACTGCGACTTTTCCAGCGGCGTCGGAATAGAGCGCGCCGGCGGCGGTGGCTTCGGCGGTGTTGTCGATGCCGAGGCCGGCCCAGAGGCCGTAACTTTGATCGCTGAGGTGCAGCCAGTGGCCGACGAGCGGAAAAATAAAAAGGCTGATGGCGCCGAGAGAAAGGATGGCGGCGATAGCGTAGGAGGCGTCTTCTTCGTCTGCGTCAATCGCGCCTTGGGCGGCGATGATGGCCGAAACGCCGCAGATGGAGGAGCCGACGGCTAGCAGCGTGGTGAGCTTGGGTTTCAGTTTGAAGGCGTTGCCGAGCGCGGTCATGAACGCGAGCGACACGGCGATTTCAATCGCGACGAGCGCCAGGGCTACGCCGCCGAGTTTGGCCACGTCGCCGAGCAGGAAACGCGAGCCGAGCAGCACAATGCCCGTCTTCAGCCAGAATTCGTAAGTGGCGACGCCGGCTTGGAAAAGTTTGGGCACGCCTACGGTGTTGCCGATTACCAGGCCGATGACGATGGCCCACAGAACGTACTCGATATTCGGGAGCGTCAGGTGGTGTGCTTTGCCGTAGGTGGCGATGGAGCGCTCAATGATTCTGCCAGCGTAGCCCACGGCGGCGAGAAGCGCGAGGCCGGGGATCAGGCGCGCTGCTTGCTTGAAGAAGTTTTCGGAAGCGGGTGCGTCGAGTGCGATCGAGCTGGCCATACGGTGATGTCCTCCCGGGAATTTTTGGCGCCGATGCTTACGGCGCGAATGCGAGCGTCAGGTGATCGCCGTTTCCACGATGGCGCACTGCAGTGCGCCCCTACAAATTCAAAAACAGATTCACAAACCAATTCAAAAACAAAGCCAAAGTCAAAGACGCCCGCCTAAAAAACAGGCGGCCGCCGCAAAGTCAAAAGCACAGGCGCCCAGCTGAATCTGGCCGCTACAAAGTCAGAACCTTGGCCACGACCTGCAAAGATTCCCGCATCGCCGGACGCCGACTTAATGCTCGAGCGCGGCGATCCTTCGAACCGGCGCTGCGGGATCTCACCGTGAGTCGCCCCCGCTATGCGTGGGCGATTCACCACGGTACGTGCTTGATCCAACCGATCCAGATGGCTAGCGAGAGAGCGAGCGCCAGAATCACCGCCCAGCTGTCGAGAGAAAGGGCGGGCGATGCTTTGATTGGCTTGCCGGAATGCTGGGGCTCATCGGCCATTTGCGATTCTCCTTCGCTGCGATTACTGCTCAATTTGGTGGCTTAAAAACAAAAAGCCCGCTCGACAGCTGGTGGGCTGTGAGCGGGCTTGAAATCCGGTCGGTAGGATTGCTAAATGAGTCGGATCGGCCCCCCGCGCCAGCCGGTGCTGGTACAACAACACGGCGTACGGAGACAGGCGCTGGGGCAGCGATTCATGATCGGAAATCCTACCTTGATATGGATGCGTGCGCAAAGGGAAAGATTCGCCGAAGCTGCGGGCAAGGCTTAACACCGAGCGCACGGAGAAAGGCGAACTCAACCGTTGAGGGTTGACAGTCGAGAGTTAAAGCCAAGAACGCACGACGCAGGTGTTTACCGCAGACGAAACCCACTGCTTGGACGTTCAGCGGCTGGGCGGCGCCGGGATGGCGCGCCGCCTTGCCGGTTGTCGGTGCTTGTTGTGGTTTCGGCTATTTGAAGCTGAACAGCTCGAACAAGTCGCTGATCGCTGGACCGTTCACTGGAATGTAGGGGCTGCTTGCCGTAACCGGGTTGGGGAAATTATCCCGGCTGCGGGCGGTGACCGGCTTCAGGCTCCAGTTCCTCTCGATGAACTTGAGGATGGAGACGTGATCCGAGTAGTTGTGCGTGATGTTGCCGCCAGTGGAGAACTTGGACACGACGATGCAGGGAATGCGCGTGCCGTCGCCGAAGAAGTCCAGCGGTTGCACGTAACCGGAATCGTAGTAGCCGCCGCCTTCGTCGAAGGTGATGATGATCGCGGTGTTGGCCCACAGCGTGGGGTTGGCCTGCACCTCGCTCACGATCTTTTCAACGAAGCCTTCGAACAGATTCAGCTTCGAGGATGAAGGATGGCCGTCCACGAACCCGCTAGGTTTGACGAATGAGACGGCGGGAATGTCTCCGGCTCTGATGTCATTGTAGAGGTTGGAGGTGTCCTTGAGGTGCGCGCTGCGGACGGTGGCGCTAGACATGATGGACGTGTCGTACTGGAACGGGTTGCAGATGTTGCAATACTCATCGGCGTTGGTAATGGGAGCGCCGAGACCGTTGGGTGAGCCCACCGCGCCGTAGTTGATTTGATATTTGTCTTCGGGAATGTAGCAGGGTTCCTTCACGGTTGGCGGTGCGCAGAGCGGCTCGGTGGAGCCGCCGTTGCCCGCGTAGTCGTTCCACTGGTCGCCGTAGTACTTCCAGGAAATGTTCTGTGCGATCAGCTCGTCGCCGATGCTAGGTACGGCGGAGGGCGGAATCGTGAACACGGTGTTGGCCGCGTTGGTGTCCAGAAACGCGTTTTCGCCGCGACCGAAGTAGCCGGGGTTGTAATTGTTGAGCAGGTAGTAGTGGCCGGCTTCGCAGTGCGGATCGACTGGCTTCGGGAGCGACGCCAGGTATTTCACGATTGCGGACACTCCAGGTTGCGTGGGGTCAGCGCAATTGCTGTAAGAGCCGCCGCCGTAGGAGGGAGAGCCGAAAGAGCCGCCGCCGTAACCATCTTCGGCGTACCAGTTGTTGGTGCCGGGCGCGGGGTTCGGATTTTCGACTTCATCCACGATTCCGGCGTTTGCGCCGCCTGCCTGTACCAGAACGTTGTGCGGCGGGACTTTGGCA
>Ga0210394_10006493_pt1 | contig 12644 bp, 12 predicted proteins | sample IncBWC12MmetaG_FD_160121 | JGI IMG/M metagenome (GOLD analysis project Ga0210394, IMG submission 160121) | Forest soil microbial communities from Barre Woods Harvard Forest LTER site, Petersham, Massachusetts, United States - Inc-BW-C-12-M | ecosystem: Environmental > Terrestrial > Soil >... | reverse complement strand
TGACGCTCTCCTCAACGAAGATGTCAAAACCCGCCTCACATATAGCGCGGCGGTAGTCGGAAATGCGCAGGCGATTCTGTGGCACTAATGGGCTTTGCAACCAGTGCCAGGCGCGGGCGGAATACTGCAGATTATTGAACGGAGTTATAGATTTGTCAAAGGTGGCAAACTGATCGGCCATGCAGAAATAGTGACTCATTACCGAAGTCTGAGACGCCAGCCTTCGTAGCTTCGCCAAAATTTCAGCAAGTGTCGTTGGATCGAGAAGTTCCAAAACTCCATTAGAAAACACCATGTCCACGGATCCTTCTGCAATTCCCGAACTGCGAATATCTTGGACTAGCCCGTGGATGTTCAGCTTCTCCAGAAAATCAACCGGTGACACCGTCGTGGCCAAGGGAGCCAATTCCATCAGCTTTGACAGAGCTGAATGCCGCACGCCGGGGAGGATCTTATTGAGCTCGCCCGTCTGGGCAAAGAGGCAGAAGTACTTTATGACTTGGCAGAACGTATCCTCTCGCAGAAGTCCCACGATATCAAACGTCCAGATCTCACGAGCCCCACAGAGGAAGAGGCCAATCGGAATAATCGGAAACCAACCCGTTCCGATCTCGACCGCGTTGAAATCTTCGCACGGTTGTCGGGAAACAGCACGGTAATATTCAAGGTGGCGACGACACGCCTTGAGCTTCTCGTGAAATTCACCATACGGCTGGATCCGGAGCCTACCGGTCACATAACGCTGCAGTAAGCCATTCCACCATTGGCTGCGAGGGAGCACACTGATCACGCGCTGGGTGCCTGTCTTTAAAAGCCATGAACTCATAGCTAATCGCAGCTGCACAACGACATCACAAATAGAGTTCTATCCGCTTTAAACTTCACTTCCCGATCATAGCCCTGCTCCCGTGTCATCAACGGCTCGTTTCTCATGTGCACACTAGCGTAATCGAAATCTGATTTCTCCAAGTCGCAAGAAATGCCCGCGCCCGAGGCTTCGAGACTCGAACACGGTAACCCACCGTTTCCCTGCGCAAGAATCCTGCTCGCCGAGTTGCCGTCCTTGCCACGCGAGTAATCGCGAAGATACGAGCTCGAACTAGGAGCTGGGAGATATCCGATCGCCGCAGCGAGCAACGCGCGCATCTTTCACCAACTGATCTACCAAACCCAAGTATTCTGTTTTCTTGTCGCTCCAATTGTACTTTTGAAGCAACGTCGTTCCGCGCGCACGTAACGCATCGCGCTTCGCCGAGTCTTGCATCAATTCCAGAATTTTGCTGGCTAGATCCTCGATGTTCTCCGATTCAAAATACGCAACGGCGCCTTCCTTAAAATACATCTGATGAACATGTGTATCAGATGCAAGTACCGGCACTCCCATCGCCATGAATTCCAGTATTTTCGTGCTGAAGGCCTCATTTGCGAACGAGCGTTTGCGTTTGGGTTCGATACCAAGGTCGGCATCTGCCATGGCTTCGGCCACCTCGGCGACCGGCCTCTCTTCCCTTATGACCACTCGGTCCTCAAGACCATACTCTTTGGCCAAGGCTCTCAGGGATTCGGACCCGTCACCGAAAACAATAAACTTGAGATTAGGAGCCTGATTGCGCAACCGATCCATGGCCCCAAGAACCAGGTCCACACCTTGATGCCAGGTCAGCGTCCCAGGATAGAACATGATGAACTCATCTCGAGTTCTGGCGGGGCGAGCCCGCCGGCAAAAAACCGCCGGGTCTGGATAATTGAGCATTGTGGAACAGTGTTCTCGACCGGCTGACCTTTGAACCAATCTCTCGTACCACAGATGGTTTGCGATGATCACGTGATTAGAGTATTTGATTGATATTCGTTCTACGATTACTAGCAATCGAAATACAATAGAGCTTTTGCTTATGCTGAATTTGCTGGCATACAATTCTGGAACTATATCATGGATGTCGAGAATAATTCGGGCGCCCATTATGCGTGGAATGAGCGTCGCAAAAACTTCAAAATCCGGTACCGAGTGGACGTGGATGACATCGTATGGCTTTCGTAAGTGTTGTAGAGTCAGCGCCCACGCTGACCGTAGCAAGAATATTAATAATCTTGCGAGATAGGTAAAGGGCCCTTTCTCAGTGCGTTCGCGCTTTTGGAGACGATAGACGTGCACGCCCTCAACGGTTTCATACTGCTTCTGTCCAGGCCGTCTCAACGCGATCGCGTCCACTTGGTCCCCACGCTTTACGAGGGCTTGGGCGTAACGTCGAACACGGTTGTCGCTCTCGTAGAATGTATACGCGAGCATACAGGCTCTCATGACTCGGTTGCTCCTCCCTTCGCCCTGCCATTATGAGCGAATGGTTCGCCCGGGCTAACGAGCTTCTCTTCGGCGGCTTCGATTCCCGTCTTTGTGACGATCGGAGGCATCTAGATGGGTGACGAGTGGTCCACCGTGGTTTGGGAAGAGAAAGGAAACCAGCCACCGTTCCGTGAGCCCGCTCTTGTGGCGACGAAGCGGAGTTTCTTTTGCAGATCGCCGCCGGCGGGCGCATAATCATCCTCGAATGGCTGAGTGCGCATGGTCGAACCAGCGCGTAGAAACGAGTGCGAGATAAATGACCTAGCAGAGGGTGAGGCCACGAGGAGGTGCCCAGTTTCTCTGATATCGAGTCCTTCGGGCTAACATCGATATGGTGTTCGCGCCAAAGTGACCTTGCTATTTTCTCGATCGGTGCCTAAAAACTGGGAGACACTCAGAAACCTCGCTTGAACATCAAATAAGGAATTAGCGCAAGCTCCACGATACCGGGCAGAGGATCCTCGCGGGTGAAGACGGCTTCCACGTCAAAGCACCTCAGACTCCGCAGGTAGGTTCGCCAGTTCTCGTGACCCTTGAGAATTTCAAGGATACCTGTCGGAAGGTCGGTGACCAAGCGAATCCACCTCACGCCAGCTTGACTGCGGCACGCCGGAACGGCTTCACCGGTCTGGTCAGCAAACAACATATGGGGGAAGTCCACACCGGCACCGCCGCCAAGCGTGTGATAACCCCACGTGCGTCCGTTGACGTCGAGCAATCTGTACTGGCCGTCGCGAGGATCGAGCTTGTATTCGAGTTCTACCAATCCGTAGTAGTTGATTGCTCGTAGAAAACGCGCGGATGACTCCTCAAGCAACGGCAGGTCGACGGTCTCGACGAATGTGCTGGAGCGCCCAAATTCCGGAGGATGCTGGCGACTTCTACGCACGACCATGCTACCAATCGCTTTTGACTCCTTGAAAAAGGCGCAATAGGCGAACTGCTGCCGGGAGTCGCCGGGAATTAGATCCTGCACCATCACCTCACCGGGTCCCACGTGCGCAGCCGCCCGCTGGAACAACTCCCGCAATTCGGCACGGCTATTTGCTCGCCAAGCCTTTGCTTTGGTCGCGTAGAAGAAGTGCTCCTTGATTGCAGGCTTAATGGTAAATGGCGGCTCTATTGTGATTTGCTCCAGATCCTCAAGAGTGCGCGGGTACCAAGTCCGCGGCGTGGGAATGCCGAGCTCATTGGCGAGCCGATAGGTATTGCGCTTGTCCCAGGTCCACTGGATTGTGTCCCATTCGGGGGTCGGCACGCGAAAAAACTCGGCTAGCTTCAACCGGGAGTGTGCGAACGCCGCCACCGTCTCATCTCGCGTCGGATAGAGCACCCATCCCTCAAGACCCAGTCGGCGGCCTATCTGCAAAACGGCATCTACCGTCTTCGTCTCCTGCCGCAGACTTCTCAGGCTTACCGAATGCGTCGCATAACGCGAGAAGCGAGCGATGGAATGCTCATCGTCGATGACGCAGACTGGTACGTTCCGTCGCCCCAGACTGCGAACGATTCCAAGACCCTGATAGTCGCCACCAACCACAACAGCGCCGATGGGTTTCTCCCAACAGCTAACCACGGGCTGAGTCGTTCTGTTGAAAGCTGGCGCGTTAACGATCATTAAAATCCTTCGCCACTTGAATCGCTTTAGTTCTTTTCAATGATGGCGCGCATCAATGCACGAGAAGCATACCGTGCGCCGGAAACAAACTGCATCAAAGGGCCAAAGCTCCAGGCGGCCGGCGCTCCGATAATGTGCAAACCTGACACTGACGTCTCAAGGCCTTCCTTGAGCCTGGGGTAACCATTGGCACAGGAGATCGACTGGACCAGCGCCGGTGTCAGGAATCCATATTTGGAGATGTCGACCCGATACCCGGTGCCCAGAAGTACGTGGTCCACGGTGCGCTCGCTGCCGTCGTCCAACCGGACCTTGACGCACGCGCCCACCTGAGCAACGGAAACGATTGAAGAGTCGAGCCGCATTGGCACATCGCGGAGTCGCTCTACTAGCCAGCGCGCACCCGCTGGCCGAACGGCGCGGTTCCAGAGCTTGTCCCGCAGCCCGCGCGGAAGCCGCTTGAGCAAATTTGGGCGTGCCATGAGCTGGCTGAGACCCGCCGGCCCGACATCCGTAGGCGCGTAAAGTAGTCGCCTGGTGACTGCGCCCAATCGATGGTGCAGCGTCCTGGAGAGACGCCCTTGAAGCCAATGAATCTGGTGTGACCGGGCGATGATTTCGACCACTGCGCCGCCCTCGTGTAGCAGCGCTCCCGATTCAAGCGCGCTTTGCCCACTGCCGACAATGACAACTTGTTTACCTGCAAATCGACTGAAATCGCGGTGTACAGAGGTGTGGGACGCGACCGATGTCGGCAGATCCCTGAACACGGGAGGACACCAAGCGAAGGCGCCTATTCCAACAGCTACAATGACCCGGCGCGAACGGCACTCCTCGCCGTCTTCGAGGAAAATCTGGAAGCCTGCAGGATCGCGCTCAACTCGCATCACTTTCCGCTGATCAAGATCGGACACGGCATTGCGTTGATACCAGAGTCCATAGCGGACGAAGCGATCGACTGGCACCGGGGTTGAAAAGCGATCACCCGCCGCGTTCTGATAGGCTTCAAGCGTCAAGGCTTCCCAAGGGCAAGCGATTTGTGTCGCGGTCCAATTCGACCGCAGGAACATACCGGCTGGCATGTTGCGCTGCCAAAAGGCCATAGGCTCGCCAAACACGCGGACCTCCAGTCCTTTCACGCCACGCAAATGTGCAGCCGCAGACAACCCATAAGGGCCGGCTCCAATAATTGCTATGTCACACGTTGTCAAGGCGCTCTCCGATTAAGAATTTGTTCTCAGATCGGGATATGAATCTGAATCAAGTGGAATACCGACAGTCGCTTGATGCAAGAGTATCAATCGTACATTTATTCTTTCGATAGGATGTAAATAGGCGGGTCAGACTGAGCTCCCAAGCCCGCAACAATGGCGACATAATCGCGGTGTTGTTTAGTGTCCCAGATACGGATGACAATCCGTCCGCCGCAAACGAGGGATTGACGGCACTGCTCAAGCAGACGTAAAACGAACTCGGGTTTTACATAGTAGATCGTCTCGCAGAAGCAGATGGTGCTGACTTTGTGGCTGAGAATTGGGAATTCCTCGATTGTGCTCACGTGCCATTCAGCATTGGTGTCTTTTGATTTCTTGGCTACTTCTATGACTTCTTGCGAAACGTCAACGCCGACGTAATGACCATTCCAACCACGCGATCGGAGAGCCGCTCGAAGATTACCAGGCCCACACCCCAAATCAACGACCCCTGAGTCGGAGTCCAATGAACCGAGACACTCCAGCAGTTCATGTGGAAACCCCTTAGGATTAACCCTCGTATGCCGGTGCTTCCAGTCCCAGACTATCCTCTTAACAAAGCCTGGCGCGTGACTACGAAACTTGAACGTCAAAGTAACCTCTCTAAATAAACGGCGTTCTAGTTCCACCAGCGCAGCATTTGCCCAGGTTCAATAAAACTTATCTTGCCAAGACCAGGAGGCTATATCCGCCCAAAATTCGTGCGGTCAGGTCCGGATGGATCGCGAAGCACAAGGCCCTGGGCACCAGCGCGAGTTTCTGAATCATTTGTTTCGCAAGCTCGATGCAACGAGGGGTATAAAAGTAATCCAGAATCTCATAGTGCAGACCTTCCAACGTCGCCAGCGCTGTCTCCTTAGTGAAGTACTGAATATGCCCATACCGATCACGGCGCGTCAGCAGCCCCCGCTTACGAGACAAAGCTTGCACGCTCAGATCCAATGGAAAGTGAAAGAGTTTTAGATCGGCCTTCGGGCGGATACTCCTCAGGAAGCCGAAGTAGTCTTCCACATGTTCGATGACATCCAGCACTAGCATCAGGTCAAAAAACGTGCCCTCCTCCTGGCAAATATCCGCTAGCTTGAACTGAAGTCGTTGATTGGCCTTGCTCCGGCACATCTCCAAAGCCTGCGGCGAGATGTCGTATCCCCAGAAGTCGCAAGCATCGCCCATCTGCTGCTGCAGCAGTTTGAGGACTTCTCCAGCGCCGCATCCGACTTCACAGATGCTCCTCGGGTGCAGACGATCCTTCCGAAACAGTTTGAGGATTTGCTTCACCTTAAACGCCGATTCGTCTGTGTGCCAAAGGGGATTCTTTTCCAGGTACGTGCCGTCGGTATAAGGATTGAGGTCCTCTTCATATCGAGATCCAGGCGTCAGTAATGTCAAGGCAGATCTCCTCTCGGCTAGATCTAAACTGCGATTTGTGGCAGGTGCGCACCAAGCGTCCTGTGACACGCTAGTCTTAAACGCTGGGTTTATTATTCTGGGGCACCCAGACCACGGGTGAGCATGCAGATATACTCGTTTCCCAGCCACGTGTTCCGATTGTCGTCGCATTCACCGTACATAATGCGCACGAATCTGTAAAACGCATCCCTCTTGATCGTTCCGAGACCAGGTATCGGTGGCAAAGCGTATCGATACTGCGAGACAAAGCGGAGGTCGTGGGCCGCAACCAACTGGGCAACACGATCGAAAGAGAATAGATTCACGGAAAATCTCGGTGGGGCTGCGAGCTCATGGACGGCTCTTATGATGCGTCCCAACCGTCCGAGGAAATTATACGCATCCGTAAACTCGAGAATCAGATGCCCTCCTGGAACCAACAAAGAAACTATCTTTCCGATCAGCTGGTCGGGAGAATCGGCGTGGGCCAGGACTCCCAAGCACACGATTAGGTCGAAGCGTTGGCTGAAAGATGCCGTCATGAAATCCTCGTTACGGACATCCACGTGCCCTGCAAGTTCTGCTGGTACTCTTGAGCGCGCCAGCGAGGTCATGCTCGCGGAGAAGTCCAGGAGCGTAGCACGATTTCGGCTATTGAGCAGCGGTACTGAGATCGAGCCGTCTCCGCAACCAATGTCCAGGACACTGTGGAAATTTACCTGCGAGGCATACGACTTGACGATCTCGGCGCGAACCGTGATATCAAGCCGCCTATTGAGATATCGCTGCGAATCTTCGAACACAGCTTTAACACTTGCGCTTTTGGGGGACGCTGGCGCAACAGGAAGTGAGGTCATGAAGCAATTCACCTTTGTTTGCTGAAGAATTGGACAACTACGGAAAGTGCGAGCAACTATCGCCAAATTGTCTGTCTACCAAACAGCCTGTACAGTTGCTCACGCCGCAAATACGCAATCAATCCCGGGTCATCGACCTGGGGTATGCGCTTCAGATATCCGCTGACGAAACCGTACATCAGGGCAAGAGCATCGGGGGCGGACTGTCTTGAAGCAAGGCGCCGCGCGCATTTGGCCACCATGAACAACGGATGATAGCCGGAAATATAGTCGGCTCTTCCGTTCTTAACAGTCCCGCTCCAGCGTCCGTCCGCCGATCCAGTAAGGCGATGATGCACAAGGTGGAGTTTCGTGAAGCTTCTCGTGCTCCAACCCAGCATGTTCGCCTTGACCTCGTCGATAGTATCCCATCCAGGTGCCGGCCAAAAACCACCAATAGCTTCCCAACAGGTCCTCCGATATATCTTGGTTGCTCCTCTAACATGAAATGCCGGGCCGTCTTCGAAGCGCTTGGTGCCGTTGTCGAGATAGCAGATCACGCCACCGCCAATACCCAGGCGCGGTTCATCAGCGAACTCCGTAAGGCATCTCTGGAAATAGTCTGGCTCGAACGCCAGGTCTCCATCCAATTTCACGATGAAATCCCAATCTTTGGAGGCGAGCGCGCCGAGCCCTTCATTGAACGCCTCGACAACGCCTCCACCCGACTTGCGGAACCCACGATTCGGTCGGTGTATTGCGTGAATCCACGGATATGTCGCGATGCACTCGTCAATAATGCCTGCGGTCCCATCTGTAGAACCGTCGTTCACGATGACCCATTCGATGGGGCGAATGGCCTGGCTGACCATGCTTTCGATAGTGGAGCGCAGATGCATTTCTTCGTCCCTGACAGGCGAAATAACAACGTATTGGATGCTCATAATGTTCGGCTCCGGCGGGAGAAGAGCTCAGACTTGCGCTATTGCCACCTTGGCCCAGCTTGGCGGTAAAGCTTTTAGTATCTCGATCCCCTCAAAGTTGCTGCTTTCCCTGGCCCCATGCTCGCGTACCCACTCGGCCATTGCCGTAACGCCTTCACGCAGTGATCTCTTCTGCGACGTCCCAAATACGCGTTCGGCCTTAGAGTGGTCCGAAAAGGCGGTTTTTACTTCGTTGCGTGCATCCAGATGGCGCACGTCGCAAGGCTTGCCCATGGCCTCTGCAACAATTTTCGCCAGCTCGTTCACGGTGTGCGGCACGTCGGCCCCGATATTAAAGATCTGATTCCGCGCCGCAGGATAGTCGACAGCCCCGGCGAGCATAGGCGCCACATCGTCGATGTGAGTGAAAGCGCGCTGTTGACTGCCGTCGCCGAAAATGGTCATTGGCTCACCGCGAAGCAGCTGATTCATGAAGATTCCTACGACGTTCCGGTAGCGATCGCCAATATTCTGCCGCTCGCCATAGACGTTGTGCGGTCGAAAGATGATGTAGTCCAGTCCGAACATCTCGTGACTTACCCGCAACTCCTGTTCCACCGCGAGCTTCGCGATGCCGTAAGAGTCTTCGGGCACGGCCGACATGTCTTCGGTCATCGGACTTTGGCCCGCTCCATATACGGCGATCGAGGATGTGAACACAAGGCACTTCACGCCATGGTTCACTGAGGCGTTGATCAGATTCACCGAACCGATCAGGTTGTTGGTGTAATTGAATCGTTTGATGAAATGGCTCAGCCCCTCCGCGGCATATGCTGCGAGATGATAAACGAAGTCGAATGAATTCCGCTCAAAAAGACGATTCACGAGGTCAGCATCGGTAACCGATCCTTGAACGAAGCTCGCGCCCCCTGGGACGTTCTGTCGAAATCCTCCGCTCAAATCGTCCAACAAGACCACTTCGTGGCCTATCGTCAGTAGATGCTCCGCGACATGTGATCCCATGAATCCGGCGCCGCCAGTGACTAGTGACATAGCCATAATTGAGTCCTCCCTTAAAGATGAAACTTAGATTGTTCTCGATCGAGCCGACGCTACTAACTTGGGGTCCCCCATGTCCACCTGTGGCTCAACGCCTCGTTCAACGAATGCAATTGGATCGATAGCGCGGTTCCATCTGCTCGCGACCTTATACGTTTCGAGGCGATTCTTCAAGGCGCTTGTGGGGCGAAGCCAGTACACCAGGCGGTAGCCGGCCCGCCGAACCAGCAGATGCGCCAGCATTACGCGGCGGCATTTCGTGGCTCCTTGCGTGCCAAAATGTTTGTAAAAGTACCGATAGCGGTTTCGGCTCGTCTCAAGAGCAAACCGAATTGGAAAACGTCCAACGGACTGACCGCCTAAGTGCGTGATGGAGGCCTCCGGCGTGAAAAGGATCGGATAGCCGGCCTCCCACACCCGGTGACACAGATCGACTTCTTCGTAATGATAAAAGAACCGTTCGTCGAAGCCTCCCAGCGAGTTTAGTACATCGCCGCGAAACATGACGCAGCACCCCGATTGCCAGTCGACCAAGCGTTCCGTATCGCCCTTCCAACCGAGATAGATGTCTGAAGCAAAGACCGGTCCCAGATATCCTACGCGCCGCAGACCGAGAGCCGCGATCAAAGAACGCCTGACCGTGGGGAACGGCCGCGCGGATTCCTGGTAGCTGCCGTCCGGGTTATGCACTCTACAACCGAACGCTCCGCCTTCCGGATGCCGTATGGCGAATGCGATCCACCGCTGAAGAGAGCCATCGTGGACAATGGTATCTGGGTTGAGGATTAAGACATACTCTCCGCGCGACGCTCGAATACCTGAGTTATTTCCCTTGGCGAAGCCCAGGTTAGCCTTGTTTTCCACCACTCGCACGGTGGGAAACTGTGTCTGGATTCGCTCGACGGAGCCGTCGGTCGAGCCGTTGTCGGAAACGATGACCTCGAAGTCGAGCCCACACGTGCCCTCGAATATCGAGCGCAAGCAATTCTCGATGACTTTCCAGTCGTTCCAGCAAATGATTACGATGGATAGCTGCATAGACGTTGGACCCCTTGGGGATCGCCGATTTGCGTGCTGGCGCCCTCCGGAATTGAGATACTCCAGAATGAATCAGGCACCATCGGCTTCCGCGAATCATCTGGGAAAGTGCTTTGTGCAGATCTTGTAGTCACCGAAAACATGGCCAACAACGCGTACCAAAAGTATTTCGACTGATCGAAGTAGTCGATTCCGAAGTACGCCATGGTTTGCGTAAATAGCGTCGTTCCCAGAAGCCAGAACAGCCACTCCTTCTTGAGATCCCCCCGAATGGCTCTTCTTGCTCCGCCGATTGACTTAAAGCACAGAACAATCATTGCGACGAAGCAAACCAGTACGACAAGGCCCCCGCTTTCACCCTCGGCAACAAACTGGTTGCACTGATCCCACATGTCCCATCCCCAGTTTGCATTGTCATGAGTTCCAATCAGCCACCAATCGCCGGCGTGTCTGACAAACATATCGATAAGTTCCGCCCGATCCCAACCCGTCGATCCACCCACAAAGTCGATACGAGACAGGACGAACCAAATCGGTGCCTTCATGACGAGCTGTAGCCCTACCAAGCCAGCGACGATTCCCCAGCGGATCAGCCGCATTTGTTCGCGAAGCGGCCACAGGCAAAGAGCCACGAAACATGCAAGAAGAGCCGATAGGGGGGTGCTGCTGGCGCTCATCAACGTCATCACGACTGCCGACGCGGCACCGATAATGGCAAGAGTTCTTGCGCTCCCTTTTTTCCATAACCAGAGGCACAGTGGGAAGATCGTGGCGCCAAACGATCCAGCTATGATCGAGATCTGAAAAGGGCCCTGTGCCCGAATTCTCCCATTCCGGAGATCCGAAATAAGATTTATCCCTCCCAGAAGGCCAAACATGTTCTGCCCGGTCATCTGTTCGCGAATCATCACGACTGCCATGATGGCAGCAGCGCCTGCGAAGACCTTCACCACCGTCAGGATATCTGCATCATCCCTAATGAGACGTCTGAAGAGGAAGTATGCACCAAGGCTGTCCAGCAGGAATGCGGCTTGGTTTACCACGGCGCCTACTGCAACAAATTGGAGTAGTGTTGCACCGGCTCGATAAAGTGCCCATGCTATGAACAGCTTGTCAAGAGGTTTGAACCCTCCAGGTAGTCGCTTATCCAAACGTTGCATCGAGAGAACGCGTGCCAGACCCAGCAGCACTAAGAGTCGAGGGATGTAAAGATGTGCTCCACCAACATACAGGTTCTGACCATAAGGGGTCAGCAATATCAATGAGAGCAGCGGAACGATGACGTACCTTCTCGGTAGCAAAAAGGTCAAGACAGCCACAGCGACGAGTGCTGTGAGCACGACCGGGTGAAGCAAGCTTCCGGACGCGCCTCCACCAAACGCCGTGTGTCCGGGATTGTATACCGACTGCTGCACTACGATGATTCGCGGTCTTATTCCGTTGAAGCTGACTTCGTGAATACTGCTTCCATGCTAGCGCCGGCGCCGACCAATGATGCTAGGCTGCCAAAAGGCGTTACCACGGACAACCGCCATAGCTTTCTCACGGCTCTCCAGGCAATGCCTCGCGGTGTCGCTTTCGCAAGAGGACGGAGGGAGAAACCCATTCTTTGGAGAATCTCATCGCAAACATAGCGCCCACTATACTCAAGATAAGATGCAGTCTGGGTGACAATCCGTTCCTCCGTGAAACCGACTGATTCCATCAAATGCCTTAGGGACTGAGGAGAAAAATGAAAGAGGTGTCGCGGCAATTCCAGCCCATACCAGTAGCTCCCAAAGAAATTAGCTTCCCAGGAATCAATATTAGGTAGCATCGTATAGAAAATGCCCCCGGGCTTTAGCCACTCGAGAGCCTTCCTCAAAAGGTCTTGAGGTTGGTACACATGTTCCAGCACGTCGAAACAAGTTATGACGTCGAAGCTCTGGGGACGAAATGGGGCTGCTAGAGCGTCGCCAACGAAGACATCAGCCCCAGTGTTTTTGCGAGCCCGATCAGCCATTTCGGGCGCAATCTCAATCCCATGCAGATTCCAAGGCCCGCTCTTCAAAGTTCCTAGGAACCCCCCGGAGCTGCACCCAATATCCAGGATGTCGCCGCTGCGTCTGTATTGCGAAATGACCTGAATCTGTCTCTTCCAGCGCCGTAGGGCGGCCGTTTCTCCGGCGGCAGCGATACCCCGGT
>Ga0210394_10006492_pt1 | contig 12645 bp, 18 predicted proteins | sample IncBWC12MmetaG_FD_160121 | JGI IMG/M metagenome (GOLD analysis project Ga0210394, IMG submission 160121) | Forest soil microbial communities from Barre Woods Harvard Forest LTER site, Petersham, Massachusetts, United States - Inc-BW-C-12-M | ecosystem: Environmental > Terrestrial > Soil >... | reverse complement strand
CGTTCGATTTGAAAGGAGTGATCAAGAGAGGCTGATTCCCGCTATCGGCGATTCCGCTTTTGCTCGAAAAGCAGACCTTCGCCGATTGAACGGCGAGGTCCGGTTCGTGCCAACGACGACGATGGTGTTGTTTGCCTCGCCCATGTCATCCAGCGCCTTCATGATGGCACCGACGCTGTCATCAAGTTGCGCCATCCCGGCTTCCTCAAGGCCATAGTTGGTGTCCGGGTTCATCTGCTTCTTGTACGCCTCGGCCCGTCGGCTCCATCATTTCCGCGCTCAATCCCTACCGGAAATACGGCGAAGGCTACGCCAGCTTTATCGAGCTTCTGGTGCATCGCACAACCCGGAACACTTGTTCTTGGTGGGGCGTATTCAAATCATCGAAAACTACGCGGAGACGCGCGATGGGGATCGCGATCGAAGTGAATTTTGCACTCTGGATCATGATTGGCTGCGGAATAGCGGAGTATCTGATCTAGGCCAACAGCCACTTTGCTACTTGGACGGTGAGCCAGCCGAAGGCTGATACCCAGCCGATCATCGCGACCGCAACCGCAGTCAAATACCCGATAACAAAAAGCCGCTTCAATGTTGCCCCTCTGCTGACTGTCGATCCTAACGGTACCGCTCCGGTGACGCTGTTCACGGCAACTTCCTCCAACTGCCACAAAAAAAGACGGCCTCAGCGGGGGCAGGGGGTCAAGCCGAGGCCGTCTTTGGGGTCGTGCCGTGGGGGCGGCACGTCGGGATAATTCGGCAATCCGCTAGCGGTTCCTAAGGACCGGTTTGTGCCCTGGACTGTTCCGCCGAAGGCTATTTAACAGTGCGCAGTTTGGAGTTGTGTATACTTTTGCACCGAGCTCCAGCGGCCGATCTGCCACAAGGATTACCACGTTTTCCCGAATCCCTGAGCTGGGATAGCTCGATAACTGCCGACGGAGCCATGACGGAGAAGGGACCCGATAACGGACCCGCGCCTATTTGCTCAAAATGCGGGGCTCGAATGTCGCACTACGCGACGCTACCAAAAACCCACGAGCGGCCAATGCTCGTCATCTATCGGTGCGATCGCTGCCTGACGACGGTCAGCACGCTAACTGAAACCCCACGAACCTGAATGTGCCTGTGACGATATGGCAGACAACGATAAGTCGGCATCATTCCGAGTACGGCTGAGCGCCTTTTCGGATGGTGAAAGGAAAAGAGCGAAATTACTTCCTCCCGGTCCAGAGCGGGACCTAGCACTACGAAAGATACGTCAGGCTGAAACCGCCGCCCACTTGGACGACTGGGCTAACTCGCCCGGATTACAGCCGCCAAAGCGGAGCGGAATGTCAGGAGAAAAATAAAGAAACGAACGTCACGTCACCTTCGAAAGTCCGGTCCGTCCAGATCATGGCCATCGATGGTACTTGGCGGCGATTGTGCGCCCTTAAGGACGTATCCGAGAGCGGTGCCACACTCGTCATAGAAGACTCTGTGGAGGGGTTGAACCTGAAAGAGTTCTTCCTGCTGCTCTCGTCAACAGGGCTGGCCTATCGTCGCTGCGAGATGGGCCGGATGAATGGCGATCAAATCAGTCTTCTGCGTCAGCGCGGCAAGCAAAAGAAGCCGAAGCTCGAAGACTTTATTTGAAGTCGCGTTTCCCGCACACGAAGCAGCCTGTTGATGCGAGCGCCAAGTGGGAATGGTACTTGCCTCTCGCCAATTCAAGCGCTTAGTTCTGATCGGACGGGGTACCGAGATGGTGGACAGACTGAAGCGAAGTTTAGAGCGGATTGCCGCTCCAATTTGCCCCGCGTGCCATGTCGAGATGCCTTGGTTTCAATCCACAATGGTCGCGCCCGATCCCGTCACGATTGAACATTTGTTCGTTTGCCCAAACTGTCATCGAACAGAGTCGAGAAAATCAACCGTGCCCGGCCGTTCCGTGCCGCCGCACAAACTTTCCGCGCCGCGGTTGCGGCTTGTCAGGTAGGTGGGAGGCCGCATCTGGTCGTCTTTGCGCTGGCGGTTGGGGAGCGTGACCGGTTGCGCCCTAAATCTCCGCGACTTGCTGCCTCGGAGCCGCGGGGCGCTTCTCGCCTTTAGGGCCTCGGCCCCGGAGCATTAATCATTTTCCTGACCGCGCAAGTCGCGTCCGCCAAATAGATCAATGGAATGGCCAGTGGGCCGAGTACCACCGCAGCTAACATCCATCGTGATCGGTTCCATCCCCGCTCGCGCGCAAGATAGTCGACGATAAACAGCGACGCCAAGACCACGATAAAGAACAGGATATATCCCATTTTAGCCCCCTGCTTTCCGCTAAAATATATCACAGAAGCTCGGCCGGCGCTGCCGCCCGTCAAGGGCCAAAGGTACCAGCCGATCTAGAAGCCGAGGCCGAGTTCGAGGAGCAGTGGGGCGTTTTGCGGTTAAGTGCTTCAGTCGAAGGCGCCTTACGCGCAATTCGATGATTCAATAACTCATCGCCGCCCTTGTTCTTTGCTTTCATTCCGAAGGCTACGAACAGTAAATTCGATCCGACCGTCTGAAAGCTGCCGCCAGTTTTCAATAACTGGGACAAACCGAGCGTTTGAATCCCGAGTGATTATATCGCGAGCTTTGGTCCGCGCTTCATCCAAGGACAGAACAAAAATCTCAGGTGACTTTGAAGAAATCCGGTCGGCCAAATCGCGGGGTCGAGATGACATGCTCGCAACCCTCCGTTTTGAGCGGTTTGCCCATTTTTGATCACGCCATTTAAGAGTTTAAGAGCATGATCGACACTTATCCCCGCTAATCACCGTTACGGGCACTGCCAGTCCTAGGGTGTGGAGGTACCACATGCACGTGGCCCGTACTCAAAACCTCGAGTGAGTCCCTGTCACCGCAGGGCTAATTATTTAGCCACCGCGGCAAATGCCTTTGACTATGCGGTCAAGTGCCGCGTTCTCGCGATTGATTGGATCGTTCGGAATTAATCGCGAGTTTGGCGGCGCAAAGCCGGAGGAACCGATTGCTGTTGTGCGGCCTCTATTTGTGACAGCAGACGGAGACCGCAATGCCAGTGTTCCATTTTAACTCTCTAACCGGTGACATGTTCTTGCCAGATCCTGAGGGAGAGGAGCTTCCTAGCCTAGCCGCCGCTCGCGAGGCGGCCGAAATAACGGCCAGGGAGACTTTGATCGAAGCGATCAGGACCGGAGACATCGCTCCTGATTGCATTCAGGTTACCGATAGCGAGGGGCACGAGGTGGTGACCGTTCTGCTCAAGGATCTGTTGCACACAGGCAGCGGAGCGTTCAGCCCGTCTGTTTCCCTCCTTGACCATCACAAGTCCTCCCGAAGGGCCTTAAAGAAAGGGTGATCCCACCTTGCCTTCCGCTGACCTCGTTCGATACTCGATCTCCGCGAGCAGCTTGGGCTGGAAAGCCATGGCCTAAAGCGGGCGCATCGGGAGCGGAAGCTGCACGTCGTGATAGCGGCCTTCGTATTGCTCGACGAAATATTCCAGGTAGAAGGGCACGTCGCGCATTTGGAGATCGCATCGATAGCGAACCTCATGAGCGACATCCGCCGAAACGTCCCGCGACCAACCTTCGGCGGTATTGAAAGCGACGACGCGAACCGGGTTGCTGAACTCGCCCTCCAGCATCCCTATGATGACAGCCTCAAGGTCCGCCCGCTTGAGGTCGGTTTCGCGATAGGAGCGGCCGACAGGTCCAAAGTCATCCACAACGATGTAGGCGGTGTGATCGTCGTCACTCGGCACGATCAATGGTGTCCAGCCGGGATTCCGCATCGCAACTCTCCACGCAACAGAACCGGAAACTCAATTAAATCTGCTACAAACCGTTCCAGCGGTCGTGGCAAGTTTTAATCCGTTGGTTGTTGCTGGTTGCCCGATGCGCCTTTGGGCGGCGGTGCTTGCTTAGTGGCTGAGGATCGTGAAGGCAGCAAAGGCGATCGGCAGCTCGACCAGGGCTGTGCCGACGGCTATTAACCACACTTCTCGCCTGGTTTGCTTGTCCACACATTCACAACGGTCGAGGGCTATGGGTTGTTCCCATGCCAAGCCGAGGCCAGTCGCGCCGGAACTAGCCGCGCGCCGTCGCTTTGCTGGATTGGGGTCGCTGGCGGAAGGCGTCCTTGGCCATCAACCCGAGGGGCGGCTCGCAACGGTCACCCGTTTCTATTCACGAGCAACTCTAGTCTTCATCCGGCTCGCGCACGACCGGCGGCTCGTCGTCATGTTCCTCTTCTTCGTCGTCCTCGTCGTCTTCATCAGGATCTTGGGGCGGCATAGCGTTGCCGATGATCAAGACGGGATTTCCGTCGATCAAACTGGTGCAAAACTCCTCGGGGACTTGTCGGATCATGTTGCTTCTCCGATGGTTCGGGCAGCGGTAGTCAATTTCTCAAATGCTGAACTTTTCAGACGGTTGAGGTCGCGCTGGCCAGACGCGGCCCGCTCGAGGATATGCTCCGCTACCTCAAGCGGCGTGACGGGTTGGCAGACCAAGAAAAGACGATCCGCAACGACTTCGTCCATGGCCTGTCGCATGATGGCGACAGTCGAGGCATCGAATTTCCGTTTCCAATTATTCATCGAATCGTGACCCAAATCGTTTGGGTGCGTCTTAGGATTCTTATGTAAACGGACGATGAATTGAGTGGCGCTTGTTTTAGCATTGCCGCCCCGTGGCAATTAAGCTGAAAGCCGACGCTGATTGTTAGCGACGTGCTGGCGAACTCTCGCAACTACCGCCCTCGGGCTCTGGCCTAAGAACAAACTTGTTCCAGCTTCGGCAGAAGCGTTGATTTTCTCGGTGAACATCAATTGTATCTCGGTCATAGCGTCGGGTCCGCCTGAAATGATCTTCATCATTCTAAGACCGATGACCTCGTTGGCTTCGATTGCGAGCCGAATAAAGGGTATGAGCACAACGCCTCCTTGGCGAGGCGGACTTGCCTGCTTCGCTATAATACGGCAGCAAGAGTAAAAGTTCCCAAGGGGATCAAGGAGAGCACTCTAGGACCGTTTCTTTTTCGGCTTTGTGGGACGCTTGGGCTCGGGCTGGGCGTTGCGGACGGCGAAGCGGTCAAGGCGCTACCCGCTGCGACAAGTGCATTTTTTCCCGACTGCGAGCACCGTCAGATTTCACGAGCAGGAACAGATTGTTCGCTTTAAGTTCAACTATCACTTCAACGAGCCGATCATGGCCCGGTACTGATCATTTTTCAAAAGAGCTAAAGAGCCCCGGCATCGTCCGGGGCTTTTTGTTGTTTGAAGCTCATGTTCCACGATCGGGCGCGGAGGAAAGCCGCTAGGTTTCATGGCCGAGGACAGGCGATGTACAATGCGTCGTACGTTAATGCCTGTATTCCAGCCAGAACGGTTGAGATGGATCTTGAGGGGTGGTGCTGCTTGGACCGTATCCAATCGCCTCAGCGATCACCTCTTCGTCGCCAGCGGAGCCATCCCAGTGGACTGCTTTGGCCGGGTGTAACATGTAGCTGCCTGGCTTAAGAGGTACAGCGTGATCAGGGTCAAATGTGTCGCCCGTTCCGGTGTACCACGTCCCTTTAAGGACAGTGATATGTCGGTCTTCGCCGTGCCAATGAGGACGGTCCATCACGTGAGGCGGGAATTTGACACGCGTCACGTAAATGCCGGGCTTGGTCGGGTCGCCCATAACAACGGCGAGCTGAGCGCCATGACCGTTCGGGAAATCTCTCCAGCTTACTTCGTCGGGTGTGATCCTGACGAAGCCCTTGTCATCCGTTGCCGCCAAAGCCGACAACCCAACCAGAACGCTCACTACTACTGAGCCAAACATCAAAGTTGATCTCATTTTACCTCCCAGCGCAAAAGCGCGCGCAAGCGATTTTCCCGGTCGTAAAATTGGAATCAAGTTACGGGGGCGCTGTCTTTTGGAATGCACCACGATTCCCAGAACACGCATTTTGCTGGTCCCCCGACCAGCCAACATCCAAGCGCAACCGGAGGGCGAAGGCAATACTGCGTGCGCGAAAGCCGCCTGAAGCATTACAAGGGCGGGGTCAAATCGGTCTGCGACGTCTAGCAATCTTTCTCAACGGAAGCCTCAGCGCGCCTGCCCTGCGACGTACCGCAAACGTGGTCCGGTTCAGAGCCTTGGCAATAATCTCGGCGCTGCACGTAAAGACGAGATCCCGGAGCTCTTTATCCCGTTCGGGCGTCCAAGGCTGTCGTGGCGTACTTTTCATTTCCCTTGCCTTTCAGCCCATCTGCAATTGTCTCGGCCTGATCTTTCTCAAAATTACCTGCATCTGTCTGGCACGTGAACAGATGGCAGCTTCGGTCCGATTCATCCGGATGCCGATAGCTGTTGAGCTGAGTCCCGTGAGCGCCAAACTCCGCAGCGTATCATCTTCGGCCTGCGTCCATGGCCGAGAAGCGAAATGCTCGGGTTCTGTCATCGGTCCACGCGCGCCATCGCCGTGGGAACAACGAATTCAAAAGCAATTATTTTGAAGGTCATCGCAAATCCTAGCGTTGACCTACCCCAACCGCAAACTGCCACCTTCCGCTGAGTCGGGGAATTCGAAAATCAAAATCAATAGTGGAAGGCCGTCAAAGGGACTTCGCAAAAAAGGCCCCGCCATTCGCGACGGGCGCCAAGTCTAGGGAGAAACCGCCGTCCATAGACGGCATCACGACGTTAGGCTGATTCGCTCACTGGAAGATGTGCCCCAATCCACACAATGGCGGCCAAAGCGTCGCTAAGTCTTGGCTCTTCTATCCTTAGCTGATCGCCTATCTACTTGGGATCGGCGTTCACCGATTAGTCGCTTTTCTTCTTCAGAGCGCGTGTCTGTTCCAGACCGTCGTTCTTTTGTTTTTCGTCTATCTGCACCCGACCGCTTCTTAATGTCGCCCATCGTGTGTCTCCGCTGGTTGCCGAGAATCGTGGCGCCTACCGCAGGGCTGATCCAAAAATCGACAAGCTTGTGAGCGGCGTGGTTGCGACGCACGCCGCTCGCTGGCAGCGGCGCCGACTGCTGCTGCTCAACACGACACAATCCGCGAACAACGCAATGATTATTTCAAAATCCGCGCAATGCTTCCGGTAAATTTTCCCGGTCGCGATGACGTTGTCAGCGACATCTTCGAGGCGATGCCTGACAGGAGCCTCAGGCGGGAAGACGTGAAGGCTCGCGTCCAAAGCTACATCACGGCCACAATCGGATGTTCCCGACGAAATACGCAAAGTTTGGCGACAGTCCTTTAGTTTCGCTGGACGAGGTGATGTTTGACAACGGGACCGCCACCAGGGGCAACACGGTCAGCCGCGGGCTTTGGGATTAGACGCGCCGAAGCACCCCGACAGGGGGGATTTTAAGCGCCGCTCTAATTTGCAGGTGCTTTCGTTGCCGACTTCGACTTGGCTGTCGTCTTGGGTGTGTCCGCGCTGCGGGCGCTGCCCCACGGGTCAGCAGGAGGCTGGTCCGGAATATTTCGCAATGATTTCTGGTACGCGCGGTCAGCTGCCTTGTCCGCTTCAATTTCCTTTTGCGTTTTAGGTGGCGGTCCCGGCGCCGGCTGTGGCGTTTTTTGCTGACCGTAGGCAGGCCACGCTAACGAGGCGATAATCGCCATAGCTAACCAAATTCTCAAAACTAATGCTCCTCGCTGCTCTTCCGCACGCAAGGATTTCCCCGCGGAGGGGAATTGTCAAATCAGCAAATCAGATGCAGCTTGTGTCGCGGAGCCGGCAACGACAGTGCAAGGGCTGCTCGCATGAAGCGCGGGCGCCGATTTCGGAAAGGGCAACCGGCAAGGTTGGCCGCTCGCTCCCGATGGCTCAAGCGGTAACAGCCAACGAGAGGCGCGAGCTCAGATCCGCGCCTCAAATGCGAGCCCGCCGGTTCACCCCGGCAGAAAAATTCAGCGCTCATATCCAGTTCATTTCATCTGGGCCAACGGTGATCGGCGCCAGTCCTAGATGGGCAGACCAGCTCAACAGAAGCAACGAAGCGGCTAAGACGACGCCGCAAATTACAACAATCTTTAGCGCTTCGACGTCAATCTCCGTTCCAGACGCGCGGGAAAAAGCCTGATCAATAGCTGTCATTTACGACTCCGGGTTAATCGCGATGACCGCTACCATGAGTCGTGCTGAGAGAATGTGAACCAGGCCACACTAGGCGCGAGCCTGGAGCCCGCACCTCATTCAATTTCCGTGCGCTGGAACGCTATTTGGAAACCACGGAACTAACGTTAGCCCCGCTAGGTTAGAAGGGGGGACAAACCTCTAGGATATCCGGACATGCGCCTTGTACTCGCCGCGATCTGCATCGCAGCCTTCGCGTCAATGGCGCGGGCCCAGACCCAGCCCAACTTAGACCAGTTAAGCGCCACTCAGCCCATCAATGGCGGCGCTGCCTCGCCTGACGATAACAAGGGGCAGTCTCAGTCGCCGGGCCAGACAGGTCCGCTCACCACAGGTCGCGGCGGCGCTTCGGCAGCCAATCCTCAAGGTGGTACTCCGCCAGACATGCAGGTTGCTCCCGATAGCTCATCAAAGACCGGTGTTGATCAGAAGTAACGCCCGGTTCCCGCTTGGTATCGCGAGCCGCGCTGTTACGGACTCCTCCATGCGCCGGCGCCGATCGAATGGAAACGCAACCGGCAGCGCCTGAGGTCACTTGCGAGGCGGCTGAGGCGGTAACTAAGCCTCAACTTGATTGCTGTATGTTTCAGACATAGCGATTGAGCACCACGATACCTTCTGGAAACGACCTACGATGAACCCGCCGGACTCTCCCCGGCGGGTTTTCGTTTGCACGTTGCCTAACTTTAACTTGCTGCAACGATCGGATGAGGCCAACGATCGATCCGGATCGCTAGAGGCCAACAAATGTCCGCTCTGCAAAGCCCCGAAATGGATCGACTCTGTGAGTTGTTCGCGCGTGGCGAATTGGATAACGCGGAAGAGATAGCGGCTTTACTGACTTTGGAACTCGGCGACGCGCCTCCGATCTCAATTGACGACAATGTGCAGGCCCACCTGGCGATGCTTTGTGGAGCTGCGAACAAACTTTGAGCGGCTCACGCGGGCTTCGGTCCCGCGTGAACAGCACAAGCAGTGTTTGAGTCATCGCTTCCTCATCGCCACATTACCCGATGGTCTAGTAGACCGGGACCGTTACCCGCGAGCTGGCTTTGGGGGTTCAAATGACGCGGGCAAACCAAGCCTAGCAACACCAGTGAGGGCCCGAGCGGATCCATTCAAAAATGTTGGACAACATACGGTGTCCTAATTCGCCATTGCGAGTGTCCTGATTAGGACGGCAAGCACCAGGAGATCGGCCGTTTCTGCGAGACGCACGGCGTAAACATCGGATGGCTACTTGAAGGCGTTGGACCGATCTACAAGGCTTGGCCTACGTCATGAAGCGCCGGCGCCGATCGGTTGACCACGTAACCCGTTCTTAATCGGTCGGCCGCATCATTGAAAATGACCTGCTTGGTCACGCGTATTGAGTAGAGCCGTCGCTGCCCTCAACCACAGCGACGGCTTTCTCGTTTGCAGTTCCGGAAGCGCCGGCGGGTTTTCTATTTCCACGCGCATTAACGGGCACTGTTGCATCCGCGCTATAGCGCATGCATTCACATTGCTGCCATGATTGGTTCGCGCCCGGTTGGGGGCAAGCGCGGCAACTAGGCTAGGATCAGCACACCTTCGGCGGAAGTGTGCTGATCCGCCCATCAAGTTCTCGCTTTGTCGGCCGTTTGTTGCCGCAGTCCGGTGGACAAGCGGTGCATAACTTCAGCACGAGAACAAAAGCGCGGGGCTTCGGTTCCGCGCTTTTCTATTGAGTGCGATAGGTGTCAACCGCATGCGCCACGAAAATGCCGACGCTCACGAGAAGAAGAAACCCTGCTGCAATATCCAACATCGAACTGGCTCTAAGGCGCGGCCTATAATGGAATATGCACAGTTCGGCTTGTCGACGACTGGCCGCGACATTTTGCCCACGGGCTCGCACCCGCTTTGGTACCGCCGCGGATTCGTCGGCGCCGATCGATCAGAAAGCGCAACCTGCTGGCAACTTGAACCGAGCGCCACAGCGAATACTCGCGTGTTACCCGTTCGAATTGCAGTTTGGCAGCTGGATGCATGATCGATCGCGTCAGTTGGTGATGAGAAAGGGGCCGTCATCAAGACGGCCCCGCATTAACCAGCGACCGTAATTAAGCGGCTGCCGCGCCCTTGGAGTTGATACCTTTGCGGGTGGCCAAGGTGTTCAGTTTCGTGTTCGCGGCCTTCTCTTCGTTTAGGTTTGTCGTTAAGAACCGAACAACGTCATCATGTCCAAGTTCTTCGGCCCACGCGATCAGGGTGCCGTAGCGCGTCATCTCGTAGTGCTCGACCGCCTGAGCGTTCGCTACAATCGCAACGTCGAGTACGGTCTTGTCAGCGATCTCGCCCGCTGTCTCATCGGCTTCCTTAATAATGCCATCGATCGCGGGGCATGTCGTCCCTTTCGGTTGCTGACCAAGTTTGGCAAAAGCACTTTCCAGACGTTCGATCTGTTTCCCAGTCTCCTCGAGATGGTTCTTCAAGCCGGCCTTAAGACCAGCGTTCGTCGCTTTGTCGATCATTTTCGGCAACGACTTTTGAATTTGCTGCTCCGCGTAATAGATGTCTTGCAACTGATGGAGAAAAAGGTCCTCCATCGTGCTAATGTCCTTTGTAAATATTCCCATCGTTTACTCCTGTTACGCTCCGCAGTGACATCTGCCGATGACGTGATGTAGGGCCAACACAGGAAATTCAGCGTGGTTCCTGTCGGATTGTCGCAGGCGTCTTTTTTTCACCGTTCAAGCAATAGCTACTCATTCTTAGGCAATCACGCCTCTAGCCAACTGAGCCCACAATCAGCCGCCGCGAAATAAACGAGATAGCTGATGTACCTGGGAACGATGAGAACGGCGCCACGTCTGCTCTGATGAACGAGACCGACCTCCTCATCCAATTAGTTCTTGTGACGCCCGACGACCGTGATCACGAGGTGTGGGCCGCTTTGACCTCAAGCGAGGAGGCAATTTCCAGAGTGCTGGCTGCCGTCCCGACCGGCTGGAGCGCGTCGCTTTTGGATATCAGGGTGACACCCCACGAGAGTTCGCAGTTAAAGTTACAGGCTGGCGAGATCCGCAAACTAAGGGAATAAGCAGCTGGTGGACCAAACCGCCAGTCCTGGTTCCGGGTGGCACCCAATTTGCTTTCCTGAGACTTATGCCCAGGTATTACTTCAAACTGGTTGATGGCCATTTGGTCACGAATTATGGCGTTCATGACCTTGATAACGCAACCGCGGCGCAGATCGCAGCGATTGAGCTTGCACGTTCAATTCGTCAGGAAAGACCTGAACTCGTCGGCCAACGCTATTCCGTGTCCGTGACGGATGAGTTCGGGGCCGACGTTTGCTTCATCCCGATCGAAATTCCCTAACCGGCAAAAGGCGAGGAAAAAGTGCCCCTGCTCAGTCATAGGGTCCTCGGGTACGATGTTCGTCGCATGATGTTCGATTTCACGATGCTAACGCCGGATGCCAAGACAGTCGGATGCCCATCAGTGGCGCGGCGATCCCGCGATTTTCGCCGCCGGGCGACGTCACTGGCGTCACCGACGGCAGTCTGACGGCGTGGGTGGTCAAGCCTTGATGGCGATGATCGCCGCGCCTGCTGCAATCAGACCGATGCCCATCCATCCCGTTGCTGAGGGACGCTCTCCCAGGAATGCGAATGCAAAGAGAGCGACAAGCACGACGCTCAATTGTCGATCGGTGCGACCATCGAAGCGGGGCCAAGCTTAAGTGCGCGGAAGTAGCAAAGCCAGGAAGCTCCCGTCCGGAGGCCCGAGAGAATGAGAAAAGTCCAGGTTCGTGGCGAGATCGGACCCGACGTCGCAAACTGGCCTGTGGCAAATAGCAAGACGAGGAAGCTTAAGAGGATGACGACAGTCCGGATGAACGTGGCGAGGTCCGAGCCGATGTTCTCGACGCCGATTTTCGTAAAGATAGCCGTGAGGGCCGCAAACACCGCGGACAGTAGCGCCCATAGCTGCCAGGATTCGAGTGTCATGCACTTTCCTTTGCCGTTAGCGGCGTCATTCAACGGTCAGAACGTGAACAGCACGGAGGCGTACCAGGAAACCTGGTTGGTCTCGTTGGCATTCTCGATTCCGCGACTGACATAGCCGAGCAAATGGTAGTTTTCGTTTAGATCGTAGCGCCATCCGACGCCGAGGCTCGTCGTCGCGGGTGCAACGCTGGAAACTGCGGTCTGGTGGAACAGTTCGGCGCCGATCTGAAGTTTGGGTAGGAGCTGATAGGTGACGACGCCGCCCACTTGGCAGAAGTCGACGGCACGGAACTCGCTGAGCGTGCATCCACCGCCGCCGAACGCCGACCAACCGCCGTTCCAGTCCTTCTGAACCCAGATCGGCAGCAGCAGCGACGCGTGATTGTCGCCGACGAGGTTCGAACCGCTTGGAAGGAAGATGCGCGGGAAGATGCTGACGTCGAGCCCGAACCCGTCCTGATGAAGAAAACGGTACTTGGCGGCGAGCTGGACGTTGCTCCAACCGAGGTCGGTGCCGCCGCCGA
>Ga0210394_10006491_pt1 | contig 12646 bp, 12 predicted proteins | sample IncBWC12MmetaG_FD_160121 | JGI IMG/M metagenome (GOLD analysis project Ga0210394, IMG submission 160121) | Forest soil microbial communities from Barre Woods Harvard Forest LTER site, Petersham, Massachusetts, United States - Inc-BW-C-12-M | ecosystem: Environmental > Terrestrial > Soil >... | reverse complement strand
GTCACGTAACCCATGCCGACTCCGAAACCTCCCATCGCGCCATAGCTCAGGTAGAGCCATCCGACGCCCAGGTAAGGTGTCCCAAGCCCGGCCAGCACGTTGCCCAGGCCCCACAGCACGGCGCCGACGATCGCCACTCTGCGCGGGCCGAACCGATCCTGCAGTCTTCCACCCGCCAGCGCGCCCAGCCCGAGAAAGAAGATCGCGAGCGAAAACGCGCACGTGGTCGTCGAGGTCGACCAGCCGAAAGACGAGATCAGCGGCTGCGTGTACAGGCTCCACGAATAGATGGTCCCGAGAGACATCATCAGGAGCATGCCCGCAAAGGCGACGGTCCACCGGTCTTTCTTCAAGAGGTCGCTCCCACAAGTTTGCTGCCGGCCACAGGGGCAGCACTACTGTGTGGCAGCGAGGACGTGGGCGGTAGTGTCTTTCGTCACGCCGGCGTCACGACGCCGTCAGACCCACGGACACAGGGGATCGTTTTCTGGTCATCACTTGACCTAGGCCAAAGAACCTCAGGACGGAGGAAACCCGCCACATAGACGCCCGCGTAACATCCGCCTTCGCACGATCACCAGAGTCTGGAGGTATCAGCCATGAGCACACTAGCGAGGGAAATCGGCGCAGTTTCAAAGGAAATCGCCGGACTCTCACGGGCCGCCGGCAGCTTCATTGCCAAGCCCAGGCAGCTTTTTATCAACGGCAAGTGGGTCCCAGCAGCCTCGGGGAAGACGTTCGAGGTCGTCAATCCGGCGAACGGCGAGGTCGTAGCCCGTGTGGCCGAGGGTGACAAGGAGGACGTTGATCGCGCGGTGACGGCTGCGCGGCGCGCGTTCGAGACCGGCGCCTGGCCGGCGATGACGCCGTCCGAGCGCGGCAAACTGGTCTGGCGCATCGGCGACCTGATCATGAAGTATGCCGACGAGCTTGCCGAGCTCGAATCGCTCGACAACGGCAAGCCGGTCACGATCGCGCGCGCCGCGGATGTGGCGTTGGCGGCCGACATCTTCCACTACATGGCCGGTTGGTGTACCAAACACCACGGCAAAACCATCCCGCTGTCGGTGCTCTACACGCCAGGAGTGCAATATCACTCCTACACGCGCCCCGAGCCGGTGGGCGTCGTCGGCCAGATTATTCCGTGGAACTTCCCGCTGCTCATGGCGGCCTGGAAGCTCTCCCCAGCGCTTGCGACCGGCTGCACGGTGGTGTTGAAGGTCGCCGAGGAAACCCCTCTGTCCGCTTTGAAATTGGGCGAGATCCTCGAGGAGGCGGGACTGCCGCCGGGGGTGGTCAATATCATCACCGGCTTTGGCGAGACCGCCGGTGCGGCACTCGCGGCGCATCCCGGCGTCGACAAGGTGGCTTTCACCGGCTCGACCGAGGTCGGTCGTCTGATCGTCCGGGCCGCAGCGAACGATCTGAAGAAAGTGTCCCTCGAACTCGGGGGCAAGTCGCCCAACATCGTCCTCGCCGATGCCGATCTCGACGTCGCCATTCCCGGTGCGGCCAGTGCGATTTTCTTCAATCACGGACAGTGCTGCTGCGCCGGCTCGCGGCTGTACGTCGAGTCCAAGGTCTTCGATCGGGTGGTCGAGGGCGTGGCCGACTTTGCCAGCAAGATCAAGCTCGGCCCGGGCCTCGATCCGGCCACACAGATGGGACCCATGGTCTCGGAAACGCAGCACAAGCGCGTGGCGAGCTATCTCGATGCCGGCAAGCAGGAAGGCGCCAAGGCGGTCACCGGAGGCAAGATTCGTCCCGGTAACGGCTATTTCATCGAACCCACCGTGTTCATCAACACCAAGCCGACCATGAAGATTGTGCAGGAGGAAATCTTCGGCCCGGTGGTCACCGTTTCGCCGTTCCAGGGTCTGGATGAGGATCTCGTGCGCCAGGCCAACGACACCATCTACGGTCTGGCGGCGGGGATATGGACCAAAGACATGTCGAAGGGGCATAGCCTGGCCGCCAGGCTGAAGGCGGGAACTGTCTGGATCAATTGCTACAACATTTTCGATGCGGCATTGCCCTTCGGCGGGTACAAGCAGTCCGGCTGGGGCCGCGAGATGGGTGAAGCAGTTCTCGAGCACTACACGGAAACCAAGGCCATCACGATCCGCCTCTAAAGCGTCGCGCCCCGCAATCGTACGCAGGCCGCCTTCGGGCGGCCTGTTTTTTTGGTGCGCCCGTCCGCGCCGACAGACCCGGGACGGCTAGGCTGGCCGCTCCTCGATCGATCCGACGCGATCCGGATAGAAAGCCACGTGGCCCTTGATGACAGCGACTGAGGGGTACGGGGCCTCATAGGTCCACACGGCATTAACAGACCGCTCACCCCCCAAGGGAATGCTGTAGTACGCGCAGTCCCCCTTGTAGGGACAGTAGGTGGCATGCTCCGTGCGTTGCAACAAGGACATGTCGACGTCCTTGCGGGGGATGTACTGAACCGGCGGATAGTTCGCTTCGCGCAGCGTGAGCGCTTCCCGGGAGTCCGCGATGACGCGACCTGCGATCGATACGACGACGCGGGACGCGTTGGGCTCGACCGTGATCGGATGCTCGGGTCCAGGGACCTTGATCGGCTTGGTTGTCATGGCGTCGGGCTCCTTGATGGATCGAGCTGTATCGACCAAAGTCCAATGGTGATTTGGATCGAGGCGTGCTAGAAATTAAAGGCAATAATAATTGACGCAACCCGCCTTTGCAGAGCGGACCCGCGCGGTGCCAAGGAGAAAATCATGAGTAAGTCATTTGATGCTGGTCGCGTCATCGGATTCGTCTCATGGGGCGTGATCGCCTCGTCGGTAATGATCCTCGCCGCGTGTGGCGGCGGCGATCCGAGCGCGCCAGCGAGTCAGGCTGGAGCGGTTGCCGCCCAGGCAACGAGAGCGGCCGTCTCCGATGAAGCAGATTCGGACGATCAGGGCCTTCGAACCGTGCCCAAGGCAAGTTGCAGCTCGGAAGACAATCCCGAGACCGGCCTGCAAGGACAGGTTCCGGCCTCGCTACGAGCCAGCGGATTCCAGGGCTTCAACTGCAATCTGAAGCTGATCGGCCAGTACCGGGGCGAGGGAGCGAGCTGGCAGCACGCTTTCTTCACCGACCGCAACGAGCATCGCTGCAGCTACTACGACACCCAAAGTCCCGTGAATGGAACGGCGAACCGCACGCACCTCGGCACGGTCGTGGTCGACACGACCGATCGGAGAACTCCGAACCCGACGGCGTATCTGACAACCACTGCCATGCTGGATCCCTGGGAATCATTGAAGGTCCACGTGCGCCGCGAACTTCTGGTGGGGGAAAATGGAACCAATGCCGCGGGCGGACCCGAGTTGGACGTGTACGACATCTCGGGCGATTGCCGCATGCCTCAGTTGCTCGCCAGCGTTGCGACTGGAACGGTCGCCAACGGCGACGCATCGGCGCTTCCCGCCGGCGAGGTGCTCAAGGGGCATGAAGGCAATGTGACTCCCGACGGCTTGACCTGGTACAGCGGCGACCGCGGAACGCCGAAGAAATACACGGCGACCGACATCAGCGATGCGACGCACCCGCAGCTCATCACAACGTGGACGTTGCCGCAGATCTATCCGGCGACCTGGAGAGTGACCACGCATGGCCTTGCGGTCAGGGAAGATGGAAACCGTGCCTATGTGTCGCAGGCCGCGGTTCCGAGCGTGGCGAGCGTGACCGGCACGCAGGCTCCCGTCGACGGCGTGCTGATTCTCGACGTCAGCCAGGTTCAGGCGCGCGTGCCCAATCCGCAGATTACGGAGGTGAGCCATCTGTTCTGGATCGACGGTGCGCAAAGTCAGATGTACATTCCGATCAAGATCAAAGGCAAAGACTATCTCGTGGGTACCGACGAAGTCGGTCCGGGTGGCGGGAACAACACGGCCAATGTGCAGGCGGCCTGCAGCGCCGGTCTGCCTCTGTTCGCGATGGCGCGCATCATCGACATCTCGGACGAGGCCCATCCCAAGGTCGCTTCGCGCATGGCGTTGGAGATACACGATCCGGCAAATTGCAACGCGGTGCTGCCGGACATCGTCGGCTTGTCCAGTTTCACGTACGGAAGCCACTATTGCAGCGTCGACAACAAACATGACGCAACCACGCTCGCCTGCGCCTACTTCAACTCTGGCCTGCGGGTGTTCGATATACGCAATCCGAGGCACCCGAAGGAAATTGCATACTTCAATCCGCCTGGAGTGACCACGCCGAGCTATGGCTCGCAGCACTTCAACCAGACTCCACCGACACCCACCAGCTCGAATACACAGGCCGGAAATCCCGACTGGTGCAGCGCGCAGTTGCGCCTTGACGCCAGGCACGGCACGCTGGAGACGACCTGTCAGGACAACGGCTTTCTCGTGATGAAGTTCGAGAATCACGTCTGGCCGTTCCCCGAAAGCTCGACGCCCGCTGGAGCGCAGAACTGATCGGGCACCGGCGTTGACCGGCGTTATGTCTTAGGTACGAACCGTCACCTCTGTGTCTGGTCCGCACAAGCCTTCGCGACTGCACGAGCTACGGCTGGCTTGCCAGCCGTAGCTGCGAAGCAGCGAAGGCTGGCGGAGCGGGTGTCTTTCGTCCTCCACTCGGTCTTCGACTTCGCCCCGGGAAGCTTGCGGCGCAGTTCGGCGCGACGAGTGGCGAATCCGGCCTGGACCTCATCGTTGGACCGGCCGCGGCCTGCCCGTACCGACGATCGCGCCGCTTTCACCTTCTTGCGCAAGAACGCGTCATAGGCACACGCCTCGCGCCGGCGCTGGACGAACTCGCGCATTGGCTCACGCACGATCCGTGACGCAGGCCGATGCGCCGCTTCGGCCTCGGAGACAAACTCGTTACGCAGCTCTTGCTCGAGCTTCATCGTGGACACGCTTCCTTTTGCATCATCAGGATGAGCTAATTGACCGAAGTCCCCTGTCGCCGCCTACCCGCGCGACCTGGGGATTTCGGTAGTAATGTTTGCTATAGAAGACATTGATGCATATAATATCTTTTATGACAAACATTACGGCTGTACTTTCCGATCTCGGGGCCAGGATCGCCGTTTTGCGCCGGGCGCGCCGGCTGCGCCAGGAAGATCTGGCACAGGCCGCGGGCGTTGGTCGCTCGACGATCAGCGAAATCGAGAACGGCTCGGCGAACACCGAGATCGGCAACTACCTGCGGGTGCTCGAAGTGCTTGAAGTGCTGGACGACGTGAACATCGTTGGGCGGCTCAGCGCCTCAGATCTGTCGCGCGGCGCAGGAAGGCGCGCCGGACGCGTGCGGCTGTTGCCGGCCGACCATAGGGCGCAAAAATCACGCAAGCAAGAGCAATTCCTCGCCTCCGGCCATCCGGGAGCCTTTGGACTCTGGAAGGGGGTGGAGATAAGAATTATCGAAGTGCCTGATATCGGCGAGGCGTCCGCGTCATGAAGAAACGCGACCCGACGGTTGATGAGATAACCGAAGTGGTCAAAGCCTGCGCGCATGACGATGTCGTGCTTATCGGCGGCATAGCCGTTTCGCTGCTCGCATCGGTGTACAAAGTTCAGACGATTGAGCCGATCTATACCAGCGACGGCGACTTCTTCGGCGACCACTTGGCGTTGACGAAATCCAAGGCGGCGTTGCCATGGAATTCGCGCGAGTACGTCGCGACGATGGACGAATCGACGCCCAACGTGGGAAAGCTCGCCGTCGACGTCGCGGAGGATGCCAAGCCGGTCGAGGTCGATTTTCTGAGCAGCGTCAATAACCTGTCGTCGGATGAGATCGAGCAGCGAGCGATCAAACTTCAGATCGGCGACAAGATTGTTCGCGTCCTTCATCCAATCCTCGTTCTCGAGAGCAAGATCGGGAACCTGGCGCTTTACCCCAACAAACGGAATCAGGGTGGAGTCGGGCAAGCCAAGGCCGCAGTGGCCATTGCGAAGGCCTATCTTTCTGGAATTCAGACGGAGCGCGAGCGCGAGCAGCTCAACGGCATGGAGCGCGTGGGCCGCTTCGCCGCGCGCGAGGGCGCTTGTTATGTGCACAAGATCTTCGGCGTCGATGCGCTTGGAGCACTCCCCGATCAGCCGATCAGCCGAGCGTTCATTGACCGGCGGCTGCCGCAGATTAGAGAGCAGGTCACCGGGCGGCGACAAGCCTTCGACAGCCTCTGGGACCGAACGGCGCAGTTTCGTGACCCGAAGAAGGAACGCTACAGGCCTTGAGTTGAAAACACTTCGAGGCGAGGCGTTGAATCCAGCACTCCAGGAATCATCACGACCATGATGAGCGGCCGGAGACATGTTTGGATTCACTTCCTGTATCTAAAGCCAGCCGTAAAGCGATTGCCCTCCACCATTCCGATAAGACGGCCACGATGGGTGGTGCTGCAGCGCGCTGGTTTCGGAAGGTGTTCGAGTTGCCGACCAAAGCTCGGACCTACAATGTCGCGCACAACGCAAAACTCGGGCCCGGCTTCAGAAAGGCGATTCGCGGCTCTCACGGGGGGAGGCATCCATGGTTCATTGCTGGAATCTGACCGCCCGCCTGTTGGCGGGTATCCCGATCCTGTTCGTCGCGGTTGCTGCACCGGCCGATCCGCCAAAGGACCGCGACGTCATCGCTCTGGGCGCAGCCGTGTCATTGACCGGCAAATACTCGCTCGACGGCCAGAACACGAAGGAAGGCTACGACCTGGCGGTTCAAAGGATCAATGAGCTGGGCGGGGTCAAGGTCGGTAGCAAGTCCTACAAGCTGCAGATCGTGTACTACGACGATGAGTCCACGTCGGCCCGTGCTGCCCAGCTCGTCGAGCGCCTGGTCAGTCAGGATGGGGTTCAATTCCTGCTTGGACCGTACGGCTCGAGCATCACCAAGGCGATCGCGCCCATTACAGAGAAGTACAGGATTCCGATGATCGAAGCCAACGGCGCCGATCGATCGCTGTTCAACAACGGCTACAAGTATCTGTTTGCGGTGCTCAATACTTCGGACCACTACCTGCGCTCGGCGATCGACGTCGTCGAAGAACAGGTTCGGAAGGCCGGCAAGGAGGCCACATCGCTGAAGGTTGCGATCGTCATCGAGAATGACGACTTCGCCGAAGACGTTCGCAGCGGAATCATCGAGGAAACAACGCGCTATGGGATGCGGGTGGTGATCGACGAGAAACTGCCGCCGGAACTGAACGACATGTCATCGGCGCTCACCAAGGTTCGGGCGCTGAAGCCCGATGTGCTTGTCGTGTCCGGGCACGCCAAGGGCGCGGTGCTGGCCATTAAACAGATCTCCGAGCAGCGGGTCAACGTCGGTGCGCTGGCCCTCACGCAGTGCGACGCAGCGCAGATCGTCGAGAAGTTCGGCAAGGCCGCGGAATATGCGCTGTGCGCCACGCAGTGGGACCGCACGCTCGCGTACAAGGATCGCTGGTTCGGTTCGGCCGAGGACTACGCGCAGCGATTCGAGCAGCAGTACAAGCACACGGTGACGTATGGGTCTGCCGAATCGAGCGCCGCGGTGCTTACCTTCGTCGACGCCCTCGAGCGCGCCGGATCGCTCGACCGCGAGAAGGTGCGTGATGCGATCGCGGCCACAGACCTGGTCACGTTTTACGGGCCCGTCCGCTTCGACGCAACGGGCAAGAACGTCGCCAAGTCGATGGCCCTGTATCAGGTTCAGGGTGGCCAGTACCGGGTTGTGGCTCCGCCGAAGTGGGCCAACACGGCTGTGGTCTATCCGGCCCCTGAGTGGGACGCGCGGCGCTGATCTGGTTGTACCGGTGCAATCGAGCACGACTCGATAAGACAGGGGATCGGTGGACAACCTGACGCTCCTGTTCCAGGCGCCTTTGCTGAACTTGCAGCTGCTGGTTGACGGAATCCTGGTCGGCGCCGTCTTCGCGCTGGTCGCCTACGGTATGGCGTTGCAGTGGGGCGTGATGAATTTGATCAATGTCGCCCAGGGCGATTTCGTGATGCTGGGCGGCTACGTGGCGGTTCTGTCGGTCAAAAGGGGCGTCCCACCGCTGCTCGCCGTGCCTTGCAGCGCTGCGGCTGTCGCGGTGATCTGCTGGATCCTGTATCGAGCCGCGGTTCAGTACGTCGTGCGCCGAGAGCTGTTCGCGTCGATCCTGGCGACGTACGGCATCGGCATCGTGCTCCAGCAGCTTGCGAACCAGCTGTTTGGCTCCGACGTGCGTACCGTCGAGTCCGGACTCGGCAGCCTGAGCCTCGCCGGCGGCATGCTCACCTTCACCTGGATCAAAGTGTTCGCCTTTGTCGGCGCCATCGGCCTCGGCGCTGTGCTCGTGTGGTTCCTGCGGCAGTCGCGGCTCGGCCGGGCGATTCGTGCGACCGCGCAGAACGCGCGCGCCGCCCGGGTTCTCGGCGTCGATCCCGATCGGGTCTACGCCGCCACCTTCACCATCAATGGCGCGATCTGCGGAGCGGCCGGAGCACTTGTGGCGATGACCTGGCTCGTCTATCCGTATGCGGGTCTGAGCTACACGGTCCGGTCGTTCATGATCGTGGTCGCTGCCGGCATCGGCAATCTGGCGGGCATCGTGACCGCCGGTGGCGGCTTGGGCGTGGCCGAGAACTACGCCGGGTTCGTGCTGGGAACGCAATACCAATCCGCATTCGTCTTCTCGCTGCTGGTCGTGATCCTCGTGGTGCGCAATCACTGGCTCATGCGGCAGCGCAAGGTCCTCAAGTGAAGCCGCGCCGGCTCCAAGCGGTGCTTTCAACCGCAGCCGTCCTGGCGGCACTGGCCGCGCCGTGGTTGCTGCCCTCCCTGCTCACGCAGCTTGCGTTCCTCTGGCTCATGGTCGTGTTCGCCCTGACCTGGGATGTCATGGGGGGGCAGACTGGATACAACTCGTTCGGCAACATTCTGTTCTTCGGCATCGGCGCCTATACGTGCGCAGTCGTCCAGCGCGACTTCGCATTTGGCTACGCCGAGGGTTTCGCTGCGGGGATCGCGCTGGCCGGCGCCGGAGCCACACTGGTCGCGGTCGTGCTCGGCCCGGCCATTCTGGGGCTGCGGGGCCACTACTTCGCAATTGCCACGCTCGGTCTTGGCGCTGTCGCGGCAGACCTCGCGGCCAGCTGGCGGTACCTCGGTGCCGCATCCGGAATGGTCACGCCCCAGTTCCCAGGCGCGATCGGGGATCGGGCGAAGTTCTTCTACTACCTTCTGTTCGCCGTGGCCGCCTTCACGCTCGTGACGCTCAAGCGCCTGTATGCCGGGTACTTCGGCCTCGCGGTCAATGCGATCCGAGATGACGAGGAGAAGGCCGAAGCGATGGGCCTGAACACGAGCGGCTGCAAGATCTTCGCCTGGGGTGTCGCCGCCTTTTTCCTCGGCATCGCAGGAGCCGTGGCCGGCAACCTGGTGGGATATATCGATCCGCGCGAGCTCGCGTTCGCTGGTTCCACTTACGGCGTCTGGATGGTGCTGATGGCGATCCTGGGCGGACGCGGGACGTTATGGGGACCCGTTGTTGGTGCGTTCATTTTTCACGCGACGCAGGAGCTCTTCTGGACCTTCCTGCTTGGCTGGCAGCGCGTTGCCATGGGAATCTTCATCATCGTAATCGTCATGTATTTTCCTGAGGGTGTCGCCGGCTGGGTCCGTCGGAGGATGCCAAGGGACCCCGATGGCGGCCTGACGCGATTGCGCCGTCAGGTTGCCGCCACCCAGGACGCGCAAGGATGAGCGCGGTGCTCGAAGTTCGCCACCTGACCAAGCGCTTTGGCGGCGTGGTCGCCAACAAGGACGTGTCCATTTCGGTTCCGGCTGGCGGCATTGTGGGTCTCATTGGTCCCAACGGCTCGGGCAAGACCACGTTGTTCAACTGCATCGCCGGGACCCATCCGGTCGATGATGGTTCGATCATCTTTTCGGGACGGGAGCTGACCCGCCTGCGGCCGCCGCAGATTGCGCGGCTCGGGATCATCCGCACCTTCCAGCAGACTCGCGTCTACCGCAACATGACGGCAATGCAGAACATGCAGGTCAGCGCGCCTCGCATCGATCAAAGCCCGCGTGCCCTGTTCGCGCGGGTTCCTGCAGCGGCGACCGAGCAGGCCGGCTCGCTGCTCGACTTCGTCGATCTCTACGGAAAGCGCCTCCTGCCGGCCGGCGATCTGTCGTTCGGCCAGCAGAAGCTGCTGGAGCTGGCGATGGCGCTGATGAACCGGCCGTCGATGCTGCTTCTCGATGAGCCGACGGCTGGTGTCAATCCAACCCTGATCAACGGCGTGCTCGAGCGCCTGCGGCGCGTGAACGAAGAGCTCGGCATCACGCTTCTGATCATCGAGCACAACATGCGGGTCATCATGACGCTCGCCCGCCACATCTACTGTCTCGCGTACGGCGAACTTCTTGCCAGCGGCACGCCCGAGGAAGTCCGGAACAATCCGCGCGTGATCGACGCCTACCTGGGGGCCGGGTGACGGTGCCCAACGGCTCAGGCCCTTCAGATCTCGCCGGCCTGGTCGCCCGGGGGCCGAACCTGGCCGAACTGGACGCTCTTGCGAAGGGGCCGCCGATGGTCGCCATTGACGCACTGGTCGCTGGCTACGGCACAACGCAGATCCTGCACGAGGTGAACCTGCGCGTGGGCGCCGGCCAGTCGCTGTGCCTGATCGGTCCGAACGGCGCCGGCAAGTCCACGGTTTTGCATTCGATTTTCGGCTTTGCGCGCGTGCTGTCCGGCAGAATCGTGGTCGGCGGCAATGATGTAACGCGCCTGCCGCCGAGTGAGAAGCTCCGAACCGCCGGCATCGCTTACATCCTGCAGGAAAATTCCGTGTTTCCGGACATGACGGTTGAGGACAACCTGTTGATGGGCGGTTTCCTGCTGCCCCATCCCCGGCAGGCCGTCGAGGCAGCCGAAAGGATGTTCAGCAAATATCCGAGGCTCGCGCAGCGGCGTTCCGAACACGCGTCCGCACTGTCAGGGGGAGAGCGGCGCCTGCTCGAGATAGCGCGGGCCCTCGTCATGGACCCGGCGGTGCTGCTTGTGGATGAGCCTTCGATCGGTCTTGAGCCGCGTTACATCGAGATGGTCTTCGACATGCTGAGGGAGCTGCAGCGCCGTGACGGCAAGACCATCGTGCTTGTCGAGCAGAACGCCAGGAAAGGGCTCGAGTTTTCCGATATCGCTTATGTCCTGATCTCGGGGCGTGTCGAAATGGCGGGAGTCGGCGCCGAGCTGGCGCGAGACCCGGATATTGGGCGGTTGTTTCTCGGCGGGCCTTAGAGCGGCCTGGAGCGATCAAAATGAATGCTCCTTCTGGCGTAAGCACAACCAGGACCCTACCTGACGACGATCAGCCGATCGAGTACATCCGGCGCACCCGGACCTGGTATGACGCGCTGGGATACGCAACCCCATATGTCTGGGCGCACTATCGGGACGTACCCTTTGCACCGCTGGTCAAGCCGCTACGCGACAGTTGCATCACGTTCATAACGACAGCCGCACCGTACCAGCCCGACAGAGGTCCCCAGGGCCCTGGCGCGCCCTACAACGCGTCGGCGAAGTTCTTCGAGGTGTATTCGGCAGACATGGCGCTCGAGCATGATGTGAGGATCGCGCATGTAGCCATCGATCGCGTTCACACGAACATGGAAGACGCGCGGTGCTGGTTTCCGCTTCACGCGCTACGCAAGGCGGCCGCTGCCGGGCGGGTTGGCCGCTTGGCGAGGCGATTTCATGGTGCACCGACCAACCGCAGCCAAAGGCATACGCTGGACGTCGATTGCCCGGAACTGCTGCGCCGTTGCCAGGAAGACGCGGTCGACGTTGTGGTGCTGGTCGCCAACTGCCCGATCTGTCACCAGAGTCTCAGCCTCGCCGCACGCCACCTCGAAAGCCACGGGATCCCGACGGTATTGATGGGCTGCGCGAAGGATATTCCGGAACACTGCGGCGTCCCGCGTTATCTGTTCAGCGACTTCCCGCTTGGAAACCCCGCAGGGCGGCCACACGATTCCGAGTCGCAAGCGCAAACACTCGAGCTCGCGTTGCGGCTGCTCGAGTCGGCAGCGGGCCCCCGGACGACCATGCAATCACCCCTGCGTTGGAGCGAGTCGGCCGACTGGAAGCTCGACTATTGCAACGTCGATCGATTCACGCCGGAGGAACTGCGACGACGGCGGGAGGAGTGGGAGCGCGCCAAGCTCGATGCGCGTAACGCGTGATCCTCGGCACGCTAGGGGACGGCGGGCGTGCGGCTGAAGGCTCCGCGAGCCTAAGCGAATCTGGGGCGAACTTCGGGCCTGCGATCTGGCGTCGGCTGTTTCAAAAGGCCCAGCACGAGCAACCCAGCGCGCCCCAGAACGACTGGTCGTCCGCGACCGGAACATCGGTGGCCCAGGCGGCTGCGTGCGCGTGCCCGTGAATGGCGCATGCGCCGGCACATCCGCAGCTCGCGACGAAGGCGAGCTTTGCGCCTGCTCCGCGCTCGGCACGCGGCTGGTAGCCACCATAACTGCGCACCGGCGACCAATCCGGCATGGGCGGCGGCAGCGGCGGAGCGAGATCTTTGAATTCCGCGTCGCCATACACGGGGTTGCCGCCCAGCAGCGTAAGCACGGATGTGATGTCCTTAATCGAGTCCTCCGGGACCGAGGAGTAATCGTC
>Ga0210394_10006490_pt1 | contig 12647 bp, 12 predicted proteins | sample IncBWC12MmetaG_FD_160121 | JGI IMG/M metagenome (GOLD analysis project Ga0210394, IMG submission 160121) | Forest soil microbial communities from Barre Woods Harvard Forest LTER site, Petersham, Massachusetts, United States - Inc-BW-C-12-M | ecosystem: Environmental > Terrestrial > Soil >... | reverse complement strand
GCGGAAACAACGCGTAGTTTTGAAACACGTATCCGCAATTGCGGGCCTGCGGCGGAAGGTGCACGCCGGTGGTGCCGTCGAACAGCAGATCGTCGTCCAGCAGGATGCGTCCTTCGTCTGGCCGCGCGAATCCGGCGACGGCGTCCAGCACCAAAGTCTTTCCGGAGCCGCTGGGGCCGAACAGAACGGTGACGCCAGAGGCGGCTTGAAATTCGAGGTCGAGTGAAAATCCGGCCGAATCAGGACACTGCGGAAATGTTTTGCGGAGTCGCGCTTGCAGCATATCAGCGGGGGCTCAGACGATTCGCGAGAGTCAGAATCAACAGCGCGACGGCCGAGACCACCAGCACCAGCGTGCGCGCGACGGCTCCATTGCCCGATTCGACGGCGTCGTAAATCGCGACGGCGACGGTTTGCGTGCGTCCCGGGATGTTGCCGGCCACCATGAGCGTGACGCCGAAATCGCCCAGCGAGCGCGCGAAGGCGAGCGCCGCCGCCGCGAAAATCGAGCGGTGGGCCAGAGGCAGAGTGACTCGCCAGAACAGGCGCCACTCCGATGCGCCGAGGGTGCGCGCCGCGCGCTCGTAGCTGCGGTCGACGCTTTCAAACGCCGCGCGCGCCGATTTCACCAGCAAGGGCAGCGAATGCAGCAGGGCCGCCACCACCGCGGCTTTCCAGGTGAAGACCAGAGGCGAGCCGAAGATCGTTTCCCACATTTTTCCCAGCGGACTGGCACGTCCGATGAGCACCAGCAAGTAGTAACCGAGGACGGTGGGAGGCAGGACCAGCGGCAGCGTGACCAGCGCGTCCAGCACTTCTTTGAAGCGAAATTCGCGGTTCGCCAGGATGTAGGCGATCCACAACCCGACCGCTAGCGCCACCGCGGTGGACACTACGGCGACGCGCAGGCTGAGCCACAGCGGGAACCAGTCGATGGGCATGGATTGCTTATTATAGCGGGAGGAGTGTAGCGGAGGCGTCGACACGAGTGTCGACGCGGCGCGCCTGGGGGCGTGCGCCATAAGCGCTTAGAGGTGTGCTGAAAAAGTTATCGACACCGCTCCGTGTGGTCGCGGCTCACAATCGGCGCCACCTGTTTTCGACGATCTAACGAGCCGCGATCACAGGGAGCGGAGGCTCAGGAGCCCTTCAGCATCCTGTTAGAGGGGTTCGAAACGGGCGGTGAAGTGGCGCAGATACGGGGGCTCGTAGGTCATGCGGAGTCCGCGCAATTCGGCTTTGCGCGCGTTCACTTCGAGAATCGCTTCCACCAGATAATCGATGTGGCTCTGCGTGTAGACACGGCGCGGGATCGCCAGCCGCAGCAGCTCGTGGCGTGCGTGCTCGCCGAACATCACCGAGCCGATTTCGACGCTGCGCACGCCGGCGTGGCGATACAGTTCCACCGCCAGAGACTGGCCGGGAAATTCGTGCTTGGGAATATGGGGCAGCATGCGGCCGGCGTCGATATAGATGGCGTGGCCGCCGGGAGGTTCGACAATAGGCACGCCCTGGTCGGCGATTTTGCGGCCTAAATAGCGAGTGGACGCGATGCGGTATTCGAGATAGTCGTGATCGAGCACTTCGTCCAGACCGACGGCGATGGCTTCCAGGTCGCGGCCGGCGAGTCCACCGTAAGTGGGGAAACCCTCGGTCAGAATGAGCAGATCGCGCTCTTTTTCCGCGACTGCGTCGTCGTCGGTGCACAACATGCCGCCGATGTTCGCGAACGCGTCCTTCTTGGCGGAGAACGTGCAGCCGTCGGCGTAGGAGAACATTGCCTGAGCGACTTCTTTCGGCGTCAGGCGCTCAAATCCGGGCTCCTGCTGCTGAATGAACCAGGCGTTTTCGGCAAATCTACAAGCATCGAGATAGAACGGAATCTTATGGCGCGCGGCCACCATGTGAACCGCGCGGATGTTGGCCATCGACACCGGCTGGCCTCCGCCGGAATTATTGGTGACGGTCAGCATGATCAGCGGAATCTTGCCGGCGCCTTCGGTTTCGATCAGTTTTTCGAGCGCGGCGACATCCATATTGCCCTTGAACGGAATGCGCGCCTGCGTGTCGGCGGCTTCGGGCAGAGGCAGATCGACAGCGCGCGCCCCGGTGAACTCGATGTTGGCGCGCGTGGTGTCGAAGTGGGTGTTGCTGGGCACGATGTGGCCGGGGCGGCACATCACGGTGAACAGAATGCGCTCCGCGGCGCGGCCCTGATGAGTGGGAATCATATGGGCGAAGCCGGTGAGATCGTCGACGACTTTTTTGAGCCGGAAAAAACTCTCACTGCCGGCGTACGATTCGTCGCCGCGCATCATGGCCGCCCACTGGTGCGTCGACATCGCGCTGGTGCCGGAATCGGTCAGCAGGTCGATCAGAATGTCGGCCGCGCGCAGTTCAAAAAGATTGTAGCTGGCCTTCAGAAGAAACTTTTCGCGTTGCGCCGGAGTGGTGTGGCGCAGAGGCTCGACGCTGCGGATGCGAAACGGCTCGATGATGGTTTTCATCCACCACTATCGTGGCACAACACACGCAGCGCGAACGCTGTGGCGATGAGCGGATCGTCCTCTTTTACCAGATTATTGGTGTTCGAGAAACTACCGTCGGCGCGCTGCGGCGGAAGGATTACGGGAAGCTCCGGCATGGCGCGGGTGATCGCGGCGGCGTAGTAGAATCGCAGGCCATCGCTCCATCCCATGCGGGCTGGCTCCAGATCGAAACCAGGGGCGCGTTCTTCCAGGTGATTTTTCTTGAGCCATGCTTGAGCGCGCGCGATGCGTGAGTCATTCAGCGGCACGCCGGCCGCGCGCATCGCGAGGAGGCCATCGCAGGTGGTGGTGCCGTAGCTGCGGTACTTGCCGTTCACGTCGCCCGCTTTGTTGGTATCGAGATTTACGGTTGAAAAGAAGAATCCCCCGTCGGGGTTCTGGCAGCGGTCGAGATAGGCGAGGGCCTTCTGCATCGCCGGGTCGGATGCAGAAATGCCCCCGACGGCAAGGCCTTCGAGAACGTAGCGAGTCATGGCCAGATCGACATGGCCGGGCTCGGGAGGACGGCGGCGCTCGCCTCCCATGCCCCAGGCGCCGTAGGCGGGATCGCCGCGGGTCCATCCGTTTTCTTCGGTGAACTGCTGCGCGCGCAGCCAGGCGACCCACTCCGGCACATCGCGTTTCAACCGCCCCGCGACACGCACGGCGAGCCCGGCGGAGTAGTTCGGATAATCGACGGGCTCCGTGTTGAAGTTGCGTTTCAAGAATTCGAAGGCCTTGTCGACACCCGCCGCTTCGTGAGGAAAAGACAGCAGCGCGTCGAGCACGAAGGGCGTCAGCGATTGACCGGACCGCAGCAGTCCGTACGTCTTGCTGTGCCATCCGCCGTCGTCACCTGATTGCTGCGACCACAACCAGTGCGCTGCGCTCGAAAGAGCGTCGCGACGCCCGCAGGCGGCGGCCCCGAGCGTCGCGAGCAGGAATGCGCGCCTTTGCATTTTTACTTGACCGTCAGATTTAGAATAGCCGCGCTGGTGACCGCGACGCGGCCGGTGATGCAGTGCGACCCGGACCAGGTTCCGTCTTGGTTTTGCAGTTTCAGAATGCGCGCGGTGATGTCGTTGCGCCATTTGTTCCATTCTTCGCCGCCGGTGCGGCGAAGGCCATCGCTGACGTTGAGGTAGGAGAAGAATTCCTCGCCGCCGACGGAGCCGAATCCATTCACGAATTTCTCGTCTCTCAATTGCGAACGGATGGCGGCGATCTGCGGCGCGTTGGCCTCGCGATCCTTGGCCGTGCGGCTCAATTGCTCCAGCGCCTGCGCGCTCTGATACAACGCGACTCCGGCCGATGCGGGCGTCCCCGCGGGTGCGGCCTGCTTGGTGTAATTATCCGCCGCGTCCATCGCGCGCGCCTCCACTCTTACGCCCTTCTGTGCCGCCTCATACAGGCTGCGCGAGGCCATCGACGTTCCCAGAATAGGAGCCCACCCGCCGCCGACGTTCCAGCTTCCGTCGCGCTGTTGGTTGCTCTGAATTTTCGCGACGCATTTTTCGAGCGCTTTGCGGACGCGCGCGTTCTGTGCGCCGGTCGGCAGGGTCCCGTCGACTTCCGAGAGCAGCATCGACGTCAGGAAGGTATCGATGTAGGGGCCCAGTTTGCGTTGGATTTGCGTGCCGTTGTGATTGGTGATGAGCAGGCCGTTGGCGGGACTATTTTCAACGTTCTGCATGATGTAGTTGAGGCCTCGCTCGATGTTCACCTGGTATTGATTGCCGGCGCGGCGCAGCGCCAGGACCGCAACCGCCGTGTTTGCGACGTCGTTGCCGTTGGTTTCCAGATGCTCGTTCTGACGGACGTAGGAGGTTTCGCCGCCGTCCTGCCCCCAGCCTCCATCGTGCCCTTGGACCGACGCGATCCACTGGGCACCCTTGGCCACCGCGGTGTCCACCGGGTTATTGTTGGTACTTGCCGAATTCGCAGCGAGCGCAAGAACGAGCGCACCCGCCGCCACCATGCCGACAGTTTTGATCCGCATTGACAGATCTCCTTTCAGACACGGAATGTCGCGCGGAGGGAGATCCTTTCAGGCTTTTTTTGAATGGGCTTGATGAGCGGAGATCGCGTTCGAAACTCGGTCCACAAGGCGGTCGATAAAAAATGCGATCAAGCCGAGGAAAGCGTAGAAGACTCCGTTTGCGCCGATAGAGATTACCCGGAACGTGAGGATGACGCCACTGCTAAATTTGGGATCAGGCGCTGCAAAAAAAAGCTGCCGAGGGCCAGAAGAACCGAAGGTAACGACCGAAATCACCGCTCTGAACGGAATTTCCAGTTAGATGCGATGCCACGATCGTGGCACCACTGAAGGCAAGACCAAACAGAAATCCGGAAATGCAGAATTTACGCATCGGACCAGCAGCCTTCCCAAAATGCTTCCGCCTCGGCGTTAGTGAAGGGCTGGTCCCAATTCTCTGGCCACTTGGTCTCGTCTATCATCGCGCCGAACTGAGGTTGCCGCGGCTGTGGTAAGTCGTCGTCGACCGGAGAGGTCATGACTTGATTTTAACTTACCCGGCCTTATCCGCCAGCACGCGGACGTGATTATCGCGGACTTCGACGTAGCCGCCCGATACCGTGATCTCGCGGGTCTGCCCGCCCGACGTGATTTTCAGCGCGCCCGCGCCCAGTTCGCCCAGCAGCGCGGCATGGCCTGGCAGGATGCCGATATAGCCGTCCTTGCCGGGGATTTCGGCGAACTCGGCGCGCTGGTCGAGCACCAGTTTTTCAGGAGTGACAACTTCGATCTGAAAAGTCTCGCCCGCCATCTAGCCCTTCTTCATCTCTGCGTGCTTTTCGAGCACATCGTCGATGGAACCCTGCATGTAGAACGCCTGCTCCGGAATTTCATCGTGCTTACCCTCGACAACTTCCTTGAAACTGCGCACGGTGTCGGCGACTTTGACGTACTTGCCCTTGCGGCCGGTGAAGGCTTCGGCCACATGGAACGGCTGCGAAAGGAATAGCTGAATCTTGCGCGCGCGCGCGACGGTCGCCTTGTCTTCGTCCGAAAGTTCGTCGACGCCCAAAATCGCGATGATGTCTTGCAGATCCTTGTAACGTTGGAGAATTTGCTTCACCTGCTGCGCAACGTCGTAATGTTCCTGCCCGATGATGAGCGGATCGAGAATGCGCGACGTGGATGCCAGCGGATCGACGGCGGGATAAATACCCAGCTCCGAAATCGAGCGCGACAGGTTCGTCGTGGCGTCCAAATGCGCGAAGGTTGTGGCTGGGGCGGGATCGGTGTAATCGTCGGCGGGCACGTAAATCGCCTGCACCGAGGTGATGGAGCCGCTCTTGGTGGACGTGATACGTTCCTGCAAATCGCCCATTTCGCTGGCCAGGTTGGGCTGATAACCCACCGCGCTGGGCATGCGGCCCAGCAGCGCGCTGACTTCGGAACCGGCCTGCGTGAAGCGGAAAATGTTGTCTATGAACAGCAGCACGTCCTGGTGTTCTTCATCGCGGAAATACTCGGCCACGGTCAGCGCGCTCAGCGCGACGCGCAGACGCGCCCCGGGAGGCTCGGTCATCTGGCCGTAAATCAGCGCGCACTTCGATTTTGTGAAATCGTGCGGATCGATGACGCCCGATTCCTGGAATTCCAACCACAGATCGTTGCCTTCGCGGGTGCGCTCGCCCACGCCGGCGAATACTGACACGCCGCCGTGCTTGGTCGCCAGGTTCGAAATCAATTCCTGAATGATGACCGTTTTGCCGACGCCCGCGCCGCCGAACAAGCCGATTTTTCCGCCGCGCAGATACGGCTCGAGAAGATCGACGACCTTGATACCGGTCTCGAACATCTGCAACTCGGTCGCCTGCTCCTCAAACAGCGGAGCGGGCCGGTGAATGGGCCAATGCTCCTTGGTGTTCACCGGACCCATGTTGTCGACAGGCTCGCCGATCACGTTCAGCACGCGGCCAAGCGTTTCTTTACCCACCGGAACGGTCACCGGACGGTTCAGATTTTCGACGTGCATCCCGCGAACCAGGCCATCGGTCGGCTGCAGCGCGATGGTGCGCACACGGCTCTCGCCGATGTGCTGCGCCACCTCGCAGATGATATCGATCGGAGTCGGTACGTTGAAACCTTCGCTTGTAATGCGGACCGCGGTACGGATGACAGGGATCTGCCCTTCCGGAAATTCGACGTCCACGGCCGGTCCGGCCACCTGGATCACTTTGCCAGCAACACTCATAAGATCCTCTTACTCCAGAGCGGCCGCGCCGCTCACCACTTCAATAATTTCTCTGGTGATACTCGCCTGCCGCACGCGGTTCATATACAGCGTCAACTTGTCGATCACTTCGCCGGCGTTGCGCGTCGCCGCGTCCATCGCCGTCATGCGCGCGGCCAGGTACGCCGCCGCCGATTCCAGCAGCGCTCCGTACAACTGCACGTTCAGATAGCGCGGCAGCAGGCTGCCCAGAATCTCTTCGGGCGGCTGCTCGTAGATATAATCCACCGGCGCGGCCGACTTCGGGACTTCGATGGGCAGCAGCCTGGTCTGCGCGATATGCGAAGACATCACGCTCTTGAATTCATTCACGAACAGGTAGACCGCATCGATTTCGGCTTTCGCGAAGCGCTCGATGATCACCTTGGCGATTTTTTCCGCATCTTCGAACTTCACGTTGCGGAAAACGTCCGTGTGCTCACCGGCGATATGGGTGTAGCGGCGCTTGAAATAATCGCGGCCCTTGCGGCCGATCAGCTCGAAGGTCAGATTATCGTTATCGTGCTGTTTGGCGAAGGTGTGCGCCATCTTGATGAGGTTCGCGTTGAACCCTCCGGCGAGGCCTCCGTCGGCGGTGACGACCACCAGCAGGATTTTCTTTTCCGGACGAACGGCAAGTAAAGGATGCGTTTCGCCATCACCCGCGCCGGCCGCCGCTTCGGCCACGTTGGCCAGCATCTGGTGCAGCATCTTGGCGTAGGGCCGCGCCGCAATCGCCTTTTCCTGAGCCTTGCGCAGCTTCGCCGCCGAAACCATTTTCATGGCCTTGGTGATCTGCTGCGTGTTCTTCACCGAACGGACGCGCCGCCGGATGTCGATCAAGCTAGGCATTTACTTCGTCCCGTGATCCTTAATAAACTGCAGCTTGAATTCTTTGACGATGGAATTAATTTGCGCCTTGATCTCGTCGGTGAGCGTCTTCTTCTCGCGGATTTCCGGCAGCAGGCCCGGACGCGCGTTCTCCACGAAGTGGAAGAACTCCTGCTCGAACGCCCTCACTTGCGGCAGAGGCAGATCGTCCAACACGCCCTGCGTGCCGACGTAGAGAATCAACACCTGTTTTTCGACCGGCACCGGCGAATATTGCCCCTGCTTCAGCAATTCCACCATGCGGCTGCCGCGCGTTAACTGGGCGGCAGAAGATTTGTCGAGCTCCGAACCGAATTGCGCGAACGCAGCCAGTGCGCGATACTGCGCCAGGTCGAGACGCAGCGAGCCGGCCACCTGTTTCATGGCCTTGATCTGCGCATTGCTGCCTACGCGGCTGACCGAAATACCCACGTTGATGGCCGGACGCACGTTCGCGTTGAAGAGATCCGATTCCAGGTAAATCTGACCGTCGGTGATGGAGATTACGTTGGTGGGAATGTATGCCGAAACGTCGCCCGCTTGCGTTTCGATGAACGGAAGCGCCGTTAGCGATCCGCCGCCCTTCTCCGCCGACAGCTTCGCTGCACGCTCCAGCAGGCGGCTGTGGAGATAGAACACGTCGCCGGGAAACGCCTCGCGGCCGGGAGGACGGCGCAGCAGCAGCGAAATTTCGCGGTACGCCGCGGCATGTTTCGAAAGATCGTCGTACACGCAAAGCGCGTGCCGGCTGCTGTCGCGGAAATATTCGCCGATGGCGCAGCCCGCGTACGGAGCCAGGTACTGCATCGGAGCCGGATCGGACGCCGTCGCCGCGACCACGATCGAATATTCCATCGCGCCGTAGGTTTCGAGCGTCTTCACCACCTGCGCCACAGTCGACCGCTTCTGCCCGATGGCGACGTAGATGCAAATCACGTCGCCGCCTTTTTGATTGATGATCGCGTCCAGTGCGACGGTGGTTTTGCCGGTCTGGCGGTCGCCGATGATCAGCTCGCGCTGGCCTCGGCCGATGGGAATCATCGAATCGATGGCTTTGATGCCGGTTTGCAGAGGCTCTTTCACCGGCTGCCGTTCGACCACGCCGGGCGCGATGCGCTCGATGGCGTTATAACCCTTGTTGGCGATCGGACCCTTACCGTCGATGGGATTTCCCAGCGCGTCGACGACGCGGCCGATCATGCCTTCGCCCACCGGAACCGACATAATACGGCCGGTGCGCTTGACCTCGTCGCCTTCCTTGATGTTGGTGTAATCGCCCAGCATCACGGCGCCCACCTGGTCTTCTTCCAGGTTCAGAGCGATGCCCGAAACGCCGCCCGCGAACTCAATCAGCTCGCCCGCCATGACGTTTTCCAGACCGTATATACGGGCGATGCCGTCGCCCACCGAAATCACGGAGCCTGTTTCTGAAACGTTGACAACTTTTTCGTAGTTTTCGATCTCCTCGCGCAACACGCGCGAGATTTCATCCGCCCGGATCTGAGCCATAGAATCCTCTTGCGAGCGCTAGCTTAAAAGCGTGGCCCGCAACCTTTCCAATTGTCCCCGTACACTGCCGTCGTAGACGGTCGAACCGATGCGCGCGATTACCCCCGCCACCAGCGCCGGATCGGTTTTAAACTTGACCTTCGCTTCTTTCCCCGCCATCCGCGTCAACTGCGCTTGCAACGACGTCTGTTGCGCGCTGGTTAGAGCCGACGCACTCGAAACATCGGCGCGGACGAATCCCAGATGTTCGTCGATCAGGAACTCGAACGCTTCGACGATCGAAGGAATTTCGTGAACGCGGCGATGATCGATCACGACGTAAATAAAATTGCGGATTTTTGGATGAACGTTAATCAGCTTCGCCACCACGGCTCGTTTTCGCGAAGGCGAAACCGCCGGCGAGAGCAACGCGCTTTTCAAATCGCTCGACGTCGCGATCAGCGCGGCCACCTGCCGCAACTGCTCAGTCGCCGTCTCCGCATCGATGCCGGACCCCGTCTCTGTCACCACGTCGACGAGAGCTCTTGCGTACCGCGATGCGACTGCCGAGAGCATTTAGTTGCGCGACCCCAGATCTTTCGTGAAATCCTCCACCAGGCCGGCTTCGGTCGAGGCGTCCAGCCTGGTGCGAATCCTCTGCTCGGCCAGATCGAGTGCCAGTTTCGCGGCGTAGGCATGCAATTCGCGGCTGGCGAGGCTGCCCGCAGATTCGATCTCCTGCTCGGCTTGCTTTTGCAATTTTTCGATGTGGTGCGCCGTTTCCTGGCGGATGCGCGCCGCTTCCTGTTCCATTTCGACCTTCGCCTGCGCGCGGAATTGTTCGATCTCCGCCCCCAGCGAGTTCAGCCGCGCGTCCATTTCGGCGGCTCGCTTATCGGCCGCCTGCTTCGTTGCCTGAGCCTCGGTGATGTCCTTTTGAATCTCGGTGGTGCGGGAGCTGAAATACGGCGGCAGATGCTTCGAGAGCAAGTAACCGGCGCCCGCCGCTAATAGGATGAAATTTGCCCACTTCCAGACCAGCATTTCGTCCTTGGTAAGCGGCTCCTCGGCCTTTTCCTGCTTTTCCTGCGCGTAAATTCCGGTCGCCAGCATCAGCGCGAAAAGAAACTTCTTCATGACCGCCTCCGCGCCAGAACGGTGGTCGCGATTTTGTCCGCCAGCGCGGCGCTGGTATCCACCAGACTGGCCTTCGCCGCCGCCGTCTCCCCGGCAAGCTGCTTGCGCGCCGCGGTCAGGCTTTCCGCCGTGCGAGCCTGCCCCGCCGCGATCTGCTTAGCCTGATCCTCAATCCACACGCGCCTGGTTTCTTCCTGTTCGCGATAAACCTCGGAACGGGCGTCGCGGAACTTCGTTTCGTAGTCCTCCGCCTTGCGCCCGGCCGCGGCCAGACTATCTGCCGCCGCTTTGCGCGCGCCCGCCGTCAACTCCTCGCGCTGCTTCAGCATCTTCTGGAGCGGACGGAACAGCATCGCTTTTAAATAGAAGTGCAGAACAATCAGCAGGACGGTGGTGGGGATAGCGCGCAGCAGAATCCCACTCAGGGCTTGGAGTGTCTGTTCCATCAAAAATTGTGCAGGGATCGAACGTTGAGACTAACCGGCGAACAACTGCTTCCGAATCCGCCAATTTAGCACACGGGAGGGTATTGGGTCAACTTTTCAACTGCCGTTCGGCGATACCGGAAATGACGTCCGGTAGGGCGGCCAATTTTGGCTGCAGCCGCTTTTCGAGGCGGCTCTTGTTGACGAGCGAAGAGCCTGCTGAAAGCAGGTTGCAGCCAAAATTGGCCGCCCTACGAGGCCTGCAGAAACTCCGAAACAGCTCTAGGCCGTCTGTGCGGTTGCTAATTTGTTCGCCGCGGGCAGTCCGATTTTTTGGCGCAGCGTCGTATCGATTTTCAACTGGATATCGCGGTGCTCCTTCAGGAACGCACGCGCGGTCTCCCGGCCTTGCCCCAGGCGCTCGCCCTGGTAGCTGTACCAGGCGCCGCTTTTCTCGACAATCGCCATTTCCGCGCCCAAATCCAGCAAATCGCCTTCGCGGGAGATGCCGTGGCCGTACAGGATGTCGATTTCAGCCTCCCGGAAGGGCGCAGCCACCTTATTTTTCACCACTTTAACCTTGGTCCGGTTGCCCACGACGATCTCGCCGTCCTTGATGGCGCCCATGCGCCGGACCTCTGCTCGGACCGAGGAGTAAAACTTCAATGCGCGACCACCGGTGGTCGTTTCTGGATTCCCGAACACGACGCCGATTTTTTCCCGTATCTGATTGATAAATATGAGACAAGTGCTGGTCCGCGCAATGGAACCGGTGAGCTTGCGCATGGCCTGGGACATCAGGCGCGCATGCAGGCCCATGAAGCTATCTCCCATCTCTCCTTCCAGTTCCGCCTTGGGAACCAGCGCGGCGACGGAGTCCACCACCAGGACGTCGATAGCCGCGGTCTGCACCAGGGCATTGGTGATTTCGAGCGCCTGTTCGCCGCAATCCGGCTGAGAGACGAGAAGATCGTCGACGTTAACCCCAAGATTTCGGGCATAAGCCGGATCGAGTGCATGTTCGGCGTCAATAAATGCCGCCGAGCCCCCCGCAGCCTGCGCCTCGGCGATCACATGCAAAGCCAGCGTGGTTTTTCCCGACGACTCCGGCCCAAAAATCTCCGTCACCCGCCCGCGCGGAAACCCACCAACTCCCAGCGCCGAGTCAATCGAGATCGATCCGCTGGAAATCACCTTTACCGGCAATACGTTACGCGACCCCAGTTGGAGGACGGCACCCTTGCCGAATTGCTTATCCATCTGAAGGAGAGCTTGCAGGATCGTGCGCGTGCGTTCAGGACTTGCCATGCCTATTGGTGCGGGGGGAGATAAGAAAATCTCAAACGAAATTATGGATGCGACCGCGGATCTGGTCCCTTACTCTGCGGAATGAGGCTTCGTCGGCCGGGTCTTCGAAGGGCCAATGGAGACGCTGCGTTTTTCCGGGGAAGACGGGGCAGATTTCGTTGGCGTGGTCGCACACTGTGATGACGTAGTCGAACTCCTGGCCCGCAAATTCGTCGACGGACTTGGAACGATGGCCCGAAATGTCGATGCCCAGCTCTTTCATGACGGCGATGGCTTCGGGGCGCACTTTCGAGGGCTTCGTGCCGGCCGAGAATACGTCGAACCGGTCACCTGCTTCGTGACGCCACAGACCCTCTGCCATCTGGCTGCGCGCCGAGTTACCGGTGCACAGAATAAGAACGCGTTTTCGTTTATTCATAAAAAGGGTTGTTGCCGCGACCGCACCCAGCAGTTGCGCCGCGATGAACGCCGGGGCGTCGACCAGACGGATTCCGGAAAAGGTATTGGTAAAGGACCGGGCCAGCGTCACGGCGGGATTTGCGAAGGACGTGGACGCAGTAAACCAGTACGCCGCCGTGATGTATGCGCCCACCGCGAACGGAACGGCGGAGGGGCGTGTGCGCGCGACGCCCCAGATCACCGCGATG
>Ga0210394_10006489_pt1 | contig 12648 bp, 11 predicted proteins | sample IncBWC12MmetaG_FD_160121 | JGI IMG/M metagenome (GOLD analysis project Ga0210394, IMG submission 160121) | Forest soil microbial communities from Barre Woods Harvard Forest LTER site, Petersham, Massachusetts, United States - Inc-BW-C-12-M | ecosystem: Environmental > Terrestrial > Soil >... | reverse complement strand
TGTCGCGATCAGTTGCCCTTGCGCAATCTTGGGCAGATAGGCCTGCTTTTGCGCAGCGCTGGCGTGTAACAGCAGGGCCGAAGTCGCCGTCAGAGCGGTCGAGATCAGCGGGGATGCCGTGAGCGTGCGTCCCGTCTCCTCGAGCAGCAGTCCTAAGGTCACATGGCCGAGCCCGGTGCCGCCATATTGTTCGGGGATCAACATGCCGGCCCAGCCCAATTCAGCCATCTCGGCCCAGGCAGCTCGGTTGAAGCCGTGGGCATTGCCGCCATCGCGCAGCTTGCGGAACGCGCCCACCGGTGAATTCTCCCGCAGCCATGATCTGGCACTGTCGCGGACCATGATCTGTTCCTCGGTCAGGAGCGCCGTGTTGCGCTCGCCGACGAAGGGTTCCATTTTGCGATGACCCAGTGATTCAAGATCCAAAAGGCCGAGAATCTGCTTGGCGATGATGTTGTTCTGGATTTCATAGGAACCTCCATAGATCGTTGTCGCCTTGCCACCGAGCCAGACTCGAGTCGCCTCGACCTCGTCATTCGAGAAGCCTTGAGCTTCCCATCCGAGGCCTTGATGTCCCATGATCTCAAGCAGCAGCTCGGCACGATCCTGACCGATCCTGGAGGCCGCGTTCTTCATGACCGATGTTGCGGCACTCGGTCCCTTGCTGCCTTTGGATTCCGCTGCCGCCCGCACAAGGGTGAGGCGCAGGGCGCGGGCATCCATCATGTGACCGGCGATGCGCGCCCTTAAGTCAGGGTCGGCGATTCGTCCCTGCGGATCTGCGCCGATATAATCTTTCGCGATTCGATCAATGTCCTTCTCATTGGCGCGGATCGGGCTGCCGGCGGACAGCCCGCCGCGTTCATGCTGCAGCAGGCGCTTGCCGATCGTCCAACCGCGATTGCGATCACCGACGAGATTTTCTTTCGGCACCTTCACGTCAGTAAAGAACAGCTCGCAGAAAGGCGAATTGCCCGAGATGAGCTTGATCGGGCGTACTTCCACGCCCGGTGTCTTCATGTCGATCAGTAGGAAGCTGATGCCTTCGTGCTTCTTGGTATTGTCGGTTCTTACCAGACAGAAGCACCAATCGGCGAACTGTGCCCCGGACGTCCAGATTTTCTGACCATTGACGAGGAAATTATCGCCACTGTCCACGCATTGTGTGCGTAACGCTGCCAGATCGGAACCGGCGCCCGGCTCCGAATAACCTTGACACCACCTCACATCTCCCTTCGCGATTCCCGGGATATGCCGCCGTTTCTGTTCTTCGTTGCCGTATTCGAGCAGCGTAGGGCCGAACATCATGACGCCCATGCCGCCAATGGGGTTCCACGCGCCCACCCGACTCATCTCCTGCTGCAGCACCCGCGCCTGGACAGAGGAGAGTCCGGCGCCGCCATACTGCTTAGGCCACGTCGGCGTACCCCAGCCGCGTTCGCCCATCGCCTCTTTCCATCTGGAGAAGTCCCGATCGAGAACCGGACCGCCTTCGATCATCATCATCAACTGCTGCTTGCCCTTGAGTGACCGCGGAAAATTCTCCTCGATCCATTCGCGCACTTCGGCCCCAAATGCCTCCAAGCCCGTTGCAACTGTTTCTGCTTCGTTCATGAAAGTCGTCCCCCTGCGTTTCACCCATGATGTAGGACTTGCCCTTGATGCTCATCCGATTCGTAGCGCGCCGGCCAATTCACGCTCGGTGGCGAGTTTGAGCAAAGCCTTGTAGTCGAGCTTGCCATTCGCAGCGCGGCCCAATTCCTCGACGAACACCAGCGCGCGCGGTGCCTTGTGATCTGCCAGATGCTGTTTGACGAACGCGACCAGTTCGTGCGGCGGCACCGCCGCCGCCGCACGCTGTAACTCGACGATCGCGCACACCCGTTGCCCAAACCGCGGGTCCGCCAACCCCACCACCGCTGCATCCCGGATCGCAGGGTGCCTTTTCAGCACCTCCTCCACTTCTTCCGGAAACACCTTCTCGCCGCCGGTGTTGATGCATTGCGATCCTCGCCCCAACACGTTGAGCGTACCGTCTGCATTCACCGTTGCCCAGTCGCCCGGCATCGACCAGCGCGTGCCGTCGATAATAGGAAATGTCTTGGCCGTCTTTTCGGGGTCCTTGTAGTAGCCCAGCGGAATGTAACCGCCCACGGCCAGCAAACCCCGTTCCTGTGCCCCCGGCTGCAGACGCCTGCCATCCTCTGTAAACAGCGCGCACTCTGTTCCCAAACTAAACTTGGCCGTATGAGCTTCACCGCCACGCGTGGAGATCGAAGCCCCCATGCCGAATGCCTCGGACGATGAAAACGAGTCGGCTAACGTGGCGTTGGCAAGGTGCTTCAAAAGGCCGCGTTTGTTCTCGTAGCTCCACATTGCGCCAGACGAACCGATGATTTCCACGCTGGATAAGTCCCATCGGTTCGGATGTGCCTCGAGAGCCTCCAGCATCGGCCCGCAAAACGCCACGCCCACGATCGATATGCGCGATACGCGCAACCGCTCGACCTCGCTCCATAACTCGACGGGATTGAATTTGCGCGACGGCAGGAAAGCCACTGCTGTGCCCCCGGACAGCGCGGACATCGCGCTCATCTGTCCGACGGCGTGCATCAGAGGACTCGCTATTAATGAAACGCGCCGTGGCTGCGAGATCACATGAGAGACCACATCGCTCATGGTCTCGATGCCGGGCTGACTGAGGATCGGATGTGTGCGGCGCGCCATGCCGAGCAGATCGCCTTGGCGCCACATCACGCCTTTGGGCATGCCGGTCGTGCCGCCGGTGTAGATGAGCAGGATATCGTCGCCACTGCGACCCCAAGGAGCCGCTGCGGGTGCGGGCGGCGAGTGCCGTACGATCTCCTCATAAGATACAGTCCAATCACTGTAGGCCGCGGGTCCGTCACCGACGGCTATCCAGCGCTTGATCTTTGGCAGCCTCGAGCGTATTGGCGCCAGCCGGTCGATGAATGCGCGATCGAATATCAGCGCTTCGGCGTCGGCATTGTCCAGCAGGTACAACAGCTCCTCGCTGCCGTACCGGTAATTCACGTTGAAGGGCACCATAGCGACGTTGAGCGCCGCTGCAACCGTGCAGAGATATTCCGGACAGTTGAAAAGGTACGCTCCGACCTTTGACTGTCGGCCGAGACCGGAGTCCAAGAGATATTGAGCCAGTGCGTTGGCAGTGAGCTCGAACTCCTCCCACGAGACAACACGCTCGCCCTGCACGAAGGCTGTTGCCTGCGGCTGCGCTCGGGCAATCGACTGCCAGATGTCCGCGTAAGTCCACTCTGTCATACAGACCCTTTGGTGAGAATATCGTCTATTTTGTAAGGACTTAGCCGCGAGTTGTTCCTTCTCGTCACTGCCGAGTTTAGGATACCACCGGGAGTTGACGATGTGCGAAGACACGGAGGTCAATGTCGCCAGCGATGCTTCGCGGACGATGATCTGGAGAAGTGGATTGGATGCTGTAGTCCTCGATAAGGATCCGCATGCCGCGATCCGGGAAGAAATACGCAAACTGTGTGCGCGATTCCCTGGAGCGTACTGGCGCGAGCTGGACCAAGCCCGCGCGTACCCGGACGAATTTGTTCGCGCGCTTGGCGATGGCGGCTGGCTGGCTGCACTGATACCGGAAAAATATGGCGGTTCCGGCCTCACGTTATCTGCGGCGACGGCCATTCTCGAAGAAGTACAGCGGGCGGGTTGTAACGGCGCGGCTTGTCACGCCCAAATGTACATCATGGGCTCCCTGCTGCGGCATGCCAGCGAGGCACAGAAGGCGGCATACCTGCCAAAGATTGCCAGTGGCGAGTTGCGTCTGCAAGCCTTTGGCGTGACCGAGCCCGGCAGCGGTACGGATACTGCGGCGTTGAAAACGATGGCGCGACGCGATGGGGATGAGTACGTTGTCAACGGTCAGAAAATCTGGACGTCTCGGGTTGAGCATTCCGATTTGATGCTACTGCTCGCGCGTACGTCCCCAAGTGACGCGCTGAAAAAACGCACCGACGGCTTGTCGGTCTTCTTGGTTGATATCCGTGCGATGAAGGATGCCGGGCTGACGATCCGGCCCATTCGCACGATGATGAATCATTCAACCACCGAGGTGTTTTTCGACAATATGCGAATTCCCGCCAGTTCGCTGATTGGCGAGGAAGGTAAGGGGTTCGGCTATATTCTCTCTGGACTGAATGCGGAGCGGATCCTGATTGCGGCGGAATGCATCGGCGATGCTAAGTGGTTTACCGAGAAGTCTACAAAGTACGCCAAAGAGCGCGTGGTTTTCAACCGTCGAATTGGACAAAATCAGGGCATCCAGTTTCCCATCGCCAAAGCCTATGCGCGCATGCGCGCGGCTGAACTCATGATGCACCACGCAGCAGCCTTGTTTGACGCCGGCAAGGGCTGCGGCGCAGAAGCGAATATGGCCAAGATGCTCGGCGCCGAGGCCTCCTGGGAGGCTGCGGAAGCGTGTATTCAGACCCACGGCGGTTTCGGATTCGCCGAAGAATACGATATCGAGCGAAAGTTCCGCGAAACGCGCCTCTATCAAGTGGCTCCGATCTCTACCAATCTCATCCTCACATACCTTGCCGAGCATGTACTCGGTCTACCCAGGTCATATTAGTGAACGCGCCGCTTGCGGGGCCGGTGGACATAGGAGAGCTGCAGGGCTGGATCGGGCGTACCGAAACTGCGCAGGATGAAATCACACCGCGGTTGGCAAGAGAGCTTAGGGCAACATTGGATCTGGATGCGCTCGACGCCGACGGGCCGCTGCCGCTTGCAGTGCATTGGTGTCTCGCTCCGCCGGCGGTGAAAGCCTCGCTGATCGGGCCAGATGGGCATCCTCTGCGCGGCGGCTTTTTGCCGCCCGTGCCGTTGCCGCGCCGAATGTGGGCTGGCGGAGAGGTAAAGTTTCGTGATCCGTTGCAAGTAGGCGACAAGGTTGAACGACGGTCACGTATTGTCGACGTGGCGGTAAAGCAAGGACGTTCTGGTGTTTTGTGCTTTGTCTCGGTTAGCCATGAGTATTTTACGGTGCGTGGCCTTGCGGTTGAGGAGCGGCAGGACATTGTGTATCGCGATTTCAACACGGTGACGACAAGTACGGCCAACCCCGGGACCCCACCCCCGCCTGAATGGCGGCGCGCCATGCAGGCTGATCCGGTATTGCTGCTGCGCTATTCGGCGCTGACGTTTAACGGTCACCGAATTCATTACGATCGCCCTTACGCGACGAACGTCGAAGGCTACCCCGGCCTGATAGTCCATGGGCCCCTTCAGGCGACCTTGCTCATTGAATTTGCTGCGTCGATCAAAGACCGGCCACCCAAACAGTTTCGCTATCGCGCTGTTCAGCCTCTGTTCGATTTCACGCCGTTTGAAATGTGCGCGCGGCCCACCAGTGATGGACTGCATTTGTGGATTCAAACCGTTGAAGGTGCGCAGACAATGGATGCGCAGGCCTCATGGTAAGACCGCCGCTTATCACGGCCCTATTTGTGCCGGCTGATCGGCCGGAGCGATTCTCCAAGGCGCAATCATCGGGGGCGGACGCGATCATTATCGATTTGGAGGATGGCGTGGCGCCCGGCGCGAAGGTGAGCGCGCGATCGGCGCTGAGCGTGCCTGGCGCGCTGCCCACGGGTTGTGACGTGTATGTGCGCGTGAATGCGCGCCAAACGCCGTGGTACAGAGATGATCTCGCCGCGGTTGCGCAGCTGCCAGTAGCCGGGATAGTGCTGCCTAAAACTGAAAGCGCCGAGGACATTGCGGCGACATCCAAATCTCTCCCCCGCGTGGGGCTTATTGCGCTGATCGAGACCGCGCGCGGGCTGGCCGCTGTGCGAGAGATAAGCGGGGTGGCCGGCGTGACACGGTTGGCATTTGGTTCGATTGATTTTTGCGTGGATATTGGCGCAGCGAATGACCGCGATGCGCTGTTGGCTGCGCGCTCGGCAATCGTTCTTGCTTCACGGCTTAGCGAGTTGCAGCCGCCACTTGATGGAGTGACTGTCGCGATCGACGATATGGCGCTGATCGAGGCAGATGCCCGCTACGCGCTGCGCCTGGGCTTCGGGGGTAAGCTGTGCGTGCATCCGCGCCAGATTGTGCCGGTGCGCAATGGATTTGCCCCATCCGCGGACGAGGTTTCCTGGGCAAAAAGGATACTTGAAGCCGGGGCGGAGGGGGCGGTCGCTGTGGACGGAATGATGGTCGATTCCCCGGTTCGCTCGCGAGCCAGGCAGATTCTGGCACTCGATGCGAAATCCCGATAGTCACGAATCTTGGAAATCGGCACCATGCTGACAACGGCGGGATTAGCGCGGTTCACATCGTGTCTAAGGTTTGCCGATCTGCCGCCGGAAGTGGTAAGCCGCACGCGGCTGCTGCTACTGGATTGTGTCGGCAATATGGTGCGGGCACGTCGGGACTCCGAAAGCACGCCGGCGCTTCTTGCCGCGGTTCGAGCAATGGGCCTCACGAACGGCAAAGCCCGAATTCTTGCGGACTTGGAGCGCTATTCGCCCGCGGGCGCGGTGCTGGTGAATGCCACTCTTGCGCATTCGCTCGATTTTGACGACACGCACGCAGCGGCAATCGTGCATCCCGGCGCTTCGGTAATTCCCGCCGCGTTAGCGGCGGCGGAGATGACCAACGCATCCGGCGCGGAGATGCTGACCGCGATAGTGGCCGGCTATGAAGTCGCACTACGGCTCGCGCTGGCATTGCCTGCAGGGGCGCACTACGAGCGCGGATTTCATCCGTCTGCGACCTGCGGCGTGTTTGGAGCTGCCGCATCCGCGGCTCGCGTGTTCAAACTGGATGAGTCGAAGACTGCTTCGGCCTTCGGCATCGCCCTTAGCCAGTCGGCTGGAAGTCTGCAGTTTCTCGCGAATGGCGCTTGGACCAAGCGCTTTCAGGTGGGCTGGGCGAGTATGGGAGGATTTGTCGCCGCGACCCTGGCTCGCGAAGGCTTCAAAGGCGCCGCGCAGCCGATTGAGGGTGGATATGGTTTTTTGCGATCTTACGCCCCGGCGCCGCACCCTGGCCGGGTTTTGCAGGATATCGGGCATGTATGGGAGCTGATGCAAACCGGCGTGAAACCCTATCCGTCCTGCCGTTGGGGACACGCAGGCATTGATGCTGCGATCGAGATGCGCGCGAAGTATGGCTTGCGAGTGCAGGACATCGAGGCTGTCACACTGGGAATCTCTCATGCCGGGATGTCGCTGGTGGGTGAACCCGTGGATCAGAAAATCCACCCGGCGAGCATCGTCGATGCGCAGTTCAGCGGCCCGTTTGTGATAGCGACCGCCTTGACCATCGGCAAGATGGAGTGGGACAGCTACCGTCTGCTCGAAGATCCTGCGATCCATGATTTGATGGCGCGGATTCGTTGCGAGGAAGATCCGGAGATGGAGGCCGAGTTTCCCGCAAATATGTCCGGCAAGCTCACCGTCAAAGCAAGCGGCGAGACACTTACCGAAACCGTGATCGTGCCCAAGGGTGAGCCGGCAAATTTCCTCACTGATGCAGAAGTCAGCGCAAAGTATGCCGGCTTGGTCGATACCGTTATCGGCGCGAAGGCGGGGGCCAGGTTGGCTAAAGCCATTATGGGACTCGAGCATTTAACGCATGCGGCGTCGCTATTAAATGAGGGGATTTGATCATCGGTGGTTCGCCGCTGCCCGCGACAAGTGGGGAAGCGCATGGGACCAAAGGTCCATGGATGAGCCAAAAATACTACCTTAAAATTGAAAAGCTCCTCCGGGGGAGCTATGAGCCACGGTGTATCGCATCCCCGGGGGTTCGGACTGACTCTTTAGTGCATCGAAGGATGCCCTTGCCACGGAGACACGAATGTTTTGTACCTGCATTCCTTCAGTAAGGATTGCGCACCGTACGAGGCAAACGTGGCCGCGATTTGCGCGTACCTAGTGAAGGAGTCATGCGAATTGTTGGCCGCGTCGCTCGGCACCTGTCCGTGGAGCAGTCCGGAGCCCGAGCAACCGATGGCGGCGCTTGGTACCCCGAAGGCGGCACCGTGAGCCGTGTGCGCGTACTACTTGCGGATGATCACCGGATTGTTGCTGAAGGATTGAAGAGTCTGCTGGTTCCCGAATTCGACCTCGTCGGCGTAGTCGAGGACGGCCGCGCGATGGTGGAGGCCGCCAAAGCGCTCAAGCCCGACGTGATTGTCGCCGACATCACCATGCCTCATCTCAACGGCATCGAGGCACTGGAAGAGGTCAAGAAGTTTGATCCCATCGTGCGTGTCATTTTTCTAACCATGCACCGTGACGTTTCCTATGCCCGGCATGCATTCGAAGCCGGTGCCGCCGGATTCGTGCTCAAACATTCGGCACCAGAGGAACTGGTGCTCGCTGTGCGCGCGGCGGCGCACGGCCGCACATTCATCACACCCTCCCTCGCAGGCGAGGTGCTGCAGGCGCTGAGGCAAGGTCCGCCGGAGGGGCTGGATCAGGTCGCGACATTGACTTTGCGGCAGCGCGAGATTCTCCGCTTGCTTGCCGATGGGCTTACGGCGAAGCAGATCGGGTTGGAGCTTCACATCTCAGCCAGAACGGTCGAGGACCATAAGTATCGGATGGTGGAGTCACTCGGGCTCAAAGGTAGTACCGAACTGATTCACTTCGCAATTAGACACGGTATCGTCGGTCCGTGACACTGCGACCGCCCCGTATTTTCCGGGTTTAACACTGGTAGTTTTTCGGGGTCACGAACCGGGTGCACGGCGCGTAAGCTGATTTCGTCGCCATCGAGTGGATGCTCCATGTCAGCGGTTTCAGCAACGTGCATAGTCGCCGCGGATCGGCATAACGGCCGCTGCGAAGATATCCGCGCCGCGCCAACGATATTTGTCGTGGATGACGCGGAGGAAACCCGTGCCGGGCTAACTCGCCTGTTGGGCGCCGCAGGTTACCAAGTGCGCGCCTTCGAATCCGCCGAGCGCTTCTTCAAAGAACACGACAGCGAGGCTCCCGGCTGTTTGCTGTTGGAAATTTGCATGCCCGACATGGGCGGACTCGAAGCGCAGCGTTTGCTCAATCGCTCGGAATTTACGCGCCCCATCATTTTCCTCACCGGTCACGGCGACATTCAAACCAGTGTTCAAGCCATGAAGCAAGGAGCTGTAGACTTTCTGACGAAGCCGATGGATGAAGTTCGCCTGTTGGCGTCGGTCAACCAAGCTTTGCAGCTCGACCTCGCCGCGCGTCATGAACGCGCCATCTGCCGGAACATCGAACAGCGTCTCGCGACACTGACACCGCGCCAGCGGGAAATCATGGAACAGATAATCCGTGGCCGGACCAACAAACGGATAGCGCTGGATCTTGGGATCGTGGAAAAGACGGTGAAGATACACCGCGCTAAGGTCATGTTGAAAATGAATGCGCGTACTGTTCCGGGGCTCGTGCACCTCGCGATTCGGGTCGGAGTATTAATACCGGCGGACGGGAGATGCGCGCCGCCGAACCGCCAGCCTCGCTCGGAACGATGCGTCTTGCGGTCCAGAGGAGCCCATCATGAAGAGGTGCACCTCGCTGAATTCGCGTGATCGGCGCCGCGGGAACGTAAGTTCTGCTGTGCGGTTCGGCGTCGCGTTGCGGGCTCTGCTGACAACCGGCGCCCTGACCCTATTGCTGGCATCGTCGGGTCACGCGCGGGACCGATTGTCCGGTGACGTGCAGCGCATAAAGATGATCGGCTTCACGGTCGCCGATGCCGATCGGGAGTCTGAATTCTTCAGCAAAGTGCTGCAGTTCGAGAAGATCGCGGATTTCCGCGTTGTTGGCAGCGAGTACGACAAGATGGAGGGCGTTTTCAATGCGAACATGCGCATCGTCCATCTGAAACTGGGCGATCAACTCGTCGAGCTTACCCAGTACGTTTCACCGCCGACCGGGCGACCAATCCCCGTGCCTTCGTACAGCAACGATGCATGGTTCGAGCATATGGCCATTGTCGTCAGCGACATGGACGCAGCGTACAAGATCCTGCAAGAAAACAATGTCCGGCAGGTTTCCGCATATCCGATCACCATCCCGCAAACGAATCCCGGAGCCGCCGGCATCAAGGCGATCAAATTCCACGATCCGGAAGGTCATGATCTGGAACTGCTTTACTACCCGCCCGGCAAAGGAGAGCCATCTTTCCAAAAGCCGACAAACAAGCTGTTTCTCGGACTTAGCCATACCGCAATGACTGTCGGCAGCACGGAGCAGGGCGTGAGGTTCTACCGGGATTTGCTGGGGCTTGAGGTCGGCGGGTTTACGTTCAACAGCGGATCGACGCAGGAGGTGCTTGACAACCTCTTCAACGACACCTGTCGCGTAACGGAGATAGTGGCCGTTTCGGCGCCTCCCCACATCGAGTTCCTCGAGTACAAGACGCCGCCGGGCGGCCGGCCGATGCCCGCTGACACCAGGGCCAACGATCTCTGGCATTGGCAGACCTCAATGGTTACCAAGGACATCCAAGCGGTCACCGATCGAATGCGCGCGGTGGGCGTACAGTTTATCACCCCTGACGTGGTGTCGATTCCCCAAGAGGCGCAGGCTCAACTTGGCTTCAAGAAGGCGGTGATGGTCCGAGATCCGAATGGCCACGCAATACGCCTGATCGAGGAATAGCCAACGGACCTCGGCCCAAGGATTGTTTTCTGCAGCGGAGCGACCAATGACCCAACAGCAATTTCTTGATTTCATTGCCCGCCTGTGTCTGGTCCTGCTGTTCCCTTTCAGTGCGCTGCAGAAGATCTTCGACCCCCACGCGGCGATGACCCAAGCCGCCCACGGATGGTTACCCCTGCCGCCCGTGCCTGCAGCGCTGCTCCTGGTGCTCGGCGGCATGCTTGAGGCGATCGGGCCTGTTTGCATTCTGCTCAACGTCTATCGCCGGCAGGCCGCACTTCTGTTCATATTCTATGTGATCGTCACAGCCGTTCTATTCCACAACTTCTGGAGCTTTTCCTTCAATGGCGATGAGTGGAATTTGCATTTCTGGGAATTTCTGAAGAATTTCGGGCTGGCCGGGGGTTTTCTCTACATTGCAACCGATGCAAAGATGCAGACGTTGGACGATGCCTTGTCGTTCAAGCCGCGTCCGTAGTTAGAGATCGCCGGCGGCTGAGTACATGGATGAAAGGCGAGCATACTGCGCCGCAAGATCGACCGAGGCCATCACCGGAAGGGCGCTCTCTGGCGGCCGGATGGCGGAAGCAAGCTGAAACCGTTGCAAGATTCGGCCCACGCGCCGTGGTGTTCCAAGGTCGGTCCAGCCACAGGCCGGTGCGCTACGGACGCGCAGTGCCGGCTCGGCGCCTTGCATGACGGCGCGTGAGAAATCGACAACTGGCAGACGTGCATAGAGCTCCCTTACCGCAGACATTCGTCCATCGCCTCGCCAGTCACGCGCCAGAGCATTCATCATCTCCTCGACAATCGCTGATAGCCGGCCGCGAATCAGCTCGAGCAGTGTTGCCCCTCGCGCCCAGAAGATGAAACTGTTCCAAAGCGCGCCGCGGGCGATGAGCTGGCGCGCGGACTCGGCGCTCGGCTTCTCGACAAACTGCTCGACCCGGCGGATACCCACTTCAAGTGGTTCCCCCGGGACGATGTAACCGAGCTCGATATCGATGTCATCGGGCTCGATTCCGAGCAGCGTAAGGCTGTCGCCACCGCGGGTAAATGTCGCGGTCGTCCGCATCGAATCGGCTAGCGCTGCCTCATCGTGCACATAGTGATCGGCTGGCAGAAACACGATATGCGCAAGTGGATCGCGCTCGAGGATACGCAGCAGCCCCAGCAGCACGCCGTTGGCCGTGCCGCAGTTGCGCGGTTGGACGATCACGTTGCGCACAGGCAGCGAGCAGAGCATTTGCCGCCAATGGCGCTGGTGTTGTCCCGCAACGACGGCACAAACCCGCTCACGCGGCACGATGCGCTGCGCCCGCCGCAGAGCTTCCTCGAGAAGCGAGGGACCTCCGTTCAGCGAGCAGTACTGCTTCGGCACGGCTTCACCGCGCGCGTCGGTCGTGAGGCTTGAGAGCCGCGTGCCGTCACCGGCGGCGAGCACGATCGCCCAGTTCTCGCATCGGGCGCTCATGGGCGCGGGTGTGTGCTTCTTCCCATTTCCTGGCGCCTAGCGCTGCATTTCCATCAATACGGAGTGGGGTATCATGTTGCCGTTCAGATTCGCCATGATCCAAAGTGAACCACTGACCACCAGCGTTACGATCAAGATACCGAATGCCAGCGCCAGTACGTTGTTGGTGTTGTCGGGGCCGCTGTTGAGGTGCAGGAAGAAGACCAAATGCACCCCCATTTGAGCGATGGCGAGCACCGCAAGGCCGACCGCCACACCGGGCTCCCATAGAAGATGGGCCTGCGACACGATGAACGAGGCGGCGGTGAGCAACAACGCAAATGCCAGTCCCACGGTATAAGCAGCGATGCTGGCCGAGTGTGATTGCCTGTCGCCAGGAGCGAGATCCGCCGCCGATGAATGTCGTACAGAATCGATCATATTCGTGCTCCCATCAAATAGACCAGGGACATCACTGCTACCCAGATGATGTCGAGCGCGTGCCAGACAAGACTGAAACAA
>Ga0210394_10006488_pt1 | contig 12649 bp, 15 predicted proteins | sample IncBWC12MmetaG_FD_160121 | JGI IMG/M metagenome (GOLD analysis project Ga0210394, IMG submission 160121) | Forest soil microbial communities from Barre Woods Harvard Forest LTER site, Petersham, Massachusetts, United States - Inc-BW-C-12-M | ecosystem: Environmental > Terrestrial > Soil >... | reverse complement strand
CGACCCGGTCATCGCCATGTCAGCACGCTGCCGCCATCGATCAGGGCCAACAACGCTACCGCCGGGATGACGGCGAGAAGGCCATCGAGCCGGTCAAGCAGGCCGCCATGCCCAGGAATGAGGCCACTCGAGTCCTTCACACCGAACCGTCGCTTGGCCACGGACTCTGCAAGATCGCCGAACTGCTCGACAATCGCAAGCCCCGCGCTCGCCAGCACCAGCGGTAAGACCGCGGGGGTGCCCCGGGGGTCTATATACATGAGGACGCGCGCGGTGCCCCATCCGGCAAGCGCGGCGCAGCCCGCCCCGCCGATCAGCCCCGCCCAGGTTTTGCCTGGGCTCCAATGCGGCGCGAGGCGCGGCCCGCCCACCCGGCGGCCGATCGCATAGGCGCCGATATCGGTGGACCAGACGACGGCGAAGATCCACAAGACGGTGACCCGCCCGGTCCCATCCATCGGCGCGAGCCATAACAAGAGGACGCAGGGCAGCGCCACCCACAGCGCACCGAGGGCGAGCCATTGCGCGGCCCCCCCCGGCTCGCGGCGCGCCATCCAGAAGACGATGGCCGCACCGATGAGGCTCATCCCGATCGCGAGCAGGACCCACGCGGCCGCTGCTGCTGCAACGGCGCCAAGGACGGCACCGATCAAGACGACCCCGCTCGCCCCGAGATGGCCGGCACGGCACAGGCGGGCCCATTCCCAAGCCATCACCGCGCCGGCCATTGCGGTGAGGATCGGCAACCAGGGCCAGCCGAACCACGCGACGAGGACGGCGATGGGCGCCAGAACCAGCGCCGAGAGAGTGCGCAGCCCCAATGAGCCCAACGAACCCCGGGAGCCCCGATCAGCGGGAGCCAACCGAGGCACCATAGCGGCGCTCGCGACCGCAATAATCGGCGATCGCCTGTTCGAGATCGCTGCGCCCAAAATCCGGCCACAGCGTCTTGGCGAAGACCAATTCGGCGTAGGCGCACTGCCATAGGAGGAAATTGCTGATGCGCTGCTCGCCGCTGGTGCGGATCAACAGATCGGGGTCGGGCAGGTCCGAGGTGAACAGATGGCTGGCAATGAGGTCTTCGTCGACCGCCTCGACGGAGAGGCTCCCCTCGGCCACCTTGAGCGCGATCGCCCGCGCCGCGGCGACGATCTCGGCACGCCCGCCATAGGACAACGCGATCGTGAGGTTGATAGCGCGGTTGTCGCGGGTCAGCGCCTCAGCGTTGGCGATCAGCGTGACCAGGTCGGCCGACAGCCGGCCGATTTCGCCAATCGCCCTGAGGCGCACGCCATTGCGGTGCAATTCCGCGATTTCGCCGCGCAGGTAATGGCGCAACAGCCCCATCAGATCGTCCACCTCATCGAACGGACGCTTCCAGTTCTCCGAGGAGAACCCGAACAGGGTCAGATAGGGAATGCCGAGCTCGGTTGCCGCGACCAGCGTGCGGCGCAGCGCTTCCGCGCCGCGCCGGTGACCGGCGATGCGCGGCAGACCGCGAGCCTGCGCCCAACGGCCATTCCCGTCCATGATGATTGCAATATGCCGCGGCAACGGGCGCGGCGGGGGGAGGGCGACGCTCATCAGACCTGCAGGATTTCCTTGTCTTTTTGTGTGAGCGTCTCGTCGATGCGCTTGATGTGGTCGTCGGTGAGAAGCTGGACGTCGTGCTGCAGCTTGCGCTGCTCATCCTGCGAGATCTCGCTGTCCTTTTCGAGGCGGCGCAGCGCCTCGATGCCGTGTTGCCGTACCTTGCGAACCGCGATTCGCGCGTCCTCGGCGTACTTGGCAGCGACCTTGGTCAATTCCCGGCGCCGCTCCTCGTTGAGCTCGGGGATCGGCACCCGCATGACCTGGCCCTCGGTCTGCGGATTGAGCCCGAGCCCGGCTTCGCGGATCGCCCGATCGACCGCCTTCACGACGCCGCGGTCCCAGACCTGGACCGTGATCATCCGCGGCTCCGGCACGTTGACGCTGGCCACCTGGTTGAGCGGCACCGTGCCGCCATAGGCACTGACCATGATCGGCTCCAACAGGCTCGCCGAGGCCCGGCCGGTGCGCAGCCCGCCGAACTCCTTGTGCAATACCTCGATCGCGCCATCCATGCGGCGGCGGAGGTCGTTCAATAATTCATCTTGCGCCATGGCGTCGGGTCCCCTCGCGCGTCTCGCTGCCCTGCCCCCACCCTACCCTCCCCCGCTTGCGGGGGAGGGTAGGGTGGGGGATTATGACAGGTCCTCGATGATCGTGTACCGCCCCTTTCCCTGCACGACCTGAGCAAACCCGCGGTTCTCGAAGATCGAGAAAACCAGGATCGGGATCCGGTTTTCCCGCGCCAGCGAGATCGCCGAGGCATCCATTACCTCGAGGTCGCGCGCCAAGACTTCGCGGTAATCCAGCCGCTCGAAGCGATGCGCGCCCTGAACCCGATGCGGGTCGGCATCATAGACGCCATCGACCTTGGTCGCCTTCAGAAGCGCGTCGCATCCCATTTCCGATGCGCGCAGCGCCGCCGCCGTGTCGGTGGTGAAGAACGGATTGCCGGTCCCGGCGGCGAAGATCACCACCCTGCCCTTCTCCAGATGGCGCACCGCGCGCCGGCGGATATAGGGTTCGCACACCGATTGCATCGAAATCGCCGACTGCACCCGGGTGGTGATGCCGCGGCGCTCGAGTTCGTTCTGCATCGCCAGCGCGTTAATCACAGTCGCCAGCATACCCATATAGTCGCCCGAGGCGCGCTCCATGCCGACCGCCGCGCCCGACAGCCCGCGGAAGATATTGCCCCCGCCGATCACCAGGCACAACTCGACGCCGAGATCGTGGACCGACGCGATTTCGCCGGCGATGCGCTGGATCATGACGGGGTCGAGGCCGTAATCGCGCTCGCCCATCAGCGCTTCGCCCGACACTTTGAGGAGGACGCGGCGATACTTGAGATCGGCTGGCATGCGTCCCTGGCCCATGCGGCTAGATTACCCGTGCGGCGGACGGCCCGAAGATTACACCAAACCGCGCGCGGCGGGGCTATCCGATTTCTCTCGATGCCGTCGTCCCATGGGCGTACCCGGGGGTGGCGGCAATGTCGAATGTACTCAGTTCTTGAGCTGGGCGCCGACCTCGGCGGCGAAATCAGTGGGCGGCCGTTCGACGCCCTCGCCAAGGACGAAGAGCACAAATCCGGCGACCCGGATCGGCGCGCCCGCTTCCTTGGCGGCCTCTTCGATGACCTTGCTCACGCGGCGCTCGCCGTCGATCACGAAGATCTGCTCCAGGAGCACGACCTCCTCATAGAACTTGCGCAGCCGGCCTTCGACCATGCGCTCGACGATCGCCTCCGATTTGGCGCTCGCCTGCGCCTGCTCGCGCAGCACCGCGCGCTCGCGCTCGAGCGCGCCCGCCGGCACCGCGGCGATATCGAGGTAGAGCGGTTTGGCGGCCGCGACTTGCATCGCCAGCTGCCGCCCGAGCGTCGCGATCGCCTCGCCCTCGGCAGCGGATTCAAGCGCCACCAAGACGCCGATCTTGCCGAGACCCGGCGCCAGCGAATTATGGACATAGGAGGCGACGACCCCACGCTCGACGGCGAGATGCGCCGCGCGGCGCAGCACGAGATTTTCGCCGATCCGCGCGACCAGCTCGGTCAGTTCGCCCGCTACCGTGCGGCCGGTTCCGGGGTAGGGCGCCTCTTTCAGGGCTTCGACATCGCCCGCTGCCCTGAGCGCGAGCCCGCCGACGGTGCGCACGAAGGCCTGGAAGAGCTCGTTGCGCGCGACGAAATCCGTTTCGGAATTGACTTCGACCGCGGCGCCGGCCCGGCCCCGCGTGGCGACCCCGACAAGCCCTTCCGCGGCGACCCGCCCGGATTTCTTCGCCGCGGCGGCGAGGCCCTTCTTGCGCAGCCAGTCGACCGCGGCCTCGATGTCGCCCTCGGTGTCGCCGAGCGCGCGCTTGCAGTCCATCATCCCGGCGCCGGTCTTGTCGCGCAATTCCTTGACCAGCGCCGCAGTCACCTCGGCCATTCTTTGATCCTCTTCAATACCCGGCCCGCCCTTTTATTCTCCGGCTTGCGCCGCCTCGGCTTGAGTGACTTCGCCTTCGGCGGCTGGGGGCCCGGCCGCTGCGGCGTCGCTCGCTTCGGCGTCGGCCGTGTCGGTTTCGGCGACCGCGGTTAGGCTCTCCTCGTCGAGCCCCGCCTCCGGCTCCAACTCGGCCGGCAGCACGGCGCGCGCCCCGATATCGGCGCCGGAGGCGGCCAGCTCGGCCTGCAGGCCGTCGAGCACGGCACTGGCGACCAGTTCGGAATAGAGATGAACCGCGCGCATCGCATCGTCGTTGCCTGGGATCGGATAGGCGATCCCGTCCGGCGACGAGTTCGAATCGAGGATCGCGACGACCGGGATGCGCAGCGTATTGGCTTCGCTGACCGCGATCGCCTCCTTGTTGGTGTCGATCACGAACAATATGTCGGGCAGCCCGCCCATCTCCTTGATCCCGCCGAGCGCGCGTTCGAGCTTGTCGCGGTCGCGCGTCAGCTCGAGGAGCTCGCGCTTGGTCAACCCGCTCTCTTCGGTCGTGATGCGCTCGTCCAATTCGCGCAGCCGCTTGATCGATTGCGAGATCGTCTTGAAGTTGGTCAGCATGCCGCCGAGCCATCGGTAATTCACATAATACTGGCCGCAGCGCTTGGCGGCGTCGGCGATGGCGTCCTGCGCCTGCCGCTTGGTGCCGACGAGGAGCACCCGCCCGCCGCCGGCGACGACCTCGCGGATCGCCTCGATCCCCTGGCGCAGCAAGGGCACGGTCTGTTCGAGGTCGATGATGTGGATGCCGTTGCGGACGCCGAAGATGTAGGGCGACATCTTCGGGTTCCAGCGCCGCGTGTGGTGGCCGAAATGGACGCCGGCTTCGAGGAGCTGGCGCATCGTGTACTCAGGCAATGCCATCGCTAACTTTTCCTTTCCGGTTATGCCGCCGCAGGAGAAGATCGGCCCCCAAGCTATTGGGTGCCGACACCGGAGCGGCCGCCCCCAGGGCTCAAAACGGGGGCGCCGCAGCCCTGCGTGAGGGTTACGCACGGATTAGGTAAGGCCGGCGCGAGCATTTGGCAAGCGCGGCGGCGAACGGGATCAGCCCTCGCCCTCGCCGATCAGCGGCACGGACTGACCACGGGCCGCGCGCATTAGCGCCGTGTCCAGGGTCGCGAGCGGTGAACCTTCTCGGATCGCCAATTCGAGATAAGCGGCGTCGTAGACGGTCAGACGGTGCCGGCGGGCGAGAGCCAAGATGCCGGTTTCATCAGGCGAAGTGTCGAACGTGATCGCCAGGCGCGATATTGCTCGCAGAAAATTCGCCGATTGTCGTTCCGATACCCGCCCGCGGCGCTCCGCCATGACGAGCCCGCTGCGAACCTCGAACCACCATAGGCTCGGCACGGCCGCCCGCTCGCTGCGGAGTCGTTCTCGCACCGCGTCGGCCGCCGGGTGTCGCTCGTCAACGGCCCACTCGTGCACGATCGACGCGTCGAGGACGAACGGCATCAGTATTTGTGGCCCTCGTGACGGAGCGACAGAATTTCCTCGACCGTCATCGCGCCGTGCTGGTCGCGAATCTCCTTCCCCAACTTCTTGATGTGGTCGAGCGCCTCGTCAATTTCCTGTTGGCGGCGCGCAGCCTCCGGAACCAGCCGGGCGATGCGCCGGCCATGGCGCGTGATGACGATCGTCGCGCCGCGCTCGACCTCATCGAGCAATTGCGGCAAATGGGTCTTGGCCTCCGGCGCTTGTACTTCGCGCAGCATTTGACCGGCATCATCCGGCCGAAAGGTGGCGGCATCCGCGCGCAAGCCTTTCTGACGACCGTGCATTGCCATTTATCCTGTATCGATTGGTCGATTCGACTGGTCGGACTTACCTTCAATCAGGAGAAGGTCAAGCGTGTTGAGCTTCGGCGCCCGGCCGGCGCATGATGCCGGCTTCTAACCGGAGATCATCCGCGAGCGGCAGAGGCCGATAATGAAAATCGTCAAGATCGAAGATCTGCACTGCGACGCCGGCTGGCGCGTCAATTCGTTCCTCAAAGTCACCACCGACGAGGGGCTGGTCGGCTGGTCGGAATACATGGAAGGCTATGGCGCGCAGGGCCTGACGGGCGTCATCGGGAAGCTCGCCGAGCGGTTCCTCATCGGGCGCGACCCGCGACCGGTCGAGGCGATCTCGGCCCTCCTCTACGCGGCGACCCGGCAGGCCGCGGGCGGCATCAACCAGATGGCGATCGCGGCGATCGAGAACGCGCTGGTCGACTTGAAGGCGAAGGCCTTGGGCGTGCCGGTCTACGAGATGCTCGGCGGCCCGGTGCGCGACCGCCTCCAGCTTTATTGGTCGCATTGCGGCACCTATCGCGCCCGCCACGCCGACAAGATCAAGGAATGGGCCGGGGTCGAGCCGGTGCGCTCATTGGACGACATCGTCGCGCTCGGCGAAGAAGTCCGGAAGAAGGGCTTCAAGGGGCTCAAGACCAATTTGATCCGCTTCGACAAGGGCAAGCCCTATATGTACGGCCCCGGCACCGGCAACCCGCCGGGCTTTCCCGAGCTCAATGTCGACCACCATATCGTCGAGGCGGCGGTTACCCAGTTGGAGGCCTTCCGCCGCGGCGCCGGGCGCGATGTCGGCCTCCATCTCGACACCAACTTCAATTACAAGATCGACGGCTACCTGAAGCTGGCGCGCGCGCTCGAACCGCTCGACATGGTGTGGCTGGAGATCGACCTTTACGACCCGGCCGGCCTCGCCCTCATCCGCCGCTCGTCAGGCACGCCGATCGCGTCGCTCGAATCGATCTACGGCCGGCGCAACTTCCGCCCCTATTTCGAGCAGCAATCGGTCGATTTCGCGATCATCGACGTCGCGTGGAACGGCATCCTCGAATCGGTGAAGATCGCCGCAATGGCCGACGCCTACGAGGTCAACGTCGCCCCGCACAATTTCAACGGCCATTTGGGCAGCCTGATCAGCGCGCATTTCAGCGCCGTGGTGCCGAACTTCAAAGTCATGGAGATCGACATCGACGACGTCCTCTGGAAGGACGACATCGTCACCCAGCCCCCGGTCATCGAGAACGGCGACCTTCTACTGCCGACCGGCCCCGGCTGGGGCGCCGACGTGAATGAGGAATTCGTCCGGGCGCATCCGCCGAAGCGGTAGGAGACGGGAAAGCCAGAAGCAGCATAGGGTGGGTTGCGCGCAGCGAAACCCACCCTATGCGTTACATCACGGCCATCCCGGGACTATGGTCACGCCCACCCCGTCACGCAGCATCCGTGTTTCATCTGCATCCCATACCCCTCGCAGAGAAACGTTGACGGTTCGTCTTATTGGATGAGCGTTTTCGGCTGCGATGAGAATCCTCAGCCTGTAATCCCCGGGGCCAATGATGTTTCTCTTATTGTTCGGTGAGGCCATTAGGTCGAACGCCAGGGAGGTCTGCTGATTGGTAGGGCTAAGTCTCGGATTTTCTTCATGCAACTCCCTACGATGCATGGGGTCAACGATGTGACCGAGGTCACAGTGCTTACCCATCTCTGGAGCAATAAGCGGCCAATAAACTTGGCCCACATTACTCCATTTTAGATTCATTGGAGGAAATTCAGCAACTCTCTCCCACGCGTCATCTGCTCGTTTTCGGAGCAATTCGTTGGCGTAGACTTCTACGTTTCTTGCAGGAGCCCTTCCAACGTTCTTTATCCAGAGGCGCAGGTACAGTGAGTCGGCAACCTCCGTTCCGTCTGATTTTGCGAACGGGATCGCAATACAATCCGGCGGGAGCGTCTGGATCGAGGCTTCTAAGGTGGGGTGATACACCCGATTGCGAATCGCATCCTGGAAGATGGCGACGGCAGCCAGGACGAGCGTTCCTGCAGCAAGGAGGACTGCCGTTATAGCCGTAAACCACCCGGCAGACAGGGCGTTACACACGCGCCGTTCCCGCGCCGGCTTCACGCGGTAGGCGTGGGCGCACGTTGATCGACAGTTCGACCTCCTGGCCGAGGTGGCCGAGGATCGTCACCAGCCGATCGATCGTGAAGCGGGCGAGATTGACGTTGCGGATGCGCACGAATTCGCTGTGCGCAATCCCGGTGCGGGCCTCGGCCTGTCGGGTCGACAGCTTTTCGGCGTCGAGCACCTTGATGATCTGCGCCGCGAGCAGCGCCTTGGCTTGGCGCACGTCGGCGTCGGGGTAGCCGAAATCGCGAAACACATTGCCGCCACCACGCACGAAGTCCAGCGAGTCGTCGGAACCGTCGGTCATTGCGCCATCTCCTTGACGCGGCGGAGCCGCGCTTCGATCAGATCGATTTCCTGTTTGGGAGTTCTAATCCCGGTCTTGGACTTCTTCTGGAACGCGTGGATGATCCACACATCCGTGCCGAGCTGCACGGCGTACACCACACGGAAGGCGTCGCCGCGAAAGGCGAGCGCCAATTCCAAGACCCCGGAGCCGAAGCCCCTCAGCGGCCTGGCGGTCGCCGGCATGCCACCTTCCGCTACGACGGTAAGAGCATCAAGCAGCCGGTTCCTGGCCTTTTCCGGAAAATCCTCGAAGTCTCGCCGCGCGGCCTTCAGCCAGACGATGGGCCGCGTGTCTCGCATCACCTATGGTGGCAAATTTGTCACCGGATGTCAAGTGTCCCGTCTGATCCCTTCGGATGATCGCAGCGGGAAGGCGTTGCGGTGGGGCGCGCGAAGGGGCACGCTGTGTTTCAGCATCGGCGCGCAACGGGAGGAAACAGCCGTGAGTGACATCAGCCAGGACTTCAACTTTTTGCAGGGCGTCAAGGTGGTGGATTTCACCCAGTTCGAGGCCGGGACGACCTCGACCGAGGTCCTCGCCTGGTTCGGCGCCGAGGTCGTGAAGATCGAGAACCCGGGACGCGGCGATCCCGGCCGGCGCTTGCGCCCCGGCAAGCCCGACGACGATCCCTGGTACTTCCACCAGTTCAACGTCAACAAGAAGTCGCTGGCGATCAATTTGAAATCGCCAAGGGGGCTGGAAATCGTCAAGGAGATGCTGAAGAAGGCCGATGTCACGGTCGAGAACATGGCGCCCGGCACGATCGAGCGCCTCGGGCTCGACTACGAATCGGTGAAGAAAATCAACCCCGGCATCATCTATTGCCAGATCAAGGGCTTTGGCACCGGGAGCCCGCACGAGGCGGGGCTCGCCTTCGACATGATCGCGCAGGCCGCCGGCGGTCCGATCAGCGTCACCGGCGAGCCGGACCGCCCGCCGGTCAAGCCGGGCCTCAGCTTTGGCGACACCGGCACCGGCATGCTGATGGCGGCGACGATCCTCGGCGCGCTGCACGAGCGCAACCGTACCGGCAAGGGCCGCCGGCTGCAGCTGGCGATGCAGGACGCGATGGTCCACTACATGCGTACCTGTTTCTGCACGATGCAGCGCACCGGCAAGGCAGCGCCGCGTAACGGCGCCAAGTCGGGCGGCGGCAACAACGCGCCCTCCGGCCTCTATCCGTCCAAGGGCGGGGGTTCCAACGACTATGTCTACCTGACCACCAGCCGGGCCAACCCCGAGCACTGGTCGCGCCTGATGAAATTGATCGGCCGCGAGGAACTGATCGAGGATCCGCGCTTTGCCACCGGCAACGACCGGGTCGCCCACAGCAAGGAACTCGACGCCATCATCGGCGAGTGGACGGTTCAGCACGGCAAGCGCGAGGCGATGGAGAAACTGATTGCCGTCGGGGTGCCGGCCGGCGCCGTCTTCGACACGATGGAACTGCAGAACGAGCCGAGCTTCGAGGAGCGCGGCCTCATGCAGGTCGTGCACCAGCGCCAGGGCGACTACAAGATGGCGACCTGGCCGGTGCGGGTCGACGGCAAGACGGTGCGGCTGAAGCCGTCGCCGGCGCTGGGCGGCGACAGTGCCGAGGTGCTGGAGAACTGGCTCGGCATCGACACCGGTGAATTTGCCAACCTGAAGAGCGGCGGCGTGCTGTAGCAGAGGCTGCGCTGCGCTTCCGCGCGTCGCTCAGCGGGTCGATTCGCGGCTCCGCTTCCCCGCAATGACAACGCGCTTACCTGTCATTGCGGGCGAAGCGACGCCGCCGCGACTGCTTTCACGCGGGCGGGCGGGCGGCTTCAGTGGTGTCGGTCCCCGCACTGGCGCATAGACTTCTACAAAATCGTGCAGTCGGTCTGTTCTTGGGATATTCTTCTGCCGTCCATTGCACTGTCCGGCTGTGGCCGCGATCGGCCGAGCCCGGGATTGGAGAAGACATGTCCACCCTCGACGACATCGCCAAAGAACGGCAGCTTCTTGCCGAGCGGCTGGCAAAGATCGACGGCGAACGGGCGAAAATGGCCGAGCAGCTTGCCGAGCTGGAGGCTGCAGAACGAGTGTTGTCGCGCTTCACTAAAGCCCGGCCGCAGCCGGCGCGCCGCGGGCGCCGCGCGGCAGCTTCCGAGGCAAAGACCAAGACCGCTGCCGCCGCGCCGCGCCGCGGACGGCGCGGGCGCCGCGCGCCGCAGAAGACGGTGTCGTTGGGCGATGCGACCTTGCGCGCAGTCGCGGCGCATGGCCACGGCGCCTCGGCGGAAGACGTACGCAAGTTCCTCGCCGACCAGCTCGGCATGCAGGTGCGGCCGAACCACCTCGGCATGGCGCTGCAGCGTCACCGCCGCGCCGGCCGACTGGAACAGCGCGACCTGCGCTGGTACCCGCCGCAACCCGCCGGCGCCGAAGCCACGCCGTCATAGACTGGTACGCTGGGACTGGTGCGCCCGGTCAGCGCCCGCTACGGGGTGCGCACCGCGCGAAACCGCAGACGGACGTAGTCGGCGATCCAGGTCCCGGTTTCGTCGACCATTATCGGCCGCAAAAGGGCGGCGACGTCGGCGCGCGCGGCGTCGCGGTCGGGCACCGGCAGCGCCATGAAGAAATCATCGGTGAAATTGCCGAGCCAGGCTTCAATGCCGCTTTCCACCACGGTCGGGCGCGGAAAGATGCCGATGTCCTTCACCAGGAACCCGGCCTCTTCGAGCTTGCCGCGGTAGGCACTGGCCGACGGGAAGTACCACGGGCTGAGCCGACTGGCGTCGAGCCCGCGCCGCGCCAAGACGGCGGAGATCGCGACGAGGACCGTGGCGGTGTTGTTGTGGCCGCCCATCTCGGCGACAAAGCGGCCGCCCGGTTTCAGCGCCCGGTGGACGCCGCTCAGCACCGCCTCGGGCGGCTGCATCCAGTGCAACGCGGCATTCGAGAACACCGCGTCGAATTCGCGCTCGAAGGCGAGGCTTTGCCCCGGCATGACCCGGGCATCGATGCCGCGTCCGCGGGCCGCAGCGATCATGTCGGGCGCCGCGTCGACCGCGACGATTTCGGCCCCAGCGGCAATGATCTTCTCGGTCAAGACGCCGTCGCCGCAGCCGAGGTCGAGGATGCGCTCACCCGGTTTGGGATCGAGCATCGCGAGGACCGCGGCGCCGAGCGCCGGCACGAAATGTGCGGTCGTCGCATAGGTTTGCGCGCGCCAACGCTGGCGCGCGATGCGGTTAATCCCAGGTTTGGCCCTCACGAGGCCCTCGCCGTTTCGGCCTGACGGCGCAATGCGCTGAGCGTCGTGCGGGTGGTGATCAGCTCGGGGTCCATCTGCAACTCGATGATGGCGGCACGGCGCGAGGCCACCGCGGCCTCGAAGGCGGGCGCGAACTCTTCGGTCCGCGCGACGGTCGCGCCAAACCCGCCATAGGCGGCGGCGAGCGCGGCGAAATCCGGGTTCCGAAGCGCAGTGCCGACGACCCGGCCGGGAAAGCGGCGCTCCTGGTGCATGCGGATCGTGCCGTACATCTGATTGTTGAAGAGGAGGATGATCGGCCCGACCCCCTCGCCCAATGCGGTCATCAGTTCCTGCCCGGTCATCATGAACCCGCCGTCGCCGCAAAAGCCGACGACCAGCCGCTCGGGATGGACAAGCTTGGCGGCGACCGCGGCGGGGACGCCATAGCCCATCGCGCCGCTGGTCGGCCCGAGCTGGCGGCCGGGCCGGCGATATTGCAGAAACCGGTTGGGCCAGCCGCTGAAATTGCCGGCATCGCTGGTGACGATCGCGTCGTCCGGCAGGCGCTCGCGCAGCCAGCTCATCACCTGGCCGAGATCGAGCGCGGGTGCTGGCTGCCCGGTGGGTTGTAATCGGGTCGGCGCGAGCCCGGCCTCGTATTCCGCCCGCGCCGCCTCGCGCCACGCGCCCCAGCGCGGCGCCCTGATCGGCTCCAGCGCCACGGCGGCGGCGGCGAATTCCGGCATGCCCGACTGGATCGCGAGGGTCGGGCGAAAGACCCGGCCGAGCTCCTCGGCGGCGGCGTGGACATGAATGAGGGTCTTGCCCGGGTCGGGGATGCCCAGGAGCGTATAGGATTGCGAAGTGATCTCGCCGATCCGCGCGCCGACCGCGAGTAAGAGATCGGCCGCCTTGACGCGCGCCACCAGCGCCGGCGCGGCCCCGGTGCCGAGATCGCCGACAAACGAGGAGAGCCGGTTGTCGACGATGTCCTGGCGGCGGAACGAACAGCACACCGGCAGCTGATTAGCTTCGGCAAAGCGGGCGATGTCGGCTGCCGCGCCGTCGCTC
>Ga0210394_10006487_pt1 | contig 12650 bp, 9 predicted proteins | sample IncBWC12MmetaG_FD_160121 | JGI IMG/M metagenome (GOLD analysis project Ga0210394, IMG submission 160121) | Forest soil microbial communities from Barre Woods Harvard Forest LTER site, Petersham, Massachusetts, United States - Inc-BW-C-12-M | ecosystem: Environmental > Terrestrial > Soil >... | reverse complement strand
GCCATTCGTGTTCCGGCTCGATTGGCAAGACGACATGGAGACCCTTCCCGCCAGTACCCTTAAGAAAGCTGGTAAAGTTGAATTGTTTAAGTTGCGACCGAAGGTCCAATGCCGCTGCCGCCAGAACGGGCCACGCAATGGCCTCATCCGGATCCAAATCAAAGATGATGCGATCCGGCCTTTCGAGGGAATCATTCTTCGAGCCCCAGGGATGAATTTCGAGAACTCCCAGTTGCGCCAGGCCAATTAAACCCTCCGTAGTCTTCAGCGTCAGAAAGTCCTTCTTTCCGCTGGTTTTCTTGTTCGCAATTGAAATGCTGCCTATTCCGTTGGGCAATCCTGGGCTCACGTGCTTTTGAAAAAAGCATGGTTCGCCAACGCCATTTGGGCAACGCAGGACGCTAAGCGGCCTGCCAGCGATATGAGGAAGCATACGTTCCGCAACCGCCGCATAATACTCGGCAAGTTGCTGCTTCGTCATTCCGCTTTTCCCGTCCAGAACCTTGTTCGGACGCGTAATTGCGAGGTCGGTTGGCTTTTCGGGAGGGATCTTTTCGGGGCGGCGGCCGACGGCATCGCGGCTGGCGGCTATCTTCGCGGGCTCTGAAGCAGCGATCGAAGGCATAACGCCTGCCATCGGTGATTCGCGAACAACATCGGCCGATGGCTTATCCTCACGTAGGCTTTTGAAGGATGCTCGAAGCACTTGGTTGTCTTTGCTCCATGCCGCGAAGGCGATCTGGGCAACTAATTCGGGCCTAACCCATTTTGCATTCTCCTTCGCGGCCGGTGGGATGGCAGCGAAGGCTGGGCCTTTTCGCGCCAGAGCATCCAATCGGATCCGAAGCATGCGTTCCACTTCGTGTGTGAATCCGGTTCCGCACCGTCCGGCATAGCAGAGTTTCCCATCTTCGTAATAGCCCAGAAGCAGCGCACCAATTCCCTGCCCCCCTTTTGCAGGCGGGGTAAATCCCCCAATTACCAACTCCTGCTGCAACTTGCATTTCAACTTGATCCACGCGTTTCCACGCCCGGATGTGTACGCGGCCGACGATAGCTTGGAAACAATTCCTTCCGCTCCCAGTTCGCACGCCTTCTTGAATACCATTCCTCCATCTGCCTGAATGTGTTCGCAGAGCCTTAGCGTCGAGCCAGCCTCCGATTGCACCAGGAGTTTCGCCAGTATCGTCTTTCGCTTCAATAGCGGCAGCCCGCGCAAATTGCGACCATTCAAGTGGAGTAGATCGAATGCGAAATAAGTCAGATCCGCGTGCTTCCCGTTTTGGAAGGCGGACTGCAGGTCGGAGAAATTGGACCTTCCCTCTGGATCGAGTGCGACAACCTCGCCGTCAAGAATGGCGCTCTCGACGCCCAACTTTGCCGCCGCTTGCGCAATGTGCGCCATGCGCGCGGTCCAGTCCAAGCCTTTGCGAGTAAGGAGACGCGCCTTCGGAATTTGGGATTTCGTTTGCACGTGCACCTGGGTGCGGTACCCGTCGAACTTCAATTCATGCACCCAGTCGGCGCCATTGGGCGCAGAGCGGGCTTCCCCAGCTAACTGGGGACTTATAAAGCCGGGGAAATGCTCCAGGGGTGAGTCTTCGAGTAAGCGTTCGAGCGACTTGTGATTTCGATCCGCCGTCTTCGCATTTCGCTCTCGCCGTGGCTTTGCCTGGTTGTCTGGAGACTCGCGAAGACCGTGCTTCGGCTCCCATACGTGATCCTGGCTTTCGGCGATCTGCTCGATCGTTCTTCCTGTGATGGCGCTGTCGGGAGCCAGCTCTGTGACCGCGGGGGTATCTTCCGGTTGGACGTATTCATCCCTTTCTTTGATCAGGAGCCAGTTTGGTTTATCCGATCGATCGCGGTCGCGATTGCGGCGCATGCGGACAAGGACCCACTTGCCCTTCAACTTGGTACCATGCAGCAGGAATTTGAGGTCTCCCTTTTCGAGATCTTTATCGACGTCCCCGAGTGGCTGCCATTCGCCATAATCCCACACCATAACGGTGCCCCCGCCGTATTGGCCCTTTGGGATCGTGCCTTCGAAGCCCCCATATTCCATCGGGTGATCTTCAACCTCGACGGCAAGGCGTTTATCGCCGGTAAAGTAGCTTGGGCCTTTGGCGACCGCCCAACTTTTGAGCACGCCCCGCCAGCCAAGCCTGAAGTCATAATGGAGCTGCCGCGCGGCATGTTTCTGAACAACAAAGGGCATCGGCTCTCTGCTCTGAGTGCGCCCGCGAGTGCCAGTGCCGCCTCGCGGCTCCGAAGTGATCTCGAAATCGCGCATCGCACGATAGCGAGCAAGCTGGCGATCCACCGCCTTAGCCGATTCAGAAGGGGATTTTGTCCGTGTCGACATCAGCCAATTGTACGCAGGAACGAAAGAAACGTGGAGGTCACTTGGGCGATCAATTCCTCTCGATTTCGATGCGTCATCAGTTCGTGTCCGGCATCAGGAATCGGCAGAAGCTCGGTCCGAGCCGGAATCAGTCTTAATGCCGTTTCCATCTCGGCGATCGTGCCGAATCCGTCTCGCAATCCGTGAACAAAGAGGGCGGGGCTTTCTAACTGAGGAAAATGCTTTGTGCGCAATTCTGCCGGTTTTTTGGGCGGGTGGAGAGGGTAGGAGAGCAGGAGGAGACACTCAACCAAGTGCGGATCAGTCGCCGCAAGCATGGACGCCTGCCTCCCGCCGTAGGAATGCCCACCTAAAAGGACGCTGCCCGCATCGAGCCGACGCATGGCCCCTACGGCCGCCTTTAGTCCCTTCTGATCTCTTTCAGCACTGCCTCGAGTTGGTGGGCCAGAGGGCCGGGCTTGGCGGAAAGGGAGGTCGCAGCGCAAGACTGTCAAACCGGACTCGCAAAACGCCTCCGCCAGGGCCAACAGGAGCGGAGATTGGCAGTTAGACCCTGCGCCGTGCGTCAGAATCAGGCAATCCGCCCCTGAAGCGCTAGTGCGGTGCAAGTACCCTCGAACGGGCGCATCGTGGTTGGAGAAGTCGGTGAACTCTTCACAGCGCTGCATAGTCAGTTGAATCGCGTCGTGCTTCCATCGGGTTGAAATGCCGGCATTAGAATGGTCCGGGTTTGCGTTCGATTGGAGCTGGATAACGATCCGCAGCGGCGGCTGAGCGACTTTCATGCCGACTACTGTCGCACCCAAATCTCCTGAGAGCAATTTACTGGCCGTGACCGAGGTCAGAAGTGGGTGATGCCTTTCTCGCCCATCTCGGCAAATATGCCGAGGAGATTTGTCAGGCCGAGGAGTTCCTTCACTCGCTTACCCAAGTTGATGAGTTGCAACTGGCATCCGGCTCCTTTGCACCCCACGTAAAGCCGTACGAGCGTGCCGATGCCCATGCTGTCGACCCACTCGAGATCAGTGAGGTCGAGCACGATGTGCTTATTCTCGGGGATCAGCCCGTGAACCTTTTTGTAGAGAAAGCTGCACACACCGGAGACAAGCTTGCCGCGGCAGTGGACGATACACTTGCCGTCTTTTTGCTCGATGGTTACGGTCAGGGAGATAGGAGGTGCTTGCGGTGCTGCCATTGGGCTGCTCCTTTGAAACTGAATGAAAACCGGGGACAGATGGTGCCGCCATTGTGCCAGTGAAGAGGCACCGCAGGGAATAGGAAAGTGCAAGACAGTCAAACCTGCAACATGACGAGTGAAAAATCGTCTTCGAAATCCGGATGCTCCTGCCATTGCTGAACTGCGTTGACAATCGAGTCAAGCTGATCAGGATCAGGTCTGGAGGCGGCGAGAATTCCGCAGAATTCTGAGCTGGTCATCATGCATTCGGCCGCGTTCGTAACTTCGTAACAGCCATCGCTATACACAAACAGCTTCGAGCCCGCGTCGAGCGTGAATGTGGAGTCAGCGTACTGGGCAAAGGGGAAAGCACCGATGATCATTCCCGGGCAACCGAGCCGGTTCACATTTCCATCAGGTGCCACCGCAATGGCGGGCGGATGGCCGGCGGAGGTATAGCGGAGCTCTCGCGTCTGCGAGTTCAACACGCCATACCAGATTGTGAAGTACCGCCCGTCCTGCTTTTCCATGGGAAACGCGCGATTGAGCCCATCAAGCACCTGGGAGGGCACCGCGAAATCGGTTCCCGGCAAGGTTTGATTGCGGATGACGTTGATGGCTGAAACGGACAGCAGGGCGGCACCGACTCCGTGTCCGCAGACATCGAGCAGATAAATGGCCAGTTGATCCGAATCCAGCCAGTGATATCCAAAGGAGTCGCCTCCCAGGCTCGAGCAGGTGATGAATCGCCAGTCCGCAGGGACCGGCGCGTCGTTCGGCATAGGCTGCGGCAGAAGCGAGCGAACGTAGGCGGCGGCGTCAGCGAGTTCGCGCGCAATGACCTGTTGCTGAGCCTCCAATGCTGCAAATGCTTCGTCGCGCTGCAGGCGGAGGATGTACGCGTTGGAGTGATAGCGGATGCGCGCGACGACCTCGAGCTTATTTGGAAGCTTGACAAGGTAGTCGTTCGCGCCCGCAGCAAAGGCTTCAGCCTTGATGGTGGGCTCTTCCTTGGATGACAGGACGATCAAGGGAGTCAAGGCGGTGGAAGGGTTGTTACGAAAGGAGCGAACCATCTCGATTCCATCGACTCCTGGCATGACCAGATCCTGCAGGATAACGGTGGGGCCAAAGGCATCGGCCTCCTGAAGTGCGACCGCGGGATCTGCGCAGAACTGGAACTCAAGACAAGCTACATCGGCCAGCATGCGCCGAACGGTCTCACCCACGATCCGCTGGTCGTCAACGAGCAGGACTTTGATGTGGTGTTCAGTGAGCGCGATGGGTCCGGGCATCGCCACATCGATGGGCATCGTGACCTCCGAGAGTCTTCAACCATTGTGCGATAGGAGATGATTTCTAAGTTTGCGCTATGCCACGTGAGACCGGAATTGAGTGTTTTGCCAGTGGCGCCATTGCCGGGCTCCTGTTCTCGCGATTGGTCGCTAAGCTGGTCTTCGACCTAGAACGGATTGACAGATTCGGGGACCTACGGCGGAGAGCGGCAGGATCTCAGTGGCGGCATCAAGTTCAGCTGCAGCTTTCGGCATGCCGTAAACCACTGACGTGGCAGCATCCTGCGCAATGGCGAGAGCGCCCGATTTGCGCAATGCCAATAAGCCAACCGCGCCGTCGCGGCCCATGCCGGTGAGCAGAACTCCAACGCGAGGAGCGGCGTGCGGCTGTGCCAAGCTGAGAAAGAGGACGTCGATTGACGGGCTGTGGACGGCGTCTTCGGAAGCCGCTTTGTAGAGCACGGTGCCGTTCTGGTAGGTCAGATTCTCTTTCGTCCCGGCGAGCCAAACACCACCGGGTGAAAGCCGCTCGCCGTTTCGTGCAATCCGCACCGGAATCCTGGAATTGTGTTGCAACCAGGCGGCCAAGCCAGGCGTGAACTGCTCGTCCACGTGCTGCACGACGAGCACAACTGCGGGGAATTCAGCGGGGAATTCGGACAGAATCTGCGCAAGCGCCTGTGGGCCGCCGGTGGATGCGCCGATAGCAACGATGGGAAAGCTGGAAGTGTCGGAGGCCAGGGCAGAGGGGACAGCGGAGGCAGACTTTGCCCCGGGACCGCGGCTAGCAACAACGAGCCGCGAGACGGTGCGCAGTTTCTGTATCAGCGCCGCAGCGCCATCCAGATGGTGGCCGAGCCCGAGAACCGGAGTATTAACCGCATCGAGGGCACCGTGTCCCATTGCCTCAAACACCTTGTCGCGATTGCCGACGGTAGTCGCGGTGACGACCAGGATGACGCACGGCGTTGACTGCATGATGCGACGCGTAGTCTCTGCGCCATCAATGCCCGGCATGACAAGGTCCATCAGAATAATGTCGGGCCGGGACTGAGCGCAAAGCCGGAGCGCCTCTTCGCCTGAATACGCGGTCCATGCGAGTGTGAAATCGTCCAACCCGGCAAGAATGCGCCTCAGAATCTCCGCCGCCATCTTCGAGTCGTTTACGATGGCGACTTTCAATTTCCGTCTCCCGGTGGCGCTGAAGCGGCTTCTCCAACGAGATCGACCACAGCTTGCAGGAAGGTCCCGTTGTCGAAGGATCCCTTGGTAAGGTAGAAGTCGGCTCCAGCCTCCAACCCCCTGTTCCGATCTTCGACACGATCCTTGTAAGACAGGATGATGACCGGCAATCGGGCCAGGCGCGGATTTCCCCGGACCCTGGTGACAAGTTCGATACCGTTCATCTGGGGCATATCAACATCGCTAATCAACAAATCGTATTCCTTCAGGCGGAGCAGGTTCCACGCCTCCTGGCCGTTCTGCGCGGTGCTGACGGTGTAGCCGGAACGAACGAGCAAGCGGCGCTCCATCTCGCGCACTGTGTGAGAGTCATCCACGACCAGGATATGCGGAGCGAGCCAGTCGCCCCGCGAGGATGTGGCCGTTAAATCAGGCCTGCCGGCGGCTGTCTGGACCAGGTCGTCCATGTCAAGAATCAGAAGCGGGAATCCGTTTTCGTCGAGCGAGGCCGCACTGACGCCGGGGATCTTTCCGAGGCGCGGATCGAGCCTTCGCACAGAGAGCTCAGCTTGATCGACGAATCGATCGACAGCGAAGGCAAAGCCGCCGGAGAACAGCAGCGGAACAGGCCGTTTTGGCAGGGGCTGAACGTCGAGGCCGAGGATCGAAGCTAGAACGATGACCGGGAACATACGATCGTTCCACCGAACCACTGGCTTTTCCGCATCGCCTTCTGGCTCAATGTAGGCGACGTGATCGACGCGGACCATCGGCACGCTGAACAGTTCGCCATCTGCCAAAATGCGGATGACGCGGATGACCGATCGGGTGACCGGCAACGTGAGGCGGAAGACCGTGCCGGTCCCGAGGTTGCTGGATGCGGTAACCGCCCCACCGGCCTCCTGCACCATGGATTGCACTACGTTTAGCCCGACACCGCGCCCGGAGAGCACGGATGTCGTGTCCCTGGTGCTGAACCCGGGGAGAAACAGGAATTCCAGTAACTCCGCCTCAGAGAGGCCGGGAATGGTTTCTGGCGGGGCGAGATTGCGGCGAATGACGCGCTCGCGAATCTTCTCAGGATCGATCCCGGCGCCGTCGTCGCGCACCGTAATGACGAGACGGCCGTTCTCGTGGCCGGCATGAAGACGCAGATGTGCCTCGGCCGGTTTGCCTGCAGCCGCGCGCTGTGCGGGGAGTTCGATGCCGTGATCAATCGCGTTGGTGACAAGATGTGAAATTGGGGCTTCGAGGCGGTCGAGAATGTCGCGGTCTACCTGCGTATTTTCTCCAAGGATTTCGAGCTTGACCGATTTTCCGAGTTCACGCGACGTGTCGCGCACCAGCCGCGCGACACCTGTGATGCCTTCATGAAAGGGCCGCAGCCTCCCCCCAAGCACGGCGCGGTATAGGCGCTCCGCGGTCCGCTCATTGGCCCGAGTTCCCTGGTCGAGATCGGCAATCTGCGTGGCCAGAACCGCGACCTGGCGTTCGAGTTCACCGTGAACCGCCGAGCGGGCTTGCGGCGACTCCGCGGCGTCTTCAAGCAACTGCAGTGCCTTGCCGATGGCGCGGTGATTGCGGTCGAGCACATCGCCCCAGGACGCGAGTTGGCGCGCAGAGACCAGCGCTTCAGCGGACAGAGAGAGGAGGTAGTCGAAGCGATCGGCGGTGAGACGCACGGTGCGCTCGCGTGTAGCGCGCTCCTCTTGGCCTTGCTGCGAGAAGATGTCGCGGTCAGATTTCTCATCGTCCTGCTTCCCAACGAACATGGAAGCCGGGGACGCAACCGTTGCTTTTTCGGGCTGCCGGTCCGGACTGGTGTCTGGCCTGATTCTGGGCGGCTCCTCGCTCCCGGGTGCAACAGATTCGGCCGCTTCAGCCGTCTGCGCGTCCGCTGGATCGGCGGCTTGGGTATCCTGTGCTGATGTTGACGGGTGCCCATGAAGACCAGCTGCGCACGCGTCGATTGCCGCAGCATTTGAATCAAGCCACAGCGCGACATTGCTCTCTGCAACTGCTTCGAGCTCCGATAACCAATCGGTGGCCCTGAGCATGCGGTCAATCTCCGCTGAATCGAGGGCGCGGCCGCCCTGTGCAGCAACGAAGCGGTCTTCCATTGCGTGCGTAAGACCGACGATGAGATCAAGCCCGACGATACGTGCCGCACCTTTAAGCGAATGAGACGCACGCATCATGGCTTCGAGCGTAGCGGCGGAAGAAGCCCCCGCTTCCAGTTGAATTAGCCCGGTCTGGAGCGCGCGCACCTGCTCCTCCGCTTCCATGCGGAAGAGATCGAAGAGCGAGGAATCCTCGAAACTGCCGCTCATGCACTCAGGCCGTTGCCAATGTGATCTGGCGGAATAGGTTGTCGTCGTCCAGCAGGTGGAAGACGCCGGAATCATCGTCGAAGCTACCACTGAGCCAGTGAGGGAGCAGCGGGGTGGGTGGTTGCGAAAGGTGCTCGGACGCCAGTCGGATGCCAAGAACCGCATCGATTGGCACGGCCCACAGCCGGCCGGGCGACTCCTGAAGAATGAGCATCCGGGCCGCCCCGGTCTCGGTCTGCGCTACGTCAAGCAGGCGAGCGACGGAGCAGCACGGCAGAATCTCCCCGCGAAATGCGACCAGGCCGAGCAACACAGTTCCGCTGCGATGCGGGACGCGGGCTATGTGCATCACCGGAGACGCTGCGGAGGTGACGCGAGTGGGTAGCGCAAGCCGCAGCGGCCCCAGTTGGAAGAGAAGAACGGAACCGCGGCGGGGAGCGGGCTTTGCATGCTCAGGAGCCATGAGGACTTGAAGCTCATCGCGATAGCCGGGCGGCATCGGGCGGTCAAACAAACTTGCTCTTTGAGACTCGCTCATCTTGTTTCCCCGTCGCCCCGGCGCTGCGGAGCGAGAAGCGATTCGCTCTCTTTACGGACGCGTTGGATCCGCGCCTTGAGTGCTCGTTTTAGGCGTGCGTTAGGATGCAAAGTCCACAGAGTCTGCAACAGTTCCAGTGCCGGCAAGTAGCCCGGCTCCAGGTAAAGCGCCTGGCGGCACCGGCGTTCGGCCTGTCGCGCATTGCCGTGCTCATTGTGTTCAAGCGCTCTTCGGTAGAACTCCACTGCAGTCGTCGCGGCTCCAGGATCCTCCGGGTTGGGTGTCGGCGGGTTTATGCGAGGAGCACGAGTCCTAGCCCTCGGCGTCGATCGATCAGACTCAGCAGCGGACAGCGAGCCAGCAAGCTTGTGAGTAAATCCGAAACTGGCCACTGGTTTCAGCGGAGTGAATCGCGCATTCAATTCCGCGACACGATCGCCCGAGCCGACGATAAGCTGGCCGCCGGGCAGCAGGGCTTTGCTGAGCGACTCCGCGAGAAAGGCACGCGCCGGTGCATGGAGATAAATGAAGAGATTGCGGCAAAGGATCAGGTGGTAGCCCGGCGCTTTGTCGAGGGCGCTGGAGTCCGCCAGGTTTCGCCGCTCAAAACGAATCCGGCCGCGCAGTTCGTCGCGCATGTGCCAATGCTGGTTCCGCAGCGTGCCACACGCAACCTGGAGATCCGCTGAAGTGTTTTGCAGCGCGCTGGCGGGATAGACGCCACGTTGAGCGGTCGCGAGCGCCGTGCGGGAGATATCGAATGCATCAATTGTGAATCCGGAGAACGGAATGCCCGCGCAATGCAGAATCGCGGCCAGCGAATATGCCTCCTGGCCCGTGCTGCAGGGAGCAGACAGGATGCGCAGTGAGCCAGGAGAATTCGCCGTCATGCTTTGAGCCCAGAGGCACAGGTGATCGAACACTCCCGGGTCGCGAAAGAACCGGGTCTCCTGAATTACAAGCGCATCAATCAGTTCATCCAACTCCGCCGTTGACGACCCCAGTTGTTCAAGATAGGCCAAAGGGCCAGGCAGCTTGAGGTGGCGGCACCGTCGTTCTATGGTCCAGGTGATCCGGCCCGTTTCGAGCGAAGCCGGATCGATTCCAGCAGCGTCAGTGAGGCGTTGGACGATTTGCTCGAGGATCGGCGGCTCGATGGTGAAATGGCTCTTCATGGCTGTTGTGCGGGGGGCGCCGGAACGAGGTTGGAAAGCATCTGCAAGTAGAGGTCGATGTCGAGAGGTGTAACGCCGGGATCATCCGCGCCACAGGTGTCTGTCACACCGGCGGCGAGAAGTCCGAAATAGGGCACCGGAGAGTCCGGACCGGCCTCGACAACGATGATGCGGCTGCCGAATTCCTCCGGCGTAGGCGTTTCGCATACCACCCGATTCAGATCGAAGACGGGCATTTGCCGGCCATGAAACGTGAGCCAGCCCCTGAAGTACTCATCCGGCTCTCCCGCAAGTGATGCGAAACCGGCCACGCCGTAGAGGCGGCCGAGCGGAAGCGCATGTGGGCCACTTTGCAGTCGGAAGCGGAGATTGGTAGCCATGAGGATTCTCGTCAATCATGCATTTGTTTCGATGACCTTGAAGATGCGTTCCTTGAGAATGCGGATAGCCTCGTGCAATTGCCGGCTCACTTCATTCAGTTCGTTCGCAGAGTCCGACGTCTGGCGAGCATTCTCGGTGAGTTGCCACATGGCGTCGGAAATTTGTTTTGCCCCGACGGATTGGTTCTGCATTCCCTGCTGGACTGTCTCATATCGAGGCGCGATGGATTCGACGCGCTCGATGATTTCGCCAAACTGGCCCTGAATGGTCTCTGCAGCCCCTATGCCACCTTGAACCGCATCAGAAAGCTCGCGCATCTCCGCCACGCCGCTTGCTACGGCCTCTTGCATCTCTTCGACAATCTGCTCGATGTCAAGGGTAGAAATGGCCGACTGGTCAGCCAAGCGGCGGATTTCGCGGGCCACTACCGCAAACCCGGCACCGGCTTCGCCGGCCTTCTCGGCTTCGATGGAGGCGTTCAGCGAAAGCAGGTTTGTCTGGTCGGCCACTTTGGTGATCGCAGTAACAACGGCATTGATGCGGGCTGCCTTGCTGCGAATGGTCGCAAGTTTGGCGGAGATCCCATCGCTGGCGGCGGAGAGAGCCTGTATGGAGGTCTCCATGCCTTTGAGTCCCGTGCGGCCCTCATGGGCGAGGCGAGCGGTTCTTTCTGCGGCATCCGCGATCTCAACCATGGCGCGCAGCAGTTCCTGGGACGTGGCTGAGATCTCCTTGGCCGCTGATGCGATCTGATTGCTCGAGGCCATCAAAGTAGTCACGTTTGCCTGTTGATGAACCGCGCTCGACGAGATCTGTGTGGCGCTTGAAGTCAGATGGATGCTCAAATCGGCGACCGGATTGGTGATCCGTCTGCTTATGAAATAAGCTACTACAGCACCAACCAGAAGCGCGACGAAGCCGCCAAGGAGACTCTGCAACAGCAGTTGATTGAAGTGGGCACGGACCAGGTCCGTCGCGCCCGTATAGTCGCTCGAATCGCCGATCGCAGCGATGACCCAGTCCCACGGCCTGAAGTAGGTGTAATGAACGATGGCCTGGGACCCTGTGATGGGGTTCGTCGCTGTCACAATACCAGATCCGCCATCGACTAGCTTCGGCGCTTTGGAAAGCACCTCGGGCAGCCATTTCGATTCGGTTGACGCACCAATCCCAGTCGGCTCAATCACCACCATGTCGCTCAGGTTCTGGCTGTTCGGTCCGTAATAGACTGCCACAGAACTGTGGTCGCCGCTGTGAGACTGGACCGAGATCGCCTCCCGGAGCAGCGCCATGTCCTCCTGCTTGACACCCACGTAGAACATGCCGATGATGTCGCCTTTAGCATTTTGCAGCGGCTCGTACGCGGTGATGTACCAGGCGTTGACCACGAAGGCCCGGCCGCGGTAAATCTGGCCGGCCAGGACCGTCTTGACTACCGGATTCTTGGAACCGTCCGGCATGATTGCCGGATTGTAGGTACCGATCGCTCGCTGGCCATCGGATGCAGGAACGGTGGAGGCCACGCGGAGCATGTCTCCCTCCGGGTTGACACGCTGAAACAGGGTCACTGTTTCGCCGGTTTGTTTGGTGATGTCATCGATGACTGGGATGTGATGATCGAAGCTACGGTCGGGAGTGAGGGGCGTTCCCTTCAGCGCCCACTGGGGCATGGTCATTGGGGTGCGGGCCTGAGAGAATTGATTCAGGGCGTTCCATGCTGTGGTTTTGCCGGTCATCTGGATGCCGCCCGCCTGCTTGAGAGCCGCATCGCCAAAGCTGAGGCTGGTTTCAACCGCTTTCTGAACAAAGTCCTGCGACAGCTTGCAAATGCTGTAGGTCTTTTCGGCGCTCCGGGCAAGGCGATCCTGCATGATGCCGATGACCTCGTCAGAGACAGACTTGCTTGCGCTGCGCTCGTTGACGAGCACCAGGATGGCCACCGTCACTGTGGCAAGCAGGGCCGACAACGTGCCGAGAGCTGTGATCTGCTGGCGGAGAGAGAGCCTGAAAAGACGCATCACGCGGGGCTTCCATTGAGAGCGGTTTCCCGATCGGGGTAAATATCGAGCATGGGTTGGAACCCGGAGATTAGGATGAGTTCCAGAATGTGAGCAGGAACGGCAAAGATACCCGCGCGCCCGCCGCTGACCGAGGCGGATTTGGCTATCCGCATAATGGAACAAAGGCCGGCGCTACTGATGAAGGAC
>Ga0210394_10006485_pt1 | contig 12653 bp, 11 predicted proteins | sample IncBWC12MmetaG_FD_160121 | JGI IMG/M metagenome (GOLD analysis project Ga0210394, IMG submission 160121) | Forest soil microbial communities from Barre Woods Harvard Forest LTER site, Petersham, Massachusetts, United States - Inc-BW-C-12-M | ecosystem: Environmental > Terrestrial > Soil >... | reverse complement strand
GACATCGCGAACATAGGTCACGGCGCCGTTGCGGGTGCGAATCGGCAGATTGTTCAACTCCTCGAGCTGATTCGGGCTGGCGTTGAGCTTGATGAAGTACTCGAGCCCGCCCATTTTTTGCGTGCCCGCCGGCAGAATCAGATTCTGAGCGCCTATTGCGTTGACCACATCGTTTGCGGACAAGCCGTTCGCGCGCAGCGCCTGCGGATCCAGATCCACCTGCACTTGCCGCTGCTTACCGCCGAACGGAAAGGGTATTGACGCGCCGGCGACCGTGGCCAGTTGGGTGCGTAGGATGGTATTGCCGAGATCGTAGATTTGCGACTCGGGCAAACTATCGCTCGACAATGCCAATTGCAAAATCGGCACGCTGGAGGCGTTATAGGACAGAACAAAAGGCGGCGTCGTACCCGGCGGCGAAAACGCCAGCTGGGTTTGCGACACGGAGGTAATCTGCGCGAAGGACAGGTCCTGGTCGACATCGGGTTGGAAGAAATACTTGACCACGGCCGTCCCGTAGACCGACTGCGATTCGGTGTGCTCGACATCGTTGACGGTGGTTTGTGCGATGCGCTCCGAGAACAGCACGATTCGATTCGCGATTTCCTCGGGCAGGATGCCGTTGTAGCGCCAAATCACCGCGGCTATTGGAATCCGGATATTCGGAAATATATCCGTGGCCGTGTTCAAGATGGCATAGCCGCCCATCAACACGATCAACAGCGCCAGCATGATGAAGGTGTAGGGGCGCTGGAGGGCTACTTTAACAATCCACATGATCTGCTCCGATTGGGTCGCGGAGGTCTATCCGGCGGCCGGGCGGGTGGGCCTTGTGATTTGCGTTTCCGCGCGCTCGCCGAGTTCGAAAAATTGTTCGAAGCGTTCGAAACGGCGATCGCTGGGAGACTCGCTGCATGATTTGGCTAATTAGGGGCATATGCCCTTAACGGATAAGAAATGTAAGCGAAATAGCCCGCTAAGTCAATTGAAGATCACCGCGCAGCGCGGCGCACGCCTTCGCGCTAACGTATCTGCAGCGAGTTCAGTTCCTGGTTGCCCGCAATACTCAGAAGGACCGCCCGGAGTTCCGCCGCGGGTTCTTTACCGAAAATATTCTCGAAGCGAGCTTCGGCGTGCCGCCACAGGCGTCGAGATCGGTGGAGCATCGACTTGCCTTTTTTCGTCAACTCGACGTAGCGCTTGCGCCGATCGACGGGCGATAGCCGCAGGATCACTAAATCATCCCGTTCCAAAGGCCTCAAGTTATGCCCCAGAGTCGATCGATCCATGACCATCGCCGTCGCCAGCTCGCACATCGTCACCGGGCCCAACAGGCTGCCGCGATCGACTTCGGAAAGAATCGAGTATTGAGTCGATTTGAGGCCCACCGGGGCCAGCGCAGTATCGTAGAACTGCGAGATGCGGCGCGATGCCTTGCGCAAACTTCCGCACGTGCACGCATTGCGGGGAATCGGCGACGCAATTGGCCTGGACTTGATGCGGCTGCTCACGGGCATAGGGCACGGCCATTCATGGGCATATGCCCGTATTATAAGACAAGTTACTCCATTCGCGAAGGGCCGGATTAGTCCCTTGGGAGCCCGTCCGAACAGTGGTCGTCCCGGGCTTGCGCGGAGCTTAAGGACCGCGCAGCGCAATGCCCGCAGCGGGCGCATCGCCGCTCGGTCGGGTTCCTAGGCCGCTTCCCGGAGCGACTTCGGCGGGGACGCCGCGTGCCGCGCCACGATGTCGTGCGATACATCCCACAGATGCCGGGCCAGTTCGACATTCTCCAGCAGGGGATTGCCCCTGGCGATCTGACAATTCGACCAGAATTCCCCGGTGATACCGCTGACCAGGGGATTGGCGGCGAGCAATGCCGGAGTTGCCGCTCCCCGCGGCGCCGATCTCATGAATAGCTGTGCCGCCGATAGAGCGATTTTCAACGGCAGGGCGACACCTTTATTGAGGCCGGTACCTCTCGTGGCGCCGGGGTGAAGCGAATTGACGACAATGCCTCGGACACCCAGGCGACGCGACAACTCTTTGGCAAAAAGCGCGTTTGCCAGTTTGGATTGCCCGTAAAACATGCCCGGTCGGTAGAATCGATGGCCGTCGAGGTTGTCGAACATGATGCCCTCCGCGGGCGCCTGATTAACGCTGGCGCTGCTGCTCACGATCACGATGCGTCCGGTACCGTCGCGCACCAGGCTCGATAGCTCGTTCACCAGCGCGAAGTGGCCGATATGATTGACCAGAAACTGCAACTCGACCCCGTAGCGAGTCTGCAAAGTCGGCAGATTCGCAATGCCGGCATTGGCCACGATGGCGTCCAGCGGCCCTTGGAGCCCGCGGATCGTGTGGGCCGCCGCGACGATGGAATCAAGATTCGCGAGATCGCAGGCCACGGGAGTGGAGGAGGGGCCCACTTTGTCGCAGGCGTTCCGGGCGTCCTGCAGCGACCGGGCGAGACCGATCACATGCGCGCCGTTGGCGCAGAGTGCGCTCATCGTTTCGAATCCGATTCCGGAGTTGCAGCCCGTCAAGACAATGCGCTTGCCGGTGAGGTCAATGCCCGCAAGCACGTTGTCTGCCGTCGATCGCGCGCCAAATGGAATGGACTTAGCCATCAGCAATACCTCTACTTGCGTTGATTCAACGGCGCGCAGAACATCCGTGCGGCGACCGTCATACCCTTCACAAAATCTTCCCGAGACGCAGAACTCTGTTTGAGACCCCGTGCGGTGGCATGCAGCGCGCGCGCCAAGCCCGACGGGCACAGGTCGGCAGTCGCGCAGAAACCCGCCAATGGCGAGTCCGCGATGGCGCGTGTCAACGCCAGTTCGAATTCAGTCTCGTAATGGGTGAGTGTGGCGCCCGCGAGCGAAGTGCTCGCGCACATGAGGTCTGCGGCATCCGCTCCGAGTGACCCGACGAACCGTCCGGACCATGCATCGCAGGCCGCAATAAGCCTGACTTCCAGGCTGTCCTGTTGGCGGGACAGAGCCGCGACGGCTGCGTTCAATTGATTGTTGAGCGAGTGCTCGACCGCTTTGCGAAACAGCTCTTCTTTGTTGGCGAACTGCAAGTAAAGACCTTGGCGCGACACACCGGCCGCGCGGGCCACTTCATCCATCGATGCCTTACGAAAGCCATAGCGCGCGAATACCGCCACAGCGGCATCCAGCACGGCCAGTTGGCGCGCGTCGGCGGCAGGTTCCTCTTGCGGCATCGATATTATGTTCACAAGTACACGGTAGACAATATGGCGCTATGTTGTCAAGCATGCCAATACTCTACAGAACTGAAACGGTGATACAAGCTATATAAGACAACAAGATGCAATAGCTATTGATTGTAATCAGTTAGTTTAACAATAACACGCCCACATAGGATCCCCGCGGCGTGCCGCGACCACCACAAGCTTTTGGTGCACGGCGTTGCAAACCTTCAGGACTATCCTTACCGCGGATGGATTTGCAGGGCCATCATCGCGAGTCTCTCAACCTGCGTCGCACTCGCCGCGGTGTCTCAATGTCACGGGCTCGCATCCGATAGCGAATTCAATATCGGATTCATCGGCCGCGCGCGAACAGCTAGTATGGAAAGCATCTTTCCTCCACCCGCGGAAAATCAAGATGGGCCATCCGGGATCGACGAGGGGCACAGCAATTCGCGTGCTCGGGCTATTGCTGTGGGTTCCGATGGCCGCCTGGGGAGCGGACGACTATCACCATCGCGTGGAGCAGGTACTACTGCGGACGCCCCTGATCGACGGTCACAACGACTTGCCATGGGAGATCCGCGACCGATTCAAAAGCGATCTGGCGGCGGTCGATCTGCAATTCGACACCAGGCACCTGTCGGTCCCCACCGGGGCGTCACCGCTGATGACGGATATTCCGCGTCTGCGCGCCGGACATGTGGGAGCCCAGTTCTGGTCGGTGTGGATACCGAGCGAAAAGCAGGGGTACGAGGCGGTTCAGCTCACGCTCGAGCAGATGGATTTGGTCAAACGCATGGCGGGCCGGTATCCCGACGATCTCGAAATGGCGTACACCGCGGCGGACGTGCGCCGCATTCACCGGTCGCACAAGGTTGCCTCGATGATTGGCATCGAGGGTGGACATCAAATCAACAATTCCCTGGCTGTTTTGCGCCAGATGTACGACGCGGGCGCGCGCTACATGACCTTGACCCACACCGTCAACAACGGGTGGGCGGACTCGGCCACCGACGCGCCGGTTCATCACGGTCTCACGCCCTTTGGTGTCGAAGTCGTTCGGGAAATGAATCGTCTCGGCATGCTGGTCGACCTCAGCCACGTATCTCCCGAAACCATGAATGCGGCGCTCACGGTCAGCGAAGCGCCCGTGATCTTCTCGCACTCCTCGGCGCGTGCGCTGGTTGATCATCCGCGGAACGTGCCTGATGACATCCTGCGAACGGTGGCTGCGCATGAGGGTGTTGTCATGGTCAATTTCGCGCCGGGCTATGTGTCGGACGTGCGCTATCACTGGGATGCGGATCATGCCGCCGAACGGACGCGCTTCAACAGCCCGCCGTACATTGGCCTATACATCGGTCAACCGGAGCGCGCGAAAGCGGCTCTCGAAGCCTGGGAGGAAAAGCATCCGCGGCCCGCCGCCACGCTGGTCCAGGTCGCCGACCATATCGAGCATATTCGGCAAGTGGCGGGCGTCGATCATGTCGGACTGGGCTCCGACTTCGACGGCATCGGAGATGCGCCCGCCGGACTCGACGGCGTGGATCGGTATCCGGCGCTGCTCGAGGAGCTGATGCGCCGCGGCTGGACGGATTCCGACATTGCCAAGGTGGCCGGTGAGAATCTGCTGCGGGTCATGGCCGCGGCCGAGAAAGTGGCAGTGCGGCTGCGCGCCGCGCGGCCTGCGTCGAGCCTGCAGTTCGTGGAGCCGAAAGCGCCCTGATCGGCGCTCTCGGCTCGGCAGCACATTGCACTTGAATTCTGTTTTTATCTCCGCGTTCCGATTTGGATCGTCATTTTAATTGCGCGGACGTATCGCAAGGGTCAGTATATTCGGGATATATCAATACCTAAGGACCAACGATTGTGAGAGTCATCATTCGCCTTTTCGCGTTTGTCCCGGTGCTTTTCCTTGTCGCGGGCGTGGCGAACGCCGACAACTACGCCGATACGATTGCGATTTTCAAGAATGCCGGTGACAGCGCCGCGTTCTTTCCCAATAGTTACGCGTACGCCGTGTTTCCGACGGTGGGCGAGGCGGGATTCATCGTCGGTGGCGCGCGCGGCAAAGGCCGCGTGTACGTGCATGACAAGCTCGTCGGCGACACCACGATGTCGCAGCTGAGCGCGGGCTTCCAAGCCGGCGGTAAGGCATACAGCCAAATCATTTTTTTCGAGGATAAGCGTGCGCTCGATGAATTCGAGTCCGGTTCGTTTGAGTTTGCCGCGGGCGTGAGCGCCGTGGCGGTGACCGCGGGCGCCTCGGCAAGCGCGGGTACCACGGGTGCCACCTCCGGGGCGAGTGGCGGGGAGAAAGATGCCAACACGACCAGCCATGGTTATCAGAAGGGAATGGCGGTCTTCACGATTGCCAAAGGCGGCCTCATGTATACCGCGACCTTGGCCGGTCAGAAATTCAGCTACTCACCGCGCGGGGAAAAGTAACGCTCCATGATTAGTTAACGCTGTCGGTCCGCCTCAGGCCGCAGCGACCAGACGCCCGTCTCGATAGTCGGCGAGCGCCTGCTCGATTTCCTGGCGCGTGTTCATCACGAACGGGCCGTACTGGACCACCGGCTCGCCGAGCGGTCTGGCCGCCAACAGCAGGAAGCGCGCCCCCTCGGCCCCCGCCTGTACATGCACGCGCGCGCCGTCGGACAACACACCGGCCGCGCGATGCGGCAGCGGCTTCGCCGCACCGGCGGCACCGATGTGGGCGCTGCCTTCATACGCGTAGAGGAAGGCATTGTGACCCGCCGTCACGGGTGCGTCGAACAGCGCTCCGGCCGGTAGGTGTACATCGAGGTACAGCGGATCGGTACTGAGCTTGGCGCCGCTGCCGTTGACCGGGCCACGGGTGGCGCCGCTGTCCAGCTCGAGGGTGCCGGCAATGACTTTCACCTCGCCGCCGCCCGGCAGCGACACCCGCGGAATCTCGCCGGCGGGAATGTCGCGATAACCCGCCGGTTTCATTTTCTCCTTCGACGGCAAATTGAGCCACAGCTGAAAGCCGCGCATGCGGCCCTCGCTTTGCTGCGGCATCTCGGAGTGGATGATGCCGTGCGCCGCCGTCATCCACTGCACGGCGCCGGGGCCGAGGTCGCCGCGGTTGCCGAGGTGGTCCTCGTGGCGCATGTGGCCGTCGAGCATGTAGGTGACGGTTTCGAAGCCGCGATGCGGATGCGACGGGAAGCCGGCGAGGTAGTCATCCGGGTTATCGGAATAGAACTCATCGAGCATCAGGAACGGATCCACGTGCAGGCCGCGCTGGCTGCCCAGGCTACGGCGCAGCTTCACGCCGGCGCCATCCGAAGTCGGTATCGAGTCGATAATGTGAACCAGGGTGCGGGTGTTCATGGCAGACCTCAAGCCGCGAGCCGTTCGATCTCGGCCACGGCCTTGGCGAGAGCCGCGTTCTTGCTGTCCGGACCGAGGTGCAGGCCTTCGGCGTAAACGAACTCCACGTCGGTCATGCCGAGGAAACGCAGAAAGTCGCGCACATAGCTGGTCTGCGTGTCCATCGGCGTACCAGCATAGACGCCACCGCGCGCCGCAAAGACGTACACCTTCTTGCCGGTGAGTTGGCCGACGGGACCCTTCTCGGTGTACTTGAAGGTCACGCCGACGCGGGCGATGTGATCGAAGTAGGCCTTGAGTTGCGATGGCACTCCGAAATTGTACATCGGCAAGCCCAGCACGATGACGTCGGCCTGCTTCAGTTCGTTGATGAGGATGTCGGAATACGCCACCACCGCGTGCTGCGCGGCGCTACGCTCTTCCGGTTTCGCGATGAAGGCGCCGAAGCGCTCGGCATTGAGGTGCGGCACGGGATCGGCCGCCGCGACGTTGCGCATCACTATCTTCGCGTCGGGACGGCGCTTATGGAAAGCGGCAACGAACTGGTTGGCCAGCTGGCTGGATTGGCCATTGTCGTTGTTCAGGCTGGCGTTGATCTGAAGCAGGGTAGTCATCGGCGTCTCTCCTTTAATCAGGTGGAACGATGCGTTTTACGTGCCGCTATGTAACTATTGATTGATTAGATAGAAAAGTAGAATATTTAGGGCCTACCTATCCATTGGTTTGATAAATGACAGGCAACCCGCGCATTTCTTTGGAGCAATGGCGTTCGCTGCTGGCCGTGGTCGATGCCGGCGGCTATGCCCAGGCCGCCGACGTGCTGCACAAGAGCCAGTCGGCGGTGACCTATGCCGTCCAAAAGATGGAAACGCTGTTGGGCGTAAAAGTGTTCGAGGTGATCGGCCGCAAGGCCCAACTCACGCCGACCGGCGAAGTTTTGTATCGCCGCGCCAAAGCGCTGTTGGATGAGGCCAGTGCTCTGGAAGGGGCCGCCGGCAGCCTCGCCGCGGGCTGGGAACCGGAGCTGCGGTTGGCGGTGGAGATCGTCTTCCCCACCTGGCTGCTGCTGCAATGCTTCGCGCGCTTCGCCGAGGAACGGCCCGAGACGCGCATCGAGCTATATGAGAGCGTGATCAGCGGCACCGAAGAGGCGTTGCTGCAGCGGAAAGTCGATTTGGCGATCTGCTCGACGGTGCCCCAGGGCTTCGCCGGCGATACGCTCATGCGCGTGCGTTTCATCGCCGCGGCCCACCCGAACCATCCGCTCCACCAGCTGGGGCGCGAGCTGACGTTACAAGATCTGCGCAAGCACCGTCATCTGATAATCCGCGATACCGGCAGCCAGCGCCGCAGCGGCAGCTGGCTGGGTGCGGAACAGAGCTGGACGGTGAGCCAGAAGGCTACCTCCATCCGCGCTGCCGGCATGGGCCTCGGCTTCGCCTGGTTCCCCGAAGAGACGGTGCTCGACGAACTGGAACGCGGCGTGCTCAAACCACTGCCGCTGCGCGAAGGCGGCGAGCGTTGGGCCGACCTCTACCTGGTATTCGCCGATCGCGACTATGCCGGTCCCGGCGCGCTGCGCTTGGCGGACATTATTCGCGAGCACGTGGCGAAGCAATGCCGCAAGTTCGAACACGGCAAGCAACCCGACACCGTGCCCAGTGTCGTCTAGGCCTGTGAAGCTTCCGACCGATTCCCTCTTGTTAGCCCGGACGGACACCGAGCGCGAGTACCTCTCCTGTGGCCATATCTCCTGATCTGCCCCAACCTCCTGATCTGCCCCAACTTGGGAAATGTCGTTCGAACGAGAATTGACTCATGCAGAATCGCCGTGAGCGTAAGCACCCGTGCGTGGAAGTGCATCGAGCGTCCGCAGACATGTGCGGCTTATCCTCTGAAATTCCGTGCCGATACGCGGATCGCTCGCAAGCAAGCCCCAGTAATCTTCCGCGCGCGCGCGCGCGCGCGCCCACACGCGAAGCGTGTCCGAGGTCGGATCGGGTGGTTGGAATACGCGAGCGAGGATTTGATCATGCTCGGGTGCAAATAACATCGGCAGCATGTCGTAGACCGGTGCGAGCTCGAAATGACCGTCATAGTTGTCGTAGAAGGCGAGATTCCCGAAATGGCGATCGGTGTTCGCGATCAGTGCCCCAAAAGTTGCAACGATTTGTATTCGCTCGAGCACATGGGAGTCGATGCGGCGATCTCGATGCAACCGAATGCCCGAAGCAATCCAATTGTCGAGCGTACCGTATAGCTTGGCGTCTATCGATAGGAGCGAGCTGACCCCGACGCGACCCTCCAGGCCGTCGCGATCAAAGCGATCCACTTCGAGATAGGTTCGGCCGGCGAAACGGAAGATGCGTGAGTTAGCCGCGGGAATCCCGTCTCCGCGCAAGACCTCGTGGGCTCGATGCTCTGCGATCAGCAGATCCGACCACCGCTGTCCGACGGCGGTGCCGAGCGGCGGCGAGAACTTCACCAAAACGGACAATGGGCCGCCTGACGTTTGCAACATCACCGCGAACTTCGGGTTCTCGCCGTGGGCCGATGAACCCGGCAGGCCGCCTTCCATGACTTGATCGACAAGCTGAGGAAATCGGGTCTCGCGCTCGTCCGCCGAAATGATCGCGCGGTGGCGTTGATTGGCGAGATAGTCGTCGAACGAGGACCGTCCCAGGACGAGATCACTCACCGCGTCCCAGCCACGCAAGGTCAGATAGCGAAGATAGTGGTCGTCAGTCCAATCGGTTACTCGTTGAGGCAGCTTGAGGTCCGCGTGGCGAAGCGGGACGGCGCGCCCGAGGAAGCCACCTGGCCGCTGATCCTGCAGAAAATAGGGCAATCCGGCGCACACGCCTCCCCACGCAAAGCCACCATCGAGAGCGCTGCGGGAGGCCTCGAAGAAGTACTCATCGGCGGCCAGCGCATAGAGGCTGCCAAGCTCGTGAATCTTGCCCATCTGGTCGACACGTCGAAGTGGCCACGCTGAACCGATCCCTTCTATGGCGCGCCTCAAGCCATAGCGGGCACCGCGCGTGCTGCCAATGCGCACGACGCGTCCCTCGGCGACCAAGCGGCGCATCGAACGCGATATCCAGGACTGCGAGACACCCAGCGCCTGCTCAAGCTGCGGCGAAGAGAGGACGCCAGAACCGAGGCGCGCTAAAAGTTGATCCGTAGCGTTAGTAGGTGTCGGCATACCGACATTCTACTGGATTCCAGAATAGATTATTGACTAGATAACCGGCATATTTATATTTAAAAAACATGCAATTATAGACAAAATGCACTAAATAATAACTAGATATTGGTATACTTTACATATTTCAGTGTCCACAACACTGCCCGCGCCAAAAATTTGGCTGGGGCGTTTGATCTCCACGCCCAGTTCGATATGAATTTTCCCACCGGATTTGGCCACGCCATGGCGGACCATCCAGGACACAAATGGATCCAATCTTGTTAACCTCGGACGATGCAGCGTCGCACCCAAACAATCCCCTGCACAGAGTAGCTGCATTGCGGTAGCCATGGCTAACAGTCGTCGAGCTGGAATCAAGAATGTTCACGCCGAGATCCGATTATTTATGGTGCGGGGCGTTGTCGCGGGCGTCATCGTCGGTGTGATGCTGCTTGCGGTCGCTGGTAGGCTATTTTATTTGCAGGTGCTGAGGCATCAATATTACGAAACCCTGTCTCAGGGCAACCGCATTCGCACTGAACCGATTCCGCCAAGCCGTGGATTGATTCTTGATCGTCATGGCGTGGTTCTAGCCGACAATCTGCCGGCCTATCAAATCGAAGTGGTGCGGGAGCAGGTGGGGGACGGCCAAGCCCTGGATGTGGCGCTCACGCAGTTGGTCGATATCGGATTGTTTCGCAAGGAAGAGATCCCGAGCGTCAAGCGCAACATCCTGCTGCATAAAGTGTATGAGAGCGTGCCAATCAAGCTGCAGTTGAACGATCAAGAGATGGCATTGTTCGCCGTTCACCGCTGGCAGTTTTCAGGGGTCGATATCCGCACTCGCCTCGCAAGGCACTACCCGCTGCGCGAAATTGGGGTTCACGCCATAGGCTATGTCAGCGCCATCAATGAAGAGGACATGAAGCAAATTGACAGCGCCGAATATGCGGGTACGAGCCTTATTGGAAAGGTGGGTGTCGAGGCCGCCTATGAACAGCAGCTTCACGGCAAACCGGGAATCAAAGAAGTACTGGTGAACGCCGCGGGCAGGCCGGTCGAAAAACAAGGAGACTATGCGCCGGTACTCGCGTACCGCGCACCCGTGGCGGGCACGGATTTGATCCTGGGATTGGACGTACACGTTCAAGAAGTGGCGGAGGAGGCATTGGCCGGCAAACGAGGATCAGTGGTGGCGCTCGACCCACGGACCGGCGATATCATCGCGCTCGCGAGCACTCCGGGGTTCGATCCCAACAGCTTTGTTCGCGGTCTGTCCGTCGCGGAGTACGGCGCGCTGCAAAGCGATATCGACAAGCCGTTGCTCAATCGCGCCTTACGCGGCGCCTATCCGCCGGGCTCCACGGTCAAACCGCTGTATGCGCTGGCCGCTCAAAAGTACGGAGTGTTCACTCCGTCGCAGGAGGAGTTTTGTCCGGGTATATTCACGCTGCGCGGCAGCAGCCATCAATATCGCGATGACAAGAAGCACGGCTTTCTCGACATGCGCATGGCCATCGGCAAGTCCTGCGATGTGTACTTCTTCCGAGTGGCGGACAGGCTGGGTATCGAGCGGATGGCGCCGTTCATGACCGCCTTCGGGTACGGCGTGTTGACGGGGATCGACATCCCCGGCGAGAAGCCGGGGTTGTATGCATCGCCGGAATGGAAGAAACATGCATTCAAACAAGCTGCCGATCAAGTTTGGTTTCCCGGCGAGAGCATCAGCATGGGCATCGGCCAGGGTCCGATTACCGTGACTCCGCTGCAACAGGCGCACTTCGCGGCTGAAATAGCCGAGAGCGGCAAGCTCATCGCGAGGCCACGATTGGTGACGGCGATTCGCGCGGCGGGTTCCACCACAGTAACCCCGCGCGGTGCCGTCATGATGAAGCCGGTCGATATCGCGACGGACGATCAGTGGGGCGTCGTTCACGACGGCATGATTGCGGCTGTTTACGGCGCAGGCGGGACCGCGTATGCGGTCGGGGTGGGCTCGAAGTACAAGATTGCGGGCAAAACCGGTACCGCTCAAGTGATTGCGATCAAACAAAACGAGAAATACCACGCCAAGGACGTCGCGGAGCGCAATCGCGATCACGCCTGGTTCATCGCCTACGCACCGGTTGAAGATCCCAAGATAGCCATTTCGGTATTGGTGGAAAATGGAGGCTTCGGAGCCACGGCGGCGGCTCCGATCGCACGCAAGGTGCTGGATGCTTATCTACTACGGTCGGAGGCGCCCGCGGAGTCGAAAAAGCTCGTCGTCGACGAAGCGCCGCGCCACCTGTTGTTCAACTTGGCGATCGATGCGCCGTGAGCGGGACGCCATCGCCAAATACCTTTGGCTCATTGGTCCGAGATTTTCGGTTGACTCGCAACGGGCCATCCAGTGGTCCCGACCGTTACGGGCGAACGCACTCAGCAACTGTTGCGTTGATACTCGCAAACACAACCCAACAGCCCCTTATGTTTTGGTCAATGTATCCTTTCAGGAGAGCTCATGAAAAAGTTTGAATATAAGACTCTCGTGCTGCCGTTCCGCGTCGGCATCTTCAAGCAGGGCGTGCCCGACATCAAAGCCGCACTGGACGCCGAAGGCGGTGATGGCTGGCAGTTCAAGCAGATGATCTTGCCGTCCAGCCAGTGGGGAACCTCCGACAGCATGGTGGCGATCCTCGAACGCACAGTTGAATAGCGATACCAAATGGACCTGGTCCTGGTGATGCGGACATCGAGGAGAGTGAATCGCCGAGGTTGCTTACACGGAGCGAGTGGCCACGGCGGGCGAGATGGATGCCGCCCGAAGCGCCGGCACCAGCACCGCGAGCAGCCCGACGCTCCAGAGGAGCAGTACACCGCCAACGAGGTAGTACAGCGGCA
>Ga0210394_10006484_pt1 | contig 12653 bp, 9 predicted proteins | sample IncBWC12MmetaG_FD_160121 | JGI IMG/M metagenome (GOLD analysis project Ga0210394, IMG submission 160121) | Forest soil microbial communities from Barre Woods Harvard Forest LTER site, Petersham, Massachusetts, United States - Inc-BW-C-12-M | ecosystem: Environmental > Terrestrial > Soil >... | reverse complement strand
CCAGATTTGGCTTCCGGGACATTCGGCGTCATTCAAGGTCGACGTTTCGGAACTGGCTTGGACGAAGCCTCGTATTTTCACGAGTTTGTTGTTGAATGCAGAAGGATCGTTCGCGATTTTGCACAATGTTGTGTCGATTGCAGCTTTCGCCTGGTCTTTGAGCCGGACCTGCGCACTTAAGACCGGAAGAAACCAGAGCACAGAAAGCACCCGAACCACGCGCCAGACGCTCATTCGGTGATTTTCTCTCATTATAGTTCGACACCGGGAATCGGCCATTAGTGTCTGTCGTCCGCCGGTTTGAAAGAAGTGCTTTTCACAACTTTGCTTGCCAGTTCCCGACTGAACTGACTGCCTCATTTTCAAGGCATTTCCGCTCTATTGCGTCTTAGATCAAGCTGCACGCATCTGAGCATTCATCTGGACAACCGTCGAACCACCCAGCACGGACTCAAAGCTCCCTAGAAAATCTGCCGCGCTGCTTGTCAAATTGCACGCAACACCCTCATCATGCCATTGCTTGCAAATAATAAATATTGGCAATTTTACGGAGTGCTCATGCCTAACCTAAGAGTCCACGCGTTTGGAATTTCCGTCGATGGATACGGTGCCGGTCCAAATCAAAGCTTTGAGAACCCACTTGGTGTTGGCGGCATGGCACTGCACGAATGGGTGTTCCCTACTCGCACCTTTCAACGCATGCATGGAACTGAAGACGGCACAACCGGAGTTGACGATGATTTCGCTGCTCGCGGTTTCGACAATATCGGAGCATGGATCATCGGCCGCAACATGTTCGGGCCCGTCCGAGGGCCCTGGCCTGACGAATCCTGGAAAGGTTGGTGGGGCGAAAATCCGCCGTACCATACTCCCGTGTTCGTGTTGACCCACCACGCGCGAAACCCTATCTCCATGGAGGGCCAAACCACGTTTCATTTCGTCACCGACGGCATTCACGCCGCCGTGCAGCAAGCTTCCGCCGCCGCAAACGGAAAAGACATTCGGATCGGTGGAGGGGTCGCCACCATCCAGCAGTTCCTGCGCGCCGGGCTTATCGACGACCTCCATCTCGCCATCTCGCCGGTCCTTCTCGGGTCGGGCGAGCAGCTCTTCGCGAATATCGACATGCTCAAACTTGGTTACCGGTGCACTGAGCACATCTCTACTCCAAAAGCGACCCACGTGGTTTTTAGCAAGCGCGCTTAAAATTCCTGCGAGCAGCTTCCGCGTCTGGCAGCGATACTCGAAAACCGCCCCACTACTTCTTTTTCAGGACATCCTAGCCCGCATTCATCTAAAATTAAGCCGCACGCAACGGAGCATTCATCTGCACCACCGAGCATTCAAGAGAATGACTTTTTCCCCAAGTCTTCCCTCGCCCTCCGGGTTTTCCCTCTCCCAGCCGCGCTCGATTGCGTTCACGCCGCGAAAGGCTACGTGCAAACATGCTTGAAGTCGAGCCCAGGCTAGAAGGGACCTCCCGAACCTCCTCCGGCCCGATTCTTGTTTTCAACGCCGGCTCTTCCAGCCTGAAATTCTCCCTTTTCCGCGGAAACTCCGCGCAAAACCTCAAAGCCGGCATCCACGGCCTGATCGACGGCATCGGCGCCGAACCGCACATAAAAATAAAGGATGCCTCCGGCAGCGTTCTCCTCGACCAATCCCTCGACCAATCCAAAGTCAAAGACGCCGAAGGCGCGCTAGCCATCCTCGAGCCCTGGCTCGAAGCTCATCTCTCCGGCGAAAAACTCGCCGCCATCGCCCATCGCGTGGTTCACGGCGGCCCAAACTTCTCGCAACCCGTCCGCGTCACTCCGCAAATCCTCGCGGATCTCCGCAAACTCATCCCGCTCGCCCCGCTGCATCTTCCCTCCAACCTCGCGCCCATCGAAATCACCATGAAAAAGTGGCCCGCCGTCCCGCAAATCGCCTGCTTCGACACCGCCTTCCACCACACCATGCCTCCGGTCGCGCAGCTCCTCCCGCTTCCGCAAGAAATTCTCGGCCCGGGCGTTCGCCGCTACGGCTTCCACGGCATCTCCTACGAATACATCGCCTCGCAACTCCCGCACGTAGCCCCGGAGATCGCCGAAGGCTGCGTGATCGTCGCGCATCTTGGCAACGGCGCCAGCCTCTGCGCCTTGCATCGCACCCACAGCGTCGAAACCACCATGAGCTTCACGGTCCTCGACGGCATCTGCATGGGCACGCGTACCGGTGGACTCGACCCCGGCGTCGTGTTGTACTTGTTTCAGGAGCGCCAGATGTCCGCGCAACAAGTCGAGGACATTCTCTATCACCGGTCCGGCTTGCTGGGCATCTCCGGCGTCAGCAGCGACATGCGCGACCTCCTGAAAAGTGATTCACCCCGCGCAAAGCTCGCCCTGGACTATTTCATCTATCGCATCGCCAAAGAAATCGGCGCACTCGCTGCCGTTCTCGGTGGCCTGGACGCTCTGGTGTTCACCGCGGGCATCGGCGAAAACTCCGCCCCGATTCGAAAGCGCATCTGCGAAGCTGCCGCATGGCTAGGTCTCTCTCTCGATTCCCCCGCGAACGAGAAAGCCTCTGCGTGCATCTCCACAACCAACAGCAAAGTTTCCGCGTGGGTCATCCCCACAAACGAAGAACTTATGATCGCGCGCCACACCCAAAGGATTCTGCGCTCGCGTTCTGAGCCTTGATTTTGTAGCGGCCGCCTTCTGCTTGCCCTGACGCAGGAAGGGAGGCGGGCGTCTTGGGAGCTATACAAAAACGGGAGGGCGCGACTTAGCAGCCTGGAAAAAGTGCTTGGCAACGGGGGTCGGAGCTTTAGCTCCGACAATAAATGTTTGGCTGTCAATTGGCTTTAGCCCCCGAGGAACTGCTTTCGATCTTTACAACGCCCCGCAACACCAACTTTCTATTACCCGCAGCAAGGAGATTCACCAATGGCTACTCGCCCAACAAAGATCAAAGAATCCACCAACGATCTCAGCGCCTACGGCAAAGCCCGCTCCACAATTCACGGCTCGCCACTTCGCCCTGAAGAGCTCCGCAAGATCGACGCCTTTTGGAGCGCCTGCAAATACGTCGCCCTGGGCATGCTGTATCTCCTCGACAATCCGCTCCTCAAAGACCAACTCAAGCCCGAGCACATCAAAAATCGCCTCCTCGGTCACTGGGGCTCCAGCCCGGGCCTCGCGTTCATTTACACGCACCTCAATCGCCTCATCAAAAAGCACGGCCTCGACATGATTTTCCTGGCCGGTCCGGGCCATGGCGCACCCGGTGTTCTCGGTCCGTGCTATCTCGAGGGCACCTACTCCGAGGTCTACCCTGAAAAGAGTGAAGACGAAGAAGGCCTCCGCGAATTCTTCAAACAATTTTCTTTTCCCGGCGGCATCGGCAGTCACTGTACCCCGGAATTGCCGGGCTCGATTCACGAAGGCGGTGAACTCGGCTACGTCCTCTCGCACGCGTGCGGCGCAGCATTCGACAATCCCGACCTGATCGTCGCCGCGGTCATAGGCGACGGTGAATCCGAAACTGGCCCGCTGGCTACTTCCTGGCACATCAATAAATTCCTGAATCCCATTCGCGATGGCGCGGTCCTGCCGATCCTTCATCTCAACGGCTACAAGATCAACAATCCAACCATTCCCGCACGCATCGAACGCGAAGAACTCGAAAGCTTGTTGCGCGGCTACGGCTGGACTCCCTGCTTCGTCGAAGGCTCCGAGCACGACTCCATGCATCAAGCCATGGCCGCCACGGTCGAACATTGCGTCGAGCAGATACGCGAAATTCAGAAAACCGCGCGCAAGTCCGGCAACGCCACGCGTCCTCGCTGGCCCATGATCGTTTTGCGTTCTCCCAAAGGCTGGGGCGCACCCGCCGAACTGGATGGCCATAAACTGGAAGGCTCCTGGCGCGCGCATCAAGTTCCCATCATGGATGTAAAAACCAAGCCCAAGAATCTCAAGGTGCTGGAAAACTGGATGCGTTCGCTGGAACCGGAGAAGCTTTTCGACAAGCAGGGCAAGCTCAAAGCCGAGTACAAGGAAATCGCTCCGCTCGGTGAGCGTCGCATGAGCGCCAACCCGCACACCAACGGCGGGATACTCAAGCGCGACCTGCGCATGCCGGACTTCCGCGACTACGCCGCGAAATTCGACAAACCCTGCCAGGTCGAAGCGGAAAACACCAAGCCCCTCGGCGCATTTCTCCGCGACATCATGAAGCGCAACATGCAGAACTTCCGCGTCTTTGGCCCCGACGAAACCACTTCCAACAAACTCCAGGCCGTTTACGAAGTCAGCAGGAAATTCTGGATCGAACAGTATTTCCCCGAAGATGCCGACGGCGGTGAATTAGCCGTCGATGGCCGCGTCATCGAAATGCTCAGCGAACACACACTCGAAGGAATGCTGGAGGGTTATCTCCTCACCGGCCGCCACGGCTTTCTCTCCTCTTACGAATCTTTCATTCACATCATCGATTCCATGTTCAACCAGTACGCCAAGTGGCTGGAAATCTGCCGCCACTTATCCTGGCGCGAAGACATCGCCTCGCTGAATATCCTTATCACTTCCACCGTGTGGCGTCAGGACCACAATGGTTTCACCCATCAGGATCCCGGCTTTCTCGACGTGGTCATGAACAAGAGCGCCGCCATCACGCGAATTTATCTTCCGCCCGACGTCAATTCCCTTCTCTCCGTCTCTGACCACTGCCTGCGCAGCGAAAACTACGTCAACGTAATCGTCTGCGACAAGCAAAACCATCTGCAATACCTCAGCATGGACGACGCCATCAAGCACTGCACCAAAGGCATCGGCATCTGGGAATGGGCCTGCAACGATGAAGGCGTTGAGCCGGATATCGTTTTCGCTTCCGCTGGCGATATCCCGACGCAAGAAGCGCTCGCGGCCATTGTTCTACTTCGCGAAGCTTTTCCCGACGTCAAGATCCGCTACGTGAACGTGGTCGATCTCTTCAAGCTCGAGCCCAGCACCGAGCATCCCCACGGGCTCAACGACCGCGATTTCGATTCCCTGTTCACCAAAGATCGGCCGATCATCTTTAATTTCCACGGCTATCCATGGTTGATTCACAAGCTGACCTACCGCCGCACTAACCACGAGAATCTGCATGTGCGGGGTTACAAGGAAAAAGGCAACATCAACACGCCCATGGAACTGGCTATCGAAAACCAAATCGATCGCTTCAGCCTGGCCATGGATGCAATCGATCGCACTCCGAAACTCCAACGCATCGGCGCTCACACAAAAGAACGCTTCCGCAACCTGCAACTCGACTGTCTAGCCTATGCCCACGAAAACGGTACCGACAGCCCATCAGTAAGCCACTTCCAGTGGCCCTACTAGATTGCGCCCCGGCCCCAGCTTTTACGTTCGTGACCGCCTTTTGCTTGCCCTGACGAAGGAAGGGAGCGTTCCGCCAATGCAACACCGGCGAGCACATCGGTTCCCTCGGGGATTTGCATGCGGCGCCCTTCGCTTTCAATGGTGCGGATTTTCCGTAATCGCAGGCACCGCATGAACTGCGGCAACCAGTAGGCAGCATTAGGTATTTCACGGCAGGTCAGCTAGAATGTCGCGCTACTTGTAGTCGGGTACCGTGGGGTGACGGCGGATTCGACTTCGCATAGGTGCCCCGCTTCCACCACGGCGGGCGCATGAGGAATTGCCCGAATGAAAGGTGCAAAGTCACCCCGCCCCAAACGCAACGGAACGGTAACGCTGAAAGCCGTTGCGCAACATACCGGCCTGACGCCTGGCACCGTGTCCGCGGTGCTGAACAATTCCAAGGCCGCTCGCTCCATCCCCGAAAAAACACGCAAGCGCATCATTGCTGCGGCACGTGAACTGAATTACCAGCCGAATTTCCTGGCGCGCTCCTTGCGGGTACAGCGCACCTACACCGTCGGCGTCATTGTCGAGGAAATCGGCGACGCTTATGGCGGCACCATCGTCGACGGGATGGAAACGTACCTGCGCGACAACAATTTCTTTTTTCTCACGGTGGCCCACCGTCACGATCCGAAATTGCTGAAAACGTATTCGCAATTGCTGGCGTCGCGCGGCGTGGAAGGGCTTATCACCATCGATACCATCATCGACGAGGTGCCCAACCTGCCTACGGTTGCCGTCGCGGGGCACGGCAAAGTAGAAAACGTAACCAACATCGTCCTCGATCATCGCCGTGCCGCGGAACTTGGCTTGCGGCACCTCAAGGAACTCGGCCACGAACGCATCGCGTTTCTGCGTGGTCTAACGAAAAGTTCGGACTCTGCAACGCGCTGGCAAGCGATACAGGAAGTAGCGCAGGAGTTTGAAATTCAGATTCGCCCGGAACTGGTTCTGCAACTGGAAGGAACGGAATCGACGCCGGAACTGGGCTACCCCTACGGAAAAGCGCTGATCGCGCGCAACGTACCGTTCACGGCGCTCTTTGCCTACAACGATATTTCCGCTATTGGCGCGATGCGCGCGTTTCAGGAAGCCGGGTTGCGCATACCGCACGATATCTCCGTGGTGGGGTTCGACGATGTTTCCATTGCCGCGTTTTCCATCCCGCCGCTGACCACCGTGCGCCAACCGCTGCAAAAGATGGGCAGAATCGCCGCGGAAACTTTGCTGGACCGCATCGAAGGTCGCGCCGAGTTCATTCCGGAAATTGCCGTGGAACCAGAATTGATCGTACGCAAATCCACGGGCCCGCCGCGCGCCCTCGGCGACTGAAAATTGACACGGCCGAGGTTTGTTGGGAACTTTAGTCCACTCCCACCGGGCGGGATCCACGCAGCGCGTAGTACGCAATATATAGGTAACAAAGCACCGGCAAAACGAATGCGTGGTGCACCCCGATCGCCGGATTGTCCGCCAGAACTCCTTGCAACACCGGCAAGATTGCCCCGCCCACAATCGCCATGATCAGTAGGCCAGATCCATCTCCGGTTCGTGGACCTAGCTTCGCGATGCCCAGCGTGAAGATGCTGGGGAACATGATGGAGTTGAAAAATCCCACCAAGATGATGCTCCACATCGCTACGTGCCCGCTCGTCAGCATGGAGGTCAACACCAGCGCGCATGCGCAAAATGCGGCGATACTCAGAACCGTTCCAGTTTTCACTTTCTGTAAGACCGCCGACCCGATGAAACGCCCAACCATCGCTCCGCCCCAGTAGTACGCTACTAATTTTGCTCCTTCTACTTCGGGCAAGTTGCCGATGTCTTTCTGGTTGAAATAGTTGATCAAAAAGCTTCCGATTGATACCTCTGCTCCCACGTATGTGAAAATCGCCACGCATCCGAGAATCAGATGACGGTATTTGAACAGACTGCCTTCGTGGCGCCCATCAGCGTGCCTTTCGACTCCCGGTATTGCCGGCAACTTAAACAATGCGATCAGAGCAGCGAAAAGAATGAGAGCGATCCCGATTACGATGTACGGCACCTTCACGGATGCCGCTTGCTGCAAACGTGAGGCACTCGCGGCCGTCGCGCCGCCCAGAATCAGCAGCCCGCCAATCCACGGGCCGATGGTTGTACCCAACGAATTGAAGGCTTGCGTCAGGTTCAGCCGGCTCGATGCGGTTTGCGGTGGACCCAGCACAGCCACGTACGGATTCGCCGCCACCTGCAGCGCGGTAATTCCCGCCGCGAGTACCATCAATGCCGCCAGAAAAAGCGGATAAGAAAGAGCGCTGGCAGCCGGAACAAACAGAAACGCTCCGATTCCCATGGTCACCAATCCGGTTACCATGGTTTTCTTGTAGCCGATGGCGTCAATCAGTTTTGCCGACGGTATCGAAAACAGGAAGTACGCGCCAAAAAATGCGAACTGGATGAGCATCACTTTCGTGTAGTTCATGTCGAACACGGATTTGAGGTGCGGCACGAGAATGTCGTTCAGCACCGTCACGAAACCCCAAAAGAAAAACAGCACCGTCACCATCGCCAATGCCGCGGGATATTTTTCGCTGCCACCCGTGGTTGTCGCTGCACTTCCAGAGCTTATATTCGCCATCGATTAGTGTTCCATTTCTCCGCGGAGAACGGGATTGCCGGGGAGATAGTGCCACAAGTTGAAGCGAACTAATATCGCTTTCCGGCCACCGAGTGTCGCGAATAGTGATGTGAAGTGTTGCCGCTCGGAACGTAGTGCTCCGCCCGGCGACCAATCCAATTTGTGTGCCTTAGCTTCAACGGTAAAGCGGCGGCGAGCCGCCGCACTCCAAATAGACCGCAGTGCGCGTTGTGGAACTTTGCTTTATGCTGAAGGCATCTAATCTGATGTGAAGATGCGGGAACACGTGATGCCAACAGATTCAATAGCCCCGGAGACTGCAGCGAACGTGCATGCGAAAAAGATTCGCTGGATTTTGCTCGCAGCGTTCGGCGGGATTCTGGTGTTGATGATTGTCGCCGGCCTGAGCGCGCTGGATTCGCTGCAAAAACTGAATCAAGTCTCGAACGAAGTGAGCGAGCGATTTTCCAGCCACAGCCGCGCGATTCTGACCGTAGTCGTCTCGGTGCACACTTACAGCGACAATATGGAACGCTACCTTATGAGTGACGCGGTGGCTCCTGGCGGGCCTAGCGCGAGCGATGTGCAAAACCACGGCGCGGAACTGCACACTGCCCTCAATCATTACCCGCAAGACTGCGGCCGCGAAGAGCGTCTGCTTCTTACCCAGATCGAACGAGAAGTTGCCGCGGAGGAGGGCTCGTTCGCCGAAACTTTGACCTGGCGTCCGGCGGACCGTGTGCAACGCGGACATACCTTCGTGCACCAGCAACTGATTCCAGCGCGAGCACAGCTTTTTCAATTGGCGAGTGCAGTTTCCGCTTTAAACGACCAGAGATTCGCCGAGGAAAATCAAACGCTGGCGCTACAGTTCGGCAGCCTGCAAACCAGGCTTGCGCGGATGGTATTTTTAACGCTGGTTGCTGGGTTTCTGCTGGCACTCGCGGCGGGTTATTACATCTGGCGGCTGGAACAAGAACGGCGCGAACGATATGTGGACCTGGCGCGAAGCCGGCATGAACTGGAAGGATTGTCGCGACGTCTGGTGGAAGCGCAGGAGGCGGAGCGGCGGTCCATCTCGCGGGAATTACACGATGAAGTCGGGCAAACGTTGGGCGCGCTGCTGGTGTATGTCGGCCAACTGACAAATCTTGTGCCTCCGGGCGACAAGATTCTGCAAGGGCAGATTGAACGCATCAAATCGGCTGCGGAGACCGCGGTGAAATCCATTCGCGATATGGCTCTGCTGCTGCGGCCACCGATGCTGGACGATCTCGGCTTGATTCCGGCGTTGGAATGGCAAGCGCGAGAAATTTCGCGGCGCAGCGATATGGAAGTGGATGTAGAGGCGGGCGACCTGAAAGAAAATCTGCCTGACGAGATTAAGGTGGGAATTTACCGGCTGGTACAGGAAGCCTTGCAGAATGCGGCTACGCACGCACACGCCAAGAACGCGAAGGTCAGCGTAAAGCAGGAAGCCGACAAGGTGGTGGCAGAAATTGCCGACGATGGTGAAGGATTCGATACGCAACGCACGCGAGGGATGGGAATTCTGGGCATGGAGGAACGCGTGCGGCAACTACGCGGTATTTTCAGGATTGATTCGGCGAAGGGTAAAGGCACAACCGTTCATGCCGAGTTGCCGGTAGCCGGCCAAGGCCTTGCCTGAGCGATGAGAAAGACGCGCGTGTTGCTTGCCGACGATCATCAGTTGATGCGCAGTGGTGTGCGCCTGATGCTGGAGCGCGAAGCGGATTTGACGGTGGTGGGAGAAGCGGGCGATGGCCGCGAAGCGGTGGCGCTGGCGAAAACGCTGAAGCCTGAAGTGGTGGTGATGGATATTGGCATGCCCAACCTGAATGGAATTGAAGCTGCTCTGCAAATGACCCAGCACAATCCTGAGTTGGCGGTGGTGATGCTGAGCATGCACTCCGATGAAAGTTATGTTTTGCGCGCGTTGAAGGCTGGAGCTCGCGGCTACTTGCTGAAAGATTCCGCGGAGGCGGATTTGATCAAGGCCGTGCATGTGGTGGCCGGCGGAAAATCGTTCTTCAGCCCGGCGGTGAGCAAAGTTTTGCTGGACGATTATGTGCGCAAGCTGAAGCGCTCGGGGACCGAAGATGCGTACGATTTGCTGACTCCGCGAGAGCGCGAAATTTTGCAACTGATCGCTGAGGGAAAATCCAACAAAGATGTGGCGAATTTGCTGAACCTCAGCGTGTACACGGTAGAAAGCCACCGCTCGAATCTAATGGAGAAGTTGAACCTCAAAGGTGTGCCGGAGTTGATTCTCTACGCAGTGCGAAAGGGCATCATTTCGTAGCGTCAGAGAAAACCGCCTTCCATCTGAAGACGTTCACTCTTGAAGAGAAGCGCTGCCGGGCTAGAAAACCCAAGAGCGGACCGCCTCAGAAGGCGGTCCCTACTTAACGGTGTTCGCGCTAGAGCAGAAGCGCACTCCACGCAAGAAAACCCAAGGCCCACACGCGAATTCGGCGTGTGGGGCACCCACTAAAGCCTTCGTTATCTTTCGCTTGGGATATCCCCAATCATCTGGAGTGTACCTCCCCACTAGCAGGGAGAATCATGGGCGCACCTGCTGGCGTCTGAATGGATGTGAGTGACTACTACGCAACCTGCGGAGAGCATAGCGGCACGGGGAACTCCGTTCAGGTGCGAGCTAATTAAGGATGGACACATGACCGCAAAGGGATCTTCCGTTTTGTCGAAGCCCGCTACTTTAATTTTGGGCGTGTTCTTGGGCGCAGCCGGTCTGGGCATCGCGCATACCACACAGAAAACTGTGGCGGAAAAAGCTTCTGCTTCGAATCCGCCGGCAACTTTGAAGTTGGCGGACAGCAACGAAGGACCAACGAAAAACAGCTATGCTCCGATACTGAAGAGCGTACTGCCCTCGGTGGTGAACATTTCGTCTTCCAAAGTTGTGAAAGCCAAGGAGCAGATGCCGGAAGGGATGGAGATGGATCCATTCTTCAGGCAATTTTTTGGTCAGGGAGAAGGACGCTTCAACGTTCCGAAGGATCGCCGCGAGAAGGCTCTTGGCTCTGGCGTAGTCGTTAGCCCGGAAGGCTACATTCTGACCAACAACCACGTTGTGGATGGCGCGACGGATGTTCGCGTGACACTTGGGGACAAGCGCGAACTGGAAGCCAAAGTGATTGGCACCGATCCGAAGACGGACATTGCGGTCCTGAAGGTTGACGCGAGCAACTTGAAGCCAATCACGATTGGCGATTCTTCCAAGGTGGAAGTTGGCGACACTGCGTTGGCGATTGGCGATCCGTTTGGCGTGGGACAAACCGTGACCAAGGGCATCATCAGCGCCACCGGCCGCGGCAATCTGGGCATCGAGGCGTACGAGGATTTTCTGCAAACCGACGCGCCGATTAATCCGGGAAATTCCGGCGGCGCGCTGATCAACGATCGCGGCGAACTGGTCGGGATCAACACGGCGATTATTTCGCATGGTTCGGGCGGCAGCCAGGGCATTGGGTTCGCGGTTCCCGTGAATCTGGCGCACCAGGTGATGGACCAGATTTTGAAGAACGGCAAAGTTGTCCGTGCATACATGGGCATTCTGCCGCAAGACATGACTCCGGATATGGCCAAGGCGTTTGGACAGAAAGAAGCGCGCGGCGTTGTTGTAGGTGACGTGACCGCCAGCAGCCCAGCGCAGGAAGGTGGCGTGCAGCGCGGCGACATCATCCTGGAAATCAACGGCAAGGCCGTCGAGACCAGCAACCAGCTTCGCAACAGCATTTCGATGACGCCTCCGGGCACCACCGTAAATGTGAAGCTGCTGCGCGATGGCAGCGTGAAGAACCTGTCGTTCAAACTGGCAGAGATGCCCACGGAAACCGCCAAGCTGGAGTCGGATGGGGAAGGCTCCAACAAAGCGCTCGAGGGCGTTGAAGTCACCAACCTGACACCGGACACGGCGCAGGAATTGGGACTGCCGGCTTCGGCGAAGGGCGTCGTGGTTGCGGGCATCGATCCGGCGAGCAAGATCGCGGACTCGGGCTTGCAACGGGGCGACGTGATCCAGGAAGTGAATCATCAACCGGTGAAGAATGTCTCTGAGTTCCAGAGTGCAGTGAAGAAGAGCGGGAGCGATCCGCTGTTGCTGGTGAACCGGCAGGGACGGACGCTGTACATCGCGTCGTAGAACTTTACGCCACGGCAGGGGTTTTATAGAGAGCCAGCCAGCGATGACTGGCTCTCTACCGCCTGCGCGTACAGAAGCAAAGGCGCCCGCCTCAGAAGGCGGTCGCTAGATGTGCTGGGAGTTGGAGAAAGGTGGGAACGCCATGGTTAAAGAACGGCGTAGAAAAAACAAAGTGGACCTGAAGGAATTTGTGAAGCGTGGCGAATGGCAAGCCGGCACGGAAGTCGACGCGCTGGAATTGTTGATGAAGGAGTCCTACAGCAATCCAGAAGTGTTTCACGAGGAATGGCTGCGACCGTTGTTGCGCGAGGGGCTGAGCCTGGAAGGCGCGTACGACGTGCTGGTGGAAGGAACGATCCGGCCGAACTAGTGCAGTGGCGGGCGAGTCTGCAAACTCGCTGGCATTTGGCATGACAACTTATCGTTGGGAAGA
>Ga0210394_10006483_pt1 | contig 12654 bp, 13 predicted proteins | sample IncBWC12MmetaG_FD_160121 | JGI IMG/M metagenome (GOLD analysis project Ga0210394, IMG submission 160121) | Forest soil microbial communities from Barre Woods Harvard Forest LTER site, Petersham, Massachusetts, United States - Inc-BW-C-12-M | ecosystem: Environmental > Terrestrial > Soil >... | reverse complement strand
GCGACCTGGTCGTGTTCGGCGCGTTCAAGGACGGCCGGCAGGTCAACTTCGAGAACCAGGCAGGGGGCCACGGCTCCATCGGCGGCGAGCAGGCTCACCCGTTCGTGCTCGCCAAGCGTGAGTGGGGGCTGGACACGAGTGCCGTGAATGGCGCGCACGAGCTGCACCCGATCCTCAGCGCGCTGCGGGACCGGCTGCGAGCTACCGGCTGACGGCGGCGGCGATATACCCAACCAAAGAGACAACGCCCACGAACACGGATGCACGTGGTCGGACCGTACGATTGGCCGGCATGGCCGGTCACACATTGCTCGACGTCCTCCAGCACGGCAGGCCGGCCGACCCGGCGATTGCCGTACCCGGGGGGCCTCGCCTCAACTATCGCGAGCTCCGCGAGCAGGTAGCCGCCGCGGCCGACCACCTGGCCCAGCTTGGCGTGGGCCGCAACGACCGGGTGGCGGTGGTGCTGCCGAACAGCGCCGAGGCGATAGTCATGTTTCTGGCGGCCGCTACCGCAGGCACCGCGGCTCCGCTGAACGCCGCATATAAAGAGGACGAGTTTCGCTTCTACCTGCAGGACACCGCCGCGACAGTTCTTGTCGTCCCTCCCGGCCAGGGCGAAGCCGCGCGCCGCGCGATGCCGCCTGGTGTTGCGCTGGTCGAAGCCCACATGGATGGGCGCGGCGCGCTGGTGATGGACAGCGATGCTCGACGAGACCAAAGCAGGACTGCCGGCGAACCTGGTGACGACGACGTGGCCCTCGTCCTGCACACGAGCGGAACCACCAGCCGCCCCAAGCTCGTTCCGCTGCGGCACCGCAACCTCTTCGCGTCGTCCGGCAACATCGCGAGCACTTACGGTTTGAGCCCGGGCGATGTCGCGTTTTGCGTGATGCCGCTGTTCCATATTCACGGCCTCATGGCCTCGACGATGGCCACGTTCCTCTCCGGCGGCCTGGTCGTCGTGCCGCCGAAGTTCGACCCGATGACGTTCTGGCCGGCGCTGCACGACCACCGCGCCAGTTGGTACTCGGCAGTCCCGACCATGCATCAGATGCTGCTCATGCGCAACCGCGGCGAGAGGCCGCCGGGCGCAGAGGGCCTGCGGTTCATCCGCTCAAGCTCTTCCGCGCTATCGCCCGAGACGATGGCTCAGCTGGAATCGAGATTCGGCGCGCCGGTGATCGAGGCCTACGGGATGACCGAGGCTTCGCATCAGATGGCGTCCAACCCGCTGCCACCGGCTCCCAGACGGCCGGGCACAGTGGGCACCGGCACGGGGGTGCGGATTGGCATCATGACCGACAAGGGCGAGTTGCTCCCGCAAGGCAGCAACGGAGAGGTCGTGATCCGTGGACCGAACGTGACCGACGGCTACTCGAACAACCCCGAAGCCAACGCCGCCTCGTTCGTCGACGGCTGGTTTCGCACCGGCGATCAGGGCACGCTGGATGCCGGCGGATATCTTTCGCTGATCGGGCGCCTCAAGGAAATGATCAACCGCGGGGGCGAGAAGATCGCGCCACGAGAGATCGACGACGTCCTCATGCAGCACCCAGCTGTCGGTGAGGCTGTCGCCTTTGGCGCGCCGCATCCCTCCTGGGGCGAGGAGGTGGTCGCCGCCGTGGTGCTGAAGGCGCCGGTGGCCGAGCGCGAGCTGATCGCTTTCGCGCGCGAGCGCCTGGCGGATTACAAGGTGCCCCGCAAGCTCTACATCGTCGACAAGATCCCCACGACGGCCACGGGCAAGGTCCAGCGCCGGGCGGTCGCCGCAGCCTTTAACCCTCCAACTTGACGCCATGAGCGTCGCCATCGTCGGTGCCGGCGCGATCGGAGGCTTGCTCGGCGCTTATCTCTCGCGTAGCGGCGAAGACGTGATCCTGATCGCACGCGGGCCGCATCTCGCGGCGATGCGCAGCCGCGGCGTGACCGTTCACAGCGGCGGCGGGGAATTCACTGCCCGGCCCGAGTGCACCGACGACATGAGCGCAATCGGCCGCGCCAATGTCGTCTTTCTCACCCTGAAGGCCCATTCGATCCCCGCCGTGGCGAAGACCATCGGCGCGAATCTCGGGGAGAATGCATGCATCGTCGGAGCGCAAAACGGAATCCCCTGGTGGTACTTCGAGCACCGCCAGCTGGAATCAGTTGATCCCGGCGGGGTGATCGCGCGAAACCTCCCGTACCGCAAGGTGGTGGGCTGCATCGCCTACCCGGCGGCGCAGGTGGTCGAGCCGGGAATCATCGAGCACCTCGAGGGCAACCGATTCACGCTCGGCGAACCGGACGGCACGCGGAGCGAGCGAGTCCAGGCGATCGCCTCGATGCTGGTCAGAGCCGGCCTGAAGGCGCCGATCCAGACGCGGATACGCAACGAGATCTGGCTGAAGCTTCTCGGCAACGCGACTCTGAATCCTTTGAGCGCCCTGACGCGCGCGACGCTCGCCGAGATCATCACGTCGCCGATCACCAGCGAACTGGTCCGAACCTTGATGGAGGAGGTGGACGCGGTGGCAAGTGCGGTTGGGGTCGAGGTGGTGCTGACCATCGAGAAGCGGATGGCAGGGGCGGCCGCGACGGGCGATCACAAGACGTCGATGCTGCAGGACCTCGAGGCCGGGCGCCCCCTCGAGATCGATGCGCTGGTGGGCGCTGTCGTCGAGCTCGCCGGCGGCGCCGGCGTCCCGGTACCGGCGCTCAGCGTCGTCTACCGGCTGGCCAAGCTGCTGGACGAAAGGACGCGGGCGGGCGCCTCCTAGTCCATACGTCGCGGGTTGCGGGCCATCACGAACCGGTTGCGCAGCGTGCCGATGCCCTCGACCTCGGCCTCGACCATGTCTCCGACGTGGATGAATTCTGGCGGCTTGCGCGCGAAGCCGACGCCGTCAGGGGTGCCGGTGGCGATCATCATCCCGGGCAGAAGAGTCATGCCGACCGAGACCCACTCGATGATGGAGTCCACCGGATGGATCATCTCGGAGGTGGTGCCGTCCTGCTTGAGCACCCCGTTGACCGTCAGCCGCAGGTTCAGTGCCTGTGGATCCTCAACCTCATCAGGAGTGACCACCCACGGCCCACTTGGGCATGACGCATCGAGGCTTTTGCCCTTGAAGTACTGGCCGCCCCAGTCACTCTGAATGTCGCGAGCCGTGACGTCGTTGATCACCGTATAGCCGAAGACGTGCTCGAGCGCGTCCTCCCTGGTGATGTTGACGCCGGCCTTGCCGATGACGACCCCAAGCTCGACTTCCCAGTCGATCTCCTCGCTGACCCCTGGGTCGATTGGGATGTCCTCGTTCGGTCCAGTGATTGACGTTATGGCCTTGGAAAACACCGTCGGCGGTTTGGGCGTCTCGCCTTTCGCGGCCGTCTCGACCGCGTGCTTGGCGTAGTTGCGGCCGATGGCGATGACGTTTCCCCGCGGCGGGTCAAGCGGTGCGAGCACCCTGACGTCCGCGACGGATTGAGTGATTGGCGCGGCGGCAGACGGCTTCAGCTTCGCCACCAGCTGCTTGACTGAGGCCATGCCGGCCTCTCCGGCGTCGATCAGAGCGATGAGGTTCGCGGGCGGCGGAGTCGAGCCTGTCGCCTTGGCAAGCTCGGTCAGATCGATGACGATGTCGGAACTGCTGGCGGCCAGGACTCCCAGCCTGGGGCCATCGCCGTGATCGAACATCAAAAGGCGCATGCGGTCAATCCTCCTGAACCGGGGGTCCGGCTCCTAGAAACAGGGCCTCGAAATCAGAGCGTTCGAGGAGATCTTTGGGGCGTCCCTCCAATCGAGTCGCGCCGGAGACGAGAACGACTGTCCAGTCCGCGATCTCGAGGGCGGCCCGGGCTCTCTGCTCGACGAGCAGGACAGCTTTGCCGGCATCAGCCAGCCGTCGGACCTGGTCGCGAAGCACCGCATCCGCGAGGAGCGGCGCCAGGTTGGCGGTTGGCTCATCAAGGATCAGCACGCGAGGATCCAGCATGAGAACGCGTCCAATTGCGAGCATCTTCCGCTCGCCTCCGCTGAGTTTGTCGGCGCGTCGCTTCATCATCGCAGCCAGTGCCGGGAAGACCTCGCAAACGCTGTTGATCCGCGCCGGCAGCGCGGAGTCCTTCAGGAGATACCCACCCATCTCCAGGTTCTCTTTGACAGTGAGCGGTTCGAAGATGTCTTGCACCTGTGGGACGTAGCCGACGCCTCGTCGAGCGAGGTCTTCCGGTGTGTGGCCCGTAACGTCATCTTCGCCGAGGAGGATCTTGCCGCTGATCAGCCTCAAGATCCCGACCAGGCTCTTGAGCAGGGTGCTCTTGCCGGCGCCATTCGGTCCGATGACGGCGACGATCTCGCCGGTGCCGACAGCGATGGATATGTCGCGCACGACCGGTACCGCACCATAGCCGGCTGTGATTCTTTCTGCGCGCAGGACGGGTGTGGGCCGATCCTCCGCCACCGCCTGCCTAGCCAACGAGGTACGCGTCAACAACCTCTTTCTGCTGCCTCAGATACGCCATGGTTCCCGTACCTATCACCTTCCCCTGCGCCATCACGGTCACCGAATCGCAAAGCTCCTCGACCAGGTGTAGCTCGTGCTCGACCATCAGGATGGTCAGCCCTTCCCTCCGCAGATCCTGCAGATAACTCTGGATCTCGAGAACGATCGACGGATGAACGCCCGACATCGGCTCGTCCAGGAGAAGGAGTCGCGGTCCGAGCATCAGCGCGCGCATGATCTCGATCAAGCGTTTCTGGCCGCCGCTCATGGTGCCGGCGTAATCCGACTCTTTGGCGGTCATGCCGAAACGCTGGAGCAGGCCACGCGCCTGGTCGACCAGGCGGCGTTCATCGGCGATCCAGTAGCTCTTCCCCAGTAGCGCTCCCCAAAGGGAGTCGCCTCGATTGTGCGGGCCGGCCACCAGCAGGTTCTCGAGGACGGTGAGCCGAGCGAACTCAGATGGCAGCTGGAACGTGCGCACCAGGCCACGTCGGGCGCGCGCATACGCGGGCATTCGCGTCACGTCCTGGCCGTCAAAGACGATGCTGCCACCGGAGGCTGGGAGGGTGCCTGCAAGCACTGCGAGAAATGTTGACTTGCCGGCTCCGTTGGGGCCGATCAAGCCGGTGATCTTCCCTTTCGGAACCTCGATCGACACGCCGTCCACTGCCAGCACGCCATCCAAATGGCGGTAGACGTCGGAGGCCGCCAGCATCGCGCGGTCAGGACTTGAGGACACGTTCTGAATCCTCACGAACCGGAGCTCCCTCGAACACGCGCCGCGGCTCGGGCCGCACGCCTTCAGGCCGAAACCAGAGGAACCCGATGATGAGCAGGCCGATCGCCACCCACTGCATCGCCGGAATGAGATTGGGAGGCGGCACCCAGCCGCCGATGGTCGGCGGTATCATCCGCGTCGCCTCTTCGAAACCGACGGGCACGAGCAGCGCCCCAAGGATCGCGCCGACGTTGTTGCCGCGCCCGCCGACGATGACCGCGGCGAAAAGGATGATGGTCTCGGGGTAAAGCCAGACCGACGGAGCCCACACCGCGATGTAGCCGACCAGGATCGCACCAGAAAGCCCTGCGATCACGCCGCCGACGATGAAGACGGTCATCTTCAGCTGGACCGGGTTCTTGCCGATGGCTGTGGCCGCCACCTCGTGCTCACGCATCGCCCGCAGGCTCCGGCCGAAGGGCGAGTTGACGATCCTGGAGGCAACCGCCCAAACGAGGAGCACGCAGGGCAGTGTCAGCCCCACGTAGAGGAGCTGGTAGCTCTGGGCGAGCGGGTCGACCTGGTTGGAAAACGGCCCCGGCACCTGCGCGATCCCCGCCGCGCCGTTGAGGAATGTGCGGGCGTTGGTGATCAGGGAGTTCGCGATCACCGAAAGGACGAGCAGGGAGATGGCCTGATAGTCGGGTCTCAGCTTTCTGAGCACGACCAGGCCGACCGGGATCGCGAGCAGCCCACCGACGATCGCGCCGCCGATCCAGGGAATAGGGAACGGAAGCTGCAAGCCGCCGATGTAGGTCTGATACCCGCCGTACGCGCTGTCGGGAGGCATCGACAGCACCGCGGCGGTGTAGGCGCCGGCCGCCTGGAAAACGATGAAACTGAAGTTGACGATGCCCGAGACCCCGAACTGAAGGTTGAGCGCGATGCAGGCAATGATGTCAACGCCCGCATAAACGGCCAGCGTGGCGGCGTAGTAAGAGTTCATCCCGCCGCCGCCAGAGCGCCGCGCTTGGCGAGCATCCCCTGCGGGCGCAGCACCATCACCAGGACCAGGATCGCGAAGGCCACGACCTGCTTGTATTCGGGGGCGATGGCCGCGGCGCTGAGCTCGGTCACCAGGCCGATGATCAGGGCGCCGATCATGGCGCCGTACGGCTGGCCCGCCCCGCCCAGGACGGCGGCGGCGATGATCGTGATCAGGTAACCGGCACCGCTGGCGACGGAGAAGTTCTCCGAATCCATGCCGGCAACCACACCGGCAACGCCGCACAGAGCTCCGGTGATCAGCCACACGACGCTGATCACGCGCTGGGTCGGAATGCCGCAGTTGCGGGCCAGGGTGGGGTTGGCCGCGGTGGCGCGCATGGCTTTCCCCAACCGGGTGTACCGGAGCATGCCGTGGACCGCGAGCATCAGGATCGCGGCCACGACGATGATTGCGATCTGGGCGACGGTCAGCACCAACCCGTTCCAGCGCAGGAGCTGGCCCTGGTCAATCACGTACGAGGACGTGTCGTACCCGACGAGCGGGAGCATCAGGTTGGCGATCATCAGGGACGCCGCCAGGGAGATGATCACCATCCCGATGAGGTTTGTCCCCTTGCGCTGGAACGGCGTGTACAGGAATCGGTTGAGCACGAAAGAGAGCGCAGCGCCGGCGAGGGCGCCGGCGATCATGGCGACCCAGATGTTGACGCCGGCCTGGTTGACGTAGAACGCCGCGTAGCCGCTGACCATCATGACCTCGCCGTACGCGAGGTTGATCATGTTGGTGATCCCGAACTGCATGGTGAAGCCGACTGCCGCGATCGCGATCACGGAGGCGCTGATCAGCCCGAAGCCAAGCGCCGCTACATAAAGTTCCACGGCGCTCGGCTCCAGGTGCTAAGTGGTGGGGCTATGCGTTGCCGCCCGCGTCGATGATCTGCTGGGTCTGGGCCTGGGTGAGCTGTCCGATCACGACCTCGTTGCCGTTCTTATCCATCGTCACCAGGTTGTAGCCCTGCTGGGAGTTGTTCCACTGGTTGAAGTTGTTCTCACCGGCGGCGCCGACGTATCGGATCGACTTGCCGGCTTTAAGCGCGGCCACTCCATCCGCGAAGGTGTTGACGACCGTGGCGCCAGGAACGCCGTTCGCGATGGTGAAGATCTTCGGGTTGTAAACCGTGGGATCGCTGCTGTTGGCGGCCACCATCGCCAGGGCGTCCAAGATTATCCCGTCGTAGAGGTGGACGGTCGGGCTTTTGCCCTTGTACGTGAGCGCCTGCGAGCCCGAGTACTTCGCGTCGGCGGCCGTCAGCTGGGTGACGAACTCGTCGTAGCCGGGACCCGACAGTGAGAGGGCGAGATCCACCGCCGTGTAGTTCGCCTCGAAGTCAGTGAGCCCGATGGCGGTGACGACCTGCTTGAACCAAACCGGGTCGATGGTGGCGCTCGTGCCGATGAACGGGATCATCTTGCCGCCGTTGAGCTGCTTTACCTCACCCAGGTAGGTGCCGGCGGAGCCGATGGTTTCGGTGAGGATGACATCAGGATGCGTCAGCAGCATCTTTTGCACCTCGGTCCGGTACGACGAGGCGCCCAGGTGGATGGCCTGGTTGATGGCGATGTTCACACCCAGCTTGTTCAGTGCGGCCACCGCGGGCCCGACGAACGTCTGCGAGCCGATGTCGTCGCCGAACACCAGGGCAATGTTCTTGTAGGGGGCGTGACCCGGACCGAACAGCGCGCTGCCGATCATCGCGTAAGCGTCGAACGAGTCTGGTGGTACGAGGCGGTGGAAGTACGTGAAGTTCGTCTTGTTGAACTCCGACTGGCCGGTCATGCAGGTCATGGGGATGTGCGAGCGGTCAAGGATCGGGACGACGGTGGACGCCTCATCGGAAGTGCAGCCGACCACCCCCATCAGGTTGGAGTTGCCTGAAATCATCGCGTTGGCCGCCGGGACGGCATCGGCCGGCTCGCCACGCGTGTCGAACTCCTGGCAGCTCACCTGGCGGCCGCCAACGCCTCCGGCGCCGTTGATCGAGAGGGCGGCCGCGTAGCAGCCGGCGAGGTACCGGGGACCAAAGCTGGCGTCCGCACCCGAGAACGGCGCCAAGACGCCGACCAGCAGTGGCCCTGAGCCCAGTCCTCCGGTGGTTGGCGTGCTTCCACCGCACGCCGCCAGAACCACGAGCGCCGCGATGGCTGACAAGAGCCGGGTTGGATTCAAGTGCCGACGAACGCCTGGCTGAAACCTGTTCACCTTCGTTCCTCGCTTATGAGCACTAGCCGCCTATGGATTGTCGACAATTCTATGCACAATCCGCCCGTCCTGCCGCATATTCTTAGCGGCGGAAATATCGGCACATGGCAAGCGCATCGTCAGCAGTGACTGAGGTTCCGGCCCGTTCAGCCGAAAAGGAGGCTCGCGGCGGAGCCAGCGCTTACGTGAAGCTGCGCGAGGCGATAGTGGACGGCCGTTTCCAACCCAACGAGCGGCTCGTGGAAGCTGACCTTGCCCGAACGTTCGGAGCGGGGCGCACGGCCATCCGGGCGGCCCTGGTCAGACTGGACCAGGAAGGCCTGGTCGAGCGCCAGCCCAATCGGGGCGCCCGCGTGCGGCTGGTTTCTGACCGGGAAGCGCTCGAGATCGAAGAGGTGCGCGTGGCGCTCGAACAGATGCTGGCCAGGCATGCGGCGACCCGGATCACAGCCGGCGATGTCGAGCAGCTACGCCAGGTGCTGGACGAGATGACCTCCCGGGTGGGGGCCGGCGATCCGTTGGGTTACTCGGAGCTCAACTCCCGATTCCACGAGATGATCTGGGGCATCGCCGACCAGGCCGTGGCGTCGACGCTGGTGGCCAACCTCAAATCGCAGAGCATCAGGTTCCAGTACCGCACGATCCTGCAGCCAGGCCGGCCCGACCGCTCGCTGCGGGAGCATGCCGAGATCGTCGACGCGCTCGCGTCGCGCGATCCCGACCGCAGCGAGGCCGCCATGCGCGAGCATCTGAGTCGCGTGGTCGAGACGCTGAAGCAGGCGATCGCCCGCCACCGCGCGGGCTAACTTTCTCCGGAGTGCTCCGGATCGTCACGGTAGCCGGTCTCATCCTGCCGCTTACGCTCGACACTTTCGCGCTGAGCACCGCTCTGGGCGCGGCCGGCATCGCCAGGCACGAGCGGTTGCGGATGAGCCTGATCCTGACCGCGTTCGAGACCGGCATGCCGGTCATCGGCTTCCTCGCCGGCGCCGGGCTTGGGGTTGCCGTCGGGGGACTGGCTAATTACACAGCCGCCGGCGTCCTCGCCGCGGTGGGAGTCTTGATGCTCTGGCGGAGGAACGATGACGACGAGGATCAGAAGATGCGGCTCCTCGAGTCGGCGCGCGGCTGGGCAGTTGTGGTCCTCGGCCTGGGGATCAGCGTCGACGAACTCGCCATCGGATTCGGCGTCGGGCTGCTGCGCCTGCCCTTGCTCCTGTTGATAGTGCTGATCGCGATGCAGGCATTCCTCGCCGCGCAGCTTGGGATGCGGCTGGGGTCTCGGGTGGCGGAGAACGCGCGTGAAGCCGCCGGCAGGATCGCGGGCGTCCTGTTGATACTCGCTGCCCTCCTGCTCGTCGGCGAGCACATCGCCGGCGTTTAGCTGCTCTTGCCCTTCCAGTCCCTGAACGCTTTGACGAGCTCATCTTCGACGGTCTTGGGGACCGGTGCCTCGGCCAGCGTGCCCACGACCTTTCTGGTTGCCCTCATCTGGGCGAGATACGCTTGGCAGCCATCGCACCCTGCGATGTGCGCCTCGAACCTGGCGCGATCATCCGATGCCAGCGCCCCATCGAGGTAATCGGTCATGAGCTCGACCACCTGGCGGCAGGTCATCTGAGGTACTCCTCGAGCATTCTGCGCACTGAGGCCCGGGCCCTATGCAATCGCACACGTTGATTCTCCGCCGATATGGACAGGAGCCCGCACACCTCGCTGGCATCGAGGCCGGCGACATCTCGAAGCGTGATCACCTCGCGCTGCTTCATCGGCAGCGACTCGATCGCCGCCTTGACGCGAAGCAGGGTCTCGCTGCTCAAGAGCTTTGATTCCGGCCAGCTGTCTGGACGCGACAACCACATCCCGTCTCCGCCGAAGCGCTCAGCGTCGACGGTCGGCCGCCTGCTGTCTGAGTCATCGCGCCGCCACAGCGATGCGAACGGCAGAATGCGCGACTCCCGGCGTCGGCGGGAGCGCGCGATGTTCATAACGATCCCAAAGAGCCAGGTCTTCAGCGATGAGCGGCCTTCGAACTTCTCGAGGCTGCGCAGACAGGTGAGCCACGACTCCTGCACCACTTCTTCGGCCAAGCCCGGATCCCGGACATACGCCATCGCGAGCCTCAGCATCTGCCCGTGGTGGACCTGGATGAGCGTGCGAAATGCCGCTTCATCGCCGGACCTCAGTGCCGCCAGGTCAGGGTCATCTCGTCTCTCCCCCATTGCGGCGAAGGATAGAGGCGCCATCAGTTCGGACGTGCTGGGGCTGGGGGCGGCGTGCCCCCAGCCCGAAGAATTTGCACACTGCGGATGACTTCGATGTTTGCCGCTCTGCTACCCGGTGACGACGATGCCAAATGGCGTCGCGCCGGCAGGCAGCCCAAATGGCGACGGGCTCAGCTCGGTCAGCGATCCGCCGCTCACCGCAAAGGCGCTCACGGCATCGAGCGCCGCATCGACCACGTAAAGGTTGGCGCCTGATGGGTCCAGCCGGGCGTCGAATGGCCGGATGCCGGTGCCGCTGGCAAAAGGTGTCGTGCCCAGCAGCGAGAGCGACCCGTCTTGCTCAATGCCGTAGCTGGAGATGTCGGTGCTGCCCGTGTTGACAGTGAACAGATACTTGCCGTCGTGCGAGATCTCGACCCAGCAAGGCGCGGTCCGGCCGTCCGCGTACGGCGAGCCGCCGATCGACGTCAGCGTGCCGCCGGCAGAGGCGCTGAAGGCTGAGACGGAGCCGTTGCCCGTGCCGCCGTGAGCGTTGGAGACGTAGAGCCGGGACGGATTCACCGGCGAGAACTCGCTGCCGAACGGCCCGGCGGCCTGGGCCGGGAACGGAGAGCCCGCGGCCGGCACCAGGCGGCCGTCACGCCCCACCACAAAGCTGTCGATCAGAAAAGTGCTTGGATCCGTGGTGCCGACCTCGATGCCGACCAGGTTTGCGCCGGTCGAGTTGAAAAGTATGTCTCCGGGGTTGGCGGTGCTCGGAAGCGCCACGGTTGATCCCCCGATCGGAGCCAGGTGGCCGCCGCCGTCAAGGAAGAAGCCCGTGTAGTTGGTTCCCGTCGTGCCATCTCCGTCGTTCGCCACGTAAACCAGGTGGCCGTGAACCGCGATGCTCACGGGCTTGATGCCGCCCGACCAAACCGGGCTGCCCTCGACCGCCCCGAGCGAGCCGTCCGGGCGAATGCGAAGGACCGATACCTGGTTGCTGCCGGCGTCCGCGGCCAGGAGATAGCGCCCGTCAGCGGTGACCTGCAGGGAGCCCTGGGACCCGGTCACGGTCCCCGTCCCGGCGCCGCCCGCGTTGAACGGGGAGCCGGCCATCGGCGTCAGCGTGCCGTCAGCCTGCCGCGCAAACGCCGCGATCGTGTTGGTACCCGCAGTGTTGTCATTGACGTACAAATGGCCGCCGCCGTGCGGCGCTGATGCCGCGGCGACACCCGTGGATGACGCCATGGCCAGCACGCATACACCGGCCCCGACAAAGATGCTTTTTCTGAATCGCATGTGCTCGTCTCCTCGCGGCCTTCTGCTTGAACCGTTGGCTTGGCCGTCGTACGAGTACTGTCTTCAGCAGAGCGGAATCGTTACAAACAAATTCCCGGACTGACAAAGACTCAGCAGTTTCTCAGGCTTCTCCCACCAAAGTCACAGGCCTCAAACCGATCGTTTCTAACGTGCTTGGCCGTGACACGCAAACGCCCATCGCCATCCTCTCCCCGATCGGGAGCGAGCGGTAACCCATGAGGGCGCGCTTGCTAGCGAACCTTCTGAAGCGTCGTGTCCTCGCCGCGCTGGTTGTGGTCGTCGCCGTCCTGGGCGCCACCGCAATGTACGTACAGGCGGGCAAGGTGACCACCACCTATCGCACCTCGCCCGTGGTTTACGGCACCATCACGCAGACCATCGGCATGGCCGGCAACCTCGCCCCGGTGACCGAAGCCGACCTCAACTTTGCGGCCTCCGGCACCGTCTCGTCGGTTCGTGCCACTGTCGGCGAGACCGTCGTCAAGGGCGATTTGCTGGCGGCGCAGGACTCCACCCTGCTGTCGGCGCAACTGTCCCAGGCCAAGGCGAATCTCTCCTCCGCGCAAGCGAAACTTACTCAAGATGAGGCTGGGCCGACGGCTCAGAACCTGGCCCAGGCCGAGAACCCCGTGTCGCAAGCACAGGTCTCCGTCAACA
>Ga0210394_10006482_pt1 | contig 12655 bp, 9 predicted proteins | sample IncBWC12MmetaG_FD_160121 | JGI IMG/M metagenome (GOLD analysis project Ga0210394, IMG submission 160121) | Forest soil microbial communities from Barre Woods Harvard Forest LTER site, Petersham, Massachusetts, United States - Inc-BW-C-12-M | ecosystem: Environmental > Terrestrial > Soil >... | reverse complement strand
GTCGAGGCGATTGGGTTCTTCTCACCCGGTATTACGGTAAAATTGGTCAACGGCGAAACCGACGAGGATGTGGCAGTGAAGTCTCCTTACAACCTCTTCGTCGGCGGGAACAAACTCGGCAGAGGAGTAACTATCAAGAATCTTCTCGTGAGCTACTACGGACGGCACCCGAAGCGACCGCAGGCGGACACCGTCCTCCAACACGCCCGCATGTACGGCTATCGCAGAAAGGACATCGGCCTCCTGAGGCTGTTCCTGCCCCCGGAACTCCACTTGGTTTTCAAGGCCATCAATAAGATGGAGCGGGGCCTCAGGGACCTCATTGCTCGACGACCCACTGAGGAGTTCCGCGGAATCTATGTCGAAGGCGGGCTCAGCGCTACTCGAAGAAACATCCTGGCGCCGGGTTCAATCGGCGTGTACTCCGGAGGAAGCATCTACAACCCCGCGCAGGTCATGCGCGACGTCAGCGTGAGGACCTCCACCGAGAAAATCGACAAGCTGCTGGCCAGCTACCCAGATGACCGCCACGTTGATACCTCCATTGAGGCCATGCGAGCGCTGGTTGAGTTGACGGTGCCAGATCAGCGGGCGTCTGAGCGCGTGTGGGACCCGGTCGCGGTTGGCGAATCACTCTTACAATTTGCAAAAATCTATAGGCAGAGGGGGGGCTACGTCTACGTAGACCGAGAACGCGGCTTAAAAGAGAACCGCCGCGAAACCCAAGGGATCTTGGACGGCGGTGAGGCAGCAAGAGTTCCAGACGACAAGATCACACTTTTTCTGCTCCGCACAAGGGCCGAAGGGGGTAGGAACGCCGCTTGGTGGCCGCAAATCCGCTTCCCAGATGGACGCTATGCTTTCGCGTTTGCGATATAGGAATTGGAGCGGGGGACAACTCGGACTGCGCTCGGCTCAGGTGAAAAGCCCGATGAGAAGGAAGCCTATAGCGGTCGATCTCTTTTGCGGCGCGGGGGGCCTGTCCGAAGGCCTAAGGCAAGCGGGATATAACGTCATCGGGGCAGTCGAAATCGACGCGCTAGCCTGCCGGACCTATAAACTGAATCACCAAGCCGCTAAGGTATGGGAGATCGACATCACCAGGCTCACGGGTAGCGCCATGATGGAGACCCTGAAACTCGAACCGGGTGATCTGGATCTGCTGGCTGCTTGCCCCCCATGCGAGGGATTCTCAAGAATGAGAACCAAGAATGGTGCTCTTAGGAATAGAGACCCCCGCAACGACCTCATCCTCGACACGCTGCGGATCATCCGCTCCATGAGACCAAAGTCGATCATGCTTGAGAATGTCCCCGGCCTCGCGAGAAACAGACGCTTCGCTGCCTTTTGCAAAGGGTTGGAGTCTCTCAAATATTACGTGAGGTGGGACATTCTTAACACCGCCGATTACGCCGTTCCGCAGCGACGGAGAAGGCTCGTGCTTCTGGCATCGTGCGTGGCGGAGCCAGACTTTGCGACGAAAGCCGCGGGGCACAAGACGGTTCGTGATTTCATTGGACGCCTCGCACCTCCCCAGCAAAGCCGGGATCCCCTGCACAACTACTCCAGCCGGCGAACTAAAAGGATTCAGGACCTCGTTTCGAGAATTCCACACGACGGCGGGAGCCGCAGCGCGTTGGGTCGGAGGGGCCAGCTGCCGTGCCATCGGCGGTTCGAGGGATTCTGGGATGTTTATGGAAGAATGGCATGGGACAGGCCAGCTCCAACGATAACAGGGGGATGTATTAATCCATCAAAGGGGCGCTTCCTCCATCCCTCTCAAGACCGGGCCATTACGTTGCGCGAAGCCGCGATGCTACAGACGTTCCCTAAGACTTATCGCTTTCTTCTCGATCGTGGACGCTTTTCCGTTGCATCGCTAATCGGCAACGCGCTGCCGCCTGAGTTTATCAGGCGTCAGGCTATGATGCTAAAAGGGGTTGGCTCAGGCGCGCGCCGGGTCGCTCCGCCTCCAGCATGATCATGCCCTGATTGGAGGGACCCGAGGGAGCCCTTGGACAGATTCGATGCAGATACGCGCTCTCGTGTGATGAGTCGCAACAAGTCACACGGCACGAAGTCAACCGAATGGAGGTTCCGATCACTGTTGATGCGGCACGGCCTCAGGGGTTGGAAGCTTGGGCATCTATCCGGCATTCCTGGAAGGCCAGACGTCCTCTTCCTTCGCCATCGCGTCGCTATCTTCTTGGACGGATGCTTCTGGCACGGGTGTAACCGTTGTCGTTCAATTCCCGCGACTAATAAGGAGTTTTGGAAAGCAAAAATTGGGAAAAACGTCAAGCGAGATCGAGAGGTAGGCCGCACGCTCAATCGAATGGGATGGAAGGTGTTACGGATTTGGGAACACGAACTTAAGGCCGGCAGCGAAGCGGTACTTCGGAGGCTGGCAGGTTCTCTGAGGGGTGCGGAGGGCACCGTTCGCCTCACTTCTCCAGCAGAAAATTCCCCACGAACAGCGCGTCAATGCCCGAGGAGTAAAAACTTCGTACGGCGTCGCGAGGAGTCGAGACCAGAGGGTCGCCAAAAAGATTGAAGCTGGTATTGTAGAGCACGGGCAACCCGGTGGCTTTGCCGGCTTCGAGCAGCAGGCGGTGGAACAGCGGATTTTCCGCCTCGGCGACAGCGTGGACGCGCACCAGATCGCGGCCCAGAATGGCCGCTTCGAAGGTCTTGCGGTGCTTCGGGCGCACGCGGCCCACGGTGGCGAGATTGCGAGCATTCGGCCCGACCTCGAAATAAGTGGAGGCGAGCTCGGCGGGCACCGACGCCGCGAATTTCCGGAACGGCTCGCGATGTTTAATGTAGATATTCAGGTTTTCGGTCGAATAAGAATCGAGCGGCGAGGCTAAAATGCTGCGGTTGCCCAGCGCGCGCGGCCCGAATTCCATCCGTCCCTGCATCCACGCCAGAATCTTGTGCTCCCCCAGCAGGTTCACGGCCCGCGCCAGCAGCTCATCGGTGGAGCGCAGATACTGGAAGCGGAGCTTGCAGTTTTCGAGCACTTGCTTGATCTCCTCCGCGCTGTAGCTGGCCCCAAGCAACAAGGACCCGTCGCTGGTTCGGCGCGTGTGCCGGCGCAACTGGTGCCAGACGTGAAAAACCGCGCCCAGCGCCGTGCCTGCGTTTCCGGCCGCGGCTTGCACGAACACGTTCTTCCACCGCCCGCTCGATTCCAGGAACTCCACCAGCAGGGCGTTGAAAAACAAACCGCCCGCCAGACACAGATTTTCACCCTCTCCGGCCAGCCCCAGGGCGGTCTCTTGGACGGACTCCTGCGCGCCTCGCGCCACGGCGGCGGCGATTCCGGCGGGAACTTCGACGCCGTTCCCGATCCCCAAACGCTCGTACAGCAGCGCGCTGAATCCTCCGCCGGATTGGCGGCTGGCATCGAAGAATGCGGAATCGAGACGAGCGGCGGGCGAAAGGATCTCGCGAAACAACGGGATGAAGCGTTCGTCGCCGGAAGGCGAAAGCCATTGGACCTTATGCTCGTCCGCGCCCGCGCGAAAGCCCAGCAGCTCAGTCACGCAACTATACAGGCGGCCCAGCGAATCCGGAAAATACCACTCCTTTTCCATTTGAATTTGATTCTGGCTGGCGTGCCATCGCGTGCCGCAGCGGAAATCGCCGGAATGATCCAGCGTCAGAACCACGGCCTCCTCAAACGGAGATGCAAAAAAGGCGGAGGCGGCATGAGCCTGATGATGCTCCACCACGACGATCTCCGCTTTGGGGAAAAGATCGCGCAGCGTCAGATGAACGTTCGCTTCCGGGCCGCCCGTGAAGGGGCGGACAACGGCGACGCACTCAACCTCGGCGCGAGTGGAGCCGGCGAGGCGCAGGCATTCGTCCATGGAAGCTGCCGGAATCTGGCCCGGTCGAAAATTGCGCGAGATTTTCCGTTCCTCTACGGCCGCCTTGAGCTCACCGTTCTTGAGGACCGCGCAGGCCGCGTCCCCGAGTAATCCTCCGATACCCAGAATCGCCATTTAATTGATTTTCTTTTCGATTTTCGCCCAAGTATCGCGCAGCGCGACAGTACGATTAAACACCAATGCGCCGGGAGCCGAATCCAGATCGGCGCAAAAATAACCAAGGCGTTCAAACTGATAGTTTGCGCCGGGCGCTGCACCCGCCAGGCTGGGCTCCAGCTTGCACCCAGTCACCACTTCGAGGGAGTTGGGGTTCAGCAAATCGGTAAACTCCTGACCCTCCTCCAGATCGTTGGGATTTTCCTTGGTGAACAGCGTTTCATACAAGCGCGCTTCGGCATCGATGGCATGCTGAGCGGAAACCCAATGGATGGTCGACTTCACTTTGCGCCCGTCGGGTGGTGCATTTCCACCACGCGTGGCCGGATCGTAGGTGCAGCGCAGCTCCGTCACTTGGCCGGACGAATCCTTCACGACGCCTGTGCAGGTGATGAAATAGCCATAGCGCAAACGAACTTCGCGGCCGGGCGAGAGGCGAAAATATTGCTTGGGCGGAACTTCGCGGAAGTCGTCCTGTTCAATGTAAAGCTCTCGTGAAAACGGAACCGTGCGCGATCCGGCGGATGGATCTTCGGGGTTATTCACCGCTTCCATGTGTTCCACTTGGCCTTCGGGATAATTTTCGATCACCACTTTCAGCGGACGCAGGACCGCCATGACGCGCTGGGCGCGGCGGTTCAAATCGTCGCGAACCGAATACTCCAGCAGCGAAAGCTCGGTGGAACCATTTGTTTTGGAAAGCCCGAGGCGGTCGCAGAAATTGCGCAGCGCCTCGGATGTATAGCCGCGGCGGCGCATCCCGGAAATGGTTGGCATGCGCGGATCGTCCCATCCGTTTACGAATTTTTTCTGCACCAGAGTCAGCAACTTGCGTTTGCTCAAAACCGTGTAAGTGAGGTTGAGCCTGTCAAACTCGATTTGCTGGGGGTGATAGATACCGAGTTGTTCAATATACCAATCGTAAAGCGGACGATGATCTTCGAATTCCAGGGTGCAGAGGGAATGGGTGATGCCCTCGATGGAATCGCACTGGCCGTGCGCGAAATCGTACATCGGGTAGATGCACCATTGTTTGCCGGTGCGGTGATGCTCGGCATGCAGAATGCGATACATGACCGGATCACGCATGTTGAGATTCGGCGAGGCCATGTCGATTTTGGCGCGAAGCGTGCGCGCGCCATCGGGAAATTCGCCTTTGCGCATGCGCTCAAACAGATCCAGATTTTCCTCGACAGAGCGGTTGCGATAGGGGCTTTCCTGACCAGGCTCCGTCAGCGTGCCGCGAGTCTTGCGGACTTCCTCGGCGGAAAGATCGCACACGTAAGCTTTGCCGGATTCGATCAACTGCACGGCCCAGGCGTGGATCTGCGGGAAATAATCGGAAGCGTAGAACATCCGGCCTTCCCAATCGCCGCCCAGCCAATGCACATCCCGGATAATGGATTCGACGTATTCGGTTTCTTCCTTGGAAGGATTGGTGTCGTCGAAGCGGAGGTTGCATTTCCCGGCGAATTCTCCGGCCAATCCGAAATTGATACTGATGGATTTGGCATGGCCGACATGCAGATAGCCGTTCGGCTCCGGCGGGAAACGCGTGTGCACGCGCCCGCCGTACTTGTTGGTCTTGAGGTCTTCGACGATAATGTCCCGGAGGAAATTGGACGGTCCGGGTGTGCTTTCGCTCATAAGATTTCGAGGGCGCGCCCGATGCGCTTGAGACAAGTTTCGCGGCCCAGCACTTCCAGGGTTTCAAACAGCGGCGGCGCTTCCTTGCGCCCGCACACGGCCACGCGGATGGGCTGGAACATTTGTCCCGCTTTGATTTTCAATTCCGCGGCTCCGGCGCGCAGAGCGGCGTCGAGAGCGGCGTGGGTGAATTCGACTTCGGAAAGAATCTCGCGGCCGCGATCGAGAGCCGCGCGGGCCATGGCCGCATCGCCTTTTTGAGGGATCAATCCGGCGGGATCGTAGGGCGGCAGATCGTCGAGGAAAAAGAAATCGGCGGCTTGCGCGGCTTCGCGCAGCAGTTTGATGCGCTCCCGAATCAGCGGGGCGACGCGACGCATTTTGCAGAGATCGGCGGCGGGCACGAAGGGCAGCAGTTGAGACGCGAGCTCGTCGAGGGGCAACTGCTTGAGATGCTCCGCGTTCAACCAGACGGCCTTGGGATCGAATGGATCGTCCTCGGTGAAATTCACCATCGCATTGCTGTGATGGATGCCCTCCAGCGAAAAGACGTCGATGAGCTCCTGGCGCGACATCACTTCACGGTCGTCCTTGGGAGACCAGCCGCGCAGACACACGAAATTGATGAAGCCGTGCGGCAGAAAGCCGGCGTCCCGATAGGTGGTGACGCTGACGACCGGGCCGTGCTTGCGCTTGGAAAGTTTCGATCCGTCGGGGGCGATCAACAGGGGAAGATGCGCGAACTGGGGCAGCGGACGCCCCAGCGCCTCGAAAATCAGGATGTGTTTGAAGGTATTGGCCAGATGCTCCTGGCCGCGCAGGATGTGGGTGATTCCGAGATCGGCATCGTCGGCGCAACTCGCCATGTGATAGGTCGGCACGCCGGTGGAACGCAGCAGGGCGAAGTCCTCGATATCGGCGGTGGACTTGGAGACTCGCCCGTAAACCAAATCCTCCACGACGACTTCGGCGAGAGTATCGCGCGGGACGCGAAAGCGTAATACAAAGGGCTCGCCCGCCGCTGCGCGGGTGTCGCTCTCTTCCGGTGAGAGTTCGCGCATGCCGGCGTTAAATAACCAATGTCCGCCGTTTAACAATGTGGCTCGCGGCTCGTCGTCTGTTTGGGCGGGCGTGAAATCGCGATAGGCGAGCCCTTTCGCCAGAATTTCGCCGGCCATGCGATGATGCAACTCGACACGATCGGATTGTCGATATTCTTCGTCCCAGCCTAGTTCGAGCCAGCGCAGGCCGTCGAAGATGGAGTCGAGGGAGACTTGGGTGTTGCGCTCGACATCCGTGTCGTCGATGCGCAGGATCATGGTCCCGCCGAAGCGGCGGGCGAAGAGCCAGTTAAAGATGAACGTTCTCGCACCGCCGATATGAAGATACCCGGTGGGCGAAGGAGCAAAGCGGACACGCAACATGGGGATCTTTTTAGAATAACAGCGGGTTGAAGGATTTCTGAAACGCCGCGGTCAGCGCGTCAACGCCGCGGCGGCGCACCGAGGCTCCGGCGCGCTCCTGAAATTCCTCACGGAACCGGCTTGTGGCGAGCGATTTCACCGCGATCGCGGCATATTCCGAAGGGCTCTCCTCGATTACCGAAAGCAGAAACTCCGCCGCGGCGCTCTGGCGAGAGCCTGCCAGGGATTGAAGGATCGCGATTTTGAACGGCAGGTCGGCTGGTCCGTTGAAGCACTGCTTTAAGACTTCAATCGCTTGCGGCTCGCGGCTTGCCGCCAATGCGGAAGCTGCTTCTACTCGCACTTCGAGATCTTTGGCCGCGAGGAAGCGGGCGACAAACGGAACCGAGTCGGCCGGCGAGATTTGAAGGAGCACCTCGAAGCAGTCTCCGATGACTTCCGGCTCTTTATCGCCGAGCAGCGCCTCCAGGCGCAGAAGCAGCGCGGTATCGGGGCCGGGACACTGGCCCAACGCACGGATGGCGTCAATTCTCACGGGCTTCTCGTCCGCCATCCTATCGACCAAGTGCTTGAGAATGGTTTGGCGATCCAGCGAACAAGCGACCAGAGCCAGCGCGCACGCGCCGCGCAAAGTGAGGGCGGTATCGACGGACTCTCCCCAACCCGCTTCCATCTGCACGTGCTCGATGCCGCGCAGGAATACGGCCGGGTCGTCGTGGTTCAGATCCTTCAGCGCTTTCACGATGGCGTTCTTGGCCCAGCATTGCGGATCGGCCTTGGCGGGGTCGATCATGAAGCGGTCGAAGGCGCGAAGCAAATCCGGGACCAGCGCGGTCAAGCGCAGTTCGCCGGCCAACGCCGCGGCCTTCGACACAAGATAGTTGCTGCGGTCCTTCAGGGCTTTTCGTAAGGGGTCTAGCGCGGCTTCGGGAGACGGAGTGGCGCGCAGCGATGCCAGCGCTTCCAGCTTGCGCTCAAAGGCTTCTTTCCCGCCGGGCATTTATTTTCCCACCAACATTTTATTTGCCGCCTGCCACGTTCATCCGCTCCCTTTGGTCACGGCTCTGTAACGGTTTCTGCATGCCCGAAGATGGCAGGTCGGAGACCTGCCCCACTTACCACCGACCTTATTTACCGCTTGCCAGCTTGGGCGTCAGCATCCACTTGAGGACGCCGCGGGGAGGGCCTTCGCGCTCCTGCACATCGATGCGGACGATCGCGGCCTTCTTCATATCGATGGCCACGGGAGCTTCCAGAAGAAAGGCGGCCAGACGGCTGAGGTGCGGTTCATGACCCACCACCATGATCTCCTTCAAGGGGCGGAGCGAACGGATTTCGCCCCAGATTTGCGCCGGCAAAACATCCGGCAGCAGCGATTTGGTTTCGATCGCCTGCTTGACGCCAAAAGCGTCGCGCGCGGCCAGCGCGGTTTCAAGCGCGCGAGTCCAGGGACTGGTAAGAATCACTTCCGGCTCGACGCCGGCATCGCCCGCCAGGCGCAGCACGGAGCGCAGCTCGCGCTTTCCGTCCGGGGTCAGCTTTCGGGCAGCTTCGGCGACCCCAGGTCCGCGAAGCTCCGCCTCGGCGTGCCGTAAAATGTAAATTTTCATTCGATCCTCCGTGATTTGCGCCAAATACGCGCGAAAATCCGCCGTGCGACGAGCGAGCAAGCGGTGCAGGGCCGCTTTGATCTTGCGTTTTGCGGCCCCGCTCAGGTCCATATCGTCAATGAGACCCGCGGTGGTGACGCAATCGTTGACCGCGCCCAGGCGCTCCTGTAAACCGCGCAGCGTCTCGAGTTGCGGGCTGCCCGCCTTCACACCGAGAATTTCCAAAGTATAGCGGTAACGCTTGACCAGCAAGCGAAACTTATGCATTCGGTCGAAATCCGCACCGGCTTTGGCGGCTGCGCGGCCGGCAGCGAAGAACTTATGGGAGAGCGAAGGCAGCACATCCGCAACCGTGACGGTCGCATGGCCGGATTTCGCCGTCAACCATTCGCGCCAGTGGCGCATGCCGGCGCGAGCTTCGCCCTCGGTGAGGAGCTCGGCCAATTCGCGGCCGGCACGGGCCCGGCGCTGGTCCAATTGCTTCTCAAGCGCTAGATCCGCCGGCACGCCCGCCTCGGCCAGCACCTCCACGGCGATATCGCAATTGCGTGCGGCGCCGCACAGATCCATGAGCCCCTTCAAATGGCGGCGCATTTTGTGGGAGTGGCTGAACCTTATAGGCGAGCTCGGGCCGTGGTAGACGCGCAGCAACTGGGTGAACCTGCGGATGGATACGCGCAAGCGGTGAATCGATTCGGCCTGGCCGGGATGTTTGGCGGCGGCGCGGAGGCTGGCCGCGAGGATACGCAGCCGCTCCCGCGCCTTTATTTCCGCCTCACCGGCTGGATCCTCCTTCTTCATCGTTTGCCCCGGATCAACAACTGCTTTCCGTAAACCTCGCGGAAGACGTCGGCCGCGCGCGAGGCGTGCCATTGTTCGATGTCGGTGTCGTGGTCGGAGACCAGGCGCAGCTCCACCGCCCGGTCCTGAATCGAGATTTCGACGCGCTCCACCTTCTGTTCCTGGCTTTGGTCGAGCGCCACGGCGATGCGCAGCAGCGGCGCCAGCAGCACCACTGCGTTGCGCATGTCCGGGTCCAACGCCTGGAATTCGGGATGGGTCGGCTGGGGCATGGACTTGCGGTGATAGCGGCCCAGGTTGGCGATGCCCATGCGATCGCGGTCGGTGAAGCCGGGCATGTCGGAGTTCAGAATCAGGTACAGGGAATGCTTGTGATGGCGTGAATCGCTGATGTAATGGCCGATGTTAAAGAGATACGCCGCGCCTTCCAGAATGCGCCCTTGCGGGGGCGGCAGACGGTGCAGTGGATGCAGCCCCTCAAACAGCATGGCGGCAAGCTGCGCCACCTTGCGCGCATGCAGAGGGGAGGTCCCGTAACGGCGGCCAAGCGAGCGCACCACGCGGCGCTCATCGGCATCCAGGTGATCCGGTTCGCGGCCGACCCTGCGGTGCGCCAGGTCGGCGACGATTCCGTCACGCACTCCGGCGGCGGAGTAATACAGGCGCGGGACGTCCAAACTGCGCATCACCTCATTCAGCACCGCGATGCCGGCCACGACGATCTCGGCGCGCCTGGGGCCGATGCCGGTGATGCGGCCGCGGGACGCCAGGTCGCGATGCGCCGCGTCGTCGTAGAGCTGGCGGATCTGCGCGGCCGAGGCCAGAAACCGGTCCGCCATGGCGCGTTTGGCGCGGCGCACCCCATTGGCCGCGCAAACGGCGGCGGCCGCGGTGGCGGAGGTGGCCACCATACGCTCGATGGGCGCCGACCCAATGCGCTCCACCGCGCCCGCGATCCGCTCCTGAATGTACTTCTCCAGGCGCGCCAGCTCGCGTGGGTCGGGCGGATCGCTCTTGAGGAACATCTCGGTCAAGCGAACCGCGCCCAGGGGCCGCGAGAAGGCCTCGATCATGTGGCCGGCATCGCTCAGGATGAGCTCCGCGCTGCCGCCGCCGACGTCGGTGATCAGAATGCGGCGCTGGGGCTGCGGCCAGCGCGCCTGCACGCCTAAGTGAATAAGCCGCGCTTCCTCCAGGCCGGAGATCACCTCCACCGGCGTTCCCAGGATCTGCGTGGCGCGCGCCAGGAACTCGGCCCGATTGGTGGCGTCCCGCAACGCGGATGTGCCCACCGCGCGCACCGCCAGGACGTCCAGCTTGCGGTACTCCTCGGCCATAGCGGCGAGCGTCTCGCAAGCCAGGTCCATGGCCACCGGACTCAACCGGCCTTCGCGGAAAACGTTCTCGCCCAGGCGCACCACGTTGCGCGAAGACGCCAGCTCCCGGAACTCGCCCTTGGGGCCGATTTCCGCGGCCAGCATGCGGATGGAATTGCTTCCAATGTCAATGGCGGCGTAGCGGGGCATCAGTTTCGGGGCATCGGTTTCGGACGGGGCGCACGTCGGTTTGGGACGGCGCGCGCGCGCCGGGCGTCACTCGCTATCATAAAGAAGTTCATGCCCCAGTTTCTTCCCAAGCGGCTTAACGGACGGCTGATCGTGGTGGAGGGCATCGACGGCTCGGGGAAATCCACGCAGATCTCTTTGCTGGCGCAGTGGCTGCGCCTGCGCGGCTTCGCGGTGGCGTTCAGCGAATGGAACTCCTCTCCGCTGGTGCACGAGACCACGCGCCGCGGCAAGAAAAAGGAGATGTTCACGCCGACTACGTTCAGCCTGATTCACGCCACCGATTTCGCCGACCGCCTGGAGCGCTACATTCTACCGCTGCTCAAAGCCGGCGCCGTGGTGTGCGCGGATCGCTACGCCTACACCGCTTTTGCGCGCGATGCGGTTCGGGGCGTGGACCCGGCGTGGGTGCGCAATTTGTACCGCTTCGCGATCAAACCAAACCTGGCATTCTATTTCAAGGTTCCGCTGGAGGTGGCGCTGGGCCGCATTCTGGGCGGGCGCAACGCGCTGAAATACTACGAGGCGGGAATGGACCTGGGCCTGAGCCGTAACATCGAAGAAAGCTTCCGCATCTTCCAGGGACGCATCCTGCTGCAATACGAGGCCATGATCGAGGAGATGGGCTTCCACGTCATCGACGCCACCAAGTCCATCGAGAAGCAGCAGCGTGAGATGCGCCGCATCGTGCTGCGCGAGTTTGGCCGCACCCGGCCGCCCGAAGTCTTAGGCATGGAGGGGATGATTGCCCGGGCCAGCAGCCCGTTGCAGAAGGGGCGCAGCGCGAAAAACCTGGGACAGTTATCACATTTCGCCGCCGAGGCGCGCTGATATGGCGAATGTCCCGGTTTTTGCGCCGCGTGAACCGCTGACGTTTTATCGCACCCCCCTTCCCGGGGTGGATATTTCCGAGCTTCAAGGGAAACTCATCGTGATCGAAGGGCCGGATGCGGTGGGGCGCAGCACGCAGGTACAAAAGCTGCGGACGTGGCTGGAAGAGGCCGGCCACGCGGTGCTGGATACGGGCATGGCGCGCTCCGCGCTGGCCGGGAAGGGCATCCGGCAGGCCAAGCAGGGCAACACGCTGGGTCCCGTCACCATGACGCTGTACTATCTGACGGACTTCGCGGACCGCCTGGAAAACGAGATCATCCCCGCGCTACGCGCCGGCTTCGTGGTGCTGATGGACCGCTATATTTTCTCGATTATGGCCCGCGCCATCGCGCGCGGCGAGTCTCGCGCGTGGATCGAACGCACCACCGGCATCGCTCTGGTTCCGCACCTGGTCCTGTATCTGCGCGCCGACGTGAAGGATCTGATCTCCCGCGTGGTGGTGGGGCGCGGCGCGTTCGACTACTGGGAGAGCGGCCTGGATCTGGGCTTCGGCCGCGACATGTACGACAGTTTCGTGCGCTATCAGACTCGCCTGATCCGCGTGTTCGACGGCCTTGCCACGCCCTACGGATTCGAAGTGGTGGATGCGGGGCGTCCCGTCGAGGAAGTTTTTGAAGCGCTGCAAGCGGCGATTTCGAGCATTCTCACGCCGCGTGACCCTC
>Ga0210394_10006481_pt1 | contig 12655 bp, 10 predicted proteins | sample IncBWC12MmetaG_FD_160121 | JGI IMG/M metagenome (GOLD analysis project Ga0210394, IMG submission 160121) | Forest soil microbial communities from Barre Woods Harvard Forest LTER site, Petersham, Massachusetts, United States - Inc-BW-C-12-M | ecosystem: Environmental > Terrestrial > Soil >... | reverse complement strand
GTGGGCGGTGGCGGAAATCGACGCACAGCGCATCGACGCGTGGAACATCTACCAGGCCAGCCGTCAGGCAATGACCGCGGCGTTGGAGATGCTGGGCGTGCGGCCGGATTACCTGTTGTTGGATGCGATGCAATTGGATGTGCTGATCGAGCAGAAATCGCTGATCAAAGGGGACACCAAGAGCGTGTCTATCGCCGCAGCTTCGATATTGGCGAAGACGCATCGCGACATGCGCATGGAAGAATGGGACGTGGTTTATCCGCAGTATGGATTGGCGCGGCATAAGGGGTATGCCACTTCGGACCACCTGGAGGCGCTGAAGCAGCATGGACCCTCGCCGCTGCACAGACACTCTTTTGCGCCAGTGCGGGAGTCTGGTTGTTGGGCTGTCGGGGCGGTGCAAGAAGTTTTGCCACTGGCGGTCGTGCCAGAACCCTCCTAGAGGTTAGGGTTTGTTCGCGTTTGAGCTTTGCTACGCGGACAGTTTTAAGGGAGGGTTTTGAAACCGTAAAGCGGTGGCTAGCCACCGCACTCCAAAGCATCTTCGCTGTTTGTTCGCCGCGACGTATCGTATCCGCCACGGGGATAACTGCCTGTTCACACCGTACCTTGGTTTCGTTGACGCACTCAGGGGTGCAGCGTAGGTTGAGACTGTAAGGTTGCAGTTGTTTCAGCGCCTGCAACGCAACTGAGGAGAAAGTCGCGGATGGCTTTCGTGGGGAAAGCTGTCCCTTTCGCGCATGGCCTACAATAAGAGCAAGTACGTCGAAGCCGCACAAAAACTGCTGAACCAGGGGAAAGTTACCCAGGCGATCGCGGAGTACCAGCAGATATTGAAGTACGAGCCGCGCGACCAGGTCACGTTGATGACCATCGGCGAGCTATACATACGCCAAGGCGAAACCTTTCAAGCCATCGAATATTTTGAACGCCTCGCGCAGCTGTTCGTCAGCGACGGATTCCTGACTAAAGCGATTGCGGTTTACAAGCGCATTGCGAAACTTGCGCCGGAAGAAATCCGGCCGCTGGAAAAGCTGGCGGATTTGTACGTGCAACAGGGTGTGATGAGTGAGGCCAGGCCGTTGTTCTTGCAACTGGCTGAATTGCACCTGAAGAACAACAAGCAGGCTGATGCGGTTGCCCTGCTGAAAAAACTGTTGCTGGCCGAACCCGATAATTTGCGAATCCAGATACGGCTGGCGGATTTGTACCAAGCGATGGGACAGCCCGCGGAAGCACTGGAATGCTATGTTTCCGCCGCGCAGCGTGCTTTGGCGCGCGGGGATCACGCGGAATGCGAGAAACTGTCGGATAAAGCGCTGCACATCGACCCCAAGAATCTGGACGCGATGATCGTGAAGGCCCGGGCATTCTCTTCCACCGGTAACGCGACACAAGCGGCGGAGATCTTGGAGAAGGTGCCGGACCTGGAAAAAGGCGGCGAGCCGGCAGAGTTGCTGCTGGATTTGTACCTGAAGAATGCGAAGTGGGATGAAGCGACCGCGCTGGCGCTGAAGATTCATGCCGCCGACGAGAAGAACTTCACGGCCACGCAAAAAGTAACGGAAGCGCTGCTGGAATCCGGGCAAGGCGAACGGGCCATGGCGGTACTTTCGCGCATACGAATTCCGATGACTGACGCGGGTGAGCACGAAAACGTGGCGCACCTGCTGACGGAGCTGGCAACGAGGCTGCCGGGACGGCTGGAGCCGCTGGAATGGCTGGTGGACACATACGGGCGGACGAGCGATTCGTTCCGGTTGCCGGATGCACTGGCGCAGTTGGGCGAAGCGTTGACGTCGCAGGGAAAGCTCGAACGCGCCAAGGAAGTCTTCGAGCAGTTGTTGGACCGCGAGCCGGAGAGCGATTCGGCAAAACGCAAATTGAACGATGTATTGAGGAAGATGGGCCTTGCCGCAGGCGAGCCTGAGATCGCGGCTGCGGACGCCCCATTGCCAGCAGATTCCTTGCAAACGGAGTTGGCACAGCCGGAAGCGCCTAAGGTTCGGCCAGGGCTGAACGAGCCTGCGACGCAAGTGGCGGCAAGAGAAACGGGAAGCACGCCGGCGACGCCCGAGCTGGACGACGAAACACAAAAATTTATCGCGCAGTCGCTGACGGATGTGGACCTGTTTGCCAGCTATGGGCTGACGCAAAAGGCGATTGGGCTGCTGGAGGCGATTCTGCGGCGCGCGCCAATGCATGCGCCAACGCTGGAGAAGTTATTGGACTTCGTGCTGGGCGCGGGCGATGACCGGCGAACGGCAGAGCTGGCGGCGCAACTCGAGCACATTCACGCGGGCCGTGGAGACACGCGGAGCGCGGAGAGATTCGGAGAGCTGCGGCGGCGATTCCAGCGCGCGGCGGGTTTGACGGACGAAGAGATTGCCACAGCAGTGGCGTCTGCGATGCCACAAGCGGTGGAGACAGTCCCGGTTGAAGAGGTTACGGCGGAAGCGGAAGCCGAGGAATTTCCGGTCGAAGCAAACGCGGCGGCGGCGACGGAGTTGGAAGAGATGCCGGTTGGCGTCGCGGATGCAGTTGCGGAAGCGGCCGTGCCCGTGGTTCAGGAAGAGCTTCCGATCATCGAGATCACCGAGGAAGCGCCGCAGCCCGCTGCCAGCGAGCCTGCGCGAGAAGAGGTGGATCTTTCCTCCGAATGGGCTTCCTTGCTGGAAGAAACCAAGCAACCGGCTCCGGAACTGGCGGCAGCTTCACCCGTTCAAGCGGAGGCCGCGCCGGAAGAGACAGAGATGCCGGAATTCGTGGTTCAGGAAGAAGCTCCCGTCGAGGCGGCCGCAGAGGCTAAACCAGAAGCGAGCGACATTCCAACCCGCCACGAGATCATCGAAGAAGAGGAATTCACGGTGCCGTCCGGTGAAGTGGAATCGAGCGGCGAGGATACTGGCGCCACCGAGCTTGCAGCGGAGCTGCCGGAAGAATCTGGCATTCGTGAAGAAGAGCCCGTGGCGAGCGGCGAAACACCGCTGCTCGAAGAAGAATTGACGGCATTACCTGCGGCGGAGCACGGCGACATCGCAGCTGACGGACCGGAGCCAACGCTGGATTTGCCACAGCCTACCGTGCCGGAGGCGGCACCGGAGCAGCCGGAAATCGAACTGGACCAAGACTTCGAACTGGTGCTGGAGCTGGAAACGGTTACGCCAGCGCACGAAATGCTGGCTTCCATGCCCGCAGCGGAGCAAGAGCTGGCGGCCGCCGGAAGCGACATCGAAGGCAAACACGAAGCGCAACCTGCTGAAGCGGTTCCCAGCGGAACTGCGCGGGGAGCCGACGGGCAGGCACTCACTACCGATCAATTCCTGAGCGATCTGGCCAAAGACATCGGCGAAATGGGCATGGGCGAGCTGATCCTGCCGGAGAAGCATGCGGCACCGCTGCAAGACGCGGCGGGTGCGCGCAATCAGGGATCGGGAGTGGAGTCGGGTCCGCTGAAAGAAGTGTTCGAGGAATTCCGCGCGGAACTGGGCGAGATGGGCTCGGAAGACGAGGACCTGGAAACACACTACAACCTGGGAATCGCGTTCCGCGAAATGGGATTGCTGGAAGAAGCTATCGGCGAATTCCAGAAAGTGGCGCAGGCCAACGATCGCGGAAGGGCATTCCGGTACGCGATGCAGTGCTGCACCTTGCTGGGACTGGCATTCATGGAGAAGGGCCAGCCGAGCATCGCAGCCATCTGGTACGACCGTGCGCTGCTGACGCCGGGGATCGACGGAGAAAGCAAACTCGCGTTGCGCTATGATTTAGGAGTAGCGCAGGAGTCGGCCGGCGATCTGGACGCAGCGTTGAAAAGTTTCTCTCAGGTCTACGCCGTCAACATTGACTATCGAGACGTTGCAGAGCGTATCGGATCCCTGCACAAGCCAGCACGTTAAGCGTGCATCCAGGCTCGACAAACTTTACCAGGGGAAAATCCAGAAGCGATGAGCAGGCTTTTGCGGGCGCTGACGGTGGTGTTGTTGTTTGAGATGGGAGCGCTGCTGCTGTACCTGCCGTGGTCTTCCATGTGGGACAAGAATTATTTGTTGAGCCACGCGGTGTGGTTGAAGCCGTTGATACTCCACCCTTCGGTGCGGGGCATGGTGAGCGGGCTGGGGTTGCTGGATATTTTCGCGGCGTTTGGGATGTTCGCGACGCGGCCGGTGGAAATTCCTCCGGAAAATAAGACGTGACGTGCTGGCTGACACAGCTACTGCGGCTTGAGAACAAGATTGAGACCGCCGAGCGGCGCTGGGGAAGAGGTTCCTCCGCGAGGCAGAATCTGATAAAGAAGGTGGTATTACTATTCTGGAGTAATCATGGAGAAGAGCGTCTCGGCGGCGAATGCCAATCGAAATTTTTCCAAACTGTTGCGTGGAGTGCGGAAGGGGCGGAGTTACCTGGTGACATCTCGCGGTGAGCGGGTAGCGAAACTTGTACCCGCATCGGAGAAGAAGGATGGCTTGCGGGAGGGCGCGTTCGATTCCCTTATGGCTCGGCTTAAAGCGACAAAGCCTGTGAACGCTCGGAAACACTGGACTCGCGACGAACTCTGCGAGGACCGTGAGTAAAGGCTGTTTACCACGACCGCCGAGGTTCCCTCGACGACGGCCGGAGCCAGAATGCCTCCGGAAAGAAAACCTTGAATGGTCTGATTGCCAGATCGCGTTAACGACCAAGGAAGACTCTTCCATAAGACTCGCGCAAGCCGGCGGAGGATTGCGCCAAGCAAGTCAAAATGGAAATCCGAACAGGCAGTAACTGCCCTCAGGAAGTGCGGGTTCAAGATTGTCGCCGATCCTGCCAGTAAGACCTTGTACGGCGACAAACTAGCTGAGGGCTCTATCATTTCAGAGCGAACGCAAGTTATCGTCACGTTTGATTCGGAGAATAAAGTCGCAAAAGTCTTTGTTACGAAGGGCTAATCGGGCCCTAAGCAATCCGCTAATTGTCTTGAAGGCGGCGGAGCAGGCGGATTTGCCCGGCGTGATAGATGTCGTGGAAGGCGACGCCGTAGAGGCTGGGTAGAAGCTTGGCGGCACGCGGGGTGTGCAGGACGCGGCGGATGGAGTGTTCGAGGGCGCGATGCTCGTTGGCCAGCAGAGCCAGGTCGGCGCGCCAGGCGGCTTCGGTGAGATTATTTTTTTCGGGGCGGGCGAAGAAATTACTGCCCTGCAGGGCGAAGGAACCGCGTTTGCCGCCCTCGATGTTGCGACGAACGGCGTATTTCCAATAGGCAGCGTGCACTGTAAGTTCCCAGATATTGTGGCGGCTCGGAGCGGGGCGCCAGGCTGCCTCCTTTGCAGTGACACCTTTCAGCGATTGTTTCAGGTTCGGGCCGTGCCAGGTTTTCCTGGAGTAGCCTTCGTCCAGCAGTTTAAGAACGAGATCGTGTTTGCTCATGGTTGCCTCTGAAGCAGCGTCGAAAATTCCCAAAATCATCTGCCAAATTTGACTGGCGGGCAAGCGTTGCGAAGCCAGATACGCTCACCTCCCTCCCGTGGCGGGCATGTTTTTGTTGAGACTGTCGCGCCGTGGGAAAACAGGAGGAGAAGGGGCGGTAGTTGCAAATGTATTGCAAGAGATAGCGGACTAAGTTAGTCTGAGTTTAGTGAAGTGTGTCCTTCACATGCAACTAATTTGCATTTTATATGCGACCTATAGAGTCGGATATGTGATGAACCCAGGAGAAATACAGTGAAACTTCGTGAGCTTCGGAAATTTTTCTGGCCAATGTTGATTGCGGCGTTTTCGTTTTTCAATGCGAGGAGTTCTCACGCGCAGGAGAACCCTTACATCGTGGCGTACGACCATTACCTGGAAGAACCGGGGAGCCTGGAAATCGAATACTTCTCGACGATAGGAACGCAGCGTGGCGGGCCCAACTATCACGCGTACTGGATGGAGTTTGAATACGGAGTGACCGCGTGGTGGACCACGGAAGTCTACTTGAGTGGGCAGAGCACGTTTGGAGACAGTTCGGTGTTCACCGGCACTCGCTTTGAGAATCGCTTCCGGCCGTTCAAGCACGAGCACTTCATCAATCCGGTTCTGTATGTGGAATTCGAAAACATCAACGGCGCGGACAAGATCATGAAGGAAGTGGAAGGACATGACGTGGAATCCGATTACCTCACGCCAAACAATGAGGGCAAGAAAGAGCATAAGCACGAAATGGAACTGAAGCTGATTCTCTCGAGAAACTACAAGGGCTGGAATTTTACGGAAAACACGATTGCATCGAAAAACCTGACCAATGAACCTTGGGAATTTGGGTATGCGATGGGAGTGAGCCGGCCGCTGGCATTGAAAGCTTCGGCGCACAGATGCACATTTTGCCGGCAGAATTTTATCGCGGGCGTGGAGATGTATGGAGGACTGGGAGACCGGTACAGCTTTGGGTTGAACGATACCTCGCACTATTTGGGAGCAGGGATCGCGTGGAACATGCCGCAGGGCTGGACGATCCGGGTTGAGCCGACGTTTGGGCTGAACGGAAACAGCCATCAATTTTTGATGCGTTGGGGATTGTCTTACGAGATTCCCGGGTTTGGACGAAAGGTGAGCGCGCTGTTTACCGGGAGGCAGCAATGAGATTGCGCGCATACGCGGGAATAGGAGCGTTGTTGTTGCTGGCTGCCGCGGCTTGGCCTGCGGACGGGACGTGGGACTACTCCGAGATTCAGAACGTGCCCGAAAAACAGAAAGTAAAAACGAATCCGATGGAAAAGGACCCGGAGGCAGCGATGGCGGGAAAGATCCTGTTCGAGGATCATTGCGAAGAGTGCCACGGAGCGAATGGCGAGGGAAAGAAAAAGGCGCCCAGTTTGCGGGCTAGAGAAGTGCAGGAGGCAACGCCTGGAGCGATTTTCTGGATTCTTACCAACGGAGTGGTGCGGAAGAAGATGCCGGTGTGGTCGAAGTTGCCGGAGCAGCAGCGTTGGCAACTGGTCAGTTACATTAAGTCGCTGGGAGTGGAGGATACGAAGAAGTAAAGAAGCACCTGGGCAAAGCTGGCTCCCCTTCGGAAAGTTTATCGAGGTGGCCGAATGCGCAAGAGCGGCGTTTAGCCGCCGCACTCCAAAGACTCTTAGGCGCTGAGCCAGCGGGCTACTGGCTTCAAGGAATCGATGTGGTCGCAGATGACTCGGAAGGCAGCGGTGATCGGAATGCCGAGGATGAGGCCCATGCCGCCCCAGAGCCAGCCCCAGAAGAGTAAAGAGATGGTGATGGCGACGGCGTTGAGTTGCACCTGGCGGCCGACGAGTTGAGGTGCGATGAGGTTTTGTGCCAGGACGTGGATGCTGGTGAGGACAACGGCGATCAGCGCGAAATGGCTGACGGATTTGTATTTGACGACGGCCAAAAGAAACGCCGGGAACCAGGCGAGCACCGCGCCGATGTACGGAACCATGTTGAGGATGCCGGAAAAGAGACCGAGTAGAACGGGAAAGTCGAGACCTAGGATAAGAAAGAAAATGCTGCTGAGTGCGACGACCACCAGAGTGACGACACACATACCGATCAGGTAGTCGCGGAGAACGTCGCGGAGATCCTCTAGAGTCTCTTTTACCTGGGTGCGGCTGCTGACAGGAAAGAGTTGAAGGGTGCCGTGCCAGACTTCGCGTTTTTCCGCGAGCATGAAGAAGACAAGAAACGGCACAAAAGTGCCCTCAAGAACGAGGGCGTAAATAGAACCGATGCTGCTGACCAAGAATTCGTGGATGTTGGAACTGCCGCCTGCGGGTTGTGACGCGCCGCTGGAAGAAGTGAGATCCGAGACTCCGCCTTCGATGCTGCCGATTTTCCCCTGAATGCTGCCAAAGGCTTCGCGGATAATGCCGCGGTACTTAGGCCAGTCGGCGGCGAATTGGCTAGTGCGGTCGTAGAGGCCGTAGCCCGCGACTCCGAGAACGGCGATGAGCAAGACCACCATGATTAATGCGCCGATGGTGCGCGGAACGCGGAGGCGTTCGAGGAATTCGACGGCCGGATCGAGGAAATAGGCGATGAGAACGGAGAGCAGGATGGTGATGACTACGCCAGCGGCATAGTAGAGGAAAAGAACGATGACGGCGGAGGCGAGGATGCGCAGGCTGGTGCTGGAAGCCAGCACTCGTTGCAAGACCGGCGGAGTTTCCTGGGTGGACACCTGACACACCTCTTTTTCGAGTGTTCACGGTAGCACAGTCGGGGAAAAACTAGGTTGCGACGATGAAGGGCATGTAACAGGCCGTAAACATAAAGGAAAGCAGCCTTTGCCGCTAAGAGTAATTGGCGAAAAGAGAAAGCCCGGGAAGAGAAGAAAAAGACACGGATACGGCGTGTGCTAGGATTTTGTGCGGTCACTTCTATTTAGGTACGTAAGGCGACATGACGAAAGAACTGTTTGGAACGGACGGAATTCGAGGGGTACCCGGAAAGCCGCCGCTGGATGACGCGACGCTGTATGCGACGGGAGTGGCGCTAGGCGCGTATTTGAAGAAGGAGCACGGCGGAGCGCACGTGCTGATCGGGATGGATACGCGAGAATCCGGACCGCACATCGCGGCGCTTTTGGCGGCGGGGGTGGAACGCGCCGGGGGGAGCACGGCGTTTGCCGGAGTGATTACGACGCCGGGGGTAGCGTGCCTGGTGCGCGAGAATGATTTTCAGGCAGGCGTGGTGATTTCCGCTTCGCACAATCCCTATCATGACAATGGAGTGAAACTGTTTTCGCACGCGGGGATGAAATTTCCGGATGCGGAAGAAGAGAAGATTGAAGCGGAGATTTTGCGGTTGCGGAGAGAGGCAGTGCCCGCGGCACGGCCAGCGTTGGTCGCGGACCATGCGTTGCATATGGAGTATCTGGACTTTCTGCGGAGCCGGGTGGTGGAGGGCGCGAGCCTATCAGGATTTCGGATGGTGCTGGATTGCGCGAATGGCGCGGCTTACCAGCTGGGCCCGGAGTTGTTTCGAAAGCTGGGCGCGGACGTGATTGCGATGGGTGTGACGCCGGACGGACGGAATATCAATGCGGGTTGCGGTTCGCTGCATTTGGAAGGATTGCAGAAACGTGTTCAGGCGGAGGGAGCGACGCTGGGCGTGGCGTTTGACGGCGACGCAGATCGGGCGCTGTTCGTGTGTGGAACCGGGCAGATTGTGAATGGAGACGGAGTTTTGTTGGCAGAGGCGCGGCACCTGAAATCGAGGGGTGCGTTGAAGAAGGACCGCGTTGTGGCGACGTCGATGTCGAATTTAGGATTGGAGCGAGCGCTGGCGCGGGATGGGATTTCGCTGGCACGGGCGGCGGTGGGCGATCGCTATGTATTGGAGGAGATGCTGAAGTCCGGGAATAATCTGGGCGGAGAACAGAGCGGGCACATTATTTTTCTGGACGATAGCCCGGCGGGAGATGGGTTGTTGACAGCGGTGAAAATCGCGTCGCTGGTGGCATTGCGCGGGGCGTTGAGTACGTTGATTGAAGGGTTCAAGGATTATCCGCAGGTGATTGTGAACGTGAAGGTGAAAGCGAAGCCGCCGCTGGAGTCGCTGCCCGGAGTGGCGCGGGCGTTGCAGGAAGCGGAAAAGACGTTGGGGGAGAATGGGCGAGTGGTGCTGCGGTATTCGGGCACGGAACCGCTGGCGCGGGTGATGGTGGAAGCGGAGCACGATGCGGATGTGAAGAGATTTTCGGAGTCGATCGCCGGAGAGTTGCGGGCGGCGATTGGGTTGTAAGAGTAGATTTTTGGCAAAGTGATTCGTTGAGTTTTTCCCTCCAAGACTGACCGCTTTTCGGCGGTTCGTGCGCCGGCCCTTCGAGGTTCAGGGCAAGCCAGAGGCCAGCGCTACCAGAAAAAAGCGCCCGCCTCGGAAGGCGGCCGCTACACAAGAAAGAGAAGAGAAAACCCGCACCCACGTGTCAGGTCGCCCCCACGTTCGGATGTCCTGGGCATCTCCTGCCCGTTAGCTCACCTCACAGATGTGGCGGAACTTTTGCGGGTTCCGCGCAATTACCTTTTTTGAAGGCAGCGTGAACGCGGTGCAAGCCTGAGAGATGCGTTCGTTCTAAGTGCGGAGGACGCGAAGGCCAGCCATGAACGAGAACTTGAACGGGACGCGACAGAACGATGAGGAGTTGATGCAGGCGGTTGTCGCGGGGTCGGAAGCCGCGTTTGCGGAACTGTTTGGGAAATACAAGCGGCAGATTCATGGGTATTTCTGGCGGCGAATGGAAGAGACCGCGGCGGCGGAAGAGCTGACGCAGGAGACGTTTCTGGCGGTGTTGCGCGGGGCGGCGAAATACGAGCAGCGGGCTACGTTTCGAACGTATTTGTATGCGATTGCTTTGAAATTGCTGCGGGCACACCGGAGGAAAAGTGAATTTCGCGGGGGATTTGCGGGGCCGCTGAAGGAAGGCGTGGAGAAGGGGCGGCGAGACGAGACGGAAGCGGGCTTGTGGGTGCGGGAAGCGGTGGAAAAACTGGAGCCGATGGACCGGGAGATTTTGTTGCTGCGAGAATTTGAGCAGTTGAGTTATGGCGAGATGGCGGAAGTGTTGCGATTGCCGTTGAACACGGTGCGATCGCGATTGTTTCGCGCTCGCGAAGCGTTGCGGGATTTCTTGAAGCCGCCGCAGACCTTGGCGGTAACGAGGAACGGGCGGGAGTTGGCACAGAGAGGGGAACGGCCATGAATGGTTCGACGCACCCAGTGACGAGGGAAGAAGTGATGGCGCTGAAGGATGGCGAGTTGGTGGGGAAAGAATGTGAAGCGGTGGCGGGGCACGTGGCGTTTTGCCGCGAGTGCAATGAGTTTTTGAAGGAGATGGAAGAGACGGGGCGGGAGTTGCGTAGTTGGCAGGCTGGGAAGTTGCGGGAAGAGGCGGAGCGGCAGGTGCTGGATGCGGCGAAGGAGCTCAAACCCAAGACCTCGAAGCGGGATTGGAAATCGCAGGTCGTGGGGTTAGTTGGAGGATGGACAGTGAGACGGTGGGTGTTGGGCCTAGGGGCGTGCGCAGCAACGGTGTATTTCGCGCTAAATGTAACTAATCTCCGTCGAGGTTCTCCCGATCCGGCCACAGTAAGGAGATTTAACGAGCAGAGGCTGGCGATGCAGACGGGAGCTAATGTCGTCACTCTGGACGGATCTGTGCCGAACTGGCCGAACAGACCTCAAGTTGGGGGCGGAGGTGGTGGGGAAGCGACCAAGATGAGTATGGCCATGAATCGAGATGCTCAGGACGATCAGTCAGCTGGGGATGAGCTTACTGCGGCCAGACAAACTCTGACAGCCGAAGAGATTCGGCAGGGGCCGATGATTGCGCAGAGTGTGGAGTTGGCGGTGGTGGCAAAGGATGTGAGTGCAGCGCGGAGCGCGGTGGAAGCGATTCTGGCGAGGCATCATGGGTATGCGGCGGGATTGACGGTGAACACGGAGCAGAATGGGCCGCGGTCGCTGGAGGCTTCGCTGCGGATTCCGGCGCGGGAGTTGCTGGCGGCGATGGCGGAATTGAAGGCCCTGGGCGCGGTGCAGACGGAAACGCAGAAGGGCGAAGAAGTCACGCAGCAGCACGCGGACCTGCTGGCGAGGCTGAAGAATTCGCGGGAGACGGAGAAGCGGCTGCAGGCGATTCTGCAGCAGAGAACCGGAAAGATTTCCGACGTACTGGCGGTGGAACAGGAAATTGCGCGGGTGCGCGGCGATATCGAGCAGATGGAGGCGGAGCAGAAGTCGGTGGAACACCGCGTGGACTTTGCAACGATCGAGTTGCATTTGAGCGAGGAGTACAAGGAACAGCTAGGGACGGGGAAGCTTTCGACGGGGCGGCGGTGCGGAATGCCGCGGTGAGCGGGCTGCGCGATGCGTACGAGAATCTGCTGGGAGCGATAGTGTTTGTTATGGGCGCTGCGCCCACGCTGTTGCTGTGGGTGGTGGTGCTGTTCTTTCCGGTACGGTGGATTTGGATGAAGCGGCAACGGTGGATGTGGGGGACGAGGAAAGCCGCGGCGAAGGCTTAGCGGATAAAACATCGGGTTGGTTTGACACCCCAGGCGCGCCGTGAATTCGGTTCGCCATCGGGCAGAAGTATTGACCCAAGAGGGGGGGAAGCCGCCGCCCCGACATGGTCAAGACGCGGAAGACAACACACCCGGAAAATCTGTGCGATCAGGCCATCTCATGACCAGCGATCTAGCGGATATGAGGCGCAGGAGTCCTGCGCCCTACACGGACGAGCTCCCGGCGCCCGCACTTCCTAATTTGGATAATTAATCTTGCGCAAGGAACACCCAGGCCATCGTTCTAAGTGAAGAGCCATTGGAGGCCATTCCATGAGAAACGCATTGCTTTCGCTGCTTACCAAGTTTCGAGGATTGTCTTCGAGACACCGAACGATGGCGGGATTGTTCGGGCTGTTTTTGGGGGGATTGTTGGTTTCGTGGATTGCTGGGGATCGTCCAAGCCCGAGATTACGCGCGGTGGAAACGTCTGCGGGGTTGTCCGCGGACCCGCGTGTCGATGCGGAGTTGAAGGCGCAATGGCAACGGATGAAGGAGTTTCCCAAAGTGATGACGCCGGATGCGTCGCCGTCGCCGAGGGCGAATCTTGAGCCGGTTGGAGATTCTTCGGGATATGTACCGCCGATGATCGCGCACGCGGCGGAGTTGGCAGT
>Ga0210394_10006479_pt1 | contig 12659 bp, 8 predicted proteins | sample IncBWC12MmetaG_FD_160121 | JGI IMG/M metagenome (GOLD analysis project Ga0210394, IMG submission 160121) | Forest soil microbial communities from Barre Woods Harvard Forest LTER site, Petersham, Massachusetts, United States - Inc-BW-C-12-M | ecosystem: Environmental > Terrestrial > Soil >... | reverse complement strand
CGCTGGAGCATTCGTCTCGTGCAGCGCGCCTTCGATTTGCGAGGCGATGACTGCAAGCAACGAGACGATATTCTCCGCCTGCTGCGTGTGCGAGACGGCCGGCTGCAAGGGTGGTTCGTGCATATCGGTTACATGACCCGAGCGATGGTTGCCATCAGTTGTTGAGGGTTGAAGGGTTTTACCAACCAGCCGGTCGCTCCGGCCTCTTTCCCGAGCAGTTTCTTGTCCGGCGTCGATTCGGTCGTCAGCACCAGCATGGGGACGGTCTTGTACGCCGGAAGCATGCGCAGCTCTCGAATCAGTGTGAAACCGTCCATGCGCGGCATGTTGATATCGGTCAAGACGAGATCTGCCTTATGGTTGCGCGCGAATTCCAATGCTTCGATGCCGTCGGAAGTCTGTTTGACCTCGTAACCCTCGGCGGTCAGGGTCAAGTGCATCATCAGACGAATGGATGGGGAATCGTCTACAGTCAGTATCAATCTAGCCATCGGCGCTTCTCCATTAAATTCCGCGGCGCTGCAACCTGAGGGTTCCATATTGCTCAAATTCCGGCTGGAGCGTTGGAGCGATTTCACATAAATTGCACGTTGCGGGGATTCCCCTAGCCGTTGGCAATCATCTCTAAATTGGGCACGGCAGGATGCTCGGTGGCGTGGCGGGTCCTGCCCTCCTTGGCCTCCTGGGCGGTGCCGACAATCACGCGGTCGCGGCCCGAATCCTTGGCGGTATAGAGGGCTTCATCGCTGATCCTCATGAGCTGCTCGAAGCGCGGAGTCATGGTGGTGTCGGCAATCCCGGCACTCACCGTGAAGCTGGGCGAACCTCCGGTGAGAAGGGCAGTCGCCAGCTCCGCGCGGATGCGATTCACGACCTCGACCGCCTGCTTGGCGTTGGCAGTGGGCAGGATCAGCACAAACTCCTCACCGCCCCAGCGCGCGCCCACATCACCGTCGCGCAGACTGGCCTTGAAAGTATTGGCGAACAATCGTAAGGCCTGATCGCCCGCCTCGTGGCCGCGCGTGTCATTCAAGCGCTTGAAGTGATCCAGATCCAGGAGGGCTACCGCAAAGGGGGTTTGTGCGGCCATCAAGTCTCGGGCGCAATCCTCGGCGGCGCGGCGATTTGGCAGGCCGGTCAGACTGTCGGTCGAGGCCTTACGCTGCGTGCTGTTGAAGGCGCGGACCGTGCCAATCCGAGCGCCCGCTTGGATCCCGAGAGTTGTAAGCTGGGCCACCTGCCGGGGGTTGGCGCCCTGCCCGTGAGGACTCGCGGCATGGAGGACGCCCAACGCGCGCCCCATGAAACTGACCGGCACGCAGACCGCCGAGACCGGTCCGCAGGGACGGCCTCGCAACCGCGAGCAGGCATTCAGTGCTTCGCTGTCCGGGAAGATCACCGGGTTGCCGCGGCGCACGGCCATGCAGCTGAACGGCGACTCTACGCTGCATCCCGGTGCCTGCGCGCTCGGGTGCATCGTGGCGCGCTCAAGGTGCGTGCGGCTGGAGTCCGCCAACAATAGCTCGGTCGGCATGTCGGGTGAGATCAGCTGCATCGCACGGGACAGGATGGCGTAGGCCTCCTCTTCCGTGTCGGCCATCTCCAACGCTTCCACCAATTGCGTGCCGAAGGCGTCGCGATCGGCTTCGGCACGCAGCTGCCCAATCATGGCGTTCAGGCGATCCGCCATGCCATTGATGGAACCGGCGAGTTCACCGAGTTCATCCTGATTGCCGGCGGGATTTCGCGCGGTCATATCCCCGCGCGAGAGGGCAAGTGCCACATTGCGGACCGCCCGCAGCGAACGCCGGATGGAGCGTGACAGCCAGGCCACCAGCAACGCGACCACGGCATTCGTGAGAATCCAGGCTGTGATCAGCCATTTCTTGGCCGTGGATTCCGCCAAGGTAGCTTCGTCATTGGCTCTGACAATGTGTGTCGCGAACGCGGCTGTCTGTTGTTGCAGGGCCCCATCCAGTGCGGCCACCGAGTCGCGAAATTTAGAAAGTTCCGGGCCCACCGACTGCGGGTCGCGGAGCGCCAGCTGTCCGAGCTCCAGTGCCTGGGAGAGGAAGGTGTCGGCAAGCGTTCGTACCTTGGTTTCGGTCTCCACCAAATCCGCGGCCAGATCCACGCGCTCCAACATGATTAAATCACGGCGAAAGTCCCTCGCATCGTCGGCCAAGGAGCCCACGAGTTCCGAACGCTGTTCAGCCGAGAACACATTGCCGGCCATCAGCGCATTGACATCGGCCTTCAAATTCGCGTGCAGCGTTTCGGCATCCTGGTGGTAGCGCGCGGCACGGCTGATCTGGGCCAGTTCGTTCATCGCGTGGCTTTGCGCGCTCAAGGCCTGCCAGGCGATTGCGCTGACCACGCACAGACCGACGATTAAAAGGCCATTGATCAGGAGCAGCCGCCCGCTGACCGTCCAGCCTCGTATCCAGGCATTGTGCATCGCGCCATTCACGTGTTGAAGCCCCGACTGACTGCCGTCGACTATCACCTATCGGCGCAAAACCCTGCCGCTTAAGGGAATTCCGCAAAGAATCGGTCGGGCGAACCTGAGTGTGCGTCATCTGTTTCGCTTGAACGGGGACCGCCGGCTCGTTTGAGCAGCCCCGCAATCACGGAGGGTACATTGCAAGCCGGAGTTGGACGCGCAAAGAAGAAGCCCTGCGCCTCGTTGCACGCCGTAGAGCGCAGCATCTGTAGTTGTTCCGCAGTCTCCACTCCCTCCGCGACGGTTCGCATACCGAAGGCACTCGCGAGTGAGACGACGGTCGACACCAGCGTCATGATGTTTGGCGCATCAGTGATGTTCTGGATGAATGAACGATCGATCTTGAGAGTGTCCACGGGAAGCCTGGCCAGCAGACGCAAAGAGGAATAGCCCGTACCAAAATCATCGATTGCCACGCCAATGCCCGCCTCCCGCAGCTGCGAGAGCTTGCGAATCGATGCCTCCAAGTCATGCATCAACATGCTTTCGGTGATCTCGATGTCGATCCCCGACGCGAGGTCGATCGCAGGTTCCATACCGGACACCATCCGATCCACGAAGTCGCGCCGGCGCAATTGCAATGGCGAGACGTTGACCGCGACCCGGATGGTCGGCAGTCCGCTCAAAGTCCAGTCGCGAATGTCTCGGACCGCTTGCAGCAGTACCCACTCGCCGACATCCACGATGGCGCCGGAACGCTCCAGCAATGGCACAAAAAGCGATGGCGGCACCGGACCGTCCTCGGCGTCTTGCCAGCGCAGCAGCGCCTCGAGCCCCTCGACTCGGCCGCTTTCAATGTTGACCTTCGGTTGGTAGTGAAGCAGGAATTCTTGGCGATCGAGGGCGCGCGCGAGCCGCGCCTCGAGCGCCAGGCTGCGCGACGTCGGACGCTGCGTAACGAACTCGTACAGCATGCACGGTTCGTTGTCCTCGCGCGCCGCTTTGAGCGCCGCCTCGGCACGCTGCACCAGAACATCGGCGTCACCGGCATCGCGCGGATAAAATGCAATTCCAGAACGAATGGCGGGCCGCAATTCCTGGCCGTCTATGTCGAAGGACTCGGCGAACACCTGCGCCAGCGCGTTCTGCAGCAATCGTGCGCTGTCCGCCTCGTCCCCCACGCTTTGAGGCCTGAGCGCGAATGTTCCGCCGCCGAAATGCGCCAGGCAGTCCGGATCCGCCAGATTCTGCTTGAGCCGCGCAGCTATTTTTTCGATCAGCCGGTCGCCCACGTAACGCCCGAGCGTGTCGTTGATCGCGCCGAGTTTCTGCACGTCAAAGACCACGACGCCGCGGCGGGCTGCGGCGTCGGCGTTCAGCACTTGCGCGAGGCGTTGGCAAAACAGCGGCCGTTTGGCAAGCCCCGTCAAACTATCGAAGTAGGACAGAAAATGAACTGCTTCATCCTTGTCGAGATATTGGAGCGCAAACCCCAGATTGGCGGTCAACTCCAGCAGCACGCCCACTTCCGACTCGTCGTAGACGTGGCTCTGGCCGCTGAAAAATGTAATGACGCCGACGGCGGTGCCATCAACAAGCAGAGGCAGCGCGGCGATCGCTCGATAGCCCCGCACGATCAGCGTCCTATGCTGCGCAAGAGACTGTGGGCCGTCGGCGAGGTCATTGAGCACGCTTGGCGCCCCGGAGCGAATGGCGCGATCCGCCAACTTGTCGTCGACCGCGGAATCGTGTTTGTCGTGATGGTTCGAGCCCGCCGAGCCCAAATCCGCACTTGCGCTGGCCCGCAGCCGCAGTTTGGTCGTGCCCGGATCCATCAGGCTGACGGCGACACGCGCGAAGCCGCCCTGATGCACCCCGATCCGGCACACCTCATCGAGCAACTCGCTGCGATTGCGCAAGCGCAGGATGGCGGAGCTCATGCTGCTCAACATTCGGTACGTTCGAGTCAATCGCTGCAGCCGCACTCCCTGGTCTTGTTGGCGTTTTTCCGACCTAACCTTCGCGGCGTGCATCGACGCCTCGCGCAAGGCACGCTCGACGGCGCTAGGCAAGCGCGCCAGATTGGTCTTTAGTACATAGTCCGTGGCACCGCGCCGCAGCGCTTCGATTGCCCGCTCCTCCCCGATGGTTCCGGAAACATAAATGAAAGGGGTTTCCGGGGCATGCGCGATTGCAAGGTCCAGGGCCCGCAGGCCGTTGAATTGCGGCAATGAGAAATCGGAAAGAATGAGATCCGGCGTTCGCTTCTGCAGCGCCGACACAAAGTCGGACTCAGTCTCAACCCGTTGAATATCAACGATGAGACCCGCCTTGACCAGGGATCTTGCGACCAGTTCGGCGTCAGTTTCGCTGTCTTCGACAGCCAACAGTTGTAGCTTGGGAGTCATGGTTATCCCTTTATCGGCCGGATTGCGCCGATCATGAGGATGGCGCGAGCGGCAAGGCGAATTGAAAGCACGCGCCTTCATTCGGTGTGCTCTGCGCCCAAATCCGACCACCGTGACGCGTTATGATGCGGTGCACAATGGCTAGTCCCACACCGGTCCCGTTGAATTCCTCGGTCCGATGCAAGCGCTGGAAAACACCGAAGAGTTTGTCGGCGTAGCGCATATCGAAACCCGCCCCATTGTCATCCACCCGGAAGATGGTTTCGCGATCTTCGATTCGGCCGCTGATCTTGATCTGCGGCTGAGCGCGCTTCGCGCTGTACTTCAAGGCGTTGCCGATGAGGTTGCACCAGACCTGCCGCATGACGGTCGCGTCTCCCGCGACGGCCGGCAGTGCGCCGATGTCGACAACCGCTGCAGGACCCTCGTACAGCGACTTCATCTCCGCGGCTGCCGCTTTCGCGAGTGCGGTCATGTCGATTCGATCGAGGTTGAGAGCCTGTCTGCCGATACGCGAAAATTCCAGCAAACCCACGATGAGTTGGTCCATCTTCTGGCTGTTGTTGCGGATAACCCCGATGAGGCGATTGCCTTCCGCGTCCAGACGATCCGCGAAATCCTCCGCCAGAATCTGCGCGAAGCCGTCAATGGCGCGAAGCGGCGCCTGCAGATCGTGCGAGACGGAGTAGGAAAAGGATTCGAGGTCCTGATAGGCGGCGGCAAGTTCGTCGGAGCGGCGCCGCTCGCGCTCCTGCAATTCGGCGTTCTCGCGGCGCAGCCGCTGCACATCCAGCGCCCGCACAATGACCGGCAAAATGGCGTTGAGCTTGAACGGTTTGAGGATGTAGTCGAGCGCTCCTCCCCGCATCGCCTGTACCGCGGTATCAATGGTGCCGTGGCCGGTCATCACGATGGCGCCCAGGCTCGAATCGATTTGCCTTGCGGCGTTGATCAACGCGATGCCGTCCATCTCCGGCATCATCAAGTCGGTGAGCAGCAAATCGAACTCGCCGGGCCGGAGCGCCGCCAAGGCCTGCCGTGCCGAGTTATAGCCATGGGTGGCGTATCCCTCCACGCTCAGCGTGTCGCAAAGCGCGCGCATCTGCGCCGACTCGTCGTCCACGATGAGCAGCCGTGCGGTCATAGGGGTCACCGCACCAGCTCCGCGAACGCAGCCCGCAATTCGTGCAGCCGAGGCGGCTTGCTCAGCAACTTGTCGACATGAGGCGGGATATCGTTCGATGCGATCAGCCGCTGGCCCCACCCGGTGAGGAGAACAACGGGCGTGGTGGAAGACATCATTTTGATCGAGGATGCCACTCTGCGGCCGTCGACATGCGGCATGCCGAGATCCGTAACGACAATGTCGAAGCACTCACCGCGCTTCTGGGCGGCGGCAAAGGAGTCGATGCCGGCCTGGCCGCCATGGGTTGCGGTGATCTGATGCCCATCCTCCTGCAGTGTGTCCTGCAGGGACTTGATGAGCATCGGATCGTCATCGACCAAGAGGATCCGCAGCCGACGGCTCACGAACGGCGCCTTGATCACCTGCGTGTTCGTCACGGCAGAAGCGGTGTAGGCGGGAAAACTCAGCCGCACCGTCGTGCCTTGACCGGCTGCGCTCTCGATGTCGAGTTCAGCACTGTGGCGCTGGATCATCCCGTACACCATGGCTAACCCCAAGCCCGTGCCGCGCTCGCCTTTCGTGGTAAAGAAAGGCTCGAGGCAGCGCCGGCGAGTGTCGTCGTCCATGCCGATGCCGGTATCGCTCACCTCGATGAACACGCGATCTGCCCCGTCCGCGCCGCCGGATTGGAGGGTCCTCACGGTGAGCCGGCCTCCGCTCGGCATCGCGTCGACCGCATTGAAAATCAGGTTCGTCAGCGCATCGCGAATCTCGTGCTCGGCACCCATGATGTCCGGCAAGGCATCATCCAGGTCCGTTTTGAGATCCACCATCACGCCCCGCTGCTGCGGAAGATCGCTCCACCGCGGGCGGGTCAGTTCCACGACTTGCCGAATGGCGCGATTTAGATCGACTCTCTCGAGCGTCAGCTGTGCTTCCCGTTCGCGATAAAATTCGCGCATGCGCGCCACCGTTCGCGCGACGTCTTCGATGGCCCGCTGAATCGTGGTCAAATAGCCGCGCGCCCGCTCGCTCAGGTTCGGTTCGCGCTCGAGCAATGACTCGGTGTAGAGCGAAACCGGCGAAATCGCGTTGTTGATGTCATGCGCGATGCCGCTCGCCATTTGCCCGAGCGCCCGCAGCCGCTCCTGTTGCATCACGGTGTGCTGACTTTGGCGCAGGTCGTCATACGCCTGTTGCAAAGCGCCATACAGCCGCGCCTGATGACTCGCCAGCGCCACGTGTTCGCTCAGTTGTTTCAAAAATTCGCACTCACCGCTGCTAAAGGCACCCTCCTGGCGGCGCGCGCACACCAGCACTCCAAATACCTGGTTCTCCACGATGAGCGGTGCAATGACCATCGACCTCAACCCGGCCGCAGCCAGCCGCTGCGGAAAGGGAAAGGCAACCTTCAGGACGTCCGGTTCATAGACCAATTGCCCGGCCACACATCGGGACAGCCCGTTGGCGTCGAGCGGCACATCGAGCTGCTCGACCAATCCGAGTTTGTCCGCAAATCCTCTGCCGGCGGCCCCCAGCACACTGACGGTGAGCGAGTGCGCGGCAGCGTCGTGCAGGAGAAAACAGCCAAAATCCATCGGGAGATTCTGCTCGAGGCTGTCGAGTACGACCTGAAAGATGCTCTGCAGGTCCTGGCGCTCGCCCGTTGCGCGCGTGATGTGCTGCAAGAGACCCAGGCGGCCGAGTTGCGCGTGCAGTTTGGCCTCGGACAACTGAATCTGCGTGAGCATCTGATTAAAAGTGTCGGTAAAGAGGTCGAATTCGTACGCGCCGGTCCGGACAGCCCGTACGGTATAGTCGTGGCGCTCGGAGACCGCTCGGGTGGTGTCCGCGAGCGCAAGAATCGGATGCAGCAGCCGGTGCTGAAGCCGGCGGGAAATGAGATAGACCAGCGGCAAGGAGATGCCGATCACCAGGAAGACAATCAGCGCGTAAAGCCGGATGCGCGCATACATGGCGCCGAGGTCGGATTCAACGAACAGCGTGCCGAGCCGCTTTGAACCCTCCTCGACCGGTTGGAAGCCGATCAGCTCACCGTGCCCAAAAATGTAGCCGGACGCGCCGGGTCGCACCGGAAAATTCGCCGCGGACCGCCCGCGCGGATAGACCGCGAAGACCATACCCTGTGAATCGTACAACGCGGCCGCTGCGATGTGCGGGTCGGCCTTGAACGCCGCCAGCACCGCAGCGGCGTCATCGGCGTTGTCGAACGCCAGCGCGGCGGTGCTGTTGCTGGCAATGGCCTGGCTCAATATCTGCAGTTGCTGGACGCTGGATTGCCGGAATGTCAGGAACTCATACGAGCAAAACGCCGTCGTAGTCACCGCCAGCACCGCACCGGCCGAGAGAAATATCATCCGCATCAATGTGCGGCGAATGGGAGTGGACGCAGCGGCCATACGTCAGTTCCCGCTGCGGGTGCCGACGATTTCGGCGGGCCGCAGTAATTTGGAACTGATCGTCAGACCCGCGGCGCGCGCGGATTCCACGTTGATGCGCAGCCGAATTCGATTATTCTCGGTCGTGAACTGAATCATGACGCCGCGCTCGGAGGAGCCATCCAGTTCGGACACGGTAAGCGTGCCGCGGTGATCCAAGGCGGCGAGGATCTGCTGCAGTTGCGCGCTTTCCGAGCGGTCGATGTACAGGATCTGACAATCGCCGACTTCACCGATGCTGTGAAAGCGGCGCACCAACAGCGGATGTTGATCGATTTGCTCGCCGTGCACCGCCTCATCCAGGCGCACGCCGAACGGATCGTTGCCCAAGATGCCGATGATGAAAGGTGCGTTGGGCGCGATGAAGTCTTGCGGGGGCCATTCGACGAAATGCGAAAAGTTGTAAACGAAAACAGCCTTAACCTGGTACTCGGTCGGCGCCTCCGCGCTGTATGCGCCGCGCAGCAATGCCGTCAGCCCAAGCGTGCCGCAAAGCAACGCCCGCAAGATCGTGTTCAGAACCGCCACGCAAGTTTTCCATAGACACTGCGCTGAATCTCCGCTCGCGCCGGGTCGGGAGGACCATACTCGGGATGATGGTTGTGCAGCAGATTCTGTCCGGCGAGCGAGAGCTCGAGCTGTTCGCTGGCATGCCATGCCAGACGCGCATTCAGTTCGAAGTAGCTGGGCACCGTTGCGGGTATCGCACCCGTGTCGGTGTGCAGAGTGTCGACCCAGCGTAGGCCGGCGTCGAGTTCCGCGCGCCACGGCAGGTTCAGAGAGGAACGTACGGAGAACTGGTGCTCGGGGTCCGCCGTTTCGAAGAGCGCGTTGTTCACGTCATACCCGCCCGGTTTGACGCGCAGATGCTCCTGCAGCAGGGTATAGCCCGCATGCAACGACCAGGCATCGGACACTTGGTAGTTGCCGCTGAACTCGAGCCCATAGGTGTCTCCCTGCAGACTGTTCGCGAAGTAGACCGGGAACACGGTGACCGGGGTGAGACTGACACTGCGGACGTCGTTGTACCGATTGTAGAAGCTCGACACGGAAGCGGTGGCCTTCGAATTGAGCTGCATGCGATAGCCCAGTTCGTAGGCAATCACGGATTCGGAGGTGAAGTTGGAGCCTCCCTTCAGAAATACCGGGTAAGGCGGCGACCCTTCCGAAAGATCATGATCAAAGCGCGAGGGTGTGCGCACCGCGCGCGACACCGCGGCCCACAGGGCTTGACTCGAGCTCAAGATCCAGCTCAGGCGCGCATTGGGTTCGTATTCGAAGCCGGTATAGGCATTGTGCTCCAGCTTGCTGCCGGCGGTGAACGACAGGTTTTTGCGCAGCGCGAACTCATCCTGGACGAAGGCGCTGTACAAGTTCTGATCCAAGACGGCGGGGGAAAACCCCAACCCGGGGCCGTCGATGACGGCGTCGTGAGTGCGCCGAAACCCTAAGCCCCAGACGATTCGGTTGCGCGAGCCCACCTTGAATCGATGCTGGAAATCCGCATCGTAGGTCGTGAGGTCATCGTACAGATTTCCAGGGGGCGAGAATTGCACGCCATTGACCGTCAGCGGCCCGATCGGCAGGGCCAAATGTGTCTGATCGATATATGATTGCAGGGTCAGGTCGGAGTCGTTCGATAGAATGCGCGTCCAGCGGCCCAAGAGATTGTCGCCGCTGGCGTCGGCGTCGCCGCCGGTCTGCACATGCTCATGACCGTCGTAGTAGTCGCCCTGCAGCGTCAATTTGTCCTGGGCGGTCACTCCCGAGTCAATGCGAAAACCCGCCCGGCCCTGCCGCCAAGAATCCGATTCCGGGTCTCCATTGGCCAGCACTTCGTCGCCGCGGTCGAAATACTTGCCGTAGACGCGAAAATGCGTATCCCCGTCCAGCGAACCGCCGTAGCGTGCACCGGCAAATTCGTGCGGTTCCGATCCGCCGCCCGCCTCGGCATACAGTCCCTGCGAGTCCGCGGCGCTCTTGGTGATGATGTTGATGACGCCATTGACCGCGTTCGCGCCCCATAGCGTGCCTCCCGGCCCGCTGATGACTTCGATTCGATCGATGTCAGCCAACGGATAGTCCTGCACGTCCCAGAACACCCCGGAGTAGAGCGGCGTATACACCGTTCGACCGTCGATCATGACCAGAAGCTTGTTGCCGAGCGCGGTATTGAATCCGCGCGCGCTGATCGCCCAGTCATGGGCATTTTTCTGCGCCACTTGCAGATTATCAGCCAGCCGCAGCGCTTCCGGAATGCTCGTGGCGCCGGAACGCCGGATGTCCTCTTGCGTGATGACTTGAATGGCGGAGGCCGCCTCGATCAGCCTTTCAGGGTGCCGGGTCACCGAAGTGACCTCGACATTCATGAGGTCTTCGACGGTCAATCGCTTCAGGTCTCCGATGCTCGGCACGTCGTCGGCTCTGGCGGGTGCGAAGCCCGTGCAAACCAATAGAAGTGCCCACGCGACTGTGCCGATCCCGCGTCCCATCATGATCGTCCTTGTCCGATTTCGGTCCTGAGGTTATCGGACCCCGCCCGAACTTGGTAAGGGTTGAACATAAGAAGCAGCGACAACTGTGAAGGCCGTCTCACAATCTCCAGCTTGACTTCCGGTAACTGCGCGATGATCTTGTCGGGCGACAGCGTCGATCGTGACATTTACGGCCTCGATCGTGACATTTGCGGAGCAGTTCGGTAAACGGAGTTGTGTTGCAACGCGATCACTTGCTCGAGCTGCGCTTCGCGAGGATGCCAAGAACTCATGAATGACTCGGCACGTCGTCGGGTCCTCGTCGCGGAAGACGACGGCATAATGGCCGAGGCCATCTGCGATCGCCTGACCGATGCGGGATACGAGGTCGTTGCCAGAGCCGAGACCGGGGCTGTGGCAGTCGAGGCCGCCCTCGCGCTGCGCCCCGACCTGATCCTCATGGACGTAAGACTGGAAGGCGACATGGATGGGATCCGCGCCTCTGAACTCATCAACGAGAAAATGCGCGTACCGGTCATCTATTTGACGGGTGATTCGGATCGCAAGACTTTGCAGCGCGCCAAGGCGGCTTCCGCCTATGGCTACGTTCTAAAGCCATTTCACATCAAGAACCTGATCGTGGCGATCGAGGTTGCGGTCGATCGTTTTGAGATGGAACAGCGGCTCGAGGACAGCCAACTCACTTACGCGACCATTCTCGGCAGCATTGCGGATGGGGTGATCGCGGTTGACACACAGGGTCGTGTTCGATTCCTGAACGCAGTTGCAGAGCGCCTCACCGGGTGGTCGACCCGAGAGGCCCAGCTGGAGCCGTTGGAGGTGATCGTCGACATCACGGATTCCACCGGCGGTCGGCCCGTAGTTGAGCTGACAGCGCGGGTGCTGACGTCGCGGACCACGTGTTCGCTCGGCCCCGACGCGTTCGTGACCAGTTGCAAGGGAATACGGGTACCGGTCGACGGCGGCATGTCATGCGTGGTCGACAGCTTGGGCCGCGTCGTCGGCGCATCCATGACGTTGCGCGACGTGGCCGGCGCGCGCAAGGCGGAATCGGACCTCAGAGCCATGGCGGAGCAGTTGCGCGCGGTCGTCGATACCGCCGTCGACGGCGTATTAATGTTCGATGCTACCGGCACTGTTCTGATGGGGAATCCGGCTTGTGAACGGCTGTTCGGGTACTCGTCGGCCGAGCTGACCGGGCGCAACCTCGAGACCATGATACCTTCGTCGCGATTGGCGGGGTATGGCGTCACCCCACGTAACACGATCTGCCGCCGTCGGGATCGAACCACTTTTCCCGCCGAAATATCGGTCGGTGAGGCGCACACTCCAGGACAGCCTTTGTTCGTCGGGGTAGTCCACGATGTGTCGGAACGCCGCGCGCTGGAGGCGGCATTTCTCGATGCCGTGGGACGCGAGCAACGACGATTCGCCAGCGACCTCCACGACGGACTCGGACAGGAACTCACGGGTCTATCCCTACTCCTCTCCTCGCTACGGAGCGCCGCGCGTGAGGCACACAGTCCCCACACCCGAGATCTCGATCAAGCTCAATCAATCGTGGAGCAAGCGCTTCAATCATGTCGAACGATCGCGCGCGGGTTGTCGCCGATCGGGCCCACGGAAGGTGGTCTCATCGGTGCGCTGCGCGATCTCGTCTCTCGGTCCAAGAGGCCGGGGATACCCAGCGTGGAGATCTCGGTGAGCGAGGTTTCGCCACTCCGCCTG
>Ga0210394_10006478_pt1 | contig 12659 bp, 11 predicted proteins | sample IncBWC12MmetaG_FD_160121 | JGI IMG/M metagenome (GOLD analysis project Ga0210394, IMG submission 160121) | Forest soil microbial communities from Barre Woods Harvard Forest LTER site, Petersham, Massachusetts, United States - Inc-BW-C-12-M | ecosystem: Environmental > Terrestrial > Soil >... | reverse complement strand
AGCTCTCGCTGTTTCCATTGCAAGGACGAGCTATTCACGGTGATGGAATCGTTTCGCGCAGAACACGGATTCAAGTCCATCGCTTACGGCGTGAATGCCGATGATCAGGGCGACTTTCGTCCCGGACTGATCGCTGCCCGCAATCATTTTGTCGCGGCGCCTTTGCTTGACGCCAGGCTGACCAAGTCGGAGATTAGAGAACTGGCGCAGCATGCCAACCTGCGAGTCTGGGACAAACCGGCTTCGGCTTGCCTGTCATCTCGCATTGAGTACGGACGGCCGGTCACGCGAGAGGCGCTGAGTACGGTGGAGCAAGGCGAGGAGGCTCTCCGCGCGCTCGGGTTCCGGCAGTTTCGGGTGCGTCATCACGGCGAAATTGTTCGCATAGAAATAGCGAGCAACGAACTGTCCCGTGCTCTTACGTCTGAGATGGCGGCAGAATTTACCGGAATTTTCAAAGCTCTCGGCTTCAAATTCGTGACTTTGGATCTCGAAGGGTTTCGCTCCGGGTCAATGAACACCCTGCTGCCAGCCGAACAATTATTGCGCAAGGCGTGACTGGCGCTGGCCTCTCACGTCCGCTTTCCTATGAGATAATCGAATTAATTCCCAATGTACAGGCGGTTTTTAGTGACGATATTGCGACGTTCGATTCTTGTTCTCCTGCTTGTTTGCCTTGGCTGCTCAGCACAGCTGGCCCCAATGCCCTCTGATCTCAACCAAAAAATTGAGCGCCAGGTGCGCGCTACCTACAGCATTCCTGCGACCGTGAAGATTACGGTTGGAGCGCTCCGTCCCAGTGACTTTACCGGATACGATGCCCTTACCATCTCGATGGAGGGCGGCGAAAAGAAACAAACCTACGACTTCTTGCTATCCAAGGATGGCAAGACGCTGGCTCGTATGACCAAGCTCGACTTGACCAAAGATCCTTACGTCGAGGCCATGAAGAAGATCGATCTCAACGGGCGCCCCACTCGTGGCAGCAAAGACGCGAAAGTGGTGGTGGTCAACTTCGATGACTTCGAGTGTCCTTTCTGCTCGCGTATGCATCAGACGCTGTTCCCCGAACTGCTGAAGGAATACGGCGACCGCGTGGAGTTCGTTTACAAGGATTATCCTTTAAACGAGATTCACCCCTGGGCTACGCACGCCGCGGTAGACGCCAATTGCCTGGCCGCGCAGAACAATGACGCGTATTGGGATTTCGCTGACCATATTCATGCCAATCAGCGGGAAGTTAGTTCGGAAAAGGGACGCGATGCCCAGTTCGCAACGCTCGACCGCATGACCCTCGAGCAAGGGCAGAAGCATAACCTCGACCAGAGCAAGCTTCAGGCGTGCGTCAAGGCGCAGAATGAAGGTGCGGTTAGGGCTTCGATGCACGAAGCCGAAGGCGTGGGCGTCACCGCAACTCCGACTCTGTTCGTTAACGGGCAGGAAATGGATGGCGCCCTTCCCATCACTGAGATGCGAGCAGCGCTCGACCGCGCTTTGCAGCAAGCTGGAGTGGCGGTGCCGGCGCACCCTCCTACTCCCACGACAAGTGAAGCGCAACCTCCTACCAGATAGCGCCGAGAGGAACCATTGAAAAATAATTCGCTATTTCGTCTTTTCCCAGTGCTGCTTGCGGTTTCATTCTGCATAGGCTGTGGAACCAAGTTGGCTGGAGACGATGTTGCCGCCACCGTCGATGGACGCAAGATTTACCGGACCGACCTGGAGAAGTATTACCAAAACCAGACTGCGGGCTCTCAGCAACAGCCGGTGGGAGAACAAGCTACCAGCCTGCGTCTCAGCATTTTGCGCGAACTGGTTGATAATGAAATCCTGATGCGCCGCGCGGAAAAACTTGGCCTGCTCGCCACCGACGACGAGGTCGAGCGCAAGCTGAACGAGATCAAGTCGCCCTATACGAAAGAGGAATTCGACGCCCGCATGAAGGAGAAGAACCTGACGATCGACGACTTCAAGCGCGACCTGCGCCGATCGCTCACCGTCGATAAGGTTCTGAACAAAGAGGTCACATCGAAGATCAACGTTTCCGACCTGGACATCTCCAATTACTATAACGCGCATAAGGCGGAATTTAATCTGGTAGAACCCCAATATCATCTGGCTCAGATTTTCGTAACTACGACGCCCAATCCTCAAGTGCACAACCTTAAAAACGACAAAGCGCAGAACGAGGCAGACGCGCGCAAGAAAATTCAGATGATCGTAAATCGCCTGGACAGCGGCGATGACTTCGGCACGCTGGCAATGAATTATTCCGAAGACACGGAAACTTCAGGGAACGGGGGCGACCTGGGGTTTACGCCGGAATCGTCGTTGAAGAATACGGACCCGGTAACCCGCGACGCTGTTATTAAGCTCAAGCCCGGCCAATACAGCACCGTCATTGCTGTCGTCAATCCGATGACGAAGCAATTAGTTGGCTTCCGCATCGTGAAGGTGATTGCCAAGGAATCCGCGGGCCAGCGCGAGTTGTCGGACCCTCGGGTACAGGAAGCGATCCGCTCCCAACTTCGCGACCGCCGCGAGCAACTTCTTAAAGCGGCTTATTACGAAGTGCTGCGCGATCAGGCCAAGGTGGAAAATTATTACGCCCAGAAAGTGCTGGAAGGTAACGGGACCGCGAAATGACGATCAGTGGCGGGGTTACTCCACAATCGCCAGTACGTCTCCGGCATTCACGGTGGCTCCTTCGACAGCCATGATTTTCTGCATCGTGCCTTTCTTCGGCGATTTGATTTCGTTCTGCATTTTCATTGCTTCTACGACCAGAATGCTTTGTCCAGCCTCAATCGGCTGACCCTGATCGATCAACACCCGAATCACTTTACCCGGCATAGGTGCGAGGATTTTTTTCGGACCCTTGTCATCTGCGCCAGCACCCCTGCGCCCGCGCAGTGATCTGGGATCGCGCAATTCTGCGAGATAGCGCACGCTGCCGACCCACAAATGCGTATCAGCCGCCGTATGCTCGCGCTTGATTTCGTAGGCTTTCCCGTCGATCAGAACTGACAGTACGTCGCGCCTCGTGAGCACTGCGTCTATCTTGACCTCGCGATCGTTCAGACGGCATTGCCATCCGGTTTCCGCCCGCTCCAGTTCGAGACGAAAACCTTTCCCGTCGATGGTGACATCGTAGACCATATGAAGCAAATGCGAAGTCGGACTCAGCTCAGCGCCTCTGTCCTTGCTGCTCTCTTCCAACTGGATACATCAAGTGCTTTGCTCTGATGGTTCGATGATGCATCTCCACTGCTGAGAACCGTCGAGTTCGCATCCAGGATGGCGAATAATCCAGCGGCGATAGCCGCGACTTCCGGGTGTCCGCCTCGAACTTCGGGAGCCTTGGACTTCAGCAATCGATCCAAATAGCCGGTGTCGATGTTTCCAGACTGAAAATCCGCGTCGCCCAGAATGCGGCGGAAAAGTGAAATATTGGTCTGGATGCCGCCCACAAAATACTCCTGCAGCGCGCGCTTTAAGCGCGAGATCGCCTGCATCCGGTCAGTTCCGTAGCCGATCAGTTTGGCCAGCAGCGGGTCGTAATCGATGGGCACCGCCCAGCCTTCGTACATGCCGCTATCCTGGCGTATTCCCGGTCCTGACGGGGAGAGCAGCAAAGTGATCTTCCCTGGGCTGGGAAAATAATTGTTGTCGGGATCCTCGGCGTAGATGCGGCACTCGATGGCATGCCCGCGGATGAGAATATCTTCTTGGCGAAACGGCAATTTCTCGCCAGCCGCAATTCGGATCTGCAGATGTACGAGATCCAATCCCGTGATCAACTCGGTGACCGGATGTTCCACCTGCAGCCGCGTGTTCATTTCCAGAAAATAAAACTTCTTGTCGTGATCGACGAGAAATTCTACCGTTCCTGCGTTGGTGTATCGTGCAGCTTCGGCCACCCGCACCGCGATCTCGCCCATGCGCCGCCGCATATCCGCATCTACGATTGGAGACGGCGACTCCTCCAGCACCTTTTGATGGCGGCGTTGGATCGAGCACTCGCGCTCGCCGAGATAAACCGCGTGGCCGTGCTCATCTGCGAGAACCTGCATTTCGATATGGCGGGGATTGATAAGTGCTTTCTCGATGTAAACTTCACGGTCGCCAAATGCGCGCTCGGCTTCGCTCTGGGCCGCGTCCAGAGCGGATTTCAGATGTGCGGGCTCATGCACCAGGCGCATACCTTTTCCGCCGCCGCCCGCTGCCGCTTTCAGCATAACCGGATAGCCGATCTTCGCCGCCACTTGCCCCGCCTGCTGAGCGGACTCGATTCCCTTGGAAGTTCCCGGCACGAATGGAATCCCGGCTTTTTCCATTTCTTGCCTCGCCCGGGTTTTCGATCCCATCATTTCCATCGAAGCCGCGGTCGGCCCAATGAACTTCACACCGGCATCAACACAGGCTTGGGCGAAGTTCGCGTTCTCGGAGAGAAAACCGTAACCGGGATGGATCGCATCCGCGCCGCTTCGTTTGGCAACGTTAAGTATTTTGGCGAAGTTCAAATATGATTCCGCAGCCGCGGCAGGCCCGATGTGATAAGCCTCGTCAGCCTTGCGAACGTGCAGCGAGGCACGGTCAACATCCGAATAAACTGCCACCGAAGTGATTCCCAATTCGCGGCAGGCGCGGATCACACGCACCGCGATCTCTCCCCGATTAGCGATCAGAATCTTTTTGAACATAGTCTGTGTTCGCATGAGATCCGCGGATGCCGTCAGTTCCCTCGTGGGGTTCGGCTCAAGCTTGTAATTCTACTGGAGATTCAAGTGTCCACATATCTTGTGCGGGACCGGGTGTGGGACCCAGTCAGCGGCCGCAAGGCCGCTGTGTGGTGCCGGGTCTTGGACCCGGCTTCCGGCCTGCAGGTCGATCAACAAGCAATCCGGTTACTCGCAAAACCTCCGGCCCTGCGGCCCTGCGGGCCTGACCGGGTCGAAGACCCGGTCCCACACTTTTCTTCAGCCTTCAAGCTTTCTTGCTAGCAACTCGTTCACTAGCTGCGGATTCGCTTGGCCTTTTGAGACTTTCATAACCTGGCCAACAAAAAAACCGATTACCGTCTTCTTGCCCGCGCGATACTGTTCAACTTGCTTGGGGTTGGCTGCGATGATTTCGTCAATAATTTTTTCGATTGCCGAAGAGTCGGTAAGCTGCTGCGGCTTCTCTTTTTCGTAGACGGTGGCGAAATCCTGGTTACGCTCGAACGCCAGATCATACAAGTCCTTAAGCATCTTCCCGGAGATCGTGCCGCTTTCGACCAGATCGGCCGACATTGCCACTCCCTGCATCGAGATGGGCGATTGTTCAATTGCCAGGCCCTTCGCCTTCAGTCGTCCCATCAGTTCGCCCTGCACTAAATTCGAGACGCGCTTCGGATTCATGGCCGCCTTCGCCGCCGCCTCGAATTGATCGGCAAACGACTTTGTGGAGGTCAGCACCTGCGCGTCGTAGTTGGTAATGCCATAATCGGCAACCATGCGCTGGCGGCGTGCTTCGGGCAGTTCCGGCAAGGTGCGGCGAATTTCAGTTTGCCACTTTTCGTCAACCACCAGCGGCAAAAGGTCGGGCTCGGGAAAATATCGATAGTCGTGCGCCTCCTCTTTCGAACGCATGCTATAAGTTTTTCCTTCGTCCGGATTGTAGAGACGAGTTTCCTGCTTGATCTGGCCGCCCGATTCTATGATCCCGATTTGACGGTCTATTTCAAACTCCAGCGCTTCGCGAATGAAGCGGAATGAGTTCACATTTTTGATTTCAGTCTTTGTGCCAAACTGTTTTTGTCCGCGCGGACGCACGCTGACGTTGGCATCGCAACGCAGCGAACCTTCTTCCATATTGCAATCGCTGACGCCCGTGTAGAGGATGATTTCCTTCAACCGGGTAAGGTACTCGTACGCCTCCGCTGACGAAGTAATATCGGGCTCGCTGACAATTTCGATTAGCGGCACTCCACTGCGATTCAGATCGATGGCGGTAGTCTCGCTGCAACCGGCGAAACCTTCGTGCAGGCTCTTGCCAGCGTCCTCTTCGAGGTGCAATCGGGTAATGCCGATGTGCTTAGGTCCGCCTGCATTCGTAATGTCGATGCCACCAAACTCGGCCAACGGCTTGTCATACTGCGAAATCTGATAGCCCTTGGGCAGATCGGGATAAAAATAATTCTTGCGCGCGAAGATCGATGTCTCATTGATGCGGCAGCCCAGCGCCATCGCCGCCAGCACCGCGAAATCCACCGCCTTACGATTCAGTACCGGCAAAGCTCCGGGAAGGCCGAGGCAAACTGGGCAGACGTTGGTGTTGGGAGGATCGCCAAAGCGAGTGGAGCAAGAGCAGAAAATTTTCGTCACAGTCAAAAGCTGGACGTGCACCTCCAAGCCGATCACGGGCTCATACTTGGCGCGGGCGGCTATGGAGGTTTCCGGCGTAGTGGCCATATCAAGGAATTATAAAGGCCTGTAGTTCCGGCGCGGCGCGCGGCACCCAGTTAGTTCGACTTGGCAGGCGCGCTTAGATATTTCTCCAACGGAACTTCGAAATACATCAACTCGTTCCCCTTGGCATCGTGTACGCCAGTCAAATAGAAGTTCGCGCCCGCAAGTGGTGCCGAAATTCCTGACACATCGAAGAACATGAAACCGGATTGCGTACTATGTGGTTCGACAGCCCGGGCCGCGAATTGGGCGTTCTGGACCTCCTCCATCGCCTCTTTGCTGACGCTGCCTTTTGCCTTCTTCGGCCAGGGCAGCGGATTCTGTGAGATGTTCCCCGGCGGCCTGCCAATTCTCCGGTAAATATCATCTTCCGTGGCAGGCGGAATCTTGGTGCGATCGGCGGTGATGAGTTCAGCTTTCATCCCCGACAACGAGACCGGCTGATTGCCGTCATTCGTAATAACCATGAATATTGGCATAAGGCCAATGTCGTTGTAGTGGACCGAAAAAATGCTGGCCTTGTCGGCCATATCGTACGGATCAAGCGCGACGGTGACGCCTTCGCTGGGATGTTCGTCGTGCGCGGGGTAAGTTTTGGCAGGTTGTGCAGAAGGCATCACAAAGTGCTTTCCCGCCAGGCAAACTATAGAAGACAGCAGTAGAACAGAAACTCCGGCAATCTTTCGCGGCAGCGATAGACTTGCAAACGAGCAGGGCATGATTGTTGATTATAGGATGCGAACCTCGGAAACGGCGTACCTTGCGCATCAAGCTAAGCAGGTAGAATGTTTTCTTCCTCATGTATTTGATCTACAGTGCACTGCTGGCCGCAGGGTTGCTCCTAACCCTGCCCTATTGGCTGATGCAGAGATTGCGCCACGGAAAATACCGCGCTGGCTTGAGCGAGCGCTTGGGAAGAATTCCTCAGCGCCTGACAAAACAACCTGGACGACCAACAATATGGATCCACGCCGTATCGGTCGGCGAAGTTCTCGCGGTGAGCGGTTTAGTGGCGGAACTGAAGCGGCGGTTTCCGAACTATCGAATAGTCATTTCTACGACCACAGATACTGGCCAGAAATTGGCACGCACTCGCTTCGGGGCGGAGAACGTTTTCTACTTCCCGCTGGACTTCGCCTTCGCCATTCGCCCGTACTTACGCTGGTTACGGCCTGAGTTAATTGTGATTGCGGAAACTGAGCTTTGGCCAAACTTTCTGCGGTTGGGCAAGGCAGTCGGCGGTCGAATAGCTATCGTGAACGCCCGCATTTCGGACCGCTCCTGGCCCAGATACCGGCGCTTTCAGCACCTGCTTGCCCGCGTTTTGCGGCAGGTGGACCTGTTCTTAACCCAAACGGAAGAGGACGCTCGTCGGCTCGCGCAAATTGGTGCTCCGAAGGAACGGATTCAGGTCACTGGCAACTTAAAGTTTGATGTGCCTGCAGCGGTGGCGCCGCCGATCATTGCCAGTGTGCGCGCCGCGTTCCAGCAAGCAGATGCTGGCCCGGTGATTGTTTGTGGAAGCACGGTTGAGGGCGAAGAACGGCTGTTGCTGCAAGCTTTCGTGAACATTCTGGCCAGCCATCCTCGCGCAGCTTTGATTCTTGCGCCGCGGCATCCGGAGCGCTTCAACGAAGTTGCCGACTTGCTGGGCCAGCTTGGTATCCGTTTCTGGCGACGTTCGTTGTGGAGCGGCGACCCGATTATGGCTGGCGTCCTGTTGATCGATTCGATTGGCGAACTGGCTGCGCTTTACGCCCTCGCCGATGTCGCATTTGTTGGCGGCAGCCTCGTTCCACGTGGCGGACACAATATAATCGAGCCCGCGCTGCACGGAGTTCCCATCGTCGTGGGCAACCATATGGAGAATTTCCGTGACATTGTGAGCTTGTTTCAAAGCCGCGATGCCGTCCGGGTGGTTGGTCCAGCGGAGCTTCCGCTTGCGTTCATGGAACTGATTTCTGACCCGGCGGAGCGGATTGCGCTCGGCCGCCGGGCGGCAGAAACTCTGCGCGCGCAAATGGGGGCAACGCTGCGGACGATGCAGGCACTGGAAAATCTGTTGATTCCGGCGGCAGACGCCTGGTCGGTGCAATGACAAAATCTCGGAAAAACAAGTGAACCTGTTTTCCTCTATATTCGGCGCGGGTGTGCGGGCCCGCAATGCTCTATATGACCGCGGCGTCATTCATGCGCGGGAGTTATGTGGCCCCGTCATCAGCGTAGGCAATTTGTCGGTTGGAGGGTCTGGGAAGACTCCCCTCGTCCTGCTTTTAGGAGAATTGCTCAAGAAGCGCGAGGTTCCATTCGACATTCTTTCTCGCGGTTACGGCCGCACCAAACGCGGCGTAGCTAAAGTGGATCCAGAAGGATCGCCTCGGGACTATGGTGACGAGCCGGTGCTCCTGGCGCAACGTTTAGGAGTGCCAGTGATCGTGGGAGAAGATCGCCATCAAGCTGGACTGTTCGCGGAAAAAGGCTTCGGGCCGCAGCTTCACTTGCTCGATGATGGATTCCAGCATCGCGGCCTGGCGCGAGACTTCGACATCGTTCTGGTCACTCCTGAAGACACGCGTGATCGTCTGCTTCCTGCGGGGCGTCTGCGCGAGCCGCTCACCTCTTTGTCGCGCGCCGATGCAGTTGTACTGACCAGCGGCGCTTCCGCCGATTCATTTCCTTCATACGGCAAGTTAGTATGGCGAGTACGCCGCGGCATTTCACTGACGAGTATCCCGGCGCGCCCTGCCGTTTTCTGCGGAATTGCGCGGCCACAGAATTTCGTGCTTCAACTGCGCACTGCGGGCGTGGAACCTGTGGCGCAAGCTTTTTTTCGTGACCACCATGCCTACACGAAACGGGATATCGAGGACCTGTTGAAACTGCGGCAGCAAAGCGAGGCTAAGAGCTTTGTCACTACCGAAAAGGACGCGATCAACCTGGGCGGATATCTGCAGGCGCTCCAGCCTCTGACGGTCATTCCAGTCAAGATGGAACTGGTGGACGCGGCTAACGCAGTCGATACCATGTTGCGGATGATTTCGGAACGAAGAGCAAGGCGTGAGAAAATCGGTGCCGAGGCTGAGCGGAGTTCCGCGTCTAAATGACGAAACATTCCAAAGAAAAGGAGCGGTTGAAAAAGATTGTTGAGGCCTTTCCCAAGGTCACCATCACCGTGATCGGCGACCTGGTGGCCGACGAATTCGTTTTTGGGGAAATCTCGCGCGTCTCGCGAGAAGCGCCGGTGCTGATCTTGAAGCATCGGGAGCGCAGCCTCATGCCGGGCGGAGGGGCCAACGCGATCAATAATCTTGCGGACTTGGGCGTCAATGTTTTGCCGGTGGGAGTGGTGGGCGACGATGAGGCTGGCCGCTTGCTCTTGAAAAGTTTTCGTCATAAACACATCCCGGTAAGCGGCGTTTTGAAAGATAAAAGTTACACCACCGTGACTAAAACCCGCATTCTGGCGGGCATGACGCATACTGCGCGGCAGCAAGTTGTGCGTATCGATCGTGAGCCCGAACAGGAACCCAACCGTCACTTGAAACGCGAACTCGTGCTGGCGGCGAGACAATATGTGCGCGCTTCGGATGCGTTGCTCATCTCTGATTATGGTTATGGCGCGGCGAGCCCTGCGATTCTTAACGCGATCCGCGAACGAGGGCGTCTGGATGGCGTTCCTGTCATACTCGACTCGCGCTACCGCATGCTGGAGTATTCGGGAGTAATTGCGGCCACGCCCAATGAACCGGAAGTTGAAGCGGCACTCGGTATGCGGATCGGAGACGATTGGCCGCGATTGTGCGTCGCTGGCGAACAAGTAATGTCGCGCATGAAGCTGCAATCGCTTGTAATCACTCGAGGGCGCGATGGCATGACTGCCTTCCCCGGCAAACACAAACCGGTGGACATTCCGATCTTTGGTTCCGACCAGGTCGCGGATGTTACCGGCGCCGGCGATACCGTGATTGCCACTTTCGCGGCCGCGTTTGCTGCCGGCGCAAGCACCGAGGAGGCTGCTCATCTAGCGAATTATGCGGGCGGAATTGTCGTGATGAAACGAGGAACTGCTACGGTATCGCGGCAGGAACTGCTGGCTGCGCTTGAACAATCACCGCCGATAACGAGAGCCCATTGAATGTCGACGGACAAAATCTTAGACCGCGAGCAATTGAACAAGCGCGCTGCCTCGTGGCGCAAAGCTGGCGACTCGATTACCCTGGCGAATGGCTGCTTCGATCTGCTCCACGTGGGCCACATTCGCTACCTGCATGCAGCCAGGCAACTCGGCGGACGCTTGATCGTGGCCATCAACTCCGATGATTCGGTGCGAGCGCTGAAAGGGGAGGGCCGTCCATTGATGCCAGCAGAAGAACGCGCGGAAATTCTGTCGGCACTGGCGGACGTGGACGCTGTCGTCATTTTTCCTGAGCACGACGTGCGAAACTTGATCCGCGAGCTTCGTCCTGATGTTCACGCCAAGGGAACGGACTATGCTGTGGATACCGTCCCGGAGCGGGATGCGGTCATGGAGGTCGGCGGCCGCGTCGAAATCGTGGGCGATCCCAAAGATCATTCCGCCAGCGAAATTATTCGCGCACGAATTGGGCGCCGCTCCTGAGCATGCAATCGCTCCCAGCGCTTCCGCAAAATACTGAGTCATTCGCTCCACGGAAATTGCTGATCGTGCGGCTGGGTTCAATGGGCGATATTATTCACACGCTCCCTGCCGTCACCGCGTTGCGTCGCGTATTTCCTGAGGCAATCCTGGGTTGGGTGGTGGAAGAGTGCTGGGCGGAGTTGCTGTGCACATTGCCCGAGCCGCGCTCGGGCCCCCTTTCGCTGCGCAGACCGCTCGTGGACAGAGTCCATACGGTAAACACGAAAGCGTGGCGCGCTTCCCCGCTTTCCACACAGACATGGGAGCAAATTGCCGCCGGGTTCAGCGAAGTGCGAGCGCAGCGATACGAAGTGGCAGTCGATTTCCAGGGCGCAGTCAGGTCGGCACTGATCGCGCGTTGGTCGGGATCGCCCGTCGTATATGGATTCGCACAGCCACGCGAAAATGTTGCCAGCATGTTCTATACGAGTCAGGTAAGCGCGCACGGGAGCCACATTGTCGAGCAGAATCTTTCGCTCGCTGAGGGAGTCGCAGATCACCCGTTGGACTTGCCGAAGATAGAATTCCCTCGCGATCAGGCGGTCGAAGATAAATGTAACCAACGCTTCGGATCGAACTCTGGAGACTTCGCAGTTCTGAACCCCGGCGCGGGCTGGGGCGCCAAGAGATGGCCGGCAGAACGCTACGGACATGTAGCGAAGCGGCTAGCCGAGACGGGCGTGAAATCGCTGATCAATTTTGGCCCGGGCGAAGAGCATCTGATGCGCGAGGTCGAATCTGCCAGCGGCGGCGCGGCCACCGGTGTTGCATGCTCGCTTACGGAACTGATCGCGCTAACGAGGCGTGCGCGTGTGTTCATTGGGGGCGATACTGGACCAATGCACCTGGCCGCGGCGCTCGGGATACCCGTCGTTGCGATCTTCGGTCCCACGAATCCCGCTCGCAACGGTCCTTTTGCCACTCGCAGCATCATTCTGCGCAGCCCGATCAGCCCTACCTCGCACTCCCGCCGTGCGCAAGCCGACCCCGGATTGCTGGAAATCGGCGCTGATGAGGTCTTTACTGCCGCTCGCACCTTGTTGAGGAGCGCTCGTGATTAAGCTTACCTGGACAAGAATTGCGCGCCGCATTCGCGTGCCTTTGGGATTCGTTTTTACCGCGATCTTTTTGTGGCTTGCCAGGCCGACTCCAAGGTCCTTGCTAATTGGCTTAGCGCTTGTCATTCCCGGACTCGCAATTCGCGCGCTGGCATCTGGACACGTAAAGAAAAATGAAGAGCTCACGATGACGGGCCCGTACGCCTATACACGCAACCCGCTTTATCTTGGCTCTCTGATTCTGACCGTGGGCTTTGCCATCAGTGCCCGGAGCTGGTGGATTGGAGTGGGTCTGGTTTTGATGTTTCTGGCCATCTATTTGCCCGTAATTTATGGAGAAGAAGTTTTTCTGAAAGAACATTTCCCCGAATTCCCAGAATACGCGCAGCGCGTACCTCGGCTGTTGCCTGGGATTCGTTCATTGGGCGGCAACGCGGGAACATTTTCCTGGGCCTTGTTCCTGAAGCATCGAGAATACAATGCGACGTTGGG
>Ga0210394_10006476_pt1 | contig 12663 bp, 10 predicted proteins | sample IncBWC12MmetaG_FD_160121 | JGI IMG/M metagenome (GOLD analysis project Ga0210394, IMG submission 160121) | Forest soil microbial communities from Barre Woods Harvard Forest LTER site, Petersham, Massachusetts, United States - Inc-BW-C-12-M | ecosystem: Environmental > Terrestrial > Soil >... | reverse complement strand
CATCGCGGACCAACCAATCACGAGCGCGCCCACCGCCCCGGCGGTACCGAGGATGATGTGGCGACGCTTGATATTGGGCATGGCCACACGGTAAGGACCCGAGGCGCGAGTGTCAAACGCCGGCATCCTAAAGGTGGAGGCATGCGGTTGAAAGATGGGTAAGATGCGAAAATTCCATTTCCGGGAGATGTAATGAAGCACTTCCTGTCAGCGTGCGTAGGCATGGCATTGAGCTTGAGCGCCGCAATCGCCGCGGCGGACAGCCAAAAGCTGCGCGTGATCAGTTGGGCCGACTACGTGCCCGCCGATCTGATCGCCGCGTTCAAGAAAGAGACCGGCATCGATGTGGAAGTAACCCTGTCGAACAACGAAGAGATGATCTCGAAGCTTCGCGCCACCGGGGGCGCCGGTTACGATCTCGCACAACCATCGCAAGACCGCATCGCCGCGGCACAGCGCGACTTCGGCATTTACAAACCCTTGGATTTGACTCAAGTCAAGCTCGAGCAGTTTCAGCCCGAGTTTCTGGACATTGTGCGCAAGAACACCACCATCGACGGCAAGGTGTACGCGCTGCCCTATCTTTGGGGGACCGACGGACTCGTGGTGAATATCAAGCGGGCCAAGATCGCCGACTATCCGGATTTGTGCCGGGCGGATCTCAAGGGCAAGACCGCCGTGCGCTTGAAGCGCCCCACCTTGATGGCATTTGCATTCGCAGCGGGCAAGGATCCGTTTGCGCTTTACGGCGACCCGAAGGCTTATGCCGCCTTGATGGATCAAGTCGGCGCCGCGCTGATCGCCTGTAAACCGACCTTTAAATTTTTTTACGATAACAAGGACCAGTTGCTGAACGGCATTCGCTCCGGCGAAGTGGTTGCCGCCATGATGTGGGACACGGGCGGCTGGACTTTGAATCGCGAGAATCCGGACATTCAGTTCGTCGTGCCGCATTCCGGCGCCCTTGGCTGGCTCGATACCTTCGCATTGCCTGCGCGGGGCAAGAACGATACCGCGGCTTATCGCTGGATCAATTTCACCATGCGTCCGGAAAATGCCGCGCGAATCATCAAATCCGTGGGCAGCTTCTCTGCCGCCAAGGACTCGGCCTCTTTGGCCGATCCGCGTTTGAAAGCGCAGTACGCCGCTACCTTTCCCAATAACGACCTGAAAGCCATTCATTGGTATCCGGCGATCCCCTCCGGATTGGAACAATTGGAAGGGCGCGTACTCGACCGGATCAAGGCTGCCAATTGAGCACGCCCGATCTGGCCGCCGAGGCGGTCGTGAAGCGTTTTGCGGACCACCTCGCCGTGGATTCACTGTCTTTTTCGGTACAGCCAGGCAGCTTCTTTTCGATTTTGGGGCCGTCGGGCTGCGGCAAGACGACGTTACTGCGCATGATCGCCGGCTTTCTAGCGCCGGATGCAGGCGACATCGCCATCGGCGGCAAGAGCATGCGCGGCGTGGCGCCGAATCGACGGCCGGTGAATATGGTATTTCAGCAGCTCGCGCTGTTTCCGATGATGTCGGTCGGCGAGAATGTCGCATTCGGCCTGGCTCGCCGCGGCATGAATCGTGCGGAAAGGCTGCGGCGAAGCAGCGCCATGTTGGAGCGCGTGGGTCTGACGGGAGCCTCCGCCAAGCGCGTTGATGAATTGTCGGGCGGTCAACGCCAGCGCGTGGCCATCGCGCGCAGTCTGGTTCTGGAGCCGACCCTGCTGCTCTTGGACGAACCCTTGGGCGCGCTCGACCTCAAGCTTCGCGAGCACATGAAAATCGAGTTGAAGCAATTGCAGGCGGCTTTCGGCACGACGTTTGTCTATATCACCCACGATCAATCCGAGGCGCTGGTGTTGTCCGATCATGTGGGCGTGATGAATCAGGGGCGCTTCGAACAACTCGGCACTCCGCAGGATCTTTACTACCGGCCGCAAACGCCCTTCGTTGCCGGCTTCGTCGGCGCCAACAATCGCATCGTCGGACGCGTCACCTTGCGGGACGGCGCAATGACGGAAATGACGACCGCGGACGGTTGGGCCATGCGCGCGCTCCAGCAGGGCGCGAGCGCCGTCGGCGATGCCGTCGAGCTGTTCGTGCGTCCGGAGATTGCCACTCTGGCGCGCAGCGCGGCGGAACTGCCGCCCGGGCAGCCCGCCCATTGGGGAGAAGTGCAAAGCGTGCTGTTCGATGGGGCCAATTCCGCCGTTCTTTTGCAGGAGTCAAGGACGCGCCGCGAGTTTCGCATTGCGCTGCCTCAGACCGGACAGTTCTCCGACTTGAAGCCGCACGAGAAAGTCGCATTTAGTTTTGAGCCGAGCCGAGCGGTGTGCTTTCCGGCGCGCAGCGGCGTGGTGCCCTGAGGATGGCTGTGGCGCCGGTCAAGACTCCCGGGCGGGCCCCGCTGGTACTCGGGTTGCTGTTGGCGCCGGCGCTGCTCTGGCTCACTGCGCTGGTGATATTGCCGCACGTCGACCTGGGAATCTTGTCGTTTCGTGAACGGGTCGGGCCGCGCCAGTATTCGATCAGTCTCGCGCAGTATAAAACCTTCTTCGAGGAACCCCTGTATTGGCATGTGTTCCTGCGTACCGCGGCAATGTCCGTGGTCGCGACATTTCTCACCCTGCTGCTGGCATTTCCAATCGCCTGGATCATCGCAAAACTGGCGCGCGGCCGCGCCGGCTCGCTGCTGTTCATCGTATGCCTGATACCCTTTTGGGTCAGTGAGACAGTGCGTACGCTGGGGTGGATGATTCTGCTGCGCGAGTCGGGTGTTTTGCCGGCGCTGCTCGTCAAACTGGGACTCGCCTCCGTCCCGCCGGAATTGCTGTATCGAGATGCGACCATTTTGGTGGGCCTGGTATACACCTCGCTGCTCTTCATGGTGGTGCCGTTGGTAACCGCGCTCGAGAGTTTGGACAATTCACTGATTGAGGCCGCCTACGACCTGGGCGCCGGCGGCTTCACCATTCTGCGCAAAATTGTCATACCGCATGCCGCGCCCGGCATCACCGCCGGCTGCATCGTGGTGTTCATGCTGACGCTGGGCAATTACCTGACGCCTACATTGCTCGGCGGGAAGAACTCGCAATGGTTTACCGAACAGATCTACACCCAGTTCATCACGCGCTTTAATTGGGAGCAGGGGGCGGCCTTCGGCTTCCTGCTGCTCGGCTTGTCGACCGCCATGGTCGTGGCGGGGCTCAAGATCACCGGCCAGCAGTTTGGCGATGTGATGCGGCGAACATGATTCCATCCCTGCCACGCCCCCTCTGGCTGCGGGCCGGCACAGCGGCGTATCTGCTGGCGTTTCTCGCGTTCCTGTTCCTGCCGCTGATCGTGGTGGGGGTGTTCGCCTTCAACGATGCGCCCTACCCGGCTCCGCCGTGGCGCGGCTTTACGCTGGATTGGTTCTTAGGCAATGCGGCAGCGGCGCGAACCGGACTGTTTGCCGACCGCGAATTGCTCGGCAGCTTGTGGACCAGCGGCATCGTCGCCGCATGGGTGACTGTGCTATCGGCGCTGCTTGGCACGAGCAACGCATTCCTGCTCGAACGCGGCCGGTTTCGCGGCAAGCAAACGCTCTCGGTTTTGATGCTCGCGCCGCTGGTGATTCCCGGAGTCATCTTGGGAATCTCCATACTCGCCTTTGCCAGCCGCATCGCGGAATTTGCCGACGATGCCTTCGGACTGGAACTGGATTTCCTGAGGCCCGGATTGCCACTGGTGGTGTTGGGACAGTTTTCCTACATTGCAACCATTGCCACGCTGACCATCAGCGCCCGGCTGCGCCGGTTCGACCCGACGCTGGAAGAAGCTGCGCTCAATCTCGGCGCGTCCAAGGCAGCGGTGTTCCGCACCATTTTGTTGCCGTACTTGCGGCCGGCGCTGTTGGGTTCGGCCGGCATCTCCTTTCTGATGTCGTTTGCCGACTTCAACACCACGCTGATGGTGGTGGGCTCGGATGCGCCCCTGACGGTGATGATGTATGGGCGCATGCGCGAAGGAGCCACCCCGGTGTTGAATGCGGTCAGCCTGTTTCTCATGATCGCATCGGCCGTGCTGGCCCTCACGCTGCTACGGCGCAGCGGCTCGCGCGCCGCCGCGTGAGCCTCAAGCCATCGGCGTTGGCTTGAACGCGAACGCAACCACGACGGCCGCCATGAGCAGCGCAAAAGACAGCGCGTAGTTCCAGGCCATTTTTTCTTTCAAGTAAACAACCGCAAACACCAGAAAGACCGTCAGCGTAATCGCTTCTTGCAGGATCTTGAGCTGGAAGCCCGTGTACTGGGCGAACCCCAAACGATTGGCGGGCACTGCCAGGCAGTACTCCAGGAGCGCTATGGCCCAGGACACCAGAATTACTTTCCAAAGCGGCCAGGAGTGGCCATATTTCAGATGTCCGTACCAAGCGAAGGTCATGAATACATTGGAGCAGAACAACAGCAGTACCGTCATGTCGAATCCTTGAGGGGCTTACATTCGTACTCAGATTCTGTCGGCAAGCGCCTGCGTGTACAATTCCGGCCGCAAGCAGGCCTAATGCCCCCATGAGGCGCGCCGCTTTAATTTACATTTTTCACCCCCACTCATTGCATATGCGGAGAAGTAGGTTATGAAAGCTGTGATTGCCGCTTATGCGCGCTCGCCGCAACACTTTGCGCGCAAGGGCGCTCTCGCCCAACTGCGCCCCGATACCATGGCAGCGCAGGTAGTCAGCGGTTTGCTCGAGCGCACCAGGTTTGATCCGGCTCATATCGAGGATGTCATCGTCGGCTGCGCCTACCCGGAAGGAGTCCAGGGATCGAATATTGCGCGTATCGTCGGCGTGTTGGCCGGCCTGCCGCAGGAGGTGGGCGGCATGACCGTGAACCGCTTCTGCGGCTCTTCCATGTCGAGCATTCAGATTGCCGCTGCGCAAATCGAAGCCGGTATTGGCGATGCGTATCTTTGCGTCGGCGTGGAATCGATGAGCATGGTGCCGCAGGGCGGCTTCAATCGATCGCCGAATCCCGAGCTGCTGGCCCGCCACGCGGACATCTACACCAGCATGGGGCAGACGGCCGAAAATGTCGCGCGCAGATATAAAATTTCGCGCCACGATCAGGAAGTCATGGCCGTGGATTCGCACCGCAAGGCGGCGCAGGCGCGCGCACAGGGCCGGCTGCGCGACGAGATCGTGCCGATTCGCCTCGAGTCGGGCGAATTCGTGAGCGAGGACGGCTGCATCCGCCCGGGCACCACGCTCGAGGCCTTGGCCGCGCTCAAGCCCGCCTTTGCCGAGGACGGTGTGGTCACGGCGGGTACGTCCTCGCCGCTCACCGATGGCGCCTCGGTGGTGCTGGTCACCAGCGAGGAATTTGCCGCACGAAATAACCTGCATCCGCTGGCGCGCATTCGCGCGGTGGCCACCGTGGGCTGCGATCCGGCGGTGATGGGCATCGGTCCGATTCCTGCCACCCGAAAAGCGCTGGCGCGCGCCGGCTTGGGCGTCGCCGCGCTCGACGTGATCGAAATCAACGAAGCGTTCGCCTCGCAGGCGCTCGCCTGCATTCGCGAGCTGGATCTCGACCCCGCCAAAATCAACATCGACGGCGGCGGTATGGCGCTCGGACATCCGTTGGGCGCGACCGGCGCCCGCATCACCGGCAAGGCAGCCTCGCTGCTGGCTCGCAATAAGGGCCGCTATGCCCTTTCCACCCAGTGCATCGGCGGCGGCCAGGGCATCGCGACCGTCATGGAAGCGCTGTGAACCACCGGTTTCTTAGAATGTCATGTCGAGGACGATGCTGACCGGACAGTGATCGCTGCCCATGATGGCCGGGTGAATCTCGGCACTCTTGACGGCGGCGCGCAGCTGCGGCGATACCAGTACGTAGTCGATTCTCCACCCGATGTTGCGCGCCCTCGAGTTGGCAAAGTGGCTCCACCACGAATAATGCCCATTGCCCTGCGTGAACAGCCGGAAAGTATCGATGAAGCCGGCATCGATAAACGCTTGAAACCCTGCCCGCTCTTCGTCGGTAAAGCCCTTCTTGCCGCGATTCGATTTTGGGTTGGCAAGATCCAGTTCAGTATGCGCAACATTGAGATCGCCGCAAAATATAACCGGCTTGGTTTTTTCCAGCTGCTTACAATAGGCGAGAAAGGCCGGATCCCAGTGTTTGAAGCGCAGCTCGAGCCGGCTCAAGTCATCTTTGGCGTTGGGCGTGTACACCGTCACCACATAAAACTTGGCAAACTCCGCGGTAATGACGCGGCCTTCCTCGGCGCTGTCGCGCTTCAGTTCGTCGGCAAATGTGAAGCGTTGCGCAAAGGCGCTGGGAAAACCATTGATGACGTTCAGGGGTTCTTGCCTGGAAAATATCGCAGTACCCGAGTAGCCCTTCTTCAGCGCCGAATTCCAGTACTCCCGGAAATCGGGTAAATCGATTTCAATCTGGCCGCGCTCGGCCTTGGTCTCTTGCAGACAGAGAATGTCGGGTTCGTGGGCTTCCAGAAACTTGAGGAACAGCCCCTTCTTGTGCGCGGCGCGAATGCCATTCACATTCCAGGAATAGATCTTCATGGAGTATCCCAACCGGCGCCGAGCGCCTTGTAGACCGCGACCAGCGATGTCGCAGTATCGGCGCGGCTTTGCGACAGCAGCAGCTCGGCGCTCAAGGCCGTGCGCTCCGCGTCGAGCACTTCGAGGAAATCGATGAGTCCCCCTTCGAAGCGCTTGCGCGCGAGATCCGCCGCATTGTCGCTCGCCGCGGCCGCGATGCGCAACGCCTCGCGCCGCGTTTGCGAATGTCCGTAATTGATGAGCGCCCCTTCGGTGTCCTCGAGCGCGCCCAAAACGGCACTCTGGTACGCACCGAGCGCCGCATCGGTTTGATCCTTGGCGGAACTGATGCGCGCGCGCACGCGGCCGAGGTCGAACGCCGCCCAGGTAATACCCGGCCCGACGGAAAAGAACCGCGCTTCGCTTTGGCCGAAGTCGCCGAAAGTCGGGGCCAAGTAGCCCGCGTCGCCGATCAGTGTCACCTTGGGGAATAGATCGCCCATCGCCACGCCAACGCGGGCAGTGGCGGCCGCGAGCCGGCGCTCGGCGACGCGAACGTCGGGTCGCCGCCTGAGCAATTGTTCCGGTGTGCCGATCGCATTCAAGCCTGGCAGCGGCGGCAGCGGCGCCTGCGGGGACAGCTGTTTATCGAGCGCCGTCGGCTGCTGCCCGGTGAGCACGCTCAAGCGATAGCGGGTCGTTGCAATCGATGCCTGCAGCGTGGGGATGGACGCCAGCGTGGTCTGCCACTGGGCCTCGGCGCGCGCGGTGTCCAGTTGATTGCCCCTGCCCGCCTCCAATCGAGTGCGCGTCAGCTTCAGCGTGCTGAATTGGTTGTCGGCATTGCGCTCCGTGAGCGCCAACTGGTCCTGCAGTCCGCGCAAAATGAAATAGTTGCGCGCCGTTTCGGCAATGACGCTGACGCGGGCATCCTGAAGCGTCGCTGCGGCCGCGCCCACATCGCCGCGCGCCGCCTCGACATTGCGCCTGACCCGGCCAAATAGATCGAGTTCCCAAAGCCCGTCGAACCCCGCCTGCGCCGTATCGAACCGGCGGTGATACTGATCGACGCCCGGCAATTCCTGCTGCGCATCCAGGTTGTGCGTGTAGCTGCCGGCAAATGTAGCCGTCGGATACAGGTCGAATCCGGCCAATCTCCTGGCCGCCCGTGCAGCCTGCAAATTCGCCGCAGCAATCTCCAAGTCTTTGTTGTGAACGAGTGCATCCTCGATCAAGCCGGTGAGGATGGGATCTGCGAACCCGATCCAGTACCTCTGCACGGCATCGCCTGCGACGAATCCAGGTTCGCCGGCATTGGCAAAGTGCGCATCCACCGCCGTATCCGGTCGATGATAGTTGGGACCCACCGCGCAACCGGCGAGCAGCACTATCGCCGCACTGCTCGCCGCCCGGCCTGGTAGGCGCACGCCGCGTCGCCTAGCCACTGGGTATCTCCTCGCCGGCGGCGAAGGAGGAGGTTTCCTGGAGTTGCGGCTCGTGCCGTGCCAGCCACATTTCGATGCTCACGAAAAACACCGGCGTCAGGAATAAGCCGAAGGTTGTCACGCCCAGCATGCCGGCGAATACGGCGACCCCGATCGCCTCGCGCATCTCGCTGCCGGCGCCGCTGGCGATCACGAGTGGAATCACACCCATGATGAAGGCGAATGAGGTCATCAGGATGGGGCGCAGCCGCAGTCGACAGGCCTCGATCGCCGCCTCGACCGGCGCCAAACCGTGCACGACGCGCGCGCGCGCGAACTCCACGATCAAAATGGCATTTTTGCACGCCAGCCCCACCAGCACGATGAAGCCGATCTGGGTCAATACATTGTTGTCCGATCCTTTCAGCCAGACTCCCGTCATGGCCGATAACAGACACATCGGCACGATGAGAATCACGGCCAGCGGCAATGCCCAACTTTCGTACTGCGCGGAAAGAATCAAGAAGACCAGCATGACGCAGATCGGGAATACCAAGAGCGCCGTATTGCCGGCGGTCTTCTGCTGAAAGGTCAGATCGGTCCACTCGTAGCCGAAGCCGTTCGGCAGAGTCTCGTGCAGTACCCGCTCCATGGCCGCCGCGGCCTGGCTCGACGAGACCCCGGGAGCCCCCTGTCCATTGATATCCGAGGCCAGGTACACGTTGTAATGCGAGACTCGATCCGGCCCGGCTTCAAATCGAATGTCGGCGACCGCTCCCATGGGCACCTCATCGCCGTTCAAGTTGCGCATTTTCAAGTTTGCAATGTCTTCGGGCTGGTCGCGGAACTGCGGCTCGGCCTGGGCATAAACGCGATAGGTGCGTCCGAAGCGATTGAAGTCATTGACGTACACGGAGCCAAGGTAGGTTTGCAGCGTGTCGAATACTTTGGATAGCGGCACGCCCTGGCGCTTCGCCTTCACGCGATCGACGTCGGCATACAGCTGCGGCACGCTGTTCTGAAACGTCGTATAGGTGGCGTACGGATTCAGTTCGCGCTGCTGCCGGGCTTTACTCAACACTTCAGCGGTGACCCGCGCCAGCTCATCGTAGCCATGCGCGGCGCGGTCCTGCACGAACAGCTTGAATCCGCCGGTGGTGCCAAGGCCCTGAACCGGCGGCGGCGGCACTGCGAATATGACGGCATCCTGAATGGCGCTGAATTTCCTATTCAGAGCCTGGGCGATGGCGCCGGCCGATAAATTCTTGGTTGTTCGCTGGTCGAAGGATTTTAACGGGAAGAACAGCACCGCGGCATTGTTCAAATTGACGAAGCCCTGCACCGACAGGCCGGAAAATCCGATGACATGGTCGACGCCCGGGGTCTCCTTGGCCAGCGCAGAAATACGGCGCACGACTTTTTCGGTGCGATCAAGCGAGGCGGCATCCGGCAATTGCACGATGCCGATGAGGTACTGCTTGTCCTGCGCCGGGATGAACCCGCCCGGCACCAGCTGAAAGATCCCCCAGGTGCCGGCCAACAGGATGGCGAACACACCCAGCACCAGGGCGCGAATCGCCGTCAGCCGCCGCACGCCGTGGCCGTAAGAAACCGAGGCACGCTCGAAGCCGCGATTGAACAGACGGAAGAATCCGCCCATCACTTTGTTGATGCCGCGCTGAAATACATCGGGCTGGGCGTTGCGGGGTTTGAGCAGCAGCGCCGCCAGCGCCGGCGACAGGGTCAGTGAATTGAATGTGGAGATGAGGGTGCTGGCCGCGATGGTGATGCCGAACTGGCGGTAGAACTGGCCGGTGAGTCCGGAAACGAACGCCACCGGCACGAACACGGCGCAGAGCACCAGTGCGATCGAGATGATGGGCCGGGTGACCTCGCCCATGGCGGCATGCGCCGCCGCCTTTGGATTCAAGCCCTGCTCGATCTTGCGCTCGATGTTTTCGACCACCACGATGGCATCATCGACGACGATGCCGGTGGCCAGCACCAGGCCGAACAGCGTGAGGGAATTGATGGTAAATCCTGCGAGCAGCAACGCTGCCAGCGTACCGATGATGGCGACCGGCACGGCCACCAGCGGGATGACGCTGGCCCGCCAGGTCTGCAGAAACACGACCACGACCAAAACCACCAGCAACACCGCCTCGAACAAGGTGTGGACCACCGACTCGATGGAACTGCGGACGAATATCGTCGGGTCGTAGTCGATTTCGTAGCTCACTCCCTGCGGGAAGTTCTTCGCGAGCTCCTTCATGGTGGCGCGTACTTCGTCGGAAAGCTGCAGCGCATTGGCGCCGGGCAATTGGAATACGGGAATCGCAACCGCCGGGCCGCCATCCAGCATGCTGCGAAGTGCGTAGTTATCCGGGCCGAGTTCGAGCCGCGCGATGTCGCGCAAATAGGTGGTCTCGCCGTTCGCACCGCTCTTCACGACGATGTTGCCGAACTCTTGCTCGGTTTCCAGCCGGCCTTGGGCATTGACGATGTATTGGAACTGAGTTCCGGGCAGGGATGGCTGCCCACCGATCTGGCCCGCGGCGACCTCCACGTTTTGTTCGCGCACCGCCGCCAGCACTTCATCCACATCCATATTGCGGGCCGCAATCTTTCCGGGATCGAGCCACAGGCGCATGGCGTAGTCGCCGGAACCGAAAACCCGCACATCGCCCATGCCGGACAGACGCGCCAGAACGTCCTTGATCTGAATGACCGCGTAATTGCGCAGATACAGCGAGTCATAGCGGCCGTCGCCGGACTTCAAGAACACCACCATGGTCAAATCCGGCGAGCGCTTCTGCGTGACCAGGCCGATTTGCCGCACCACATCCGGCAGGCGCGTCTCGGCCTGCGCCACCCGGTTCTGCGTCTGCACCTGCGCGGTGTCGAGATCGGTGCCGAGCCTGAATGTCACCGTTATGGAAAAGGTGCCGTCGGGAGTCGCCGTGGAATTCGTGTAGATCGCGTTTTCCACGCCGTTGATCTGCTGTTCGAGCGGCGTAATCACCGTCTCGGCGATGGTTTTGGGCGAGGCGCCGGGATATTGTCCGCTCACGACCACGGTGGGCGGCACGATTTCCGGATACTCGCTGATCGGCAGCTGGGGCATCGCCAGCAGTCCGCCCACGGTGATCAGTATCGCGAGAACCGTGGCAAATATCGGTCGTTCGATGAAGAACGAAGAAATATTCATCGCTTAAGCGTCCTTAGGGCGCGGTATGCGCGCCGTCCGCAGCCATGACCAGTCGCTGCGGCGTCACCGTCACCCCGGGATGCACGCGCTGCGCACCGTTCACGACGATCACATCGCCGGCTTTCAGGCCTTCTCGAACGACGCGCAGGCCATCGATCACGCGGCCCAATTTGACTTTGCGATATTCGATTTTGTTGTCGGCCCCGAGCAGCAGCACGTATTTTTGACTCTGGTCGGTGTTCACCGCGCGATCTTCGATCAGGATGGCGGGATACTCGCCGCTGGCCAACAGCTGGACGCGCGCAAACAAGCCGGGCGTGAACTGCCCATTGTTGTTCTGCAGGACAGCCCTTGCGCGAATCGTGCCGGTCTGTGGATTCAGCTGGTTGTCGATGAAATCCACGGCACCGGAATGCGGAAATCCTTCCTCGTTGGCAAGGCCGACGTGAACGGGGCTGCCGGCGGCCTGCGTGCTCTCGCCTGCGCGCGCCATCTGCGTGTAACGCAAGTAGCTTTGCTCGTCCGCATCGAAATACAGGTAGATGGGATTCATCGAGACGACGGATGAGAGCAGCGTGCCGCCGTTGCTGCCGCCCGTGACCAGGTTGCCGCGGGTCACTTCCGCGCGGCTGACCCGCCCGTCGACGGGGCTGGTGACGCGGGTAAAATTCAGATTCAACAAGGCTGATTCGAGCGCGGCTTCGGCGCCCGCGACATTGGCTTCGGCCTGCGCCACCGTGCTCTTGCGCTCGTCCAGCTCTTCTTGAGAGACGGCGCCGCTGTCTTTCAGGCGTTGCACGCGGGCCAATTCGATGCTCCCCAGTTCGAGCGCCGTCTTGAATCGTTTCACGTCCGCGGCCGCGCGATCGTATTCGGCCTGGTAGGGCCGCGGATCGATGACGAACAAGAGCGCGCCGCGCTTGACCAAACTGCCTTCGGTGAACGCGACTTTGTCGATATAGCCCGATACCCGCGGCCGGATCTCGACGGTTTCCACCGCCTGCAGCCGGCCCGTGAATTCATCCCAGTCCTTCACCCGCTTCTCAATGACGGGCGCGACGCTGACCTCGGGCGGCGCAGAGGGGGGCCCGCCTGATTTGCTGCAACCACCGAGAGTGAGCGCAGCGCTTAGCAGCAGGCTTGCTGAACGCAAATTATTGATTCTTATCACCCGCGCACCCCTTTTTCGCATTGAGGACCTCATATCCCTTCAGGCCCTCCCCCGGGGGTCATTTCATCATATTGACGCGCGTTTCGACATAATGAAAAAGCATTAGCGGGTCGAATCGTATTGCTGGTGAATACGGTATTGACAATCATTCGCATTCGCGTTCACAATACGCTCATGATAGTTTGCGTCTGCAAAGCGGTGTCGGACAGACAGATTCGGGTCGCCGTCAAGGGTGGCGCGAGCAGCCTGCGCGACTTGACGCGCGATCTTGGCGTCGGCACCTGCTGCGGCAAGTGCCTGCCTGAAGCCAAGG
>Ga0210394_10006474_pt1 | contig 12666 bp, 14 predicted proteins | sample IncBWC12MmetaG_FD_160121 | JGI IMG/M metagenome (GOLD analysis project Ga0210394, IMG submission 160121) | Forest soil microbial communities from Barre Woods Harvard Forest LTER site, Petersham, Massachusetts, United States - Inc-BW-C-12-M | ecosystem: Environmental > Terrestrial > Soil >... | reverse complement strand
GGACCGTGCCCCGTGAGTGCATATCCCAGTGCAACATTGGAGGTTGGTAGTACATCCCATGCCGATTGGGGTGCAGCAGGCTGTATCGTTAAAGACCTGCTCGTAAACGCCCGAACAGCCTACGCCGCACTTCGAGTTTGTCGCCACCGACCCGCACGACCACGGCGCGAGGCTATTCACGCTCTGTACGCCAACACCAGGGTTAGCGTAGTTATATTGATCGGTGAATTTACCAGTCACCGTGCAGCAGGCGGTGCCTGGACAGTCAAATGTCGTCGTAACAAAGTTTCCGCACTGCGAATTGGTCTGCGCTTGCGACCTATTGCCTATGACTGGCAGCATGACGAAAACGCCGACAAGCACGATGAGCCTGAGTACGCTGACGAGTGTCTTATTCATGGCGCTTTTTCTCCTCCCTCCAGAATATGCATGGAAGAATGTTATGCCTCACTCCTGCGATGGCGCATCGGCTGGCGGCCAGTTTTGGAAAGGATCGCCAGGGAAGTATTTTCCCCGGTCCATATTCGTAAATTTGCCGGGCTGATTAGGATCGGGAATGCCGAAAGCGATCTGGGCACCGTCCCAGCGCATTCCGTCCTTGAAAAAGAAATAATGGGGCTCTATCGAAATCTGCGTCACCTGCTCCAACGGCATAAACGCTTCGACGCTAGACTGCAATTCATCAAAGTGGTCTGCGAGTTTAATGACAAGCGTTTGCCCTGGCGCAAACGAAAGCGGACTACCTCCCGACTCGTGCGGCGAAAGTGTCCCGTCCCTGTGAGTGAAGAAATCATTGGCAGGTATTTTGCCAAGCTGTATTTGATAGTTCGCTAGGGTCTTCGTGAGTCCTTCCGCAGCGTCGGGGACGGACACGTAGATTTGAGCCCAATCGATATTTTTGTCCGTGCGATTCTTGAGCACGATAGACATATTTTTCAGCCAGTCGTTGTTTGCTTGGAACGGCGTGCCAGACCGCAACACCCTTGGTCCGCCCATAACGCCGGTCTGAATCACCTGGTCGCCTACTGTCACCCTCTCCACCGTCACCGGGTACATTCTTGTCTGCCGTCCAATGTACACGGTTCGGTCGAGCCCTTGCGGTGGGAGGCTGGCTGCCGGTATGAGGTAGGCCAGTACGGCAAATAAAGCCACGAGCATCTTGGTACGTTGCATAAGTCCTCCTCCTCTTCTTATATGGTTTTCTTCTCCAGGGCGGCCAACACTTTAGTTTCTTGATCCGGCTGGAGCTTGCCCACCCACATATCGGTCACAACTCCGGCATCGTTAACAAGCATCAGCGTCGGCGTTCCTGTTACCCCGAGAGAGGTCAACGCGACTTGTCTCACTTCGTCAACATGCACGCCGCCGCTGCTGAGGTATTGCTGCCCTTCGGCAACCGACTGCGGTAAGACGGCTACTATTTTCACGTCCGCCCCGGCGTTTGTCAGCGTGTGGTAGAAGGGGACACTATCCTTGCAGAAATGGCAGTATGTCGAGATGACCAGCACAAGCGTTCGGTGGTTTTTTGCCCAGTCTACCCCCACTAGACGCCCATCCACCTTCTTGCCCTGGACGATCTCAGACGCGGAGACGATGTTCGGCTGGCGTAAATTGGGTTTGGCGAGAACATAGGTCCTAAACAGTACGGCGCAGATCAGAACCGCGACGACGATGGTGGATGCATTGGCTGTCGTCTCAATCTTTCCAGCGAGGCTCATGTTTTGCCCTCCTACGAGCAATTTTCTTCGAGCGAGTGGTGTCCACGACACAGGCCCGAACTTTACGGCGCGACCGATGTAGCCGTTGATGGCAACTCTTACGCCTTGGAAAACATCACTGTCAAGCGAAATCATCTCCTCTAGAGTCACGTAATCACGCTATAACATGATAGCGCGTCGGAAACGAAGAAGGTGGAACTCATCGGCGCGTCTCGATTGCTGCGGATAATAGGCGATATGAAATGGTGAGCGGGTTGGCGGAACGAAGGTCAACGGCAAGCTGATCGGCGCGATGTCAATCGCACAGAGCTTGCCGCTGTACTGGCCGAGCGTGAAAGCAACGCGCTCTCCGACCAGCAGTGGTTTGCCGTTTGGGAATTCCGAGCCGTGGAAGAACACGCGCTCGACGCTGCCATCTACGGAGAGATAACCAAACCTGCCGTTGTAGTAGAAAACCTTCCCGGTGAGCCGTGAAGCGGTCTCCTGCATTGTGTGCCTCCAATTGCGCCCCGATGGATTCCGTTCGGATACGGTGAGATCACGGTAAGGCGCGCCGCGAAATGCATTCGGACAAAAAAAGAAGCGGCACCCCTAATTCTCGCCAAAGAAAGGGATGCCGCCTCGTAGCCGCCAGCGCGCGGACGACAGGTGGAAGAGAACGCGGGCACGCCTTCCAAGGCGCGTGCGGAACGTTTACTTCGGCGACGGCTGGAGGCCGTGAGTCACGGGGAAAATCCCGGCGAAGTACGGAGAGTGAAGTATGAAGACATGCGGTCACTGCTGATCGCCGATTATACGGATAAGGCTTTCAAATCGTTGAAGACACTTGAAGATGGGACTGTGACAATCTGGAACCTGAAGCCGCTGGACGCATTTTTCTCTGGCATGGGCGTTCTGGCAATCGCACACCACTTGGATGAGTTTGTTGCAAAGCGCCGTGAAGACGGCGTGGCTGGCGGAACGATCAATCGCTCGCTGCAATTACTCAGCCGGATGTTCCACTTGCTTAAACAGCGCAAGCGGCTCGACGTGCCAATCCCCTACTTTCCAAAGCAGAAGGAGAATCCCCCGCGTGAGGGGTTCGTGGAAGATAGCGATTTTCGATCTCTGCTCGCAATGCTTCCGCGCCACCTACATCCGCTGGCGCTGTTCTGTTATTACACCGGCGTCCGGTATGGCGAGGCCGTTTCGATCCACTGGACGCAAGTGAACCTCGTGCGCAAGGAGATCACGCTCGGAGCGGCGCAAACAAAGAACGGCGAGCCGCGCATTGCTCCGCTCACGGACGAGATGGCATCCATGTTGGGCAAGATGTTTCGTTCTTCGGGTAGAGTTTTCAGCGAGCGGAACTTCCGCAAGGAATGGGAAAAGGCGTGTGTTAAAGTAGGATTGGGCGCGTGGACGTGCAACACCTGCAACACCACGTCTGCGCACATGCACTGCCCCACCTGTAAGAAGCGGGTGCGGTGCGGTTACTCTGGCCTGAAGTTTCACGATTTCCGCCGTTCTGCGGTTCGCAATCTAGCGGATATCGGTGTGCAGGAGAAGGTTGTCATGAGCATATCGGGGCATAAAACTCGTGCGATCTACGACCGCTACAACATCGTGAGTACGAAGCAGGTTCACGAAGCGATGCGTCTGCGGGAGAACAACGGAAGAACAACGGAAGTGGCACAGAAATAGGGTCTCGAAGCAGAGCTAAGTCCTTCATTTCCGGGGTAGTGCAATTGGTAGCACGCCAGCCTTTGGAGCTGGTTATCCTGGTTCGAGTCCAGGCCCCGGAGCCAACCTCTCATTCTTCTTCGATCAGTTACAGACGGCAATTTTCACCATTTTGCCTCTTGACGTGCGAATGCTGCAACTCCGAACGAGAGTTTCACGCGCGCACTCTGTCAGCTTGTCTGAGCAGCGATACTATATTTTCTGCTGACTTCGAGCATGGTAGAGGAGTTCCTATGGAGCCAGCCCGCAAGATCACCGTAGAGGTGCCGCAGGACCTTCTGGAAGAGGCACAACGATGTAGCGGTACCGGCATCACCCAAATCGTCCGTGCCCGGCTGCGGCTCGTTGCGGCATCGCAGAATTATGTTCGCCTGCGTCAGCTCCGAGGCCAGGTTCGCTTTACGCGCACGTTGACGGAGCTAAAGGCCGACCGGTGACGCGCTCATCGCCCAACGCTGTATCGACGGAGGCGTTTTTCTTCTGACGCGGGATCGCGACTGCAGAGCCTTCGCCGAAGCTGCAGGCCCCAGTCTTCGGCTAGGACCCGGAACAAACTGACTCTGCCAGGTAAAAGCCGGAGCCGCTACGCTGCGGAATCGCGGCGGCGGATCGGCGGAACAATCCTGAGGCAGTTGGACTGCAACGATTCTGGCTTGCGTGCGTCGGAACCCTGCGATTTGAAATACGCTTCGCTGCGGCGGAGCAGCTTTTCGAATTCCTGTTCAGAGCAGACGTCGGCCTGGGATAGATTTCTTTGATTCGAACTCACGGCCCCTCCTTGCGAACCCACCCTTGGGAGGCAGTTTACCCAAAACCCTGTTAGCGGAGACTAGACCTCACGCCCGGGACTGTCAAGAATATTTGTGAAGACTGCCAAGCTTTTCAAGAGAGGCACGGCAGCACCGGCGGTGCGCAAAAGGCGGCAACTGGCGCAGCGGGCCTTGCGCAATGTGTTGAGACACTCTAGTCTGTGCAGCGGCATGACACCCCAATTCCTGATACTCGGCGTAATCTGGTACATCGTTTTTTTGTTCTCGACCACCTGCCACGAAGGTGCGCATGCGCTGATTGCGCGGATCGGCGGCGATTCCACGGCTTTCCACGGCGGCCAAGTGACGCTCAATCCCTGGCCGCACATCCGGCGCGAGCCGTTTGGCCTGGTGGTCGTACCGATCCTCTCCTATTTCGTCGCTCACTGGATGATCGGATGGGCCAGCGCGCCTTACGATCCGGCGTGGCAGCAACGCTATCCGCGGCGCGCCGCATGGATGGCGCTGGGAGGGCCAGCGGCAAATTTCACGCTCGTGATTCTATCGGCGATCGCGATCCGCGTCGGAATTCATTTCGGAATTTTCGGGGTGCCGGATGCGGTGGACTTCACGCATATCACCGAACCGCTCGTGCCCGGTGTGGCGGGATTCGCGGCGACGTTTCTCAGTATCGTTTTTCTATTGAATCTGCTGCTGGGGACGTTCAACTTGTTGCCGGTGCCGCCGCTGGACGGAGTGACGGGGGTGACATTGCTGATGAATCAAGCGACCGCGCAGCGCTTCCAATATTGGGTGCGCACGCAGGGATTCGGGATACTCGGATTGGTCGTGGCTTGGTATGCGTACGACAAGATGTTTCCTTACATTTTCAGGTTTGCTCTGGCGGCGCTTTACCCTGGGTACAGGTGGGGATAGCAGGCCTGTCCCGCGAGCACCCAATCCGTACTTCAGCGGCTGAAGCCGCGCTGCCTTTGCGGGCACGATGTCGCGGCTAAAGCCATGACCTACGAAGATTGTCGAACAACTGCAACGGCTGCCCCGTCCCGCAAAGCCAGGCCGGCCGCTACCTAGGCAAAACCTGCGTGGGGAACTACGGAGCGCGTCGCCCCGATGACGGGCTCGTTTCAATAGTGCACGAGCGGCGCGTACGGAACAGTCGGTGCGTTTGGCCGGGGTTGCGTCGCGCAGGTAAACCCTTCCGCGTCAATACCCGCCCGCCATCCTCGTTGGTATCGCTTCTGCAATGAAGCTATACGAGGTGGAATCATGAATCGGGGCATAGAAGACAGTCAGGCGATAACGATGGCGGCTGGCCGCGACACCAGTTACCGCGTGGAAGTATCGGGATGGGACGCGAGGGAAAATTTCTTCGTCGAGAAGACGTCGCTGGACTGGCGGGAACGAGAGGGAAAAACGGTTGCACTGCATGCGACGGTACGCCTTGACAGCGTGCTGTTTGTGCGGCTGCTGCGCCCTCTGGGTGGCGGGGCCGATTTTCCGGTGCCGCATCGCGCGGTGCGGGTGGAAGATAGAGCCAAAGACGCATCCTGCACCGACGTGGGGCTAGAGCAGATGCAACCGCGCAGGACGGTGAGGGACAGTGTGGGTGCGGCGGTCGCGATTATGATAGCCAGTAGCGTGAATCATTGAGCGGCGGAGTGCGGACAGCGGGAGGACCGCAGGTGGCGCGAGCGGGTGAATTCTATTTCGACACCGCGGTGCCAGATTGGCACGCGCCTGCCGGAGTCGGTGGAGACGTTAATCGAGGGTAGAGGGTCCGGCTTCGGCCACGGTTTTTTTAAGTTCGTCACAGTAAGGCGAAGGATCGGCTGGAATTAAGTAAAGCGAGAAAATCGCTCCGCTCCACAAATCAAAATCGCAGAGAAAACCGATTGTTGTTCCGCTCTGGCCCCTTCCTTGCCTGAGTGTGTTCACTATGAGCGTTCTGCTAGAAAGACCACTGGTAGAGTTGTCGCGCAAGAATCTGTCGATCTGCATATTGGACGATGGGGCGAACCACGATGAAAGTACGTTCAAGCGGCTGGAAACGGCCGGATTCCCAGTGGCGGGCACAACCAGTGCTGAGGAAGCCCTGCAAAAGGTGCGTTCAGGAGCCTGCCGCGTGGTGGTAGCGGACCTGAAGATGCCGGGGATGGACGGGCTGGCGTTCCTGGAAAAAGCGCTGCAATGCGATCCGGGGATGTACGTGATCCTGGTGACAGAATTCTATGCGGTGGATTCGGCCATCGAAGCGATCAAGCACGGCGCTTACGATTATCTATGCAAGCCCATCGAATACGCGCGGCTGCTGAAAACTTTGGATGACCTGACGGATTCGTTCACGCGTGGGCTGCAGATACGCGATCTGGAGGACAAGCTGCTGGACAACCTGCTGTTCCACGGGATCGTGGGGCGCAGCCCGGCGATGCTGGAGGTTTTTGATCTGGCGAAAAAAATCGCGCGGCATTACACCAACGCGCTGATCACCGGGCCGACGGGTTCCGGGAAGGAATTGGTGGCGCACGCGCTGCACCAGATGAGCCCGGTGTCGCAGGAGCGCTTCGCGGTGTGCAATTGTTCGGCGCTGGTGGACACGCTTCTGGAAAGCCAGCTGTTCGGCCATGTGCGCGGATCTTTCACCGGCGCGACGGAAACGCGCCCGGGATTGTTCGAATACGCGAACGGCGGCACGGTTTTTCTGGACGAAATCGGCGAGACATCGCTGCAGATGCAAGCCAAGCTGCTGCGGGTGATACAGAATCGCGAGATACAGCGCGTGGGTTCGCCAGAAGTGAGAAAAGTAGACGTGCGGCTCATTGCGGCCACCAACCGCGATCTGCGCGCGGAGGTGCTGGCCGGCCGTTTTCGCGAAGATCTTTTTTACCGGCTCAGCAGCATCGAGTTGCGCGTGCCGGGGCTGGCCGAACGTCCGGGGGACATTCCGATTCTGGTGCAGCACTTCGTGAAAAAATACGGAGAGACCTACGGAAAACCGTTCCAAGGGCTGACGCGCCGGGCGCACATCGTGCTGCTGCAGCACGACTGGCCGGGCAACGTGCGGGAACTGGAGAACGTAATTGCCAGCGCGGCGATCACCGCCAACTCCGACTTCATCGACGTAGCTGATTTGCCGGAGCATCTGCAGAAGTCTCGCCGGCACGCCTCCTCCGCCGCTACGGTGTGGAGCCCGCTTCCGCTCGACGAAGTCCGTAGCGTGCACATACAGCGTGTGCTTGAAATGTGCAATGGCAACCGGGTGCGCACGGCCCAGGTGCTGGGCATTGGCCGCACCAGCCTGTATCGCTTCTTGAAACGCTCGGACAAACCGGTGTCGGTGGCCGCGCGACGCTCCGCGTGACGGTCCCGAGCGAGCTGTAGGGGCCGGGCGCAAACGGCGCTGCCGCCGGAACGAACAGGAGCAGCCAAGAGCGATTCGCACAGGACGGGATCATGACCAAGCAGACCTCACCATCGAACGGGTCCACAGAGTTCACAGGGTTCGCGGCGGAGCGGCCGGAACGCATCGCGTCGCAATTTCCGATAGAAGTCTGCGGGTTTGACCGTTGTGGACACTTTTTTACGGAGCGCTCGGAAACTTGCGACGTCAGCATTAGGGGATGCAAGTTCTACCTGCGCACGGAAGTGGAGCGTGAAGCGATTGTGGCTTTGCGGGTGGTCGAACGGCACGATCTCCGCGGGAACGACGGGGCGCCGGTACTGTTTCAGGTTGTGCGTATTGGGCGCGAGCCGAGTGGATGGACGTTAGGAGCCATAAAATTGCGCGCTGAAGATCTTTGGCCGATGCGGACGGTGCACTCGCTCGGCGGGGCGCCGTCGGTCGACTGATTTTGTTTCGGCTTGCCCGGCGGAGCGATCGCAGGACCGGGTGCCTTTGACTTTGCTGCTGTAGCTGCGCACTTCCGTGCGCCACTGGTGGCGCGCCTTCTCCCGCAAGCGCCGACTTGTTTGCCAACTTAATTTGTGGGACGGCTTGCCTTCTTTCCTGCTTCTTACCCTCGCCCGTATTACTACGAATATTCAACGACCGGCGATTGTGTCAGCGCGAGTCGGGGCACGATTTGAACCTCAAAAGGACGAAACGTGCTCGTTCCGGCGCAAACTCGGACCTCCGCCCCCGCCTCGTGAGCGCCTGCTCGCACGCTGGCCCGCCACGAATCAATCGTCACTCATCACAGCGTCGTGCAATTGCTGGCGAACCAAAAGGGAGAGCCACTGCAAGCAGTTGAAAATAATCAACAGCGATCCAAATCAGTCCCTCGTTTTTGCCGCGTTTTTTTTGCGATTGCAAAAGTCCACGGCGGCCCGTCCCGCGGTGCGGGACGAACGCTAGAAATTCAACTCGCGGCCGGACAGACCACAACGCTTTGCCAGCCACGATTTACGAATTACGATTTGCACTTCCCTGCACCGCCCGGGATGTGCGTTTCGCCGAAGCTCAGTTGCCGGCGGATTCTGGTGTGTAGGAGGCGCTGCGCAGCAGTGATGGCGGCAGCGTGACGGCGGAATCCATGCGCACCAGCATTCCTGTTTGTGCGGGAAGTTCCACGTCCTTGCCTTTTTTCGCGACGATGTACGCGGAGGTGCCGACCAGGCCGATCACTGTGCCGCGCACGACGTTGCTGAACAGGACTCCTACGAGCGCGCCGGCTCCAGTGCCCAGCCCGCCGGTCATGATGTCGCCTTTGATGTCGCGCTTTTCCTCGATCACCACGCCTTCGGTGGTTTTCAGGTCTTTGCGTTTTTTGGTGTCGTCCGCGCTGCCGCTGTACAGCGAAAGAATACTCATCTGCGCGGGGAAAATACGGCTCTGCACTTCGACCGAATTGAATACCAGGTTCATCGAAGCGCCGCCGCGTTCCATGGCGAACCAGCGCGGACGCGTGACGCTGGTGACCGTGCCGTGGACCTTGGATCCGGCGGGCAGGATCAGCTGGTTGCCGGAAAATACCGGTTCGGTGACGATCGCCGTGAAAGGGTCGCCATCTTTCGCGACGGCGGTGGTGAGTCCCGAGACCATCGTGAGACGAACCTGCGTTCCGGGTTGAATTACGGTGGACTGCGCGCGTACTGCGGGCGTCAGCCAGAGCATGGCTGACAACAGAGCTGCAACAGAAATGAGACGCTTCATGGGATCCTCCGTGATCCTGGACGGGAACCGGGATGCGTTCCCGCGAAGGAGGGCTCTGCACATGGCCGAGCCATCCCCGTTTCGTGGGGGTACCGCTGGCGCCGCGGTGGAGTGCGGAGGTTGCACTCGGTGCATAAGATACTCCGGAGCCGGGAAAGGCTTCCGCAAAATCGAGGCGGATGTTCCTATTTGGTACCTGTGAGGTGGGGCTCCTCTGGTGGCCACGGGATGCGCGTCGCGGTTACGCGTTTCTGTGTCAGCAGTGGCGCGCCGAAGGCGCGTCGTTACGAAGGCAAGGGCAACGACGAGGGATTCCCGCAGAGCAGCAGCGGACGCCGAGAAAGGCGGCGAAACAGTGGCGAACGGCGTGTAGTGGAATTTTTTGGAACTGCAGGTTTACTGGCGCGACACGGCGTTGGCAAATCTCCGGCTGGCGTTCTGCGTGGAGTGCTATTTTGTAATCAGGCGAACTCCTGGAAATTGAAAATATAGGTAAGAGTGCCATGCGAAACCGTTGGTGGATTGTCTGCGTGTTGGTGTTGAGCGTCGCGTCCGTCGCGTTCGGGACGGACTACGCGATCGTCGTGAACCCTGCCAATTCGGTACGGGCGATGAGTCTGGTCGAACTGGCGAAAATTTTCAGGGCCAAGACGACGATCTGGGCGGATGGCAAGGGCATCACGCTGGTTCTGCGCGAGCCGAATTCACCGGCGACGAAATTCATTCTGGAAAAGGTGCTGGGCGGGACATTCGACGAAGAAAAGGCCGTGCTGAATGACCCGAGCCGCAAGACTGCGGTGCCCGTCGTTTTCGCCGAGAGCGACGAGGAAGTTATGAGAATTGTCGGCGGAAATGCAGGAGCGATCGGCGTCATTGATGTCTACAACATCACAGGCGGCGTGAAGGTCGTGAAGATTGACGACAAGCAGCCCTTCGATCCGGGGTACGTCCTGAAAGGCCGTTAGCCGGCACTGCAAAATCCCATGCGAGGAAAACCGTGAAAACCCGAAATTATCTCTCATCGATGGTTATCGCCATTTTGCTGTGCGGCGCCGCGCTGGGCGCGCAAGAGCCCGCGCCGGCCGCGAGTGCGACGGAAACCGTGCCGGTGACGACGCATTCGGCATCGGCGCAGAACGCTTACGAGATGGGGATGGTGCAGCGCGAAGACCGGCTCTTCGTCGATGAGGGTCTGGATTTTTTTCGTCAGGCGGTGAAGGCCGATTCGCAGTTTGCGCTGGCGCACGCGGCTCTTGGTTATTTCACGACCGATCCAAAAGAGGCCAAGCAGGAGAGCGCGCTGGCTGCGAAGTATATTGACAACGCGTCACCCGACGAGCAAGTGCTGATCCGCTGGATGAACAGCACGAAGAACGGCGAAACAGTAGTGGCCATCTCGGCGATGAATGACCTGCTGGCGAAATATCCGAACGACAAGCGGCTGGGCAATCTGGCCGGGGAATGGCTGTGCGCGTATCAGGGAGCCTACGAACATGGCGAGGCGGTTCTGACGCGTCTGCTAAAGAACGACCCCCGCTATTATCCGGCGACGAACAATCTGGCCTACTGCTACGCGTTGAGCGGGCAGCCGCAGCTGGCGCCTCCGCTGATGGAGCAGTACGTCGCGGCACTGCCCAACGAGCCGAACCCGCAGGATTCTTACGGCGAGATCATGCGCATGCTGGGCGATTATCCGGCGGCACTGGAGCATTATCAGAAGGCGCTGCAAATCAATCCGCATTTCAACGCTTCGCAAGTGGGCGTCGCTTCGACTTACGCCTTGATGGGTGATGAACGCAAGGCGCGCGCGCAATATTTGGTGGCGATCAAGGGAACGAAGGAGCGGTCCACGCAGGTCAATTATCGAATTCTGTACGCGATGACTTACTACCGCGAAAACAAGCCGCGGCTGGCGCGCGAGGAATTCGAGAAAGTGGATAGCGAAGCGCATTCGGCAGGACTGACTGTACAGGAAGCGGAAATTCATCGCGCGATGGCGCTATTCAATCCCGATGCTGCGAGCGCGCTGAAGGACCTGGACGAAGCGAGAGAGGACCTTTCAGACACGCGCAAGAGCAACTTATTGCCCGGAGACCGCGACAACGAGCTGGCGTTGATACTGCAGGCTCGCGCATTCATCGCGGTGAACGCGGGGAAGACCGAAGCGGCGCAGGCCACGCTGAAGCTGCTGGAAAATATGGCGCAGACCAGCCGCAGCACTCCGGTGCAGGAAGCGTATCACTCCGCCAACGGAGCGGTGCTGTTCGCGCACGGGGATTATGCCGGAGCGATCGCGGAGCTGCAGGAAGACCCGCAGAATCCTTTGTCGCTGCAATTGCAGGCAGCGGCGCAAACGAAGGCGGGCCAGGCGGCCGAGGCACGAAAGACTCTGGAGACTCTTGCTGCGATCAGCGATGAACGCGTGGAGTCGGCGTTTGCGGCGCCACCGGCGCGGCTCGCGCTGAAGCGCGATGCGACGCGGCCGGCACAGGGCGGAGCGAACTAGACCGCCTGCGGGTAGTGTCCTAATTTGAACGATGTCTCCCGAAGAGTGAAAGGTGGGAGTGAGTTCGTTGCCCTTTCCATCGGTCAAAGGCTGTACGCCAGCGGATGCTTGGGCTCGTAAAGCATGATGTCGTCCGCGCCAGGTACGGCCATCACGACCACGAGTCCGTACCCGTAATCCTGAACTTCGCCGCGGAACTCCGCTCCTTTGCCCTTCAGTTCCGCGACCGTGTGTGAGATGTCGTCGCACATCAGGGAGATCAGATGGTGCCGCGGCGATTCGTAGGTCTTGCCGTCGTAGACGCTGTGGGTCGGGTGCACGCCCATCTCACTGCGCCCGGTCTTGAAGATCAGCCAACCCGCGCCTCCGCCCAGCGCATCCTCGACGTAGGGCCAGCCGAGGACGTCGCGAAGGAAGGCGCGCGTTGCGGGGGCATCGTCGGAATAAATCAGGGTGTGGATGCTGGTGATCATCAGACTAAATTCTTTAAATCGCCCAAAATTGTACTATTTCGGTCTATCGCAAATCAAGAAGCCGTTCATTGCACTGGAGATCGAAATCAGGACACTACCCGCCTGCGGCTCTAGTTGGCATTCATAGGAATGCCCAGCCGTTGGCTTGCCGGCTGCTTCTGCTTTTTGATTCGCTGGGTCCATCCGCAGAGATTCTCCCACCAACACAATCATCTCGCGTCTTTCGTGGGGTGGAGCGCTGTGCTAGACTTCGCGAAGCAGTTTTGTGCGCGGAAAATTTCTGCGCGGTGACTGCCGATGGGTGGAACTTCGGGCTCTGTGCAACGAT
>Ga0210394_10006472_pt1 | contig 12669 bp, 10 predicted proteins | sample IncBWC12MmetaG_FD_160121 | JGI IMG/M metagenome (GOLD analysis project Ga0210394, IMG submission 160121) | Forest soil microbial communities from Barre Woods Harvard Forest LTER site, Petersham, Massachusetts, United States - Inc-BW-C-12-M | ecosystem: Environmental > Terrestrial > Soil >... | reverse complement strand
TGCAACGTTGGTAATGCGCCCCCGCATCCTAGGCCTAACATCGACGCTCTCTGAATATCGCGGCGAAAACCCATGTGTCCGATCAAGCGACTCCCAAGATCGGGACAGACGTAACCCGTTGAGGTGCATACGATGAGAAAATCGACGTCACCCGGCGTCATGTCCGCAGATTGAAGGCACGACTGAATAGCTCGGCACCCGGTTCTCATGGCTCCCTCGAGATAGCGCCGATTGAAATCGTCGGAGGTTCCCTTGAGGCCGAGGTTGCTGTGAAGGTAGAAATGACGATGGTCGATGTCGCTATTCAAAAAAATCTCGCGAATTCGGGCACTTTTGTACCCAGAGAGCTCAAAGGTCTCTTCTTGCTTCAAGCGAAGGGACGGAACCGCCGTGCCGGCGGCCCAAATCCTCGGCCAAATAGTATTCATGCGTCCTCGAGCTTTTTGAATCAGCTGGCAGATTGAATTCCCGAGGCTCTGCCTCTGCTACGTAAGACTGTTCTCCGTCATTTTTATTCCTGCCACGACCCATAGACCGGGAAGTATTTGCGTTGGGACGGCGCGGGCCTGTTCGGATGATAGGACAAGGGAATCAACACCAAGGTTGCGCGGTTCGGGCGAATCAGGGCTGAATGTAAGCAAGAATTCCCGCTACCGCTCGAATTTCTCAATCACGGCTGCACGTGCTCTACGACTCTGTCTTCCTGCCGCAGCGTGTTGTCAACAAGAATGGTAAGGGCTTGCCGCAGTCGCTCGCGTGCACGGGAAAGAGTTGAGATCACCGCGTCCAGAGAAACACCCGTGACGTCCGCGATTTGGTTGTACGACAAGTTCTCCAATTCGCGCAGGACCAGCACCTCACGAAACGGTATCGGTAATTCCTCCAGAGCTTGGGTGAACGGCTGGCGGTTCGCCCCTCGCACTCGCGACGCCGGGGTATTCGGAAAGCCGTCCTGCGCCCGGGAACCGTTCTCATCGAACGCCACACCTGTTTTCAGCTTTCGATTTTGCTTGAGCCATGTATGGCAGGTATCACGCACGATTGTAAGCAGCCAGGTACGGCTATCTCCGGCGCGCAAGCCCGCGGGCAGTCGTCGTGCACGCATGCACGCTTCGTGGACCACCTCCTCTGCGTCCTCCGCATTTCTGGTTAGCCAGCGCGCCAGGTTGTAGGCGGCATCGAGGTGCAGCAGGACGGTTTCTTCAAAGGTTCGCGCTACGTTTTCTGTCGTCATTGACGTCCATCCTTCGAGCTAGACGCTATAAACTCATCAGTACACGCTGCATTTGAAGCTTGGCATTCGAAAAGTCGAGGCAATTGTGGAAGTCCTCGCAGCACCGGCAATCCTCCCACGCGTCCACATCTGTATCGAGTTGCCGATCTCGATGGCCGGGTCCCTGGGTGTCGACCGTGATCTGAAAAACCTTCCCGACCATCGGCTTTCCGAACCGGAATTGCTCCAAGTCCGGGTAGATGGTGCCGAAGCAGACCTTCATATGTTCCTCCCTTCGCACAGCGGTGAAAGCCAAGGACACTCCACGTCTCCGACGACGTATAAGAGCGGCAAGCTGAAATTCCTGCCCTTACGGGCCGTCTCGAACGTTCAGTCGGCTGCAGCAACTTTTCCTTCGGAAGCGAGGACCGCATTGACGTCAAGGCCAAGCCCTCTTGCTACACCACTCCCATAAGCGGGATCGGCTTTGTAAAAATGCCGCACCTGTAGTTCCTGGATGCGCTTCGGAGCTTGACCGAGGCTGCCCACGATGTTGCCGATCAATCGTTGCTTTGCTTCGGCGGACATTAACCGGAACAGGTCCCCGGGCTGTGTGTGGTAATCGCTGTCGCTGCGGTGATCGTGCCGTGCCACTGTCCCGCTCACCATCTTCGGCCGCTCGACGTACTTGGAATCCTGCTTGGGGCCTCCAAAGCTGTTTGGTTCGTAGTTCGCGTTCGTCCCGCCGTTTTCATCGAAACGCATTGCTCCGTCTCTGTTGTACGTGTGGAAGGGGCATTGCGGCTTATTAACTGGCAGGGAGTCATAGTTAACGCCCAGCCGATACCGGTGCGCGTCCGGATACGAAATCAGGCGCGCTTGGAGCATTTTGTCCGGCGAAAAACCCATGCCAGGGACGATGTTCCGGGGCTCGAAGGCAGCCTGCTCGACCTCCGCGAAGTAGTTTTCCGGGTTGCGGTTCAATTCCAACTCGCCGACTTCGTGTAGTGGATAGTCCCTGTGCGGCCAGACCTTGGTCAAGTCGAACGGATTGATGTGATATGTCTCTGCCTCTTTCTCGGGCATGATCTGCACCGACACCCGCCACTTCGGAAATGTACCTTCTTTAATCGCGTTGAATAAATCGCGCTGAGCGTAGTCTGGGTCTTTTCCGCGCATTTCCTCAGCCGACTCCGCGTTGAAATTCTTGATTCCTTGCTTGGTCTTGAAGTGCCATTTCACATAGAACAGCTCGTTCTTTTCGTTGATCAGGCTGTAAGTGTGGCTGCTGAAGCCATCCATATGGCGGTAGCCATCCGGCGTGCCGCGGTCGGAAAACAGGATCGTCACCTGGTGCAACGACTCCGGCGAAAGGGACCAGAAATCCCACATCATGGTCGGCGACTTCAGATTCGTTTCCGGATCGCGCTTCTGCGTGTGGATGAAATCTCCGAATTTCAATGGGTCGCGGATAAAAAACACCGGCGTATTGTTGCCGGTCATATCCCAATTGCCTTCTTCGGTATAAAGCTTCAGTGCGAACCCGCGCGGGTCGCGCTCGGTATCCGCCGATCCTTTCTCCCCGCCCACTGTTGAGAACCGGATGAAAGTTGGCGTCTTCTTTCCGGCCGCGCTGAATAGCCTCGCTGTCGTGTACTTTGTGATCTCCTTGCTCGTGCACAGGAAATGCCCGTATGCCCCCGATCCTTTCGCATGGACCACGCGCTCGGGAATTCGTTCGCGGTTGAAATGGGCCATCTTTTCAAAGAGCAACATGTCCTCAAAAACTACGGGGCCACGCGGCCCGACTGTGAGTGAATTCTGGTTGTCGCCCACGGGCCGGCCCGCGTCCGTCGTCATAACTTTCTTTTTTTCTTCCATCGCTTTCTTCCTCCTTGTTCACTCGCGGCAGCGCCGTCGCCCAGCCAGCGTGCCTCAAGCCTAGGCTGGCCGGCCCTATACTTCCAATATATACTTCGGATACGATGAATAGGTTCTGCCTATGGCACATGCCAGGGGTGAACCCGTCGGTGTCCCAGTGCGCGGCGGTGGGCCTGATAGGACTTCGCGCCGAAAGGCAAAAAGGGGCGCTTCGTTATGGAACTGCACCAACTCCGCTATTTTTGCGCCGTGGCTGAAACCAGTTCATTCAGCCGCGCAGCTGTGCAAACGAATGTTTCACAGCCGTCTTTGTCTCAGCAAATCCTCAAGCTGGAAGACGAGCTCGGCGCCCGCCTCTTTGATCGTCTCGGCCGCTCTGTTCGTCTCACAGAGCTCGGCAAGACATTTCTTCCGCGTGCCCGAGCGGTCCTCCGCGAGCTTGAGGCTGCCAGGGGTGACGTCGACGAGCGCAAAGGGTCCGTCGGAGGTCTGATCTGCATCGGGGTCATTCCCACCATCGCTCCGTACCTTCTTCCGCGCCATCTCACTCTTTTCACGCGCCAATTTCCCCAAGCCCAGCTCACCGTCGTCGAAGAAATCACGCCCGTCCTCTTGGAGCGCCTAAGCGCCAGTGCGGTCGATATCGCTGTTCTGGCTTTGCCCATCCGGGGCCACGAGTTTGAAACCTTTCCTCTTCTGACCGAGCCTCTTTTTGCCGTTCTCCCCAAGAACCACAAACTCGCCAAGCGTGATCCGCTTTCGCTCAAGGATCTCCGTGCCGAGCCTTTCTTGCTGCTCCGGGACGGACACTGCTTCCGGGATACTGCTATCGCTGCATGCGATCGCGCCCGCCTCAATCCCCAAGTCATTTTCGAGAGCGGTCAGTTCAGCAGCATCCTAAGCATGGTAGGCGCCGGCATGGGCGTGTCCATCGTGCCCGAGATGGCCATAGACAAGCGTCAAGCCTGCCGTTACGTTCGCATTGCGGATAGTCAGGCCACGCGAACGATTGGCGCTGTCGTCCTGCGCGGACGTTCCCTAACTCGTGTGCACCAGGCCTTTCTTTCGCACCTCCGCAACGCGTCCGCCTGAACGCACCAAGACGAATTCGGCGGAGGCCGTCACGCGTCTTACGATTTTCCACAAGGCTCACCGCCGGCGGTGACTTTGAACTTCGCCCGAGAGCGCGACGCATGCGGCTACTCGAAACAACGGAACGCGCGTGCGGAATTGTACGTACACTCAAGGTGGCTTTGAGCGCGAGGTTTTGCACCTGGCCTCCGGCTTCGGGAGTACAATAGTCCGGGGTTTCCGTCTATGAGGTTCATAGGGAAATTGGCGGGCCTCGGTATCTTCTTACTGGTGGCTGCAGTCGCGTTGGCCCAGCATGCCGGTTCCGCCGGCCATGCCGCCGGGCCTGGCGGCGGCCATTTTGCCGGGCCTCCTGCAGGTGGCCGTGTGGCGCAGGGCTCCCGGGCTTGGCGCCCGGTAGTTGCCATCCCTCCGCTCATCGGCATACAGATGCAACGAGCGCGCGTGCCCTACATTGGCTTTTCACCCGCGCGGCCAAACTCCGCTTCGCTGTTCGCGCCACGGAGCCCTCGCGCGTTCTGGCTGACCTCGGGCTGGCGCGCAACCGGGTTGTGGCCCCAAACGGGTTTTCGCCGGGGATTCGATTTCGGCGCCGAGCGCTTCCGCCGTTTTCCCCGTTTCCCGACCTTCTTCTTCGGCGGCGTCGGCCAGCCGATTTGCAGCCCGCTTCTTCCAGGCTATTTCGGCGCCCCCTGGTTCGACAAACAATTCTCCTGTTTCGGCACGCCGTTCTTCGGTGTGGATTATTACCCGCGGGACTTCCTCGCTCCCGAGTTGGCGTACGATCCGTGGTTGAAACCCTTGGCGGAAAGCAGGGAACTGCAGATGTATCCGCTGGCGACTGGCGGCCTATCTGTTGGAGACCTGGACATGGTAGCAGCCATAGCGGCCAGGCAATCCGCCGACTCCAACCCCTCGGTACAGGTTACCATGCTGGTGCTTAAGGATGGTCTAAGCTTCGGTCTGACGGACTACTGGGTTGAGGGAGGGATGCTGCACTACGTCACTACCTACGGTCGACAAAACGCCATAGATTTGGACCGGATCGACCTCGACAAGACTGTGAAGCTCAACTCCAGCCGCGGCATTCCGTTTGTTCTGAGCGAAAGACCCGCACCGCCGCCCCTGTCTCCTCGATAGGCGATCGCGGATCGCAACCGATCAGAAGGCCCGGCCCGCCGCGTTGCTGCGACTCATATCGTCAACCTTTTGAAGACGCCTTCGGGGACGAGTTTCAGCCCCGCCATGACGTAGCGCCAGTACCGCGGTGTATACAGAACTTCTTTCGACGGATTTTCCAGCGCGCGGCAGATATCTTCGGCGACGTCCGCGGGATCTGCAAACATCTTTTCTTGTGGCAGGCTGGAGGTCATGGGTGTTTTTACGGGCCCGGGTTTGATCGTAAGGACTCGTACCTTCGAACGATACAGCCTCCCGCGGAGCCCCTGAAGGAACACGTTGAGGGCTCCTTTGGCCGCGCCGTATACGTAGTTGGAACCTCGCCCGCGATCGCCTGCCACCGAGGTAATGGCGGCAATGCAGCCCGCTCCCCGCTGCTCGAGGACCTCTGCGAAAAGAGTCAGTAGCGCCGCTGCGCTTGAGAAATTGGTTTGCCATTCGCGCACCGACATTTCCACCGAATGCCGGCATTGCTCCTGGGCTTGCATGCTCCCGTAGGCGAGCAGCACGCAATCGAAATCGCTGAAATGCTCCCCGACGAATTCCAGGAGCTGTGCGTGCTGGGAAATATCAGCCAGGTCCGCCGTGTATTCGATCACCTGCTTGGCTCCCCGGACGCGGAGATCGGTTGCCACCGGCTCCAGCCGGTCGGCGGATCGCGCCACCAACAGCAGTTCCTTTTGCCGCGCGGCGAGCAGTCGTTGGGTTTGCTGGGCAATCTCCGATGTTGCGCCGAGAATGATGATCTTCTGCACGGGGCTCAACTTTCGCTGACCCGGCGCCAGAATGACGATGACAGCGCCGGGTCCACGAATGTCCGAAAATCCCCCCACGAGGGGAAGGAAGCCCCAAACATCCGAGCGCTCATTCGCGCGTCCTTCGCTGGATATACGGCGCCGCCGTTTTCAATCACAATCTCGTCTAAGGCAGTGAGCAGGCCGAGCGTGCGTTCGCCGCGCATCGGCAAATCCAGTGCGAGCGTAAGGCCGGGCCGGGGAAACGACATCATGCCCGGCGACCGCAGCGGGCCGAAACGCTTCAGCACCGCGAGAAATGAGCCCTGCCCCTCTCTCGTTACCCTTGCCAGGATCTCGCCCAGCGCAGCGCACGCCGTTTCTGGAATCACCAACTGGTACTGCAGAAACCCGCGCGACCCGTACAGAAGGTTCCACCTGCGAATGGTATCCAGGGGGTAGAAAAATCCGTCCAGGGCCACACGGGCTGTGCCGCTGCGCCGCGATTTCCAGTGATAGTAAGCCGAATTGAAAAGCTTGAGGCTGTGCCGGTTCAGAAGAAAATCGGGCGCCGGAAAAGGTATTCGGGGGCCGGATCGGGTTTTCCGCGCATCGTGAAATCCGCGCGCGTGATTGCCGCGAAGGAAAATTCCTCTCGGTTGCTTGCCGAAACAATCGATCCAGGCGACGGTGTACTCGAATGTCTTGTCGCTCTCCTCCGCGAGCGCCTGGAAGGCGGCGATGGACTGGAAGGGAATGGCATCCGTCTCGATTTGGTCGCCGGCAATCGACTTCAGCTGGATTTCGGCCGCCAGGATCACACCGGTCAGGCCGAGGCCCCCGATCGTCGCCCGAAAAAGGTCGCTGTTTTCCGTGGGACTGCACTCGATCGTTCCGCGATCCGAGCGGCATAGCACGAGTCGTGCCACGTGGAGCCCGAAAGTGCCGGCGCAATGGTGATTCTTGCCGTGTACGTCGTTGGCGATCGCGCCGCCTACCGTGACGAATTTCGTTCCGGGCGTGACCGGCAGAAACCAGCCGGACGGCACTGCCACCGACAGGATATCGGCTAGGGGAACGCCCGCTTCGCACCAGATGCGCCCGGTTTGCCGGTCGAAGCCCAGCATGCGGTCTAGCCTCGAGCAGTCGATCAAACTTCTCCCCGCATTTAGGCAGGAGTCGCCGTAACTGCGGCCCAGACCGTAAGGGAGGCAAGCTGCCGGGCCGCAGTTCCCCAGAACCTGCGCGACTTGATCGGTCCAATAGACCTTGTAGATGGAACTGTGCGCGGCGCGAGGATAGCGGCCCCAAGAGAAATACTCGGGAACGGGCTCGAGAGGTGAGACGCCCGCGTGCGTGTCGAGTTCGCTTGGAGCAAAACCCAAGGTCGTCACAATGCCTTGCTGCTGAAAATTAACACCGTCAGCACGATGGCCGCCACCACGTAGGTCACCGGATCGCGGATCGAGAGTGTGAGCGGGTCTTCGTAGAGTTCTCCCCGGTGCGCTTTGAGCCACACGCGGCTCAGCCAGTACAAAATGACCGGGCAAGTCAGAAGCAGCGGTTCCGGTCTACGGTAGAGAAGCAGGAATTCTTGGCTGTGAGCGTAGAGCGCAAGAATCACCACCGCCGCGAAACTGCTGCCGATGCCCAGATGCATGAGCAACGCGCGGTCGCCTTCAATGTAGGAGCGCCCGGAATTGCCGCTTTCAGCCAGTTCGCCTGCGTGAACCAGTTCCGAATACCTCTTCGCCATGGCCAGACTCAGGAAAAAGAACAGAGAAAACACCAGAAACCAATCGGACAGCGGCACCGCGGCGATGAGCGAACCCGCCCAGATGCGGACGCTGTAAAAGCTCGACAGAACGAAAACGTCCACCAAAAGAACGCGCTTCAATTGGAGCGAATACCAGAACGTCATCACAATATACAATAGCAGTACGGCGCCAAACTTGGGGCTCAGCAGGAAGCCGAGCCCAATCGAACCCGCCGTAAGCAGGCTCGAAATCAAGAGCCCCGCCGCGATGGACGTCTCCCCGGAAGCGAACGGACGCTTGGCTTTCCACGGATGCGCGCGATCGGAATGCAGGTCCAGCAGATCGTTCACAATGTAAACGCCGGAAGCGCAAAGGCTGAACAGCAGGAATCCGGTCGCCGTAGCCAGCAGCGGCCGGAGCCCCAGATGATGTGCGAGCAGCAGAGGCAGGAACAGCAGCAAATTCTTGGTCCAGTGATGCGCGCGCATCACCCGCAGCCAGGCGCCTGCCGAGGCTGGTCCGTTTTCGAATACCCGTTCCACCGGAGTCACGGTTCGCACCCTGCGCGCGAGTCTCTCGTTGCCTACCACGTATCCTGTGCGACTCCCTTTCCACGCGGGCAGGTCCGCGCGGGAATCGCCCACATATTCGTAGCCGCGCTCCCCGAACTCTCGTTGGAGCAAAGCCGCTTTCTCTTGGCCTTTCAAGTTGCGACCGTCGCGAGAACCATAGACGCGGTCGAAAACTCCGAGATGGTCCGCAACCCTTTCGGCCAGTGAGTTTTCGGCTGCGGTGACCAGGGCGACTGGGCGCCCTTGTTCGTGTTGGCCCTGTAGGAACGAAAGAACGTCCTTCCGGTATGGGAGAGTTGTAACGTCCAATTTCGCGCGCCTGCCGAGTTCCTCTTTGAAGCGTGCCCGTCCTCGAAGCAGCCATGCCGGGGCCAGGAGGAATGCGAGAGGTTGCGCCTTCGGCAACGCGACGATGCATTCCCACAGCAGATCTGTACGCACCAGCGTGCCGTCCAGGTCCACGCAGAGCACCGTATCGGTCGGTGCAGGATACGTGCTCGGAATGCCCGGTTCTGGTCCCGAATCGCCCGGATGGCGCGGAGAGCTTCCGGATATTTCCGCCGCAACGTTTTGTCTCGTCGTCTTGTCAGTCACGCGCATGTCGTAGCACGGCCGAGCCGCGCTGCCCCAAACGATATTGCACGAGCCATTCCCCCGGCAGTGCCGCCGCGGGCCGATGTGTCTCGAAGTAGTTACTTCTATCGGGTCTTTCTCTTGGACAAACATAGCGCATTCGATTGGAATAGTTTAGGGAACTTGGTATGAACCAGCCGCAGCGTCGGAACGTCACTTCTGATGAAGCCGCGGTCTCCGCGTGGCTGAGCAATCCAGCGCTCCTCGCGGCACTGATTGCCCTTCTGTCGTTCCTTGTCTACCTTCCGGCCCTGGGATTTGGGTTCGTCTCCGACGATCAGATGCAGGTGCTATCGAACCCTCTGGTTCTGTCCTGGAGAATGATTCCGCGAGCGCTGCAAAGCAATCTCTGGTTTCAAGTGGTTCCCACGGGAACGTACTACCGGCCTTTTTTCGTCATCTGGTCGATCCTGAACCACGCTTTGTTCGGCTTCGACCCGCGCGGTTGGCACTTTTCGAATATTGTGCTGCACGTGATCGCCGCCTCCCTGGTTTTTGCGCTCTTGCGAAAGGTCCGGGCCGATTATTGGACGGCGGCCTTGGCTGCGGTATTCTTTGCCATCCACCCCGTGCACATCGAGAGCGTCGCTTGGGTGTCGGCCGGTTCCGATTTGCTGGTCGCCGTTCTTTTTGTGGCTGCATTTCTCGCCTATCTCAATTTCCGCGAGCCCGGCGGGAGACGTCGGGTCGCATGGCTTTGCCTTTCCTTCCTCAGTTGCGCCTGCGCCTTGCTGACTAAGGAAATGGCCATCACCCTTCCGGTCATCATCTTTCTGTACGAATGGCTGTTCCCCCGAGACGCCGCCGCTTCGCACGTCCGCGCCAAGCTGCAGGCGGCCGTTTGGGCCGCGGCTCCCTTCGGTCTGCTGGACGCCGCTTACCTTGTGCAGCGAAGGCGCGTGCTCCACGGACTTGTGCAGATGGGCTTGAACGACCGCGTCGGCGCGCTGACTACCCTCAAGACGATTCCTCTGGTTTTGCTGAGCTATCTCCGGCTTCTGGTGTGGCCCGTGGGGCTGAATAGCTTTTACTACACGGCTCCGGTCACCGATATCCTCGGAGCGCGATTTCTCGTGCCGCTCCTCGGATTGCTGGTTCTTGCGGGCTTGACCTGGTATTGGTTCCGGCGAGAGCGCGACCCCCTGATTCCATTCTTCGCTCTCTGGCTGGTCGTATGCCTCGTTCCCGTGCTGTATCTCCGGACGTTCAAGATTGGCGATTTTGTTCGCGACCGCTACCTCTATCTTCCTTCGATCGGATTTGTGTTCTTGCTAGCCCGGGCTTTGCTGGGCGTCGGACGCCAATGGGTCTATGCTCGCATGCCGTTGCTGCGTCCTGCGTTGCTTCTGGCCCTATCCCTCGCGTTTGTTGCCGGCACCTTATCGCAGCAGATCTATTGGGCCAACGAACTGTTGCTCTACTATCGGGGATACTCGCTGTCTCCGAAGAGCACGGCCGCCGCCAAATTCCTTGCCGCGACCTTGAACCGTATGGGCAAACCGGAACGCGCGGCGCCGCTCCTTGAACAAGCGATTGGCGACGACCCCAAGGACGACTACGCTCCCTTCACCCTGGCCATAGTTTATTATCGATTGGGCCGTACCGCCGAAGCCGGCCAGCAACTCGCGCGCGCAGTGGCCCTCAATCCCGCGTATTATTCGGAAACTTCCGATGGGCTGACCGACATGGGAATCGGTTTCTCGACCTTACAGCAATACGCCGACGCGGAATCTTCTTTGAAAAAAGCGCTGCAGTTGGAACCCGATGCGGTTCTGGCGCATTTTTATCTTGGTTTGGTTTTCCTGCGCACGCAGCGGCCGGCGGAGGGGGAGCAGCAATTGCGCCAGGCCATCGCCATCAACCCCACCACGGCGGACTTCCATTGGGCGCTCGGCCTGTCCCGTCAAATGCAAGGCGACCTGCCGGGCGCCTCCCGGGAATACGAAGAGGAGTTACAGCTCCATCCCGATAACACGCAAGCGCAGACAAGCGAACGGGAAATAACCTTGAAGCGCGCCGAAGACCCTTGACCTGCGCTAACCCGCCATCGCCTCGCCGCAATTTCTCAGTCGTTCAGCGCAGCCGTGCGCGACGAGGGCGCCGCGCCGCCAAAGCACATCGATCTAGTGCGCTTTGCCTTTGCACTCGGGATGGCCGCAGCGACAGTCGATGTCCGGGCGGTGTTCCATCGCTTCGCACGCGGCGCTGCAGTATGTGCCCGACCTTGGCGTGCACGTGCATGGCGGATGACCGCACTTCTTTGCTTCTTCTGCTGCCATGGATCCCTCCCCGAACGCAATTGCAATTTGGGTTTCTTAGCTCGCGTATCGTACGCTTCCCCCGCGTTCGACACAACGAATTTGCCGCGAGAGCCGCGCTCCCGAGGAAATCGCGGGGACCCCGGTGCGCGTATGCGCGCGTGTCAAGTCTCAAATCCTAATTACGGGTTCAGCGGGACGGGGGAAGGAACGCACTTGCGCAGCGCCTCCAGGATGGCTTCGGGCTCGGCGCGCCGCGTGTAATCGGCCTCTACGAACGCATAGCTGATTACCCCATTGCGATCGGCGACGTATGTCGCCGGCAGCGGCACTTCGGCGACATCCGAGCCGTTAAACGCCGCGACGTTGTTTCCGTTCCGCTGCTGGTAGCTCACGACCTGCGCATCGATCGGGTGAACGAGTCGGAACGAACGCGCCACTCGGTTGTCCCGATCGATCAGCAGGGGAAACGTCAGCGCATTGGTCGCGCCCGTCGCCGCAGCTCGCGGCGGCAACTCTGGGCCGATGGCCACAAGCGACGCCCCCAACTCCTGTATGGTGCCGAGGTTCTGCTGGAGCGCTCGAAGTTCCAGGTTGCAATACGGGCACCAACCGCCTCGATAAAACGAAATCACCACCGGGCCGCTCTCCAGCAAGCGATTCACGTCGACGAGCACCCCGTGGACGTCCGGCAGCGCGATCCGCGGCAGGTCGTCTCCGACCGAAACCGCGCCCTCCGCCAAGCCCGAGCGCGCGGTGCTTTCGATCGCCGCCGCTCTCACCTGACGTTCTTCAGGGCTTCGCCGCTGATACGCCCGATCTCGCTGGGCAGCCAATTCCTTTTCAAGAGACATATGCTGTGACTCCCGGTTCGGATGATCTCTACTCGCGCATCGTACGCCCTTCGCGCGCTCGACACAACGATCCGCAATCATTCGGCCCACCCGACGATATGACTCGACAATATGAACCGTCACACTTTGGCGGCGGCAAATTCGTTGTGTCGCTGAAAGGAGCGGCGTACGATGCCCGAGCCGGGAGCTCCAAATTGGAAATTCCGGCTTGCACCCACCAACTCCACTCGGGAGCAGGAGCCGACCACGTCTTCTCATCAGCCCCGCCTTTTTTTTCTCTTCTCCGTCTTGCTGCTGGGGGTTTTGCTGGGGGCCGGCTGCGCGGCCGTCAATCCTGAAACGGCGCCGCTCGTGCTCAGGCCGTCTTCGTTTAGCGCGTTGCCGGGTTGGGACGACGACCGCCACGAAGAGGCGCTCGCCGCTTTCCGCCGTTCCTGCGCTTCCATCATGGAACTGCCGCCGGGCCAGCCTTCTGCGGCCGCCCCGCGGATGGGCG
>Ga0210394_10006471_pt1 | contig 12670 bp, 7 predicted proteins | sample IncBWC12MmetaG_FD_160121 | JGI IMG/M metagenome (GOLD analysis project Ga0210394, IMG submission 160121) | Forest soil microbial communities from Barre Woods Harvard Forest LTER site, Petersham, Massachusetts, United States - Inc-BW-C-12-M | ecosystem: Environmental > Terrestrial > Soil >... | reverse complement strand
AACAGGACCAGGTCGAGCGGGCGGGCGAAGAGGCTATTCCGCGTTTGAATGGTTTCGCTGAGTCGCGCAAGCCGGCGAATCGCAACCGAGGGCTGTTCGCCGTCGCGCTTCAGGCCCGACTGCAGTTCAATCAGCAATGGGGCAGCGAACGCTTCGCGCTCCACGAGAGCAAGAACCTCCGCAATGAGGCGTAGATCGTCGGCAGCCTTCTCGATTGCCCCCGCAGCCCGGTTGAGCCGAGCGTAGAGAGCATGAGCATAAGCGAAATTCAACAGGCTCATGAGAAGCGCCGGGAACGGCGCACCGGTCACGATCCAGGCAACGATGCTCGCTAGCCAGAGGACCCCCATCGTCGTGGTCAGGAAGCGAGTGGAACGGGTGGAGAGGATCGGAGCGCTTTCTCCCCATGCCGAGAGCGCTTCGGGATGCACTGCGTTGCGTAAGCTCTCACCCGCAGATGCCAGTTCCTCACGAAACGTCAGCCTGGCCGCAAGGTCGCGAACAGCGGCTTGTCGCGCTGGAATCTCCTCCACGAGCGCCGGCTCTAAGAGCCATCGAGCGAGGGTGTCCTCGCCGGAGCGCGTGCGCGCCGTGCAGAGATATTGAAAGACCGACGCGCTTCCGAACAGGTCCAGGTCACGGGCATAGACGTGGGATGGATCCAGGTAGCGTTCCCCGGTCACGCCACCACTCGCCCACTTGCCGTTCAGTCGAGCAAGACCGCTTTCGTAGAACTGAATGGTTCGGGTTCTGAGCGCCATGCGTCCGAGCACTCGCTCGTGGGCAATCAACATCGCCACGAAGGCCGAAACAAGGGCCAGCAATGGCGCGATCGCCATGATGTTGTGAATGGCGAACGCGGCAGCAACCAGTGCGCATAAAGCGATCGCCAGCTTCGCCATGCCGAAGAGCCGGTCTCGCGTGCGATCCGCGAGTTGCGATGCATTCAGCGTTCCGAGTCGATTGGCGTATTCAACCGCCGCAACCGGTGCAGCGGTATTCGCCGAAGGCAGGTCCATGCCGCGGGTCCTCGTCCCAGATCAGACTATAGCCCCACGATGGTTCCGCAGTTCCAGCATTGCCGCGTGAATCAATCCGCACTGGCTGGCGGAGTGGGATTTGCGGCCGCATTCTGCTTGGCCATCACACTCTTATGATGGCGCACGTCCGCTCCCTGCACCCAGAAAATAACATCCTCTGCGATGTTGGTGGCGTGGTCCGCCACGCGCTCCAGGCTGCGGCTGATCATCAGCGCGCTCAGAGCCTGGGGGGCCAGGTGGCTCTGCTCCTCCATCAAGCGCGTGAGCGACTTGTACGCCGATCGATTCATGGCGTCGACTGCATCGTCCATGGTGAGGACCGAGCGCGCTAGATCGGCGTTCGCTTCGATGAATGACTGCAGGCTCTTCCTCACCATGTCACCGGCGAGTGTAGCCATGCGAGGGATGTCGACCGGCAGTTCGGCCAACGGGAGCTGATCCATATGGCGCACGCGGTCGCTGATGCTCTTGGCCGCATCGCCCACCCGTTCCAGATCGGCGTTGATTTTGATCACGCTCAGAATGAAGCGCAGATCGCTGGCCATCGGCTGCTCCATCGCCAGAAGATCAAGCGCTGCCTGGTCGATATCGCGCTCCATGCGGTTAATCGCCACTTCACTGCGCGTGACCAGGTCGCAGATCGACATGTCGCGTACGCGGTACGCTTCAATAGCCCGCTGAATGGCTTGTTCGGCAAGGCCCGCCATCACCAGCAGGTTCTCCTTGAGATCTTCGAGGCTTTGGTGGAACCGAATCCGTGTCATCCGAACCTTCCCGTGATGTAATCTTCTGTCCGCTTATCACTGGGATTGGTAAATATTTTGTGAGTGGAATCAAACTCCACAAGTCTTCCGTTGAGGAAGAAGCCGGTCTTTTCTGCCACGCGCGCAGCCTGCTGCATATTGTGCGTCACGATTACGATTGTGTACTGCGATTTGAGTTCGAAAATCAGGTCTTCAATCTTTGACGTTGATACCGGGTCCAAGGCGGACGCCGGCTCGTCCATGAGCAGCACCTCGGGATCAACCGCCAGCGCCCGGGCAATGCATAAGCGCTGCTGCTGCCCTCCGGAGAGGCTGGCGCCCGACTTTTTCCTGAGGTCGTCCTTCACCTCGTCCCACAGGGCGGATTTCTTCAGCGACCGCTCCACCGTTTCATCCAGCACGCGCCGGTTGCTGTAGCCATTCAGCTTCAGCCCCGACGCCACGTTGTCGTATATCGACATGGTTGGAAACGGATTGGGGCGCTGAAATACCATGCCCACCCGGCGGCGAATCTGCACCGGCTTGGCATCGGCGTAGATGTCGATCTCTCCCATCTTCACCGAACCGGTCACGCGCGCGATGGGGTTGGTCTCGTGCATGCGATTCAGGCAGCGAACGAACGTGCTTTTGCCGCAGCCCGACGGTCCAATCAATGCGGTGGCATGATTCGCCGGGATGTTCAGATTGATCTCCTGCAGCGTGTGATTGGTCCCATACCACGCGTTCAGGTTCGTTACCTCGATGCCGACGCCCACTTGCGCATTTCTCCTTGTACATCCAAAAGAAGCCGAAAACTTCAAATCGCGATTTTCTCAAGAAATCGCGACACCGCAAGACCCGAAAAAGGCAATTTCCCCCGAAACGGCCTTCTAAGGAAAAATGCCTTCCTTAACTTGCCCCCTTCAGAACTCCGCGGCTGGTGACAAACCGCACCAGCGATACGGCGAGAACGATCAACACAATCAGTACCAATGAACCAGCCCAGGCCAGACGATGCCAGTCATCGTATGGCGATAGCGCGAAAACGTAGATCTGCAGCGGCAAAGCTGCGATCGGCCGGTTGAGGCTCGTGCTCCAGAAGGAATTGCCCAGCACCGTAAAAATCAGCGGAGCCGTCTCTCCCGCCACCCGGGAAAACGCCAGCATGCATCCGGTAATGATGCCCGGGGATGCAGTCTTCACGGTGATCGAAAGCACCGAGCGCCAGTTCGGAACGCCCAGTCCCAGGGCCGCCTCGCGCACAGCATGCGGAACCATCAGCAGCATCTCTTCAGTGGTTCGCGTGATTGTGGGGATCATCATGATGCCCAGCGCCACTCCCCCCGCGAATGCGGAGAAATGCCCGAGGAACGGGAGCCAGCTCACATGCGGGCTCACGATCAAGGCGTAGGTAGCCACGCCCATCACGATTGACGGAACGCCATTCAACACATCGGCGGTGAACCGGATCGCATTCGCCAGCCTGGTTCCGCGCCCGAACTCGGCGAGAAATATGCCTCCACCGATCCCAATCGGCACGCCAATCACGCTTGCCAGCGCCAGCAGAACCGCCGAACCCACGATAGCGTTCGCCATGCCGCCGCCGACTTCACCCGGAGCCTTGGGAATCTGCGTGAAGAAATCCAGGTTAAGTGAAGAGGCGCCCTTGTAGACCAGGTAGGCGAAGATCGCCATCAGCGGCGCAATCACCACCACGGTCGCCGATACGGCCAGGAATGTCACGGCGTAGTCTGTGAATCCTCGCACACCGGACCGAATTGTTTGGTCTCCCGCGTTCACGCTGTCCTTCCCCGAAGTCTTACGGCGACTAGTTCACGCGCGCCGGAGTTCCCCTCGTTACTGCCCAAACCAGCAACCGAGCCGCCGCATTCACCACAATTGTCACAATGAACAACGCCAGTCCGATCTCCGTCAAAGCGCTGCGATGCAGGTCGGTAACGGCCTCTGCATACTCATTGGCGATTACCGCGGCCATGGACGACCCATTCGCCAGAAGCGAGCGATGAATCTCCGGCGTATTGCCGATCACCATCGTCACTGCCATGGTCTCTCCCAACTCCCTGCCCAGGCCCAGGATGATGGCGCCCACAATGCCGATGCGGGCATTGCGGAGAACGCCCATGCGGATCATTTCCCACCGGGTCGCCCCGAGCGCCAGAACCGCCTCGCGCTGAGAGTGCGGCACCGCCGACATCACCTCGCGCGTAAGCGAGGAAATGATGGGCAGAATCATAATGGCCAGGATTACCCCGGCAGAGGTGAAACCGAGACCGGTCGGGTTATCGTCAGCGAAAAACCCGCTCCAACCCAGGTACTTCGACAACAAGGGATTCGCGTACTCCCGCATCATCGGTACGAGGACGGCTAAAGCCCATACGCCATAGATGATGCTGGGAATGGCCGCCAGCAGTTCGGTCAGGAAGGCGAGGAATCCGCGTAGCGCCCTGGGACACATTTCAGTGAGGAAGATCGCCACACCGACGGCCAGTGGAACCGCCATCAACAGTGCCAGGAGCGACGAAACCAGCGTGCCGTAGATGAAGGGCAGCGCACTGAAGTGACCGTTGACGGGATCCCAAAACAAAGGCAGGTGCGAGAAGGAGTCCGTATCGGCCTGGAAGAAGAAGCGAAATCCGAAAGCTTTCCAAGCCAGGTTCGAGCGCAGAATCAGCTCGGTCGCAATCAGCACCACGATGGCAAATATGCTGAGCGCGCACAGAACCATTAACCCGTGGAATCCCCGGTCCGCCCCGGCCGAATTGCCCCGCGACAGGAGGAATTTGCGGACCTCGGAATCGTGAGTCGGCCTTCCCATCGCCTCAGGCTCAGGCGTCGGGGGCACGGGCTTGGGCGGGAGATTTACCTGGGAAGCACGGATCTCAGACACTGGTTCGATCACCTCAGTCAGGCTACCGGCCCTGTGTGAATGGGAGGTTACAACCTTGCAAAATCAAACGCATACAAGGCGCGAAAGCAGGGCAATCCGGTAACCGCCGCGGTCCATTTCGGTAACCAAATCGTGTCGGTATAGGGACACTCCGATAAGCTGGTGCACGAAACGTGAAGGAGACTCCGGTGCGCTCAGTTCCAGTCTTAGTTGCCGTTCTATGTCTCGCGGTGGCCTCGGGCGTGGCCTCGGGCGCACAGGCGCCAAATCCCCCCGATCCACCGCGCCGCGAATGGAAGGCCTCCTGGATTACCCACCCCACCGCGCCGTTGCGTGAGCCATTGGTGCTTCACTTCCGGCGCAAGCTGACTCTTGACGAGGTCCCCGCCAGCTATATCGTCAGGGTGAGCGCGGATAACCGCTTTATTTTGTTCGTGAACGGGACACGCGCCGGCGACGGTCCTGCGCGCGGCGACCTGACTCATTGGCGTTATGGGCGCTTTGACCTGGCTCCCCTGTTCAAGCCGGGCGAGAACCTGATCACCGCCGCCGTCTGGAACTTCGGTGTCTACGCTCCTATCGCGCAGATGAGCGACCGCACGGCCTTTCTGCTCGAAAGCGAGGCCACTGGCGAAGCGGACATCACCACTCCGAAGGGATGGCAGGTCGAGATCGAACCCGGCCATCGGCCCCTCGATCGCTCCTCCGTCAGCATCAAGCAATACATGGCCGCCGGGCCGGGCGAGGAGATTGACGCCGCCCAGTACGACTGGACGTGGAATACTCCTGCCGCGGCTGGATCGGCATGGGTCACGCCCGGCGACCCGATGCGCGACAGCATCTATCCCGGAACGAGCCACGCCCACTCCGCAGATACGACCGGCGACAATCCGTGGGGGCTGGTTCCCGACGAGTTGCCGCACATGGAGTACACCAATACGAATCCCGGAAACGTAGCTCGGTCAGACCTATCTGACGCCCACCCAGTGTCCATCGCGAATGGCGGAGAGAATGCGGGTGTCACGGTTCAGACGAGCCCATCTTCGTTTGGAACCTTTCCGGGTCAGGCGGTGTCAGTCACTCCCAACAAGCACATCCACCTCCTTCTTGACCGCAAGGCCCTCACCACCGCCTATCCCCAGCTCGGCGTCTCCGGCGGCAAAGGCGCCCACATTAAACTGACTTACTCTGAAGCCCTTTACGACAAGGACCTGCACAAAGGCGACCGCAACGGCGTGGAAGGCCGCACAGCCCTGGGCCTCACCGACAGCTTCCTCCCCGACGGCGGCGCGCACCGCACCTTCGAGCCGCTCTGGTGGCGCACCTGGCGCTACCTCGACCTGGACATCACCACCGCCGATCAGCCCCTCACACTCGAATCGCTGAAAGCACAGTTCACCGCCTACCCCTTCGAGGAGCGCGCCAAACTCCAGACCGGCGACCCCGACCTCGACAAGATCTGGGAGATCAGCTGGCGCACTGCCCGGCTCGACGCCCACGAAACCTACATGGACACCCCGTACTATGAGCAACTCCAGTACATCGGCGATACGCGGATCCAGGCGCTTATCTCGTACACGGTCGGCGGCGATGACCGCCTCGCCCGGCAGGCGCTCGGCGCATTCAACACGTCCCGCATCCCGGAAGGCATCACGCGCAGCCGCTATCCCAGTTCCCTTCCCCAAAACATTCCCACGTTCTCTCTGCTCTGGATCGGCATGCTCCACGACTACTGGATGTACCGGCCCGACCCCGAGCCCGTCCGCTCTTCGATTGAAGGCACCCGCTCCGTTCTTGGCTGGTTCCAGCAGCACGAGCGCCCCGATGGCTTGCTCGAGAAGCTGCCCTGGTGGAGTTTCATCGACTGGGTTTCGACTGGCGAAATTCCTACTTACAGCGCCAGCGGCGAATCCTGCATGACGACTCTCGAATACCTCGGCGCCCTCAAAGACGCGGCCGACGTCGAACAGGCTCTCGGCGATGCGCACACCGCCCGCGAGCGCCGCGAGCGCGCGGCCCACGTTCGCTCCGGCCTTTATGCTCAATGCTGGAGCGCCGACCGCAAGCTCCTAGCCGACAACCCAGACAAGAATAGCTTCAGCCAGCAGGCCAACATTCTCGCCGTCCTCTATGACGTAATCCCCAAAGACCAGCAGCTGTCCGTTCTGAAACGGATGCTCGCCATCGAGCCGGGAACTGCCCCGAGTGGTGTGCTCAGTGCCTCGTACTACTTCCGCTTTTACCTGGCCAGGGCTCTCGAACATGCCGGTATGGCTGAGGAGTATCTCGGTTCCCTGGAACCCTGGCGTAAGCTGCTTCCACTTCACTTCAGCACCTGGCCTGAAATCCCCGGCGACACGCGTTCCGATTCCCACGCATGGACCGCGCATCCGATCTACGACCTGCTGACCCTGCTAGCTGGAATTGAGCCGGCGAGCCCCGGCTTCGCGACGGTGCGCATCGCTCCGCACCTAGCCAACTTGCCCGCGCTCTCGGCAAGCTTCCCTCATCCCGACGGGACGATCGAGGTGAAGTACGAACGCCAGGGTCCAAGCCTTAAAGCTACCATCACGCTTCCCGACAAGCTCATGGGGGAGTTCGAGTTTGAGGGAATGACGCAGCCTTTGCACTCTGGTGTGAACCAAATCACCGCACCTTGGCCGCTCGTCAGTCTGGCAATAAAACCGGTGCTCCGGTCTGAATCTCCTCAGCCAGTCAAATCCCTCCGCTGAAGTGTTTCATGCGCCAGTAAATCGTGTTACAACTCCAACATGGCGAAAGTTAAGAGCACGACGCCTCCGGGGCACGTCAATCTGCGCATGTTGGCCGAGCATCTCGAGCTGTCGCAGACTACGGTCTCGCTCGTGCTCAACAACTCGCCTTCAGCCAAATCCATTCCGCTCGAGACCCGGCAGCGCGTCATGGAGGCCGCTCAGCGACTCAATTACCGGCCCAACTACTTTGCCCGCTCGCTGCGTCAGAGCCGCTCCATGAGCGTGGGCGTACTCGCCCCTGACCTGAGCGAGGGCTACTTTACCCGCGTCATGAGCGGGGTGGTGGAGCAGCTGACCGCCGCCCATTACTTCTATTTCACCGCATGCCATGACTGGAAGAAGGAACATATTGAACAATACCCCCGCATGCTGGTGGAGCGCGCAGTGGATGGCTTCCTGCTCTTGAACACGCCCGCCGACGGCATCGAGGTACCCGTGCCTGTAGTTGCCATTTCGGCACACAGCGCGGTTGATAACGTAACCAACATCGTGCTCGATCACCACGCCGCAGTGGAACAGGCTCTAAAGCACCTCTATGAGCTCGGGCACCGCCGTATCGCATTCATGCGCGGTCCGAAAGCCATTCCCGATTCCGAATACCGCTGGGAGAGCATCCTTGAAATCGCCCGCGAAATGGGCCTGAAGATCGACCCCAACCACGTGATCCGCATCGACACGGCAGGGTGGTCGATGAAGGCCGGCATCCATCCAATGGCCCCGGAAATCGGATACAAGCCCATGAAGGCCCTGCTTGAAAAGAGCCGCGACTTCACTGCCATCTTCTGCTTTAACGATATCTCCGCGATAGGCGCCATCCGCGCCCTCAAGGATGTGGGCTGTTCCGTTCCGGGCGATATCTCAGTTGTCGGCTTCGACGACATCCAGTCCGCCGCATATTCTACCCCGTCGCTCACCACGGTCCGCCAGCCGCTTTTCGAGATGGGCCGCCGCGGCGCTGAAGTTCTCCTCGACCGCATAGCCAATCGCGAAAAGGAGTATCCCGGCGAAATTGTCATGGCCCCAGAACTCATCGTGCGCGAGTCAACTGGCCCGGCCAAATCTGCATAGACACTTCTTGTCAGCCGAATCGCAGGGGAACGCTACCATAGCGAATTTCGCGATCAACCGCAGTATGTCTGGAACCAGCGGCTTATATACACCTGCGCGTGTGCTTCCCCGCAATAATGCCGAGCCCCTTTTTCGTCCGCTGCCTCTTTGGTCCATCTGAAGATCGTCAGATTCGCCTGGCCGCAGTTGATCACGAACCATTTCACCGGACGTTGCGTCTCTTCTCCGCAAATCTCACATCGATAAATTGCTTCAATCACTTCGGCCTCCGGCTAATTGTTAATCTTTGTCCACAGTTGATCGACTTATTCGAGCATTTGCAGATCGAGTGGCGGCTCCAGAAGACACTCCATTTCCCGCATGCTTTCGAGCGCCCGTTGAAGGGCCGACGATTTGCACGGCTCTACAGTGACCACAAACGGTAGCGCGTGCTGGGGATAGCCCGCCTTTTGGACGATGGCTCTTATATTGATGCGCTCCCGCGCCAGGGCACCTGTAATCTCGGCTACAATCCCCGGCCGGTCGTTCACCAGGAAGCGAATGTAGTGCGGCACTTCAAACTCTCCGGCCACCGTCGCCTTAGCGGAAGGAAGTTCCACCCGACGCGATCCGTGCGCCAGTGCCAGCAGGTCGCTGACCACCGCAACAGCGGTGGGGTGTCCCCCCGCACCGTGTCCCGAGAACACCACATCGCCGCCGTAGTGGCCGCTCAGGATCACCATGTTCTCCGTGCCCCTTGACCACGCCAGCGGCGAGCGCAGATCCACCAGCATCGGCCCCACCGTCGCCGCCACCTTGCCGTGTGTCGTCTGCGCTCGGGCTACCTGCCGGATGGTGCATCCGAGGTCCCGCGCGTAGCTGAAGTCGACCGCCGTAACCGTAGTAATGGCCCGCGGAAGTATCTCCTCCGGATTCACCTCCACACGCAGGGCAAGCCGCATGAGGATGGCAAGCTTGGCGCGCGCATCGAAACCACCCACATCCTCCGTGGGGTCGGACTCGGCGTAGCCCTTGGCCTGCGCGGCCGCGAGCACCGTTCCGTATTCCGCTCCCTCTTCCATCTGGCTCAGGATGAAGTTGCACGTTCCGTTCAGGATTCCTTCCATGCGCTCGATCCGATCGCCCGCCAGGCCCTGCTCCAGGCCCGGAATCACCGGAATGCCACCCGCAACGGCAGCGCCGTATTTAAGGTGACCGCCCCGGGCCGCAGCCAAGCGTTCCAGTTCCACGCCGTGGAACGCGATGAGCTTCTTGTTAGCCGTCACTACACTCTTGCCTGCTTCGAGGGCCCCTCGGACCCACGAGCCTGCCGGATCCAAGCCGCCCGCAAGTTCCACGATTACATCGACATCCGACGCGATGACCCGGTCGGCATCCTCGCTCCATTCCACGCCCTTGGCCCAGTCGACACGCTTGCGGGCCACGCCGCGGTTGAACACGTGGGTGAGCTCCAACCCCGCCGGCTTTGATTCGGTCAGGATCCGTGCCACCGAGCTGCCAACGGTCCCGAAACCAAAAATAGCGATCCGCAAGGGTCGCAAACCGCGCTGCTCCGCCACACCGACGGTTTCGAACGATACGTTTCCTTCAGACACCGGCGTTTCCCCTTGGCAAGCTTGAGGGTGAAAAAGATGCGATGCCCCGATTCTACCCGAGCGGACTCTTTGATAAGAGGCAATCTGGCAAGGCAAAATTGGTGTAGCATGCATTCTTAGGATGAGGCGCGGCTTCTCCATTTCGCTGGTTCTTCTCTTCTTGCTGGCTCCGTTGGCCTCTTGGATGCCGGGCCTGGACGAGTCGAACCTGCCCATGTGCTGCCGCCGCCATGGCAACCACCACTGCGCAACCTCATCCGGAGCGGCGACTTCCGCGGACGGAACACACTCCGTCACAGCCCCCGCAAATTGCCCGCTCTACGCAGCAGCTACGCCGGCCACGCTCGCCGCGTTCCTGCTGCCCGAGCCGGCTAGTGCGACCTCGTCCGAGCACCAGCGAGTTGTTTCACTACCTTCTATACAATCGGTTCTCGTCTCTCGTCGCGCCGTCGCTGACCGCGGACCGCCTTCCGCAAGCTGACCTCCAGCGCCCCTTATTTCCCCGTTCCCGAATAACGCCATCGAGCCCGTCAGCTCCGCTGTCGCGCCATGAGATGCATCGCTTCCACTTAGGTGAGGTCACGCTTATGCGCCGTCTTATCACATTAATGCTCTTGCTTCCCCTGGCCGCTGCCATCCCTGCGCGCGCCACCGTTTTCGCGACGGTTCGGGGTGTCGTCCACGATCCGCAACACCGCCCGGTCCTTGGAGCGAAGGTCGTGCTCAAAGCCGCCGATTCCGATTTCTCTCTTCACACCGAGACGGACGCCGGCGGAGAGTTTGCCTTGCCTGAAGCGCCCATAGGGGTCTATACCCTGCAAATTAGCGCTAAGAGCTTCGCGGAGTTTTCCGAGCCGCTCACGGTGGCGTCCGGCACCGATCCCGTAGTGCACATCGCCCTCGCCGTCGGCGCTTCGACAGAGTCGGTTCTCGTTCAGAGCCTCGACGGCGCCACTGTCGAGGCGGACTCCGTCACTCCCACAACCCTTGTCACGCGCGCCGACATCGACGAAACCCCCGGCGCCAGCCGCACACTGGGCATGCAGATGATCACCGACTACGTGCCCGGCGCCTACATGACGCACGACATGCTGCACATGGACGGCGGCCACCAGACCAGCTGGCTTCTCGACGGCGTTGCCATTCCCAACACCAAGATTGCCTCGAATGTCGGACCTCAGATTGACCCCAAGGACATTGACGCACTCGAGGTTCAGCGCGGCAGCTACTCGTCCGACGTGGGCGACCGCACCTACGGCGTCTTTAATGTGCTGCCCCGCAACGGCTTCGAGCGCAACCGCGACGCCGAATTGCGGATCACTGGCGGGAACCTCTACGCCGGCGAGGCAGAGCTCTCCTTCGGCGATCACTCGGCTTCAACAGCCTGGTACGCCAGCGTCACCGGCTCGCGCTCCAACTACGGCCTGGCAACCCCGATCTCCTCCATCTTCCACGACGCCACCAACTCCGGCAGCGGATTTGTGTCCCTGATCCGCAACCAGACTGCCAACGATCAGATCCGCATCACAGGGCAGTATCGCCAGGATTTCTTCCAGATCCCTTATGATCCGGACCCCAACGATTACGAGACCACTTCCGGCCGTTACAGCTCGTTTGGCCTGCGTGATGACCAGACCGAGCGCGACTCCTTCGCGATCGCCAACTGGGTTCACACTTTCTCCCCGAAGGCCATCCTTTCGGTCGCGCCTTTCTACCACTTCAACCAGTCCAACTACGATTCACCTGCCAACGATCAACCGGTCGCCACTACTTGGCATCAGACCTCCAACTACGGAGGCGGACAGGCAGACTTCCGTGACGACTTCAAGCGCAACAACTTCTCCGCGGGCCTCTATTCCTTCTACCAGGGCGAGAACGACCTCTTCGGGACCATCGTCAATGACGGCTCGGCTCCGTCGCAGGCCAATACCAGCGCCAATTCCAGCGCGGGGTTGGTTGAGATTTACGTCTCGGACCATCTCCACATCGGCCAATACGTCACCCTGCTCGGCGGCGAGCGCATCTCCGTCTTCCGCGCAGCTCTGAATGAAACTGCAATCTATCCCCGCATCGGCGCTACCGTTGAGATCCCTCATCTCCATTGGGTTTTGCGCGGCTTCTACGGCCACTTCTTCCAACCCGCGCCGCTCGAAACGGTATCCAGCTCGGTTCTCAACTACGCCTCCAACCTGCCGTCCGGTGAGAACACATTCACGCCGCTCCCTTCGGAGCGCGACGAGGAGCACCAGTTCGGAATCGCAATCCCCTACAAGGGCTGGATGCTCGACGTTTCCAACATCAAGAACCGCGTCAACAACTTCCTCGATCATTCCAACCTCGGCGAGTCGAACATGTACTTCCCCATCGCCGTCGATGGCGCCCTGGTTCGCGCCTGGGAGATGACCCTGCGTTCGCCGCGCCTGGCCCGCATCGGCAACTTCCACGTCACCTACTCCAACCAGATTGCCGAGCAGCGCGGCGCCATCATTGGGGGCTTCACCTGCAGCCTTCCCGGCGATCCGGCCTGCAACCCGCCCGACTT